>WNFG01009894.1_pt1 | contig 11609 bp, 14 predicted proteins | sample 5400431 | NCBI WGS metagenome assembly WNFG01 (sample SAMN13153346, study PRJNA577476) | soil metagenome | isolation source: 120 cm saprolite under Douglas fir tree site 2 hole 3 replicate 2 | place: USA:California | collected 2015-04-18
GGGAGGAGTAGGCCGCGGAACGTCGTCCCAGGTCGAACGGACACCGGGGTCGTTGTCCGGTGCACCTACCGTCCGAGGCTTGGTGCCTACTCTAGGCAGCGTTGCCTTAGGCAGCCGTCCGTAGGCCGGGCATGCCTTCAGGTGCGCCCGGACCGCTTGCGTGTTGCGGAAGCTTCTGCGGCAGAAGTTGCAGGTCGCGGCCTTCATGGGTTGCTCCTCCTTCCCGGGGCCGGGGCGCGATGGCCCTGGAAGGCCTCCGGGCTTGCACAGGGATTTGGGTCCGTATCCAAACGCGCTGGCGGGGTTTCTGAACGCCCTGGAGGGCCCGCCATGGCAGTGTCCTGGGCCAGCCGATGGGCGAGAGCACCGGAAATGTGAAGGCAGCGAGCGGCAGCCCGGGAGCTCAGGCCTTGGGCCCGAAGGGCCAGGACCTGGTCTCGAGTGACCCGCGTGCGGGGCCGACCTACCGCCTTACCGAGGACTCTGGCTCGCTCAAGCCCCGACCGGACGCGGTCCCCGATCAGCGCCCGCTCGAACTGGCCGATGGCGGCCATGACGTGGAAGATCAGCTCGCCGGCCGGAGTAGAGGTGTCGACATCTTCCTTGATCGAGACGAAGGCGACCCGGCAGCGGCGCAGGTGGTCGAGGGTCTCGACCAACTGCTTGACTGAGCGGGCGGCCCGATCAAACCGCTGCACGATGACCCCCTCGAACTTCCCCCGGGTGGCGTCTGCAACAAGTCGCCGGAAGTCTGTCCGGTCTTCTCGTGCTCCGGAGGCCACGTCGGAGTAGGTCGCGACCAGCGTCCAGCCCTTCCGGGTGGCATACTGGCGGACCTCCTCGAGTTGTAGGTCGAGGTCCTGTTTACCCGTGCTAACCCTCGCGTAGACGGCAGCCTTCATGGGTGACTTCGGTATCCGCCGTCACAGGGCCGCCCACGAAAGGGAGTGCAGCGATCGATGACCGTTGACCCGACGGGGCACCCGTCCACGCGCTTACAGGCCGGGTGGTTTTGGGGTGTTCCAGGCAGCCACGGGCGCATCCAGGCGGAAACGATCGTCAGAAAGATCGAATACTTCTGAACGTGGGCGTGGCTTCGAGATCCGCGTCCCGCCGCCCTTGGTGCCGCCGCGGCGCGGGGAGTCCGGGGCGGTCCTCCCGCAAACCCGTTGACACGTGCGCACGGCCCGGTTGAAATGGACCCGTGACCGACGTGTGGATCGCCGGCGCGGGCATGACCCGCTTCGGACGGCGCGACGAGAATCTCCCCGACCTCATGGCCGAGGCCGCCCTGGCCGCGCTGGCCGACGCGGGTATCGAGCGGCCCGACGCGCTGGTGGTGGCGGCCATGAACCCGGAGGAGTTCACCGGGGAGGGCAACTACGGCTCTCTGATCGCCACCCGGCTCGGCCTCTCGCAGGTGCCGGCGCTCCGCGTCGAGACCGCCACCTCGTCCGGAGTGGCCGCGGTCTTTGCGGCCTACGCCGCGATCGCCTCGGGCTTCCACCGCTCGATCCTGGTGGTGGGCGGCGAGAAGATGACCCACGTGCCCACCCCCCGCGTGTCCGAGATCATCGGCCGCTCCATCGATCCCCACGAGAAGAGCTACGGGACGACGATGCCCGCGCTGGCCGGCCTGGTCACCCGGGCCGCGATGCACCGTCGTGGCTTCACGCTCCGGGAGATCTCGCAGGTGGCGGTGAAGAATCACGCCCACGGCGCACGCAACCCCTACGCCCACTTCCAGGAGCCGGTGAAGCTCGAGGCGGTGATGGAGAGCCGGCTGGTGGCCGATCCCCTGCGGCTCTTCCACTGCTGCCCGATCTCGGACGGGGGCGCGGCGCTCGTGCTCACCGCCGAGCCCCGGGCGGTGCGGATCGCCGGAATCGGGCAGGGGGCGGACTCGATCGCGGTGCGCTACCGGAGCGACCTCACGTCCTTCCGGGCCACCCAGGCGGCCGCGCGGGCGGCGTATCGCATGGCCGGCTTCGGCGCCGAGCGGGTAGAAGTGGCCGAGCTGCACGACGCGTTCACCCCGTTCGAGCTGATCTCGCTCGAGGACACCGGCCTGGTGCCTCCGGGCAAGGCGGGCCGCGCCACCCTCGACGGCGAGACCGCGGTGGGCGGCCGGCTGCCGATCAACCCGTCGGGCGGGCTCAAGGCGCGCGGCCACCCGCTGGCCGCGACCGGGATCTCCCAGATCGTGGAGCTCTGCTGGCAGCTCCGCGGCAAGGCCGAGGGCCGCCAGGTGCCGGCCCGGGTCGGTCTGGCCCAGTCGATCGGCGGGCTCGCCACCAACAACTGGGTGACCCTGGTGGAAGCTCGCCGCTGATGCCGGACCTGTTGCGCGCCTCCCGCTGCCCCCGCTGCCGCCGCCTGGTCGTGCCGCCGGCCAGCCTCTGCCCGGACCACCCGGTGAAGATGGAGGCGGCCACGCTGCCGCCGCTCGGCGAGGTCGTCTCGTTCACCACGCTGCACTCGCCGCCCGAGGGCTTCCGGGCCCCGCTCCACCTGGCGCTCGTGCAGCTCGAGGGCGGCGCGCGGCTCTTCTGCCACGGCGCGGCCACCGACGGCGTCAAGATCGGCTCCCACGTCTCGGTGGAGGCGGTCGACTCGGTGTTCTACTTCTCGAACATCGGATTCACCGATCGGGCCCGCCTCTTCTGGCGGCGCGCCGGCGCTCGCGGCGAGCGCATCGGTGCCATCGGCAAGAGCGTCGTGAAAGGCATCTGGAACAGGAGGTCCCGTGGCGACGACTAGGACCCGCTCCCGCAAGACCACCCCGCGCCGCGCCATGAAGCCGGCCGCGTCGCGTCGCGCCCGGCCGCCGCTCGCCGGGGTGCGCGTCATCGACCTCACCCGGGTGCTGGCCGGGCCGTTCTGCGCGATGTCGCTCGGCGACATGGGCGCGGAGGTCATCAAGATCGAGGAGCCCGGCAAGGGGGACGACACCCGCGGCTGGCCGCCCTTCGTCCACGGCGAGGCCACCTACTTCCTCTCGGTGAACCGGAACAAGAAGAGCCTCACGCTCAACATGAAGGCGCCGGAGGGGCAGGAGATCCTGCGCCGGCTGCTCGCCTCCGCCGACGTGGTGCTCGAGAATTTCCGGCCCGGCACCATGGAGCGGCTCGGCTTCGGCTACGCGACGCTGCGCCACGCGAATCCCCGCCTCGTCTACTGTTCGATCTCGGGCTTCGGCGAGAGCGGCCCCGAGGCCCACCGGCCCGGCTACGACCTGATCGTGCAGGGCGAGTCCGGGGTCATGGACATCACCGGCTTCCCCGACGGGCCGCCGGTCAAGGTGGGCAACTCCATCGGCGACCTGGTGGCGGGCATGGCCGCCACGCAGGGCATCACCCTGGCCCTGCTGAGCCGCGAGAAGACGGGCCAGGGGCAGAAGGTCGAGATCGGCATGCTCGACGTGATGGCCTCGCTGCTCACCTACCAGGCCGGGCTCTACTGGAACGCGGGCGGCCGTCCCGCCCGCCGGGGCAACGAGCACCCGTCGATCGTGCCCTACGAGGTCTTCAAGGCCCGGGACGTCTACATCACCCTCGGGGTCGCCAACAACTCGCTCTGGGATCGCACCTGCCGCGCCCTCGACCGCGAGGACCTGATCCGCGATCCGCGCTTCGACACCGAGGCCAACCGGGTGACCAATCGCAAGGTCCTGGTCCCGCTCCTGAACGAGATCCTGGGCGCGCGGCCGGCCGACGAGTGGCTCGCGCGGCTCGACAAGGCCGGGGTGCCCGCCGGACGCATCAAGAGCGTGGCCGAGGTCTGCGAGAGCGCGCACCTGCGCGCCCGGGGCATGATGGTCTCGCTGCCGCACCCCAAGGCGGGCTCGATCACGGTGATGGGCGTGCCGGTGCGCCTGCACGACACGCCGGGCGCGGCCTCGGCTCCGCCTCCGCTGCTGGGCCAGCACACCGACGAGATCCTGACCCGGCTCCTGCGCATGCCCAAGGCCCGCGTCGACAAGCTGCGTGCCGGCGGCGTGGTCTAGATCCGGGCGCGCCGCGATGGGCCCGCTCGGGCTCGAGGTCGGGCAGAAGGCGCGCCGGACGCAGACCGTGAGCGCGCGCGAGGTCGAGCTCTACGCCCAGATCACCGGCGACCGCAACCCGCTCCACTTCGACGCCGACTTCGCGGCGCGCACGCGCTTCGGCCGCCTGGTGGCCCAGGGCGGCATCGCGGCCGGGATGCTGAACGCGCTCGTGGCGATGGATCTGCCGGGCCCCGGCACCGTGTTCATGAGCCAGTCGCTCAAGTACCTGGCCCCGACCTACCTCGGCGACACCGTGACCGCCGAGATCGAGGTGCTCGCGCTCAAGCCCGACAAGCCGGTCTGCCAGCTGCGGGCCACGATCACCAACCAGGACGGCGCGATACTCCTCGAGGGGGAGTGCTGGACCTACACGCTGCGCCCGGCCTGATCGCCGGGATCCGGCTCACCGGAGGCTGCGGACCAGCAGCCACGCTCCGAGCACCCCGAGGAAGACCAGCACCGCGCGGTTGAAGGTCCGCTGATCGAGGCGGTCCTGCACGCGCAGGCCCACCGCGAATCCGGCCAGCGCCGCCACCGTCAGCGCCACCGACGCCCACAGCAGCGACCAGGGCAGGAGCCCGTACCAGGCGACCGCTCCGAGCTGCACCAGCTTGTAGAAGAAGAAGGCGAAGGCCACCGACGAGATGAAGTCGTGCTTGGACAGCCCGATCCCCTGGAAGTAGAGGACGAGCGCGGTGGCGGGCGAGTTGGTAACCCCGCCGATGACGCCGGCCGCGAAGCCGGCGAGCGGCGAGAGCCAGGGCTCCCAGCGGGCGGGAACCTTCGGAGCGAGGCCGGTGGCGCTGAGCGTGACGAAGATCAGGACGAAGAGCCCCAGGATGAGGGTGGCCGCGCGCGGGGGCAGAAGGGTCAGCACCCGCGTGCCGAGCACGATGCCGACCGCGCCCGAGAGCAGCAGGGAGCCGAACCGCCGCACGGTGGCCAACGGGGCCCCGCGCCGCGCGAACTGGATGCCGTCCATGACGATGTTGGGGAGGATCAGGAGCACCACCGCGGTCTTGACGTCGACGAAGAGGCTCAGCAGAGGGGTGGCGAGGGAGGGAAAGCCGAAGCCGATGGCGCCCTTGATGAAGGCCGCCGCCAGCACCACCGCCGCCATCACCGCCGGGATCACCGCCCGAGCATAACTTGACACTCGGCGGGGCAGGGCGGGATGATGTGCCCCCCATGGCCGTGACTCCAGGATCGCGTCAGATCAAGATCTACGACACCACCCTCCGCGACGGCACCCAGGGCGAAGGCGTCGCCTTCTCCATGGAGGACAAGGTCCGCATCGCGCAGCGCCTCGACGCGCTCGGCGTGCACTACATCGAAGGCGGCTGGCCGGGCTCGAACCCGAAGGACCTGCGCTTCTTCAAGCGCGTCCAGGACGCGGTGTTCAAGTCGGCCAAGATCAGCGCGTTCGGCGCCACCCGGCGCCCGGGCGTGCGGCCGCAGGACGACGGCAACCTGCAGGCCCTGGTGGAAGCGGGCCCGCCCGTCGTCACCATCTTCGGCAAGGCGTGGGACTTCCACGTGACCGCGGCCCTCGGCACCACGCCGGAGGAGAACGTGGCGATGATCGCGGACTCGGTGGCCTACCTCCTCAAGCACTTCGAGGAGGTCATCTACGACGCGGAGCACTTCTTCGACGGCTTCAAGCGCAATCCCGACTACGCGATGCGGACGCTCCTGGCCGCGGAGGCGGCGGGCGCCCACTGCCTCGTGCTCTGCGACACCAACGGGGGGTCCCTGCCGCACGAGGTCGCCGCGATCATCCAGACGGTCAAGCGCGCGGTGAAGCCGGAGACCCCGCTCGGGATCCACGTGCACAACGACACCGAGTGCGCGGTGGCCACCTCGCTGGCCGCGGTCGGCGAGGGCATCGGCCACGTGCAGGGCACGATCAACGGCTACGGGGAGCGGTGCGGCAACGCCAACCTGGTCTCGATCATCCCGAACCTCATGCTCAAGATGGGGCTCGACTGCATCCCGCGGGCGAACCTGCGCGAGCTGCGTGACGTCTCGCGCCTGGTCTCGGAGCTGGCCAACCGGAAGCCGTGGTCCTCCCAGCCCTACGTGGGCGACTCGGCCTTCGCCCACAAGGGCGGCATCCACGTCTCGGCGGTGCTCAAGCACCCGGAGACCTACGAGCACGTGGACCCGGACGCGGTGGGCAACCAGCGGCGGGTGCTGGTCTCGGAGCTGGCCGGGCAGTCCAACGTGCTCTGGAAGGCCAAGGAGTACGGCATCGACCTCGACAAGAACACGCCCGAGGCGCGGCGCATCCTCGAGATGCTCAAGCGCCTCGAGGACGAGGGGTTCCTGTTCGAGGGCGCCGAGGCCTCGTTCGAGCTCCTGATGGAGCGCGCCCTCGGCAACCACCGGCCCTACTTCGAGCTGGGCGGCTACCGGGTGATCGTGGAGGAGAACGCGGGCGACGGCGAGCCGGTGGCCGAGGCCACCGTCCGGCTGCGCGTGAAGGGCATCGAGGAGCACACCGCGGCGGCCGGCAATGGCCCGGTCCACGCGCTCGACCACGCCCTGCGCAAGGCCCTCGAGGACTTCTACCCGAATCTGCGCGAGATGGCGCTGCTCGACTACAAGGTGCGCATCCTCGACGAGTCGAAGGCGACCGCGGCGAAGACCCGGGTCTTGATCACCTCGGGCGACGGAAATGACACGTGGGGGACCGTCGGCGTCGCGGACAACATCATCGAGGCTTCCTGGCAGGCGCTCGTCGACTCCGTGGAGTACAAGCTACGGCGGGATGAGCGGCAGGGGAAGCGGTAGGGAGCGGGGAGGGCGGGGGGCGGCGGGCAGCGCGCCCTTGTTCGATACCCCACTCACCGGGCACGCCACCCGCCGCCCCCGCCCCTCCCCCTCCCTACCGCCTCGGGAGTATCAAGTGCTGAGTTCACGGCGTACGATGTCTCGCATGGCTCGGCGCAGGTCAATCTGCTCGTTCAGCGGAATCGTCGGCCGGTCGGCGACTTGGTATGTCCTGAGGTGAAGCGTGGCTAGCATCTCGGCGAAGCTGATTGAAGACACCGCGCGGGAGTTGACGGCTCGCGCGGCGATCGACATTCCCAGCGATTACCGTGATGGGGTGCGGCTGGCGCGGGATCGGGAGGGGAATCGGCTGGCGCGGTTCGTGTTGGAGCAGATGCTGGGGAACTGGGAGATTGCGTCGGCGGATCGGCGGCCGATGTGTGCGGATACGGGGCTGCCACGGTACTACGTGAAGCTGGGGAACGAGGCGGTGGTGGAGGGGGGATTGGTGGCGCTGGAGCGGGCGCTCCGGCGCGCGACCGCGGAGGCCACGCAGGCGATTCCGCTGCGGCCGAACCGGGTGCATCCGCTCACACGGGAGGACCGCAACGACAACGTGGGGATCCACGCCCCCGAGGTCACCTACGCGGTCGAGCCGGGCGCGGACTGGATCGACGTCACCACCGTCCATAAGGGTGGGCTCTTCGGCAGTGACTTCCGCATGCTGTTCCCAGGCGACGGGGTGGCCGGCATCAAGCGCTTTTTCGTCGACACCCTGATCGAGTCGGGCAAGCGCGGCCTGGCCTGCCAGCCCGCCATCGTGGGGGTGGGGATCGGCGGGGCCAAGGACACCTGCGTGCGGCTCGGCAAGGAGGCGGCGTGCTTACGCACCGTCGGCAGCCGCAACCCCGATCCCGCCGCGGCCGCCCTCGAGGAGGAGCTGACCGCCCTCGGCAACTACATCGGCATCGGGGCCATGGGCTTCGCGGGCACCTCCATGGTGGTGGCCACCCACGTGGAGCTGGCCTACACCCACACCGGCGGCATGCCGATCGGCATCCACCAGTTCTGCCTCTCGTCGCGGCGGGCCACCGCGCGGCTCCATCCGGACGGGCGCGTGGAGTTCCGGGGCGATCCGGACTGGTTCACCGACTACTATCGCCGCTCGGGGATCGAGTGATGGGGGCCACGATCGAGCGGCTCGACGACGTGGCGATGGACGAGGTGCACCTCACCACGCCGGTGTCGGACGCGGCGGCACCCACGTGGTCGAGGCGGTGACCGCCACCGCGAGCTTCCGCTTCGGCAAGTCGATGGGCCCGTGGTTCGATCGCTCGGGCGCCCGCGTGATCGTGGGCAAGGCGGGGCTCACCGAGCTGGCCTATCGCGAGTGGTTCGTGCCCCACGGCGCGGTCTACCTCACCACGGTGGGCTACGGCATGGGCGCGGCCTACGGGCGCGGGATCACGCGCGTGCGCGAGGTGCACTGGCTCCGCGAGCTCGGCATCGCGCAGGCGCTCTGGGTCCTCGAGGTCGACCGCCTCGGCCCGTTCCTGGTGGAGGGGGACGCGGCCGGCAAGAGCCTCTTCGCCCTCGCCAACCGCGAGATCAACCTCCGCATCGCCGAGGTCTACAAGACCCTCCCGCCCCCCGCCCTCTCCCGCTTCGGGGAGATCCTCTCCCGCACCGACGAAGTGGTCTGACGGGGTCAGGTCTTACATTCCGACATTTTTCTGCCGATCAGCTGGGCTGGTCTGCCCGGAAATGTCGGAATGTAAGACCTGACCCCAGATGGAAGACGGGGTGGGGGAGGGCTTCGGCCTCGAAGGCGGCGAGGGGCGACGCAGGGGTGACGTCGAAGTAGGGGCGGGTAATCGGGACGCGGGTGACGTAACGCTGTAGCACGGGCGCGGCTTCTCCCGAGCTCAGCTCGCGGAGCGGGACGGTCTCCGTGCGGCGGCCGCGGGTCAGGGTGACCTGGCCCGCGGCGCGGGCGCTGCGGACCCACGCGACGTCGCCGTAGGGGGCGACCAGCCAGCGGTCGCCGCCCTCCTCGACCAGGGTCACCGGCGTCGAGAGCGGGCGGCCGGTGCGACGGCCGGGAACCGTGAGGAGATAGGTCGGGCCCGGCATCAGGCCAAGCTTCAGGAGCAGGCGGACGACGCGATTGGCGGCGCGCCGGCCGGGGGTCAAGCGATAGGTGGCGGCCATGGGGGAGGGGACTTGGCGGCGGACTCTTGGGCGGCGGCGGAGAAGATGCCGCGCGTCATGAGCGCGCGCGCCTCGCGGGCCCGGCGCTCGTAGATCTGCGCGCCACCAGGCCGGCCACGCCACCCGCGAGGCTCGCCACCTCGCGCCCGATCTCGGCAGTGGGCGCGGGCTGCAGGTGCGCGGGCTCGCCGTCGTACCAGCCGCCGTAGAGCCGCCACAGGTTGCGCACCGCGTACTCGGGCTCGTCGTACACGGCCTGCAAGTACGGCCGCCCGGCCAGGTGCACGGGCGGCCGGACCTCGCGCACCACCTGCTCGAGGGTGGCGCCCGCGTTCATCAGCGCGAGCGTCTGGCTCACGAGCGCCTCGAGCCACTCCGCGGTCTCGGTGAGGGCCTGCCGCACCCGCTCGGCTCCGAAGATGGGCGGGCCGTGCCCCGGGATCAGGAGCGTGGCCTCGCGCGCGGCCATCACCCGCAGGGCGGCCACCCACTCCGCCGCGTAGCGCTGCGCCTTCTGCGGGTTACCCGCGTTGGGCGCGACCCAGAGGAAGAGGTCGCCGGTCCAGAGCACGCGGCGCTCGGGCCACCAGAGCCAGGAGTGGTCGTCCGTCTCGCCCCGGGCGTGCTCGAGCTCGAGCATCAGGCCGTCGGCCTCGAAGTGGAGCGTGCGCTCGTAGGTCGTGTCCGGGTAGACATACTCGGAGGGCCAGGCCGAGGCCCGCGAGAACTGGCGCGCGTTGATCAAGCCGTTGTAGCCCGCGGTGGCACGATAGCGATCGAAGCGCGCGGCGACGTCCCGATGCGCCACGATCCGGGGCCGGGGCCAGCCCTTCTCCGTGGCCTCGGCCAGGAAGGGCGGCAGCCCGAAGGCGTGATCGGCGTGCCCGTGGGTGTAGATCGCGGCGCGCACCGGCGCGGGATCGATGGCGCGGACCGCCGCGAAGGTCCGGGCGCGCGCGGCCTGGCTGGAGGTATCGATCAGCACGAGACCGTCGCCCGCGCGGATCACCGTGACGTTGGCGAAGGCGTGCAGGAAGAAGACCCCGGGCGCGATCTCCTCGGTGGCCCCGGTCGGCGCCCAGAGCGTGTAGGGCTCGACCGCGCCCGACCAGCCCTGCTCGGCCATCTCCCGGATGCGGCCCATGCGGGCAGCTAGATGCCCTTGCGCCTCCGCCACTCTTCGATCTGCGCCCGGTGCTCCTGGTAGTGGTGCCGGCTGTTGAAGTCGACGATCTTGTGGGCGGTCTTGCCGGGCACGTACCGGTCCTCCGGCACGCCGGCGGCCGCCTGCAGGAAGGCCGCGTGAGAGGCGTCCAGCTCCTTCAGGATGTCGGCGGTGGCCGCCGTCTTCCTGGCGTCGGCGAAGCGGGCGTTCCAGGCGTCCACGTCGTCGTAGGAGACGCCCTCCGGGATCGGGCGCTCCCCCTTCTCCATGCGCTGCAGCGCCGGCGCCAGCTCGCGGTGCCAGCCCGAGATGTGCGCGACGATGTCGCGCGCGCTCCACGTGCCGAGCCACACCTCGCGCATCTGGGCCTCGCCGAGTCCCTCGAGGGCTCGCTTGAACGCGGCGAACTCGGTCTCGGCCCCGCTCAGCAGCGTCGTCTTCTCCGACATCGCGTCCTCCGTCTCAGGCCCCGCGGGGCGGGATGCGCTTGTAGAAGAGCAGCTCCCGCACGCCCTGGGGCAGGTTGTCGATGTGGCCGCTCGGCGTGAAGCCGAGCGCGGTGTGCATGCGGATCGAGGGCACGTTGGTCTCCTCGGTCGACGAGAAGAGGCGCGGGGTCGGCGAGACCACCTCGACCGACTTGAAGAACTCGCGGGCGATGCTCTTGCGCCGGAAGTCCTCGCGGACCACCACGAGGCTCACGAAGGTGCACTGGAACCAGTCCAGCCGGTAGGCGATGAAGCCCACGACCTCGCCTTCGGCCTCGGCCACGATCAGGTGGTGCCGCTCCATGTGCGAGCGGATGAAGGCGGGCGCCCGCTCCTCCCCGATGACCTGCGCGGCGAGGGTCGTGCAGCCCACCGAATCCGCCACGCGCGGGAGTCGAATCTCGATCATGGGGCGCCCCGGCGCATTGTAAGCGCGCCGGGGCGCCCGCTCAACCGGAGGCGCTCAGTACGTGCCGGGCCGGATGCGCTTGAAGAGCTCTTTCAGCTTATCGGCGGTGAAGCCGGGGCTCTGGCAGACCTTGATGATCTCGCGCTCGTCGGCCTCGACCTTGGCGATGGCCTCCGGGATCTTGGGCGCGATCTCGGGCGGGATCGTGCAGACCCCATGCTGGTCGCCGTGGATCAGGTCGCCCGGCTTGATCCACAGGCCGCCGACCTTGACCGGGATGCCAAAGTCCACCATGTGCACATTGGCGTGGGAGACCGACACGTGGGCGGCGCAGAACTGGAAGCCGAGCGCGCGCACCTCGTCCAGATCCCGCACCGAGCCGTCGGTGACCACGCCCACGCAGCCCAGCGCGCGGTGGATGTTGGCCTGCACCTCGCCCCACTGGGCGCCCTGGCCCCGGGGGTCGTCGAGATCGTGCACCACGATCACGCGGGGCGCCGGGGTGCTGAGCACGAA
>WNFG01022636.1_pt1 | contig 11609 bp, 11 predicted proteins | sample 5400431 | NCBI WGS metagenome assembly WNFG01 (sample SAMN13153346, study PRJNA577476) | soil metagenome | isolation source: 120 cm saprolite under Douglas fir tree site 2 hole 3 replicate 2 | place: USA:California | collected 2015-04-18
GCTCCTCACCGTTCTCTAAGCGCACACCCTCTGCGCGCCCGTTGTGGACGAGAATCTTGGCCACCGGGCTGTTGGTGCGGATTACCGCGCCATGTGCCTCCGCCGATGCTGCCAGGGCAAAGCTGATGCGGCCCATGCCACCACGCACGTAGCCCCACACACCGTGCTGGCCATTGACTTCACCACACATGTGGTGCCATAAGACGTAGACGGAGCCGGGGGTCTTCGGCCCGATGAAGGAGCCGATCACGCCCTGACCTGCCCACGCAGCGCGTAAATAGTCAGATTCGAAATAATCAGCCAGCATATCATAGAGGTTGCCGAACATCAGGTAGCGATAAATCTCCTCGTCCTCGCCGCGAAAACGCGCAGCAAGATCGGCTACTGATGGCGGTTCTTCTAATAAAATAGGGTTGAGTAGTTCTGAGGCGCGATCAAAGAATGCTAAGAATTTTGGATAGGCCTCGGCGTCGTGCGGTGAGAAGCGACGAATGCCCTCGACAGTTTTCTCAGTACTGGGGCGGAAAAATAGGTAGTTGTCATCTGGATAAGGCACAAACATCTGCGGATCCTTGACGTATGCATCAAAGCCGTAGCGGTGGAGTTCCAGGTCGCGAATAATCTCAGGTCGAAGTAGACTCACTACATAGGCGCAAGGCGACATGGTAAAGCCTGGGAATGGCTCCTCAAGTGTACAGGCTCCGCCAACACGGTCACGTTGCTCTAACACAAGGACTTTCTTGCCTGCGCGGGCTAAATAACCTGCCGCCACAAGGCCATTGTGTCCTGCTCCGATGATGATGACGTCAATCTGCTCTGTGTGCTGTGGCATGTGGTGTTGTTTCCTTTGGAGAATGGAAAATAGACAGTACGATTGTAAGGGATAGTATATCACATACCAGTACTATGACGAAGCTCATGACGCTTTCATGGCGCTTCCTCCTTATACTGGCGCCAGAGAGGGCGTGGGCTCGATATAAACCTGTGCTGAAAGGAAAAGCGAACATGGCAACAGACGAAAGCAACGTGGTCAAACGCATAAGCGAGAGCCCTATCAATTCTACGCTGTTGAGACAGATCCATCATGAACTGGGCAATGGACTTGCCGTGCTTTCAGGTTATCGGCATCTGTTACAACGTGAGATCTCTCTGCAAGCACAAGAAACAGCCCCGCCTGAGCCGGATGTCTGGCGACATCGGAACGAGCAATGGTTAGGCTATTTGCACATCATGCAGGATCGGGAAACGCTCTTGAATGACTTTCTGGCACAACTGCGCGCGCTCTCGCCTGTCGCGACCTATGGGCGCCTCTCTCAGAGCTTTGTACGGGCTGACCTTGTGGTTCTACTCAGAAAAATCATCGAGCGACTTGGTCCACTCTACCCTGATCATACACTGCGAGTCCACCTATCCGTTCAATCGCTCTTTATCATGTGCGACCCTTTCTGGATAGAGTTGGTTCTGGAACATGTCATGAACCACACGATCGCGGCACATACCGCTTCCACACCTGTCGATATCAGCCTCGAACCATCGACCGATTCTTCCCACATGGTTCAGGAAGCAAAAATAGCGATTCATATCAAGAGAACGCTTCCTGGCCCCAATCCAAGAAGAAAAGAGGTGTCTGAAATGTGGTCACAGGTGCTGAGTCCAGGCGATCGGGAATTGTGCTTCGCGATATGTCGTGAAGTGCTTCAAGAACATGGAGGACGGATCTGGAAGGAGCAGAGAGGAGAGCAGGATGAGATTGTCTTTCTTGCTTTGCCGCTGGTGGAATAGAGTACGTACTTTTTGCAGGAAGCAGTACAAATTACCGCGGCCTGACACCTTGGTGTTATACTGTTGCCATAACCTGATGGTTCTTCTACTCGAGGGAAGTCTAGATGCAAATAAGACCCTACGGTGATACTGCCAATGACGGTGTCGTGCAGCTATCTTTCACACTTCCACTCCCGCTGAATGCCCACGCGCGTGAGACGGCGCGGCGCTACGCAATGTTGATGGGTATCAGCAATCCGCTGGTGGCCCACGCAGAACGTATAGATAAAGGGTTCACTTTTTTTGTTGTTTACGGGGCCTGCTCGCATACCATCGATCCAGAACAGATTCTCGTGGATGAACTGGCCCACGAGGAACTGGATTTCTACGAGATCAATGAACTGGTGGAGAAGCGCCTGGGGCGCAGGGTCACAGTGATCGGCGCTGCTATCGAGAGCGATGCGCATACGGTGGGGATTGACGCGATTTTCAACGCCAAGGGATTTGCAGGAAACTATGGGCTGGAACGTTTTCCGGCATTTCGTGCGTTGAATCTTGGTGCACAGGTATCCTGCGAGGCCCTGCTCAGGTGGGCGGCAGCAGAGCAGGCTGACGCGATCCTGGTTTCGCTTGGCTACGATGCAGGTTTCGGCCCGGGTACAACTGCCAACATGGTTGCAAGTTTTATTGCGCAGGAGCTTGTGGCACGGCTGGAGTGACCGCTGGCAGCGCTTATCCCTGCACTTTCTTAATCATGGGCTAATTAGCGCAAACGGAAGACTCTTCTTTGCGTTCAGAAACGTGTACTGTAACAGCACCCGTACTATAATCTGAGTAGGATATCCCTCTTGTATTCGAGGAAAGGAGCGCTGCCATGTTAGACGAAGAAAGCCATGAGAGAGATGATGAGTTGGATACGGATGAGCTAATAAAGAAAGAACTGGTGGAACACCCCGAAGTTCTCGAGGTCATTGAAGAGCGCAAGAAGAGAAAGTTTACCTGGAGCGGTCTGGCAGTGATGGTAGTTGGTGCGGCGCTGATTGTCTTTGGCCTGACGCTGCATACAGGCGTCAATTCCCTTGAAGGCTTGCTTGTGGCGGTTGGGGGAATAGTGGTGTTAATTGGCATTCTCAGGATTTTGATAGGCTGGATCAGGCCTATCGTTCCTAGCCAGCTGTGAGGCCAGATGGCTGCTTAAGGAGTAAACGACTCTAAAACAGGAAAATCATCACGAAACGAACTGTCGCCCATCCTGATTGTGACATCAAATGGCGGTTGGTCTGGTAGGCTAAGCCCCGCAGTAGTGACCAGCGCAACACTGCAATTGCTCAATGGCTTCCGCAAAGGCGTAATGGCCGTTGTCAGCGGATTATTTGGTCGAGGGCCATACCTGTTGAAAGGATAGCCCTTCAGAAAGAGACGCTCAGCAAGATCGACATCGTCCAGTCGCGCCATCGGGGTGCTACCACCTTTTGTTACTTTTTCTATATCTCTTCCCCACGCCCCTACTTGATGGTTGAGAGAACTGGAACCTCCAGTCCCGCATCCTCCAACACGTCGAGCGAGAGCGCAGACCAATCCATATCTCCACGTCCTTTGGCAATGCCTGCCAGCAGGCGGTCATGCAACAAGCTTGCGAAAGGCATCGGCATGGTCGCGTGTTCCGCTACATCTCTGACCAGATTGAGATCCTTCAAGCCTAACGTCTGCCGAAATCCGGCGGGAGTGTGACGTTTCTCAGCAATCATCTTGCCGTAGATCTGGTAAATGGGGGCTGAGAACAGGGTGTGCGTCAGCATGTCGGTGACAGCTGAACGAGCAATACCGCTCTTCTCCGCCAGGGCCAACGCCTCGGCCATCGCCTCCATTGCAGAGAGGATCAAGAAATTGCCGCAGAGCTTGACAATATTGGCTGCACCCGGGTCTTCACCGAAGTCGAAGATGCCCTGCCCCAGCGCCTTGAGTACAGGTTGTACTCGCTCTCTGGCAAGCTGTGGGCCTGCGAGACAGATCCACAGTTTCTGGGCGGCAGCCGCTTCGGGTCGTCCGAAGACGGGAGCTGCGAGGTAGATGCTCCCGTGTTGCGCGTGCAGTTGTGCAAGCTTGCGCGAGGTCTCAGGCGATACCGTACTCATCGAGAGGTGAATGCCGCCTGGTCCCAAACGCTCAAGAAAGCCCGGGCTCATGACGATCTCTTCCAGGGCCTGGTCATTTGCCACCATGCTGATCACGATGCCGCCTTTCGTGACAGCCTCGCTCGGCTGATGCGCCAGTCGAGCGCCCTTCGCCGTCAATGCTTCTGCTTTACTCAAGGTACGATTATACACTGTGAGGGTATAGCCTGCCTTGAGCAGGCTGCTTGCCATAGCCTGTCCCATATTGCCAAGGCCAATAAACCCAATCATTTCGCTCATACTAACTCCTTTCAGGATACAGGTAGTCTTCTCGTCGTGCCATCCCTGTCACCTTCTCCCCCCTGAGGAAGTGTTTGACGTTTTCAGCCGCCTGCCGTGCCGCGCCCACTAAGGAATGGGCCACGAGGGCTGAATTATGCGGGGAGCCCAGCACGTTGGGCAGATCGAGAAAGGGATACTCCATGCGAAAGCTCCCATGCAGGAACGGTTCGGTCCACCAGGCATCGATGCCCACCAGAAAGGCGGGATGGCTCTTCACATGATTGTAGAGTGCCTCCTCATCGATAATCGCGCCACGGGCGACATTCACCAGGATGGCCTCTGCTTTCATCCAGGCCAGTTCCTCCTTGCCGATGAGTCCCCTGGTGGCCCTGGTGAGTGGCAACGAGATCACCACCACGTCGCTCTCCCGCAACACGTGCTCCAGATCGTGCAGCGTGCCAAGGAAGTCCGTCGGCTCGGGACTGCTTCCACCGGTATTGATCGCATAGATCTTCATGCCAAACGCCTGCATGAGGCGAGCCGTGGCTCGCCCGATCCCCCCAAAGCCCAGGATGCCAGCCGTCATGCCAGCGAGCAAACGGTTGGGGGTAAGCTGATCAAATTCGCCATTCTTCAGTTGCTGGTTTTCTACGAGCAGGCGTTTGGCCAGGGCCAGCGTCATCGCCAGCACGTGTTCAGCCATGGGAGTCGCATACGCCCCGGGATTGCTGGCGACGATGATACGTGAGGGCAGGTCGGCAAACGGCATGTGGTCAGCTCCCGCAGACAGGAGCTGGATGAACCTGACCTGCTGCAAGTGGGGATAGTCCTCTTGCCCAATTTCTCGCGGGAAGTTCCACGCGAGGAGAATCGTGGCACCCTCCAGGACCTGTTCCCGTTGCGCGGGTGGGACCTCGCCCAGAAAGGTGAGGGAGGCTGCGCTTCCCAGCATCTCAAGAAACAGGCCTTTCTCCTCGGGTGAGGTAGTGAAGGTGACCACGATGTTCTGCCTCTCCATCTCTTTTCGTTGCTCCTTTGTGTTCTTTTCTCATCTCAACATGCCGCTACTCTTATTATCTGCGGGAGCGTCTCCACTTTGCAAGCTGAAGGAATGGCTGATTTTCGAGAGGAGGCGGACTTCCTGTCGAGAATGCGGTGTTGCTCAGGGTACTACCGTATGCGCTCTGAGAGGTAGACACCGCTAAGTCATCGACTAATCGCTGTAGTGTCACGAGTGAAAAGCCGCGATTTTCTAAGTCCGTGATGATCGTGGGCAATGCCGCTACCGTTTGTGCGCGATTGCCGCCACCATCGTGCAGGAGGATGATAGCTCCAGCATGCGCTAAGCTGAGGATCCTATTGACGATAAAACCGACCCCCGGCAATGTCCAGTCTTCTGCTGTATCATTCCACAAAACCGTCGTAACTCCGAGATAGCTGGCCTGCGCTAAGACGGTGCGGTTGAATGCGCCATAGGGAGGGCGAAAAAAGGTGGGCCGTACTCCTATCGTGGTTTGAATTACATTGGAAGTGGAGGTGAGCTGGGACAGGATGGCGGATGCTGAGAGTAGCGTCAGTTCTGGGTGGGACCAGCTATGGTTAGCAACGAGATTGCCGTTGTTGTATTCCTGGCGAACGATGTTGGGAAAGTCTTTCACCAGGTATCCAACATCGAAAAAAGTGGCCTGCACCCCATAGTGTCGAAGGATAGCGAGGACCTGGGGTGTGTAGTAAGGATTCGGGCCATCGTCAAAGGTCAGTGCGACCTCCGGCAGGTGAGCATTGCCGTAAAAGAGTGGATAACTTAATGGATGAGGATGCGTGTGAGGCGATGTATAGGATGGAGCCGCGTTGTGAGTTGGGGTGTAAACAGGCGTATTTACAATACCAGGCCTGGTGATAGGCTTAGTTGTAGTCACATGAACTGGGACATGACTTCCATGAGCAGTTGCGGAGAGCGCTATCGAGGTTATTGAGCCCAGCATAGCCAGAATGGCAGTCAGCACCAGTACAATCCTGGCCCGCGTTTTGGCCTTGCCGGTGGGCCATCGGCCAGGAGGTAAAGTGGGAAAGTTGAAAGCACGCATGCTCTGAATGCCAGTCTCCTCCCAAAATCTACTATTGACAATGCTGAGTATAACACAATGCTGTTACTTGTGGAACTTTCTGACGTTCTTTTTTTGGAAGAGGTAATGTGATACGTTCTATGCTCTTTAGGAGCTTAAGGTATGCGGGCACGACAAGTAGCGATCATCCGGTCGACAGATGGTACAAGGCGGACCGTCGAGTTGAAATCTAGCGGTTTCAGTATGTTGATGTGTTGCATACTGCTCTTCCTTTCTAGCTGCTCGAGTCTGTTGGGTAGTGTCGGATCTGCTGCTCCTACTCGTGTACTTTCTAAACCCTCCCCGAGTCCGACGCCGGCGAGAGCCAGGATAGATAGTGCAGCCGAAAGTCCCCTGAAGGCCCAACTGGCTAAAGTGCAGCAGATTATGGCAGGTATGACGCTCGATCAGAAGCTCGGCCAGCTTATTATTGTAGAGTATTTAGGCAACAGCTATACCGGCACAGGACTTCAATATATGATTGCGAACCAGTATGTTGGAGGATTCCTGTACCAGGAGAGCAACCATAACTTTGCCTCTCCGTATGATGTCATCAGCAATGTGGCTGCCTTTTCGAAGCAGGCGATGAATGATGCTAAAATTCCTTTGCTGATTGGTACTGACCAGGAGGGCGGTCTGGTCAACCGGCTATATATCTTTCATGGGTATTTGCCATCCGCGGCAGAAATGGCGGCGAGCGGTAATCCACAAACGGCTAATAGCCAGGGGTCCCTGGCCGCTAAGTGGTTACTGCAACTGGGCATTAACGCTGATCTCGCCCCTGTCGTCGATGTGCGTAGTGTCGATCCGCCTGTGCTGGCGACGCGCATGTTCGGGCGTGATCCCAACACCGTTGCTACCTATGCAGGTGCATATCTCAATGGGCTGCAACTGGATGGCGTTGCTGGCTGCCTTAAGCATTATCCGGGGCTGGGTGCCATAACCTCTGACCCTCACCTGGGATTGCCAACCGTCAATAGAAGCCTGGCAGAGTTAGAGAATATTGATCTCGCCCCCTATAAACTGATGATTCAGGCAGACCATCCTGCGATGATTATGTCTACGGATGTGCTGATGCCAGCGATTGATCCCGCTTTACCTGCTGAACTCTCTCCGAAGACTATCAATGGCATTCTCCGTAATCAGTTAGGCTACAATGGAGTTGTGATTACCGATGGTCTGTATATGCAGGGCATCAGCGGTAGATGGACGTTAAGCCAGGCGGCTGTACTTTCGATCATGGCCGGTGATGACCTGCTTGAAGGGCCATACAGCCCCAGCCAGGTAGCAGTCGTGGTCGCTGCTCTCAAACAGGCCATCCAGCAGGGTAAATTGACCATCGACCGCATAGATCAATCTGTTGAGCGCATCTTGCTCATGAAAGTGCAGTACGGTATCATTAAGTAGCGGTGCTGAGAGGAGGAGCTTCGCCGCTTAGCTTAAAATGGTCTGATCTCCGGCGTACGACGGTACATGATCAATTGATGACGATACGCGAGGCAGTGATACTCCCATCATGATTGTGCGCTCCGGTGACGTACACGCGTGTGCCAACGGTGATAGCGCTCACGGAGACGGTTTTGCCAGCTCGCATGTACTGAGTACTCGCTGTGGTGTGGACCGTAATCGACTTGCTACATGACGATTGTGCTACGATCGTTGAGCCGTTCACGCTCGTGATGGTCAACGTGTTGCACTGACCATTCGCTCCCATTGTCTTCGTCCCGTGCTGGTCGTGTGGGGGGCCCTTATGGGAGACGGCCAGTGTTTGGAAACTGCCGGTGCCTCTGGACTCAAGGGCTTGGGCCCTGGTCGCTCCAGTCGACAAACCCACGCCAACGGTGAACATGAAGGCAAAGACAAGGACCAGGCTACCAAGCAGGAGCCGTCTGCGCCTGTGCGAACGCGAAGCAGGCACTTGGCTCAAGCAGGTCGATGCCGCATCTTCATACTCTTTCATTGCTCTACCTCCTTTCTTGCAGAGTGAGCTGCTGTGGGGTCTTTGCTCAGGTGAAAGCTAGTGAGAGCATTTCATCACGCAAAGGCTCCTCCAGAAGAAGTCTCTCCCTCTCCACTTCTCTTCAACTGACGGACCTGACTCCCTCTGCACAAGTATAGAGCGGAAGTGTCATGAAAGCGTTATGAGCAGCGTTATAGCCATCCAACCACTGGCTTGTGGCCTCCGAATTGACCAGGTCGATCAGCATCTTGGACAAGGCTTCCAAAGCGAGGCGCGCTGACTCAGATTAGAAAAGACGAGGCGCTTGCAGGCGGTTAAAGAATCGATCGGCAACGGATTGATCGACATGCTTACCGACGCGCACGAGCAGGACGTTCCCTGGCTCCAGATTGATATCAGGCTCTGTCGTTGTGCGTTCCACAAACCCCTGCTCTCCAAATAGCCGCTTGATCAGTTCGCGATAACGGTGGATTGACATGTGCAACCCTTCCATGTCCCAGTGCCACGATAATCCCATGGCGAAGAGAATCATATCCTCCAGGGTATCCAGTTCCAGAGCGAAAGCCAGTAAATGCCGCGCTACTCCCGTGCCTCGCCAGTTTGCGCTTACTTCGATCGTCACCTCGTACAGGTTCTCAAAGCCCTCCCACCACTCATCACCTGGAGCCAGTGTCACTTCACCGACAATTTCACCAGCCGGCGTATGTGCCAGGGTAAGCGCGCAATCCGGGCTCCTGGCAATGCTGAGAAGCAGCTCGTGTTCTCGTTCTGGAAAGCGAGCAAAGGCATGCAATCCACTGTCCGCTCTAAGGCGTTCGACGAGAGATGGCGGACAAAAGTCGCGGAGTAGCAGCTGGCCAGCGGGCGTTTCAAGTGTTTTGCTGCGCGAGGGGGTCTTGCTTCCGCGCATGTGCAGCAGGTCGAGAATCCCGGCCATTGCTGAGAAGCGTGGCTGTGACGGGAAGGCTTTGCGTACAGCAGAAGGCAGCAGGAGGTGGCGCACCAGCGCAATTGTGCGCCGATTCGTGTGCGTAATTGCCCCTCGGCCAGGTAAGGCCGGAAAGTCCTCGGGGCGATCCTGGAAGGTGGTTGGAAAGTCCACCGGGCCGGCCGCTTTTCGCAGCGCCTGCCGCGCAGCTTTCTCTTGTTCCTCCCTGGCAAGCCAGGCGGGGTACCAGTGTTGCACCCACTCCCCTGGTAACTTCTCAGGTACGGGTTGTCCTGACATCTCGGCCCAGAGCAGGCTCCAGGCGCGCGGCACAACGCGGTAGAGGTCATACCCTCCGCCTCCTACCGCTACCCAGCGCCCCTGACAATAGGTATGTGCCAGCTGGTGGGCAAGTTTCATCTGTGCCTGGATACCTCGCATGCTGAGCGACAGGTGGGTTAACGGGTCCCAGGCATGCGTATCGCACCCATGCTGGGAGATGAGCATATCGGGAGCGAACGACATGACAAGCGGGAGAAGGATGGCGTTCATGCTCTCGATATACGAATCGTCCTCGGTAAATGGTTCCAGGGGAACGTTCACGCAGTAGCCGCGCCCTAACCCCTCCCCCAGCTCAAGCACATCCCCTGTCCCTGGAAAGAGAGCACGCCCGGTTTCGTGGAGCGAGATCGTCAGCACGCGCGGTTCATCGTAGAAGGAGCGCTGCACCCCAGCACCGTGGTGAGCGTCAAAGTCGAGAAACAGCACCTTCGCTTCACTGGAGCGCAGGACATGCGCAATCGCCACAGCAATATCGTTGTAGATGCAAAAGCCGGAAGCGTGTTCTGCCAGGGCGAGATGCAGCCCCCCAGCGGGATGAAAGACATGGAGGGGGCGGTCGCTTTCCGCAAAACCTCCACCCTCCGGCAGCCCCATCACCGCGCTCATAGCTACGAGCGTCCCACCCGCGATACGCGCAGAGGCTTCATGCATGCCAGGCCGGGCCGGTGTGTCTCCCTCGCCAAAGCCATAGCGGAACGCCAGGTCTTTCTCGCTCGCAATTACTGCTGAGTCGCTCAAGCGTTGCACGGCGGCGATGTAGTCTGCTGTGTGCACCAGGCTCAATTCCTCTATGGTCGCGGCTCGCAGGGGTATTGGCCGCTGCTCGTCGTGCTCTATCCATAATCCACTTGTCTCGAGGAGATCCATCAGAGCAACGAGGCGGCCGGGTTGCAATGGATGCTCCGCACCAAAATCATAAGCAAGCTCACTCTTTGCAAAAAGGAGACGGGTTCTCGAATGGGCGTGTTCATCTGGCATGGATGTCACCTTCTGACTGGAATTCCGCAAACTCGTACCGGATGTTGTTCTCCTGCAATTGTTCCAGTAATGGAGCGGGGTTAATCGTGCCCAGCCGCACGGTTGCCACACGCGCGCGGTTATCCTTCGATGGCGCGACCATGACGCTTTGTACCTCTATATGTGATGCTGCCGCCAGCAACAGCATCCTGGTGAGCGGGGAGAGATTTCCAGCAGGTAGTGGTATGAGTAACTCCGTTCCCGGCTCAAACGCGCCCAGGGCGCGTGCCAGGGCCAGGAGCAGATCACTGCGTGTAAGCAATCCAACTAGAAAGGTGCGCGGCTCATGATCCAGGGGCTGCTCTGCATTGCTCGCGTCTTCATATGCTACGACTGGCAGGCAGTTGATGCCCCGCTCGACGAGGAGTTTCGCCGCCGAGGCGACATCGGTAGTAGGAGTGACGCAGAGAAGGGAACGCTGCATGACTTCGGCAACCCGCTGCTCCTGCCAGGGCCGCTGGACTGCGTCAGCGGAGCCGTTTCGTTCCGCTGCTGCCAGGTCAATATCTTGTGAGGTTATCAAGCCCTCCAGCACAGGCGGCCTCTCTCGTGAACGCTGATCCACTTCCCAGGACACATGTGAACTCGTTCCCCGTACCACCGGTAAATGATGAAATTGATGCTGCCTGAGCAAGCCTGCCGCGTGGCTAAGTGTGTCGTCAGGGAATACAGTCACCAGTTTTGTCGTCATCACTTCGCTTACAATCATGTGTTTTCCTTCTCCGGCTCTCACCAGGCGCCGCATGATTGTACCTGAGCGTGTCCTGATGTAACCAACCCAAGCTCATCTGATGGAAAGAGCGTACTCCTATCGGGTATCGACTGAACGATTCTCTGTGAGGAGACCATGAACGAGCAGCTCACATACCATAACCTCCACCAGGCTCAGGGAAAGGCGCGTCGTGCTCTACTACATGTACGAGTGCTTCGCCCGACAAAACTTCGTGCGGCCCCGTGAGAAGCGATCGCAGGTCCTGCTCCCGCGCCCATAGAACAAATGATTTGTTGGCCTCTTCCGCCGACGCTTTGTTGTCAAAAATAGTTATACCCATCACCACGTTATCCTCCAGACTCAAGATGTCGTAGGAGACAAAGCCTGA
>WNFG01004594.1_pt1 | contig 11608 bp, 8 predicted proteins | sample 5400431 | NCBI WGS metagenome assembly WNFG01 (sample SAMN13153346, study PRJNA577476) | soil metagenome | isolation source: 120 cm saprolite under Douglas fir tree site 2 hole 3 replicate 2 | place: USA:California | collected 2015-04-18
CCCTGGCTAACACGTGGACGTGGTTTTCGCGTGGCGACAGCTCTTACCACGCCTTACAAATCGACTTGCGTCGCCGCTTGACCCGCGGCCTCTCCCTGCGCGGCGTTTATACCTTTTCGAAAGTTCTCGACGACGGCGATTCCGTCAACCAGACCACCGCGGGCAACGCACCGGGCTTGGTTTCCAATCCCTTTAATCTCCGCGCCGACAAGGGGTTGGGCACCTTCGACGTAAGAAATGTAGCTGTCATCAATGCGTTGTATGCACTGCCGTTTGGGCCTGGTCAAGAGTTCGCAAACGGCCAAGGCTGGAGCGGCAAACTAATCGGCGGCTGGTCCGTCGCCAGCATTCTCACCGTGCAGTCCGGCTTTCCCTTTACCCCGCAGCTCAGCTACAACCCCTCCAACAACGGCGATACGCGCAATCCTGTGCGCCCATTCCTTAATCCTAATTTCTCCGGCCCGGTCGTCCTCGGCAATCCCAATCAATGGTTCAATCCCGCCGCCTTCCTCGCTCCGCCCGCGAACAGCGGCTTTTACGGCAACGTGGGCCGCGACACTTACATCGGTCCCGGCCTCGCCACCTGGGATTTTTCTGTTCTGAAAGACACTGCCATCCGCGAGCGTCTCCGCCTGCAATTCCGCGCCGAAATCTTCAATCTTCTAGACCGCGCCAACTTCAACACCCCCAACCTGATCGTTTTCACTCCGCCCACCGCCGCCAATCCCACCGGCCAATCCGGCACCGCCGGTGCCATCACCAGCACCTCCACCACCTCCCGCCAAATTCAGTTCGGGCTCAAACTCCTCTGGTAGCTGTCACGATTGCGTGGTCGCTTGGGAGCCAGGGGACTTTAAATCTGTTCCGCTACGATGTAAGGTGCGCGATAACTGCCACGCAGCAGGCGATTGGCTTCCTCGTCGCCAATGACTTGTTCCTGCGCAGGATCGAATCGCAGCGTACGGCCAAGGCGGTACGACGCATTGGCTAGATGCACGAGTGTCGTCGAGATGTGCGCTTCCTCGATCGGCGAATGAATGTCCTGGGCACGACGGCTGCGGACGCAATCAATGAAGTTCGCGTAGTGGTCGCCAGAACCCTTGCCGGACGGCCCGGGTTCGACCTGATCCGTTACCCACGTCTTGTATGCATCGTATCCATCGATGCCGAGATAGCCGTTTGATCCGTAGAAAATGTTGCCGACGGTGTTCGTCTTGGCATCTTTCGGCCCCAGGGACTGTTGTTTGTTAGCAGGCTTTTTGTTTGCATTGCCGCTCAGCCCCGCGGCGGGCACGCCACTGGCCCCGTAAGCACCGCTGCCTATCTCCGCCTCGTGATTGGTAATCCAGTGGCGGACTTCGAGCTCCATCATCTTGCGCTTGCCATCCGCACCATCGAAAACGAAGGTGGCATTCAGGGTGTTGGGCGTTTCCTGGTCGTCCTGGAACATAAAATGTCCGCCCATGGCGGACACAGATACCGGGAAGCCAACACCTAAGCCCCACCGCGCAATATCGATTTCGTGGATGGCCTGGTTGCCGACTTCACCGTTCCCGGTGTCCCAAATCCAATGCCAGTTGTAATGAAAGCGATTACGCGTAAACGGCTTCAGCGGTGCCGGCCCGGTCCACAGGTCATAATTCACGCCGGTGGGAACGGGCTCCGGCGAGGCGTGCCCGATCGAGGGGCGCCACTTGTAGCAAATCGCCCGCGCCATGTAGACATCGCCGATCGTGCCGTCGCTCAGATGCCGAATCGCTTCCAGCATGCCCGGATTCGAGCGCGACTGGCTGCCGTGCTGGCAAATTCGGTTGTACTTCTTTACCGCACGCACTAGTTGCCGTCCTTCAAACGTGTTATGCGAGCACGGCTTTTCCACATACACGTCTTTCCCGGCTTGGCAGGCCCAGATGGCCATGAGCGAGTGCCAATGATTGGGCGTGGCAATTGAGATGGCGTCAATATCTTTGTCCTCCAGCAGCTTGCGAACATCGACGCATGCTTTTGCCTTTGGCAAACCCAGTTTCTCCATGTCCCCCAGGCGCTGGCTCGACACGTTTTCATCCACATCGCACAGTGTGGCGATCTCCGTTCCTGGGACGCGCGCAAAGCCGTGGATGTGATCGTTGCCGCGGCCTCGCACTCCGCAAACTGCCACCCGGACACGATCATTCGCGCCGAGGATCTTGCCGCCCAGCGCAAGTGTCGCTGCCCCCACAGTTATTGCTTTTCCCGTCGTCTTAAGAAATTCACGCCGTTCGATTGCCATAGTTGCCGCCTTTGTGTTGAATGCACTCCTGCAAGCCGCATAGTATAGTCCATCACCTTGGAGTATCGCTCTGCCGGTTGCCCGCGGTCTTTCGGCACTCCGGTTGTCGGCTCTTCCAAACGGTCCAGATAAGTTGTGTTCTAGGAAGTTGAGGCGGTCTTGCCTGTTCATCGGCCATTCGAAGTGGCAGACAAGCTGGATGCACCGGGCGCCACCCTCTACGTGTGACGCACTCCGATTGCTCAGTGCAGGCAAGACAGGCATAGTCTTTGCGTCATTCTTCATCGCGTCACAACTGTTTCCAGTCTTAGCTTGAACCATTCTTGCAGCGCAGGAACGCCGCGAAACGTTTTCGAATTTACTTTCCCCGCAACGGCCATCCAGTAGACCGTCGCGCTTTTTGTCACGCTGTCGATGCACATACGCTGATGCGTTTCCCGCGCCATATCCGGTGCTTTTCTACTCAGCCCCAGAACAGTTTCTTGCGCGGATTCATTTACCTCCACGAAGCCGCCTTCGCGCGCGGCGGTTTGAAACGCTTGCAGGCTTTCCACGGGTGCTTCCTTCTATGCTTGCCTCTAACGCTTCGGACCGCTCTACCTCGCACGGGCCCGCTGCGTGCCGGAGATCACGCTAAAGAATATCTCTGGATTTGCTCTATTTCTGTTCCTTACTGGACACACAGAACTAACGTTAGTATTTAAGAGAATCTACTCATAATTGTCCCAGTCTGGAACGGTGCCGATGCAGAGTGATCTTGACGCCTATGCCTGAGCTCAGTACGCTGACAATCGCATGCCCGCTTCGTCCAGAATTGTCGATGATTTTGAACAAGCCTTCCGTGCATTGACTCGGCATCCCAGGTTTTCTCTCTTCGCAGTTCTTCTCCTCTCCCTCGGAATCGGAATGAGCACCGCCCTCTTCAGCCTCATGTACGGCGTGTTGCTCAAACCTCTGCCGTTCCCGCAACAAGACCGCTTGGTCGTTGCATGGAAGGGCGATTCTAAAGATCCTGGCTACATCGCAGAACTGTCGTGTCCAGAGTTTCGAGACTGGCAGATGCGCTCGAAGGCCTTCGAGATGTTGGCCGCCATGCCTACCACCGTTTATGGATACTCCGTCGCTCTCACCGAATCCGGGCAGCCGCTCCAGGTAGAGCGCAGCACCGTCACCGCGGACTTCTTCTCTCTCTTCGGCGTGCAGCCCTCTTTGGGTCGCACATTTGCAGCTTCTGATGACCATCCCTCCGCCGCCCCGGTAGCCGTCTTGCGCTATTCGCTCTGGAAGAATTACTTCCACTCCGACGCCTCACTCATTGGCAAGACCATCGCTCTGAGCGGCAAGGGTTATACCGTCATTGGGGTTATGCCTACGGGTTTCGATTTCCCGGCAGGCGCTGAGCTCTGGACTCCCCTCGGATTGAACGAAAGCGCTTGGGACAACCGCGGCGCGACTTTTCTGCAAGTCGTCGGCAGGCTAAAGCCCGGCGTGTCCGTCGAGCAAGCAAAAGCCGATCTTTCCGCGGTGCTGGCTCTCGTCAATGCTCAACATCCCGAAGCTATCGACACCCCACAGTTTCCGGTGCTTGGGCCCATCTCCGATTACATCTTCGGGAACAGCAAGCCCGCCATTTTCCTTCTTTGGGGCGCCTCCCTTTTGTTGCTGGTCATTGCCTGCACCAATATCACCAGTTTGTTGCTGGCTCGCGCCATCGTCCGCGAACGAGAAATCGCCTTGAGAGTGGCGCTCGGGGCCTCCAGCGGAAATCTGTTCAGGCAGTTTTTTGCCGAAGGATTGGTTTTGGCACTCGCCAGTGCCTTGGCCGGATGCCTGATCGCGCGCATTCTCGTCGCCGTGATCATTCGCGTGGCCCCGGCCGGGATCCCCAGATTAGCTTCCGTGCAGTTGAACGTATTCTCCTTTTTGTTTGCCTGCGCCGTGAGCCTGGCCATCGCCATTACATTCGGTCTTGCCCCGGCACTCCTCAGTATGAAAAAGGACCTGCGAGATTTGCTGAATCAGGGGACCAACAGAGTTGCTGCCAGCCGCCGCGGCGCTCTCCTCCGCAAGGTTCTCATCGTTGCCGAAGTCGCCGTCACCATGCTCCTCCTTGTCTCCGCCGGCGCCGCTGTTCGTAGTTTTCACGATCTCCAGCGATTGCCCCTCGGTTTTGCGCCGGAGAACACGCTCACCGCGCAACTTCCCCTTGCGAATCTTAATGCCGCAAAACGAAAAGCTTTCTTTATCGAGCTGTTGGATCGAATCCGAAGCCACGGCGAGGCGCGTGAAGCAGGTGCGGTTCTCCTCCGTCCTTTGGAGGGTACCGTGGGCTGGGATGTCGAATATCAGGCTCGTGGCCAAGACGTTTACGAAGCAAAGAGGAATCCCATCTCAAATTTTGAAGCGGTTACACCTGGCTATTTTCCCGCTATCGGCACGCCCTTCTTGGCAGGTCGCGATTTTACGCCACATGATAACGACGCGAGCGAGCCCGTAATGATCGTGAGTAAGTCTTTGGCTCAAGAAAGGTTTGCAAGCGTCGGCGAAGCCCTAGGCAAGCAGATTAAGTTGGGCCGGCACGAAGAAGACGGGCAATGGTGCACAATTGTCGGCGTCGTCGCGGATGCCCAATACAGACAGCTAGGCACCGTGCGTCACGATATTTTTGTTCCCTTCCTTCAAACCAATGTTCCTCTTCGCTATGTAATTGTACGGACCAACACCGATCCCGATTCATTTGTGTCGATACTACGAGAGGAAGTTAGAGCGATCGACAAGAATCAGCCCGTCTCGAAAGCGCGCACCATGCAGCAGCTCATTTCCAGCGCCAAGGCCGGCCCTCGCCTCTCCATGTGGCTCTTAGCTGTGTTTGCGGTTTTCGCTGCCTTCCTCGCTGCTGTTGGCGTTTATGCCCTGGTATCGGATTCCATCCTGCAGCGTAAGCGCGAGATAGGCATTCGCTTGGCTTTGGGCGCGCAGTCGAGCAATGTGCTCCTCTTCATGACCCGTGGCGAGATGAGTTCCGTGCTCCTAGGCGAATTCATAGGTCTCGCGCTATCGCTCACTGCGTTTCGTACTTTCGGGTATTTTCTATATCGCTCCGCCACAATCGATTTCGCTTCGGTAGCAATAACGCTTCTGATTCTATCGTCCGTCACTTTGACCGCTTGCGTCTTTCCCGTTCTTCGAGCCACCCAAGCCCGCGTGCGCGACCTTCTGGCCGACTAAGCCACTCCGGTGTATCCGATGATCCTGGGCGTATCATAGCCTCCGTGAAAACGCCTTGCGATGAAACCGTAATCCGATCAGCGGCTGCCGGAGTTCCGTGCGGCGCAGAAGCGAGAGCTTGGATACTCGCCGCAACCATTCTCGGCTCCAGCCTGGCTTTCATCGATAGCACCGTCGTCAATGTCGCTCTGCCTGCCATCCAGGCGACCTTCCATGCAACGGTGGTAGATGTCCAATGGGTAGTCGAGTCTTACGGATTGTTCCTGGCCGCGCTGATTCTGGTTGGTGGCTCGCTTGGCGACCTGTTTGGCCGCCGTTTGGTCTTCGTGGTGGGTGTGGCGATTTTCGCCGTGGCTTCCCTAGCTTGCGGCGTTGCCCTCAACATTCACCAGTTGATCGTCGCGCGGAGCATTCAAGGTGTGGGGGCCGCACTGCTGGTGCCCGGGAGCCTCGCGATTATCAGTACCTCGTTCGACGAGAAAAGTCGCGGCCAGGCCATCGGTACTTGGTCTGGATTTACGGCCATCACCACCGCGGTTGGGCCTGTCCTTGGCGGCTGGTTGGTTGAGCATGCCTCCTGGCGCTGGGCATTTTTCATCAATCTCCCGCTCGCCGCGGCAGTGATGGCCATTTCGCTTTGGCGAATTCCGGAAAGCCGCAGCGCCATGGCAGGTCGCGTCGATTGGTTAGGCGCGCTTTTGGCCACCCTCGGGCTAGCTGGTGTGGTCAATGGCTTCCTCGAATCTGTCAATCTGGGCTGGCGGCATCCCCTGGTTTTCGCTAGTTTGCTCGTTGGCTGCGGATGTCTTATTGCCTTCGGGTGGGTCGAAGTCCGTGCTACGTCGCCGATGCTTCCCCTCGCCCTCTTCGCATCTCGCAGCTTCAGTGGCGCGAACCTGCTCACCTTGTTTCTATATGCTGCTATTGGAATTTTCTTTTTCTTGTTCCCGTTGAACTTGATCCAGGTCCAGGGATACTCCGCAACTGCAACCGGGGCTGCCGTCCTCCCCTTGATTCTCCTGATGTTCCTTCTTTCCCGGTGGTCTGGCGGACTCGTTGCCCGCTATGGTCCAAGAGGTCCACTGATCATCGGCCCTTTAATTGCCGCGTTAGGTTTTGTTCTGTTCGCTATTCCCTCCGTTGGCGGCAGCTACTGGAAGACGTTCTTTCCGGCCGTGTTGGTCCTCGGGTTGGGGACGGCGGTCACCGTAGCTCCTCTCACCACCGTAGTTATGAATTCCGTAGATCAAAACCGAGTCGGTACCGCTTCTGGAATCAACAATGCAGTGGCGCGCGTAGCGGGCGTCCTCGCTATTGCGGTGCTAGGGATTGTGATGGTGAACGTCTTTGGTTCTCGTCTAAATCAAAGCCTTACACATCTCTCGCTGTCACCCGCCATTCTGCACGAAGTGCAAGCCAACGAGATCAAGCTAGCCGGATTGCAAGTGCCCGCGGGCCTAGACCCAGGTACGAAATCCGCCGTTACAGGGTCGATTAAACAAGCATTTGTGCTTGGCTTCCGAGTCGTTATATTGATTTGCGCAGGCCTATCCGTCGTCAGTGCCGCGGTCGCCCAACTCATGATTCGCGCCGTCGCACAGGATCACTGATTGGTGCGCTTCGCACGGCAACCGCGCCAGAGAGCACGGTTTTTCGATAACTAAAGACGGCCAGCGGATAACTTCCCCATTCACCGGCGAAGTGTTGTTGGCTTGACGCCTATCCGTGCGGCCAGTAGGCTGGCAAGCTCATGCGCGCTTCTTCGAGGAAGCTTTTAGTCGTAGCTGTCGGGCTCGGTGTCCTGGGATTTGTTGCTTACCGCGCGCGCGGCCTTTTTCACTTCGGCGATTTTAGCGGCGCAAAGCTTCTCCACGCTTTGCGCGACGCCAATCTCTTTCTTCTCGCCGTCTCCGTTGTCGCCATCTACAGCTGCTACGCCCTGCGCTCTCTCCGCTGGGAAGTCTTCCAGCGCAACCTCGGCCCTTCGCACTTTTGGAATATTTACGGCATGACCCTCGCCGGATTTTCCGCCGTGTTCCTGCTCGGACGCGCCGGCGAACCCGTCCGCCCGCTGCTCCTCGCCCGCAAGGAAAAGCTGCCCATCGCGGATATGTTCGGAATTTACGTGCTCGAAAGGCTATTCGATACCGCCAGTGCCGCCGTCATAGCTGCCATCGGCCTTTTCCTCTATCGGTCGCATGCGCCAGCAGGCCAGAACGCCAGCGCATTGCAGACCGCGGCAAAGACCACCGGCTCGGTGCTATTTGCGGGCGTCATCGTGGCCGTCGCTGTACTCGTGTATCTGCGCTTGCACGGCACCGCCCTGCTGCAGCGGCGTTTGCAAGCGGTGATCGCGGTGCACTCCTGGAAAGCAAAGTTTGCGCGAATTGTCCTGGGGTTTGCGCGCGGCGTGCAAACCATCCGCACCTGGGGCCAACTGGCGTTGGCAGTTCTATACTCAACGGCCCATTGGTTTCTGGTCCTGCTGGTGTATTTGTGGGTGTCGCATAGTTTCGGCGGAAAGCTCGCCGGCATTACCCTGAGCGACGCCATGCTGGTGCTGGCCTTCACCCTGGTGGGCTCCGCCGTGCAAGTCCCCGGAGTCGGCGGCGGCTCGCAAGCGGGCTCCATCATTGCGTATACCGCGATCTTTGGAGTAGAAAGAGAGCCGGCCGTTGCTGCCGCGATCATCTTATGGCTGATTTCCTTTGCCATCTGCAGCGTGCTCGGTGTTCCCCTGCTGATTCACGAGGGTTGGTCGCTCGGCCAATTGCGGGAGATCGCCAAGCACGAGGACGAAATTGTGGACAAAGAAATGGTCGGGAGCAGTGGCGACACGCGAATCCGGCAGGGAGAGTCCTCCGAGTGAAATGCCCGTTCTGTGCGCACGTAGACGACAAGGTGATTGATTCGCGCGAAGGCCGCAGCGGCGACACCGTTCGCCGCCGCCGCGAATGCCTCAAATGTGGACGCCGCTTCACCACCTACGAGCGCATCGACGAAATTCCCTACATGGTCATCAAGAAGGATGGCCGTCGCGAACGCTTCGAGCGCCAGAAAATTTTGCAGGGCTTGCTGAAAGCCTGCGAAAAAAGGCCGGTGCCCACGCCCAAGCTTGAAGGCATCGTTGACGAAATCGAAAGCGTCGTGCACGAAGCCACCGAGCGCGAGCTGACCACCACCGAAATCGGCGAAATGATCATGCACCGCCTGAAGAAGCTCGACAAAGTTGCGTACGTGCGCTTCGCGAGCGTGTACATGGATTTCAAGGACGTCCAGGAATTCATGAGCGAGCTGAAGAATTTGCTGAAGGATCGCGCAAAGAAATGATTTTGCCCGCAGGGGCGCAGGACTCCTGCACCCGAACTTGGCGCGATGAGAACGATTGCGCGCGGTGGGAAAGCGATTTCTGGCTTTCCGACGCTGGTTCCGAGTTGCAGTGAGGGCCGGCTGCGGGGCGCGGTGCAAGCGCCGCAAAAGAGTTCGCAGAGAAAAGTTGGAGGTCAGCAATGAACGCCCTTTTAGCATTCCTTTGTTCGCTATTTCTGTTTGCCGATGCCCCCATGGCGGAGTTGCCGCGCGTGACCCATTTTCAGGCGCCGAGTTATCCGGAAGTGGCGTGGCAGGAAAAAGTGCATGGAAAAGTGACCTTGAAAATTCTGGTGTACAAGGACGGCCGGTTCGGCTTCACGGATACGGCTGCCGGGCCGCCCGCGCTGGTCAGCGCGGCGAAAGAAAATCTGTGCTCCTGGACTTTCGCGGCGAACCAGTCCGAACAGCCGCTGCCGCTGACGGTGGAGTATGAATATCGCATCGACAAGGCCAAGACATCCGCGCAGGTCAACGCAGAAGTGACATACGATTTGCCGAACCACGTCACGGTCGTTGCTCCGGAGTATTCGCCGACGTGCCTGTGCGTGAAGAAAAAGTCGAAGTGGCGGCTGTTCTGAAACCAGTGCGCGCTTGCACGCCGGTGCCTTTGGCCGCGGCCTCCACCTGCTTCAGTATGCGGTCGAGCGCGGCGCGGTCGAACAGGCGGCCATTGGCGATTACGGCGGTGATCTTCTTCGTGTTGTGAATGTCCATCAGCGGGTTGGCGCTCAGCAGCACCAGGTCCGCAATTTTGCCCGCTTCCACCGAGCCATAGTTTCTTTCCATTCCTAAAAACTTCGCGGGATTGCTCGTTGCGGTCTGCAAGGATTCCATCGGCGTGAAACCGGCTTCGACGAAATTTGATAGTTCATCGTGCAGGCTGAATCCCGGCATGATGTAGACGCCGGGCGCGGTATCGGTTCCCGCGAGGAACGAAACGCCGGCGCGATGCTGCGTTCCGACCATTTGCAGATTGGCGGCGAAATATTTTTGCCGCAGTTCCAGCGGATCGTGCAGCAGGCCGGGCATCATCTCGTCCGTGAAGCGCTTCCAGGTCACATCGCGCCAGTAGGCGGGAGCGTATTTATCGAGCGGATCGTGCTTCAGGTCGCGCTGGTCGAGAAAAGTGCCGCCGCGCTGCCACGCGAGAGTAGGCACTTGCCAAGTTTGGCGTTGCGCGAGCTGGCGGATCAGGGCATCGCACTTTTGTTTGTCTTGCGTGGCGAGCAGCAGTTTTAGATCGCCCTGACCGGCAATGAATTGGTTTTCTTCCGTGGAGCAGCCCTCGAAGCTGCCCATCAGATGCTCGATGCTTTTCTGTCCCGCTGCGATGGTTTCCGCAATGCGCACTTTGTCCGGCACATGCCCAACGATGGGCAAACCGACCTTGTGCGCTTCGGCAGCGGCGGCGAGATACGCATCGTGGGAAATGACGGACTGCACCTTGATGAAGTCGACGCCCTGCGCCTTCAGCAAGTCCACGGCGGCTACGGCGCTCTCCGGCGTGGTGACCGCGATGGAGCTGGGGAAGCGCAGCTTGCCGTCCGGCAAAAGCGCGTCCAGCATCGGCCCGGAAATAATCATGCGCGGGCCGATGATTTTGCCGGCGGCGATTTGCTTGCGCCAGGCGAAGAGCACGGGAATGTCGCCGCCCATGTCGCGCACCCCGGTAACGCCATTAGCGATGAACAGCGGCAGGATGATGTCGCGTCCGCCGGGGAACCAGTCACCAAAAGCGGAGTGCACATGCATGTCCCACAAGCCGGGGATAAGGAATTGGCCGCGGCCGTCGATGACGCGCGTGTTCTTCGCGAGGGGCACGACCACGGAGTGCGAGACGAAGGTGATGCGATCTCCGTTAATCACGACGATGGAGTCGGGCTGCACCGAAGCGGCGCCGGGATTGATGACGGTAACGTGTGCGATGGCGATCTGCGCGGCCGTCGATTTGTTTTGAGGTATGGTCTGCGCAAGAGTAGTGGACGCGAGCAAGAGCGCGGCACAAATGAGCAGCAGGATGCGGTGAGGCAGGGAAATCATGTGGGAAGGGCGACTACGGTGAGTGGCGAGTGTCGAGCGGCGAGTTTAGAATTCATCGGCACCCCCCACGCCCGGGCAATGCGGATGGTTGTGAGAGAAAAGGGGTTGCCGAAAAAGCAATTCGTAAGAATATGAAAACAAAGGGCGAGGCAATTGGATCCGGCGCGACCGCAGAGAAATCTGAAACGCGTGGGGGGTACACACGCCCCCCGTGGTGACGGGAAGTATGCGCAATCGACTGACGGCACAGGGGATAGAGGCGCCACGTGACGCATTTGACGGGGGAACGAAGCTCGGAGCGGAGGTGTTGGGGTACCCCCACCCGGGTGTTTTGCAAAAAGAGGCTCTAAGTTGCTGAAAAGAAAGGATGGAGGTCGGAGAAAGAGGGCAAAGAGGCTGCAAACGCTTGAAAGTAATGGATTTACCACAGAAACGCGGCAGGGCACGGAGCTTGGCGGCGACACCCCCTCCCCCGGTGTTTTTGTAAGTGTGCATTCTAAAGGGGTTACAAGAGAGGTGTCTGTAAGTGCGGATTCTAAACGACTTATTTGCACCAAAATAGTGCAAAATGCGAGGTTTCGCGGAAGTGCGGAATCTAAAGGAGTTAGGGGTGCTGCGTAGTGGCGGGTTTGTTCGAGATAACACGCGCAACCATACCACAGATCTTGACGGTTATCAATAGTAAACTGTAAGTGCAAT
>WNFG01004595.1_pt1 | contig 11608 bp, 6 predicted proteins | sample 5400431 | NCBI WGS metagenome assembly WNFG01 (sample SAMN13153346, study PRJNA577476) | soil metagenome | isolation source: 120 cm saprolite under Douglas fir tree site 2 hole 3 replicate 2 | place: USA:California | collected 2015-04-18
TGTAAAGGGAGTGTTAGCCCGCTGGTCAATCCGTACTGCGGATTGCGTTGTCGCTCCCAGCCGCGCATTTGCCCAGGACCTGCAGCAATGGACCGGGAAGGCGATCGTCGCAATTCACCACGGATTTGACCGCGAAGCGTTTTCCAAAGACAGTTCGCCCCTCCCTGCTGCGGTGCGAGAAAAGCTCGAGTCGCGAGGCAACGCGTTGGGACTTCTCTTCGTCAGTCACTACAACTACTATCGAAATTTCGAGACTCTGATTCGTGCGCTGCCCAAAATCAAAGAAACACTGGGAGGGCGTGGCGTTCGCTTGTTTCTGACCTGCAAGCTTGCTGCGCACTCAAACCCCGGCAGCTACCGTCCAGACTCCGCTGCGAAGCTGCTTCGCGAACTGGGACTTACAGAAGATGTAATCGAACTCGATTCCGTACCCTATCCGCTGCTGCACCAGCTCTACCGTGCGGTGGATATTTACGTGACCCCGGCCTATGCCGAATCTTTTGCTCATCCACTGGTGGAGGCCATGTCGAGTGGACTGCCTGTCGTGGCTTCGGATCTGCCCGTGCATCGGGAAGTCTGCGGCGAGGCTGCCGTATATTTCCAGCGTTTTTCGCCGGAGCAATTAGCGGACCGCGTGTGCGAGGTTGCAGCATCTCCGGTGCTGGCGCAGAGACTTGCGCAAAAAGGTCAGGAGCGCTCCACAGATTTCAGTTGGAGCACTCACGTTGAACGCATTTACGCGTTGGCACAAAGCCTGCTCAGCAGCAGATCCTAGTTCTGGCCGTTCTTCCGCACGAGTACTGTACCCACTTCACCTTTTTTCGGGTCTCGGATGATGCTGGCTGTCATCCCATCGCCAGCTTTTCGCAAGGCGTCCACTACGGAGGAATACGTGGGATCAGAGGTTGTGCCCCACACCATGACCGCGTCCGGACTCAATTTGCCCACATCTGCGGCAACGTGATCCACGTGCCCGGAGGGCACTTCTAACAAGTCGCCGACTATGTGGGCTCCGGCAAAATAGGCGGCGTATACTCCGGCTTCCCACCCCACGCCGTGTTCCGGATAGGGCCCGTGGCCGATCGCCACAACCGTCTCAGCAGACGAGCTCTTCAAAGTCTCGGCCGCGTTGTAAACACTCTGCTGAGAATCCTGTCGAATGGTGCGAAACGGTGACGCCCAGTAAAGCTGCACTCCGATCAAGCCGATCGCGAGCAGCACACCAGCCGTGCTCTGCCATCCGTTGGCTGTCCCAATCGTCGCCGGTCCAGATTGCGAGAGATCCTTGATACGATTCGAAGGCACGGCAAAGCGGATGGCCAGGGCGATGAGGACCGGAGTCATGGGAATCACGTATCGCCCGTCGAAAACCAGCATGCAATACGCCCCCACCAGCGCACCTGTTGTAAACAGGACGATCCACACAAATCGGTATCGTTCGGGAGATCGCAGCCGCCCGCGGCTTAGCTGAACCACGCATAGCAGCAACGCAAGCAGGCCGCCGGGCGTAAGCAAGACCAGCAACTCTTTGCCTGCCTGCGGAACGTTCTGAATTTCCTTCCTCACGATCCGATGAATTAGCCCCGGTCGCCAGACCTTGACTTGCCAAAATACAGATCCCGGCGGCATCGCATCGGCTACCATGTGCGAGTCATAAGTTCCACGACTGTCGTACAACGCAAGCATGCCGGGGCTATGTTCCTGAGCGGCCTTCAAGGCTGGATCGACGAGATTCCAGTGCAATTGATATCCGGTGGTGAAGACGCCATATTTCGCGCGTAAAGCCATTCCCCAGCTCGTCCACAGCAAGGCAGGGAAGACCGCCGCCACCGCCAGCGCGCGCACCGCATGCCGCGGAGTCTTTCCCAGAGTTACAACCACCGCAAGCACGGTCGCGAGGGCGAAGAGCGGCATCGCAATCGCCTTTGCGAGAAAAGCAACTCCGTGCGCCATTCCCAGCAGAAACCAATGTTTCAGACTCCCCGGATGCTCGATGCACTCGAGCAGCAGGATGAAATACAGAAGCACGAGTGCTGTCAGAATCAGATCAGCACCGATGAAGCAAACAGAAAATGCCGCAATCCCCCGCGCTGCCGTGAACCACAGAACGGCGAGTGCCGCCAGCAGCCGTGATCCCCACAACTTATAAGTGAGCCAGTACAGCAGTAGCACGCAAGCGGCGAATGCCGGCAGCATGAGCAGGCGCGCGACCAATGTCCGATCGCCCCCGAGGAACGACCCGGCCGCAATGATCCACGAAACCAGCGGGCTCCAATAGCCGTGCAGAGAGGCGCGAAAGTTTCCCTCCTGCAAATGGCGGGCAATGCCAATGTAAGAAATTGCATCCGCATTGATATTGCGCCCGCAATATCGCCAGAACCATGCGACCTGGAACCCCCAGTAAAGAAGCGCAGCCGCGATCAACAATAGGGATGTGCGGTTGCGCTCGCCAGCCTCAGTTCTGATCATCTCCGATGGACTCAACGTAAATATCATCCGATTTGTGCTGAAAGACTAGCACAGGAGCTGTTGTTTGATTTGCGTCCGCCGCCATCTCCTGATTAAATACTCGCTCTCGAAAGAATCTCTTGCATGTAGTTCGGACGGTGTGATGCGCTGGTACTTTGGATTCTTCTTCGTTTCCGGGTTTTGTAGCATTCTCTACGAGCTTATCTGGCTACGCCTGTCCATGGCGCAGTTTTCCGTCACAACGGCGCTAGTCTCCATCGTCTTGTCGGCCTTCATGATTGGATTGGGATTGGGTTCGTGGGCCGCGGGACGTTACCTTCAGGCCCGGAACGCTTCGCAGCGTTTTTCCGCTCTGCGACTTTATGCCCTAACCGAAGTGCTCATCGGCCTCTCTGCGATTCTCGTTCCTCACCAACTGAGTTGGGGACGCATGGTTCTGGAGAAGCTCGACACCGGCAATTCATTCTCTGTCGGGGGCTATTATGTGGCGGCGGGAGTATGGATCGGACTCACTCTCGTGCCTTGGTGCGCCTGCATGGGCGCCACGTTTCCGTTCGCCATGGCCGCGATCAGGGAAACAATCGTCGGCGAGTCCGAGCGGTCCTTCAGTTATCTTTATTTAGCCAATGTGCTTGGCGCGATGACGGGTTCCGCCCTGCCCCTGCTGCTGATCGAGAAACTCGGATTCAGAGGAACGCTATACGTAGGTGCCGTATTAAATGTTTGCCTTGCCTCCACAGCATTTCTCCTGTCATGGACAAAGACTGCGCCGACTCGTGTGTCGAAGCTTGATGAATCGCGTGCAAAGGCCGTACCAGTTCCCCAAGCCGTTAAGTGGCCGTACTTCCTGTTGTTTGCCACCGGCTTTACGAGCATGGCTGTCGAAGTAGTTTGGATCAGGCTCTTCACGCCTGCCCTGGGTACGGTTGTCTATGCCTTCGCGACAATCCTGGGACTGTATTTGGCGGCAACCTACCTGGGTTCCTGGTATTACCGTCGATCAGAGTCGAGTGCGGACGGTCCACGTGGTGTCCTGTTGGCTTGGCTGGGATTGTCGATCCTGTTGCCACTGCTGGTGTGTGACCCACGATTGCCGCTAGTGTACCCACTTCGTATTGTCGCTATCTTGCCGTTCTCTCTTGTCGTCGGTTTTATTACCCCGATGATCGTGGATAAGGTCTCTCTGGGCGATCCAGAGCGTGCCGGCAAAGGATACGCCATCAACATCGTAGGTTGCGTCCTCGGACCGCTGGCATCCGGTTTTTTCCTTCTTCCCCTGCTGGGTGAGCGCGGGACCCTGCTTGCGTTTGCCTTGCCCTGGATCGCATTGAGTTTCCGCACGTCGACCTCCGGTCAGATGTCCGACGGCCGAACCGTCTCGCCAATCGGGTGGAAGCAGGGTCTTGCCGCGCTGCTCGCGTTCGTCATTGCGTTCGGAACCAGGAGCTTCGAAAGCCAGTTTGTTCCACGCAAAGTTCTTCACGATGCCACAGCAACTGTAACTGCTCTGGGCGCCACCCGATTGGAAAAGCAGCTTCTAGTCAATGGAATTGGGATGACGGGTTTGACGCCGATCACGAAGATGATTGCGCACCTTCCCTTAGCCTTCATGCAGCGACCGCCGAGGAACGTCCTCGTGATTTGTTTTGGGATGGGAACGACTCATCGCTCTATGCTTTCTTGGGGAATTTCCTCGACGGCGGTGGAGCTTGTGCCTAGCGTGGTTTCCGTATTTCCGTTTTTTCATGCCGACGCCGAGCAACTGATGCGTTCTCCTCGTTCTCGTATCGTTGTTGACGACGGACGCTTTTACCTTGAGCGATCGGCTGAACAATACGATGTCATCGTTCTGGATCCGCCACCACCTGTCGAAGCGGCCGCTTCCAGCCTGCTTTACTCGAAGGAGTTTTACGCTATTGCGAGACAACACTTGCGTCCCGATGGGATTCTGCAGCAATGGTTTCCGACCGGCACCAGAGATCCCGCCATCCTGGCCTCGGTGGCCAAAGCCATCCAACAGTCTTTTCCCTATGTGCGCGTGTTTCAGTCGATCGAGGGTTGGGGCTACCATTTTCTTGCCAGTGCATCTCCGATTCCTCCGCTTTCTGCCGCAGCCATGGCAAGCCGATTGCCACCCACTGCCGTCGCAGATCTTTTGGAGTGGGGTCCGGAGGACAACGCCGAGGAACAGTTTTCTGATGTATTGCGGCAGGAATTGTCCCTCGAAAGTCTGATTCAGAAGGGCCCCGCCGTGCCCGCGCTTCAGGATGACCGCCCGGTGAACGAATACTTCATTCTGCGCCGGGTGCAAGATCCCGCCTACATGGGCAGATTGTGGAAGCGCTGGCTTGGCAGAGTGGGTATCCGATCAGCCTGATGATCGGCGGCCGGAACCCCAGTTGACTCGCTCACGGGCCCGAAGGAGCGGGTCTTGCAGGCGTGAGCCAGCGCACATAGTAGTCCGTGACTCCGATTCTCTTCCATCCATTCCAAACATCACTAATAGGCACTGCCGCCGATACCACTGCCCTGGCTCCGGTGCTGCCCATGAGCCGGTAGACCTTTTCCTTCTCCTCTGCCGTCTGCGCCCAGAAAGCCTGAGTGTCCGGAGACATGATGATGGAGACAATCTTCAGCTTCCCCAATCTCGCCCAATACGACCAGTTCCCATCACCCAACACAGCGACCCGGTCTCCGGCTATCAGTCCCATTTTCCCGAGATCATCAGCAACCATCACCTGATCCAAAGCCGAATAAGGGCCTCCCGCGATGACAGCGTGCACGGTGCCGTCCGCTACCGACAAAAGAACTGTGACCACGACGGCCAGCACTAGGTATTCCGCCATCCTTCGCGTCTCCCTGCTGGCAAGGCGCACACTGAACAGAATTGCCAGCCAAAAAAGTACTACGTAAGCGCCCACGAATCTGGTTTCCGCATGAACAAGGCTGTAAAGCCACATCGTAACAAAACACATCGCAAACAAGGGCCACTTGTCGAGCATGGCGGCGCGAGTTGCGATTCCACCAGCAAGAATTAGCGTCAGCGCACCCGCGAGCAACCCTGCCTGGCTGCGAAGCAGGAGTTCCGCATACATAAGAGCATGTTTTTTGATCACCCTCAGCTGGGAGCGAAGATTGAACGTCCACTCTCGCCCCTCATTCCAATAGGATGGATCGAACGACGGAGGATACGTGCCTCCCACTGGCGTGGCAAACTCGTATAGCGGCGGATCCTTCAGGAGTTGCCTGGTTGCGTGGACCGGTGTTCCACTTCCTGGCGGCGCGCCTTGCCAATTGATGACGCGTCCTCCGGGACTCACCAGAGCGGAATAGTTCAATCTGCCGCTGTCACCAAATGTAAATCTTCCTTTAGCTCGGGATAAGGCCACCAGCCACGGTGCGGACACAGCTAGAAAGCACGACGTAACCAGCAGCAGAAACGCGAGTCTCTTTTGCCGCGGCACACAGAAGAACCCGATCAGGATGAAAGCGAATCCCAAAGGAAACATGACCGCTTTGGTTAAATAGGCGAATCCCAGGACAACGCCGAGAACGATGTAGAGTCTGAAGGAACTTCGGTGTCGAATTCGCAACAGCAGACCAGCAATCAGATACACGAAAGCCGCGACGCTCAAATCCGGAGAAAAATCCCAGATGGTTATAAGTTCCAACGATGACCACAGGAACAGGGCATAACCGGTGGCGAAAAGAGACTGCTCGCACAAAGTCCAAATGCCCGTCCCCTTGTCATAACCCGCCTCATAGCGCAAATCCTCACGCATCGACCTCAGGAAAAACTCGAAACAGAAGAATGCGGCCAAATAGATGAAGAGATTCACGGCATGGGCAACAGGAAACTCCCACAAACGTGAAGGTTTAGCAACGAACAATACAGCGCCAAGAAGCCACGAATAGAGCGGGCTCCAGTACCCGTTCACGGCGTCGAACCACTTGCGGCGGAAAAATGCGTCCCCGAGATCGAGGTAGCACATTCCATCCGGGTTCATCGAATACCGTCCCACCCACAGTCGAAGCGCACCTACGGCCACAATAACGGCGAACCCGCTGAATCTCAGCATCGGCGTCGAGAGCAGTGCGGAGTCATCTTCTGGAGAAGCTTCAGTGAGACTTTTGGAACTTGCTGGCAGAGGACTGTCCATTATTGGTCGCAATTTATCACACCACATAGACGAAGGCTTCAGATCGCCTTACTTTCGCATCGGTACCGCCAGCGTATCCCACGAGGCTCGCTGGAGCGCAATCCGCTTATCCCGCGGCAGCGCAGCCGCATAAATCTGATAACCGGCTCCCCGCAGAAGTTCGCCAACGCTCAACGCATTCTCAGGCGACACCTCGCACCAGATAACCGGACGAATCTTACTCAGCAGTTTCGTCGCGCCGCGCAGCGCTTTCAACTCCGCGCCTTCCGCATCAATCTTCAAAACCGTCGGAGGAGGAAAATGCTCCAGCAGGAAATCCAAGCTAAGAGTCACCGTCTGCTGCAAATTCCGGCCGCCCCCCGCCTGGCTGGAGCCGTCGGTCTCAATCAGATGGTTTGCTGCTCGCGCCCGTTCGGCAATCTGGAGTTGGCTGATGCCGTTGGTCTCCGATACTGCGGCAGCCAGCACGGCCACGGGAGCAGCTTCGGCCCCGTTTTTCTGAATACGACGAGCCGATCGATTCAGTAGCTGCGCCAGCCACAAGTCAGGCTCAATCGCCAGCACCGACCCCGACGGACCGGCAAGGGCCGCCGCGCTAAAGCTGAAGAGGCCAACATTGGCGCCCACGTCCCAGACGACGCTACCCGCTGTTACCAGCTCTCGCGCCATGCGGCATAACATGGGATCCACTTTCCCCAAGTCCCGCCGCCAATATCGCAGGCCGGCCTCGGGCGAAACGTAAATCGGCAACTTTCGAAACTCCGCGGGCAGACGGCGTCGCAATACGACTCCCCGGCTGAAGTGTTCAGCCCAGCGCCGCAGATTCATCGGAGAGTCTTCCCGCATGTTGAACGAACTTGCAATACCGCATTGTAACCATAGCGTTTCCGCTCGGCGGAGTCTTCGGTTTCGCGGCACCGCTCCGCGCGACTTACGTTAGTATGTTTCTGAATCAATCTAACAACTTTTCCCGATGTGCGGAATATGTGCGGAATCTTTGGCATCGTTGCGCGTAACGCGCGAGTCCCGGCAGATGTGCTGGATCGCGCCACGCAATCGCTTGCCCACCGCGGCCCCGATGACTCCGGTACGATAATTCTTCACGACTCCGTGCGTGGCCCGGTGGAGATTGGCCTGGGCAACCGGCGCCTGGCGATTCTCGATCTATCCCCCCTCGCTCACCAGCCCATGCATGATCCCGACACCGGCAACTGGATCATCTACAACGGCGAGATCTACAACTTCCGCGACATTCGCAAAGAACTGGAGCAGGCCGGCACGAATCTTGTCAGCAATTCCGATACCGAAGTTTTGCTGAAGGCCTACGCGCGCTGGGGTGATCAGTGTCTCCCAAAATTTCGCGGGATGTTTGCCTTCGCCATCTGGGACGCACGCCAACATCACCTGTTCCTCGCCCGCGATCCCATGGGTATCAAGCCGCTTTACTACGCGGAATCGGGATCATACTTTATTTTCGCCTCCGAAGTTCGCACCATCATGGGGACCGGCCTCGTCCCTCGTCGTTTGGATCATGCTGGCCTTCTGAACTACCTGACCTTCGGCTCTGCCTACGATCCGCTCACCCTTATTGACGGCATTCAGGCGCTTCCTCCCGGCCACAGCCTGATCTGGGAGCATGGCACTGTTCGCCATTCACCCTATTGGAATCTGGCGGACAACGCAGACGACGCTCATCCGAACGATAACGACCGCGAGCCACTCCCTTCCTCTGCGAACGAAAGAAGCCGCGCAGTATCGGATTTGCGCCTGCTCCTGGAAGAGTCCGTCCGCCTGCAGTTGGTCAGCGACGTTCCCGTCGGCGTATTCCTGTCCGGAGGTATCGATTCGAGCGCCCTGGTCAGCATTCTGAGCCGAGGCGGGGTGACGCCCAGCACTTTCTCTCTGATATTCCGCGAGGCTGATTTCTCCGAAGCCGAACATTCCCGCACCGTCGCCCGTAAGTTTCACACCGATCATCATGAGATCACCGTTTCACAGGAAGACGTGCTCGCCGCAATTCCCGACGCGCTTCGCGCCATGGACCTGCCCACCATGGACGCAATAAATACTTACTTCGTTTCGCGGGAAGCTCGTGCTGCTGGCGTTAAGGTGGCTCTTTCCGGCCTGGGTGGCGACGAAATCTTCGCTGGATATTCCAATTTCCGCACGGTCCCGCGCATGGAGCAATTCGCACACCGCTGGAAACATGTGCCGCATGCGGCTCGAAGTCGGTTGGCGTCGGCCTTTGCCGCACTCGCCCCCGCGACCGACCACAATCGAAAGCTGGCTTCCTTGGTCCGCGACAATGGCCGCGTTCTGCATCCATACTTCCTTACGCGCATGTTGTTCACTCCCACTCAGCGCGATCTTCTGTTTCCATCTGCAGATGCCGGCGCAAGCGAGCGCGCCGCCACTTCGCAATCCGCAAACCTTCAGCAGGCGCTTCAACTCGACGCCGTCAATCGGGTTTCCTATCTGGAGACGCGCTGTTATATGCTCAACACACTGTTGCGCGACGCCGATTTCATGAGTATGTCCCAGGGCCTGGAAGTTCGAGTACCTTTGATCGACCATCAGCTCGCCAAGGCAGTTCTCGCCCTGCCCGGCACTTGGAAACTGAACGTCAGCACGCCCAAGACGCTACTGGTCGAGGCGCTCGGAAATTCTCTGCCCGATGAAATTGTGCACCGTCCAAAGCGTGGATTCACGCTCCCCTTCGAGCAATGGATGCGCGGTGACCTGCGAGCAGAGATTGAGCCGGTACTGGAGCAGAAGATCAGCCAGGGCCCGCTATCGGGATTGTTGGACCCAAGTCAGGTGCGCGGCGTCTGGCACGACTTCCTGCGCGGTGCAACCTCATGGACCCGGCCATGGTCGTTGTATGTGCTGCAGCGCTGGTGCGAACTCCATTTGTAGACGATTGATCGAGCATGCAAAAAATCGAAGAAATCAAAAATCTGGAAGCCACGACCTCAATCCGCAAACTGCCGGTCAGCGTCATCGTGGCTGCGCGCAACGAGGCCCGCAATCTGCCGCGTTGCCTTGAAGCTCTGCGGGATGTCGGCGAAGTCTACGTGATCGACTCCCAGAGCACGGACGCAACGCCCGAAATCGCGCGCTCCTTCGGGGCAAAGGTCGTTCAATTTCACTATCAGGGCGGCTGGCCCAAAAAACGCCAGTGGGCGATGGAAACTCTACCTCTGGCCTTCGACTGGATTCTGCTCCTTGATGCCGACGAAGCCCTTACACCGGCACTGGCAGACGAAATCCGCGAAGCTGTCGAGGATCGAGACATCAACGGTTATTACATCTCGCTGCAATTGCAATTTCTTGGCCGCACTCTGCGCCACGGGGATGCGAGCTTCTGGAAGCTCTCGCTTTTCCGCCGCGGCAAGGGCCGTTATGAATGCCGTCTCAAGGATCAGGATTCCTCCATGGCCGACATGGAAATTCACGAGCACGTCGTGGTTGACGGCCCGACCGCAAAGTTGAAGAATTCCATCATCCACCACAATGTCGAATCGCTCTCGCGTTACATTCAGAAGCACGACGAATATTCCAACTGGGAGGCGCGCGTACTTTTACAAGCAGAGGAAAGCAACCGCGAGCTACCCCCCGCATTCTTCGGCGCACAAGCGCAGCGCCGTCGTTGGCTCAAGAAGCATCTCTACGGCTTGCCCGGTTCGCCGGTCTTGCTTTTTCTCTATCGGTATTTTTTCCGTCTCGGCTTTTTGGACGGTACTCCCGGTCTGATTTACTGTGGATTTCAGGCGGTGCAGATGTTCCACACCAAGGCCAAGATCTACGAAGTGAAGACAGAAGCCGCGCAGCAAGAGCCAAAGCACAAGTAAGGACTGATCTAGAAAATGTGCGGCATCAGCGGTCTGATAAATTGCGGAGATCGGGAGACGCTGGCCCGGATGACTCACATCCAGGCCCATCGCGGACCCGACGACTCCGGCCTCTGGGAGCGCAGGTTCCCCGACGGCTCCTATGTCGGACTGGGCAGCCGCCGCCTCGCCATTCTAGATCTATCGTCCGTCGGACACATGCCGATGTGTAACGAAGACCGCACCGTTTGGATCACCTACAACGGCGAAATCTACAACTTCGCCGAACTGCGCCGCGAGCTCGAGAGCAAAGGCCACCGCTTCGCTTCGTACACCGATACCGAGGTAATCATCCACCTCTACGAGCAGGAAGGCCCTGACTGCGTGAAGCGCCTCAACGGCATGTTTGCCTTTGCTATCTGCGATCTTCGCTCAGGCTCTCCCACGCTGTTCGTCGCGCGCGACCATTTTGGGGTCAAGCCTTTCTATTATTTTCACAATGGTGATCGGTTCGCTTTTGCTTCCGAAATCAAGGCCTTGCTGCAGGTCCCGGGAATTGAATCCGAACTCGATCCCGAATCACTGCACCAGTACTTGACCTTCCTCTGGGTCCCCGATCCCAAAACAATGTTCCGCCGCATTCTGAAACTTCCTGCGGGATACTACGCGACTCTGCGTGACGGAAAATTGAAGCTCACGCAGTATTGGGACCTCAGCTTCCCGCCGGCGGCCCAGAGCTACGCCCGCTCGGAGGGCGAACTGGCGGAAGAAATCCGCGAGCGCTTTCGCCGTTCGGTCGAAGCCCAGATGGTCAGTGACGTCCCTATCGGCGCTTTTCTCAGCTCTGGACTCGATTCATCGAGCATCGTTGCCATGATGTCGCAAGCGACGCGACAGCCCGTCCGCACCTACACGGTTACTTTCCCGAAGAAGTATCGCGTTGGCGAGACCACGCTCGATGATCCCGAAGTCGCCACTCGATTGGCGAGATACTTGGGCTGCGAGAACCGCCGCATCGTCGTCGAGCCGGATGTGACCGATCTGTTGCCCCGTCTCCTCTGGCACATGGACGAGCCCACCGCCGATCCCGCGATCATCACCGCCTATCTCGTGTGCCGCGAGGCCCGCAAACAATCAACAGTACTTCTT
>WNFG01016538.1_pt1 | contig 11607 bp, 9 predicted proteins | sample 5400431 | NCBI WGS metagenome assembly WNFG01 (sample SAMN13153346, study PRJNA577476) | soil metagenome | isolation source: 120 cm saprolite under Douglas fir tree site 2 hole 3 replicate 2 | place: USA:California | collected 2015-04-18
GGTCGCGTACGATCTGCTGCGCGGCCTGAAGACCTTCGCGCTGCGGATGGAGCGCCACTGCGCCACCGCGCTGCGCGTCGCGCGTTGGCTCTCGGAGCAACGCGCGGTGCAGCGGGTCTGGTATCCCGGCCTGCCCTCGCATCCCGATCACGAGCTGGCGAAGCGGCAGATGAGCGGATTCGGCGGCATGGTGACGTTCACGCTGGGGACCAAGGAGCGCGCCTTCGGCTTCTGGGACCGCCTGCGGCTGGTCGCGCGCGCGGCCAGCCTGGGCGGGACGGAGACGCTCTCGTCGTTGCCCATCCTCTTCAGCCACACCGGCTACTCCGCGCAGGAGCTGGCTCGCGCCGGCGTGGACGAGGGCATGGTCCGGCTGTCGGTCGGCCTGGAGGACGGGGACGACCTGATCGCCGACCTGGCCCAGGCGCTCGAGGCCTGATGAGTTGCGCTTCTCTCCCCTGCCCCGCTCGTTCTTCGCGCGCAACGCGCTCTCGGTCGCGCCCGACCTGGTCGGCTGCATGCTGGTGCGGCGCCATCCTACGGGGGTGCGGGCCGGGCGCATCGTCGAGACGGAGGCGTACGTCGGCGAGCACGACCTCGCCTGCCACGCGCGCGCCGGCCGCACCGCGCGCACCGAGGTGATGTACGGCGAACCGGGGCACGCCTACGTCTATCTGATCTACGGCGTGCACCCCATGCTCAATGCGGTGTGCAGCCCGGAGGGCGAGGCGAGCGCGGTCCTGATCCGCGCCGCCGAGCCGCTGCCCCCCGCGCCGGGGCTCGCCCCGCTCCTGCACGGCGCGACCGGTCCGGGGAACCTGTGCAAGGCGTTCGACGTGCGGCTGCGGCACAACCGGGACGACCTGTGCGATGCGGACGCCGAGCTGTTCATCGCGCCGCGCAAAGGCCCTGCTCCGCGCCTGTGGAAGGGCCCGCGCATCGGCGTCGACTACAGCGGCCGCTGGGCGCGCCGGAAGCTCCGCTTCTGCGACCGCTACAGCCCCGCCGTCTCCCGCCCCCGCCCCGGCTGAACCGCTGACCAAAGGATGAACGCGGAGGCGCGGAGACGCGGAGATTTTTTTCGAAAGGATCCTCCGCGTCTCCGCGCCTCCGCGTTGATCTTTTCGGCGAGCTTGGCAGCAGTGCGGCGCCGTTTCGTTTGGGCTTGCGGGAGCGGCGACTTTCGTGAAACGTTCCCGGTCCAATGAAGATCCGCCGTGTGGAGATCTCCGGCTTCAAGTCGTTCGCCGATCGGGTCGTCTTCTCCTTCGACGACGGGGTCACCGGGGTGGTCGGCCCCAACGGCTGCGGCAAGAGCAACGTGGTCGACGCCATCCGCTGGGCGATGGGCGAGCAGAGCGCGAAGCACCTGCGCGGCCGCTCCATGGAGGACGTGATCTTCAGCGGCAGCGAGTCGCGCCCGCCCACCGGGATGGCGGAGGTGTCGATCACCTTCCAGAACGACGGCCGCCTCGTCCCGCCGCAGTACGCCGGGTTCGCCGAGATCACCGTCACGCGCCGGCTGTTCCGCGACGGCACCAGCGAGTACGAGATCAACAAGGCCCCCTGCCGGCTGCTCGACATCACCGAGCTGTTCCTCGGCACCGGGGTCGGGACGCGCGCGTACTCGATCATCGAGCAGGGGCGCATCGGATTGATCGTCAGCGCCAAGCCCGAGGATCGCCGCTCGATCATCGAGGAGGCGGCGGGGGTCACCAAGTACAAGGCGCGCCGCAAGCAGGCCGAGCGGAAGCTGGAGGCCACCGAGCAGAACCTGCTCCGGCTCACCGACGTGGTCGGCGAGGTGGGCCGCCGCCTCCAGGGGCTCGAGCGCCAGGCGAAGAAGGCCGAGCGCTTCCGCGAGCTGCGCGGGGAGCTGAGGCAGCTCGAGCTGCTCTCCGCGTGCCGGCAGTGGCTCTCGGCCAAGGGGGAGGAGGGCGCCGGGGCGCGCGAGCTGCAGGACGCGGCCGACGCCGAGAAGGTGGCGCAAGCGCAGGTGGCGCGCCTGGAGGCGGGTCTCTCGGCGGAGCGGCTCCAGCTCCTCGACGACGAGCGCAAGGTGCAGGAGCTGGCCGACAAATCGCACGGCGTGGACAAGCAGCTGCGGCTCGCCGAACAGGAGCTGCAGTTCGCGCAGCGGGAGCGCGAGTCGATCGCGGCGCGGCAGGTGCAGCACGAGGACGAGATCGGCCTGTTGGGCCAGCGCCTGACGCTGCTCGCGCGCGAGGAGGAGGGCCTGCACGCCGAGCGGCAGAAGCTCGCCGATGCCAACGCCGAGGACGAGACCCGGCGCGCGCAGGCGGAGGCCAGCCTGCGGGAGTCGATGGACCGCATCCATTCCGCGCAACACGCCGTGGAGACGGAGCGGCACCAGGCGGTGGGAGTCCTCACCCGGCTGGCGAACCACCGGACCAACCTGGTGAATCTGGAGAAGCGCCGGCAGGACCTCTCCGGGCGGCTGCAGAAGACGCAGGACGAGGCGGAGCAGCTCGGCGCGCGCGCAGAGGAGATCTCGCGGCAGCGCGAGGAGCTTTCCCACAAGCTGTCCGAGACGCAGGCGAGCCGGCGCGCGCTGCACGAGAAGCGCGCCGCGCGCGAGGAGCAGCTCCAGCAGGGGCTCGTAGAGCGGCGCGACCTGGAGGCGACGCTCATCCGGGTGCGCGAGGAGCTGGCCGACCGGCGCAGCCGCCTGACCTCGCTGCTCGAGCTGCAGAAGAACTTCGAGGGGTACGGGCGGGGCGTCAAGGCGATCCTGCTGCGCGACGAGGACGAGCGCCGGCGCGACGGCGTCTACGGGCTGGTGGCCGACGTGCTCCGGACCGACGCGCGGCACGAGCGGGCCGTCGAGGCTGTCCTGGGCGAGCGGCTGCAGCTGGTCCTGGTGGAGAGCCACGCGGCGGGGCTGCGCGCGGTCGACTACCTCAAGCAGGCAGCGCATGGGCGTGCGAGCTTCATCCCGCTGACCGAGATGGAGCAGCTGCCGCTGGTGCCCGAGGCGGCGGAGCTGGCCGCCCCGGAGGGCACGGTGCGCGCCGTCGAGGTGGTCCACTGCGCGCCGGAGCACGTGCGGCTCAAGCGGTACCTGCTGGCCGACGTGTTCCTCTGCGATACGCTGGCCACCGCGCTGGCGCTGTGGTCGCGGGACCCGGGCGAGCGCACTTTCGTCACCGCCGACGGCGAGGTCGTGGACCGGGAGGGCATCGTCTCGGGCGGCTCGCTGGAAGGCGTGGCCGACGGGCTCTTGCACAAGCGCCGCGAGGTGCAGGAGCTGGCCGAGACGGTGCAGGAGCTGGAGGCCCGCCTCGCCCTCAGCACCTCGCAGGCGGAAGAGCTGGCCGGGCGCATCCAGTCGCTGGAGACCGAGGTCAAGCGGCTGCAGCACGAGGAGCGCGAGGAGGAGCTGTCCCAGCTGCGCCTGGAGCGCGACGTGGGACGGCTGCAGGACGAGCTGGCCCGGCTCTCGCAGCGCGATCAGGTCCTGCGGCACGAGATCGAGCAGCTGCAGCAGGCGCTCGCGGAGGTCGAGCGGGAGGAGGCGCAGAGCCGCGACGCGGTGGCCGGCGGCGAGAGCGAGCAGCAGGAGCGCGAAGCGCGGCTGCGCGCCCTGCAGGCGGACCTGCTGCGCGCCCGCGAGCAGGCCGAATCGGTGCAGGCCGAGGTGACCCGGGCCAAGGTGAGCGCGGCGGCGGTGGCGGAGCGGCTGGAGGGCGTGGCCCGCTCGCTGGCGCGGCTGTCCGAGCAGCGGGCCGAGATCGAGGGGCGGCGCGAGAAGCTGCAGTCCGAGGTCGTGCAGGGGAAGGAGCGCGCCGCGGCGCTGGAGGCGCGCGGCGAGGTCACGCGCGGGGAGCTGGCAGCGCTGCTCAAGTCGGGCGAGGAGCTGCGCGAGGCGCTGGGCCGCGCGCGGGCGCTGTACGACCAGGGGCAGGAGCGGCTGCGCGGAGGCGACGAGGAAGTGCGCGAGGCGCGCTCCGGCCTGGAGCAGGTGGCGCGGCGGCGCTCGGACGCCGAGCTGAAGGTCCAGGAGATCCGCCTGACGGTGCAGCACCTCGAGCAGGGCACGCGCGAGCGCCACCTGATGGAGCTCGCCGAGGTGGCGCAAGCCAGGCGCGAGGAGGCGCTGGGCCTGGACGAGGCGCAGGCCGAGGCGCGCATGTCCGCGCTGCGGGAGAAGGTCGATGCGCTGGGCGAGGTGAGCCTCACCGCCATCGACGAGGCGAAGGAGGTGGGCGAGCGGTTCGCCTTCCTCACCGCGCAGAAGCAGGACCTGGAGGACTCGCTGCGCAAGCTGCGCTCGGCGATCGAGCGCATCGAACGCGCCAGCAAGGAGCGGTTCCGCGAGACGTTCCAGCTGGTGAACGACCGCTTCCAGCAGGTGTTCCCCCGGCTGTTCCGCGGGGGCTACGCAGAGCTGCAGCTGGTGGAGGATCCGGCGAACCCCGCCGTGGAGCCCGGAGTGGAGATCGTCGCCGAGCCGCCCGGGAAGAAGCTGGCCAGCGTGAACCTGCTCTCCGGCGGCGAGAAGGCGCTCACCGCGGTGTCGCTGATCTTTGCGATCTTCCTGATCAAGCCGACGCCGTTCTGCCTGCTGGACGAGGTGGACGCGCCGCTCGACGAGGCGAACGTCGGCCGGTACAACGACATGGTGCGGGAGATGAGCCGCAGCTCGCAGTTCATCGTCATCACGCACAACAAGCGGACCATGGAGGGCTCGGACGCGCTGTACGGCGTCACCATGGAGGAGCCGGGCATCTCGCTGTCCGCCCAGGCCGGAGCCGCGGCCTAGCATGCATTTCTGAGCAGCGCCGCCCTATCGGCGGCGGCTGATTGATCGGCGCCCGCCGCGCGGGGTAATCCTGCGGCATGCGCCCACTCCTCGCCGCCCTCCTCGCGATGCTCCTCGTGCCGCTCGCGGCGCGCGCCGACGACACACGGCCGCCCGTCATCTCGGACGTGCGGGCCGCCCAGCGCGGCGGGCAGGTGCACATCGAGGCGCGCATCACGGACGAGACCGGGGTGCTGATGGCGACCTGCCACCACCGCTCCGGCGGGGGACGCTGGCTCGACGCGCCGATGACGAAGAGCGACTACGACGACACGTTCAAGGTGTCGTTCGACGCCGGCCCGGACACCGAGTACTGGATCGAGTCGAGCGACCTGCTGGGCAACGGGCCCTCGACGTACGGCGCGGCGGCGAAGCCCGTGGCGCTCGGAGCCTCGAGCCCGAAGGACGCCCAGGCCCAGCGCGAGCCGCCCGAGCCGCCCAAGCGGCGCGAGAACCGGCCCGCGAAGGTGGCGAGCAAGGCCGCGCCGCCCGTCATCGAGCACCACAAGCCGGGCGCCTCGCTTCCCGAAGGCAAGGAGGTCACGCGCTTCCCGAAGGCAAGGAGGTCACGCTGCGCGCGCGCGTGCGCGGCGACGCCCCCATCGCCTTCAGCGGCGTGTTCCTGCGCAAGCCGGGCGACTCCGGGCCGCTGACGCGGCTCGCGCTCAACCGGGTCGAGGGCGAGAGCTACGAGGCGAAGATCCCGGCCGACAAGGCGCACGGCAACCTCGAGTACCTGCTCGCCGCCAAGGACGAGAACGGCAAACAGAGCTACGGCGGCGACGGGAGCCCGACCACCTGGTTCGCCATCAGCTTCAAGCCGCAGCAGCAGGCCCCGGTCGAGCAGCCGTTCAGCTTCGCGGTGAATCCGCCCGCGCGCGTCCAGCCGGGCCGCTCGCTCACGGTGCGCGCGCAGATCACCGGGCCCGGCGACGAGCCGAGCGTGCCGGGCAAGGCGCAGGTGCTGTGGCGCGGCAGCGACGGGCAGGAGCAGGTCACGGACATGCAGGCGGACGCGAGCGGAGGGCTGGGCGGCTTCAAGGCGGAGCTGCCGCCGCAGGCGCCCGGCGCGGTCTACTACCAGGTCGTCGCCTGCGACCCCTCGGGCAGCAAGTGCGCGGTGAGCACCGGGAGCAAGCGGAAGTGGCACGCGGTGGCCATCGCGGCGGCGCCGGGCGCGAAGCCCGCGGCCATCGATGCGGCGAGCAGCAAGGCGCCGGGGTCGCTGCCGGAGTAAGCCGGGCCGTGATGCTTGACGGGCGGCTACGCGCGGGGAAAGGTGCGCGGTCCTTCCGAGGTGCACGTGCTTCTCGCGCTCGCGCTCGACACCCAGACCATCGCCATCGCCGTCGCGCTGCTGATCGCGGCGGCGCTCCTCGTCGCGCTGTTCGCGCGCGCCGCGGTCGGCCGCCGCGCACCCGGGCCACCTGCGGAGCTTCCTCCGCCGAAGCCTGCCGAGCGGCCCCAGCCGGAGGCGCCGATCGCACCAGCGGCGCTGCCACCGGAGCGGCTCGCGCGCGAGCAACGCGCCGGCGAGCAGCTCCAGGATGCCCAGGATGCTCTCGCCGCGGCCGAGGCGCGGCTGTCTCGCGAGCCGGCGGCGCGTGCCGAGGTCGACCGCCGGAGGCGCGAGGTCGAAGGCGCGCAGCGGAAGCTCGAGTACGAGCGGCGGAAGATCGCGGAGGCGGAGGAGAAGGTCCGCCGCGAGGACGAAGCCGCTGCGCGCGCTCGAGCCGAGGCGGCGGCCCGGGCGGAGGAGGAGGCCCGCGTCGCGGCCGAGCGCGCCGCGCAGGAAGAGGCGCGCCGGAAGCTGGCCGAGGCCGAGGCGGGGCGGACGCTCGCGGAAGGCCTCGCCAAGACCCGCGGCGGCTTCATGGCGCGGCTCAACGCGTTCGTCGGCGCTGCCAAGGAGCTGGACGACGCGACGCTCGCCGAGTTGGAGGAGATCCTCTTCTCGGCGGACGTGGGCGTGCGCACCGCGACCCGCCTGCTCGACTCGGTCCGGGAGCGGCTCAAGCGGCGCGAGCTGTCCGACGTGTCGCGCGTGAAGGCGGGGCTGCGAGAGGAGGTGGAGCGGATCCTCTCGCTGGGCGTGGCGCCGGGCGAGTCCGGACACGGCGGCCTGCCCGACCTCCCGCCCGGCGCCGCGCCGCCGCAGGCGGTCATGGTGGTCGGCGTCAACGGGACCGGAAAGACCACCACCATCGGGAAGCTCGCCGCGCGTCTGAAGCAGTCGGGCAAGTCGGTGATCCTGGGCGCCGGCGACACGTTTCGCGCCGCCGCCGGCGAGCAGCTCGATGTCTGGGCCGACCGCGCCGGCGTGCCCATCGTGCGCGGGAAGGACGGCTCGGACCCCGGCGCGGTGCTCTTCGACGCGGTGACGCGCGCCAAGGCGGAGGGCATCCAGGTGGTGCTCTGCGACACCGCGGGCCGGCTCCACACCAAGGCGAATCTCATGGAGGAGCTGAAGCGACTCCAGCGGACCTTGCAGAAGGCGCACCCGGGCGCCCCGCACGAGATCCTGCTGGTGGTGGACGCGACCACCGGCCAGAACGCCATCGCCCAGGCGCGCCAGTTCCACGAGGCGCTGGGCGTCACCGGGTTCGTGCTGGCGAAGCTCGACGGCACCGCCAAGGGCGGCGTGATCATCGGGATCTGCGACGAGCTGAAGATCCCGGTCCGCTACGTCGGCGTCGGCGAGAAGGTCTCGGACCTGAAGCCCTTCGATCCGCACGAGTTCGTCGAGGCGCTGTTCAGCTAGCCCATCGACTCGAGTCGCTGCCGGTCAAGGTGGACCAGCGGGACCATCACGGTTCCGCGATGCAAGTGCCGCTTGGGCGTGACACGTAGTCTCTGCGCGAATCCACGGGTGCGAAGTTGGAGGCATAGCGCCCACTCGCACCGCTCGGCGCAAGGATTTCTTGTCCACCGGGCCGTAAAGCATACGCTCAAAGCATGCCGCTTTCGGAGGGTTCTCGATCCGATGTTGCCCTCGAAAACGTTCCGGGCCCGACCGTGGAAAGACGGGTCAAGGAACTGGATGGCCTGCGTGCGCTCGTTCTTGTCCGTATTTCAGATGCATCTACCTGGCCAGGGCGGAGGCGCATGGTTCGGGTACGCCGTGGACGTTTTCTTCGTGCTCTCTGCCTACCTGCTGGGCAGCCGGCTCCTCGCTGAGCGCGAAGCAACGGGGACGATTGATGTACGTAGGTTCTACAAGCGCTGCATCTTTCGCATCTGGCCCTTGTATTACATCGTGCTGGCTGTCGCGTGGGCGGTGTGCGGTCCAGCCGACAGGCGACTGATCCCGGCGTTTGCCGGGTTCTTCGGCAACTTCCTCGTCGGAGCGCAGGGACACTGGCCCGCGCCGATCCTTGTCCCTCTCTGGAGCCTGTGCGTGGAGGAGCAATTCTATGTGGCCGTCCCTTGGTTGGTACGGTCGCGCCGGACCTTGCGCATTGCGGCTTGGACGATCATCGTCACCAGCGCCCTGCTGCGTATCCCGTTCTTCTGGGCAGCCGTGCTCGGAGTGGGCGACTTGACCTGGTGCGCAGTGTTCCGCTTTGACGCACTGGGCGTCGGCTTGCTGCTGGCGACTGAGCCGAAGCTACCAAAGCTCTCAGCACCAATTCGGTGGGCTGTGCTTGCTGCCGGCGCTTACGGGATCGTCTACTGCTCTCAAGCAGGGATCCACCTCATGCCGCTCATCGCCATCAGTGCGGGAGTGATCGTTCTGGCCGCGCTCTCAGGTCCAGATGTTGTGCTAGGACATCCGCTGCTGACGTGGCTCGGCGAACGTTCCTACGGTTTGTACGTCCTTCATGCAATCGCTCTCACGTTCTTCAGATGGCAGGCGATGCCTGCACTTGTCGTCACGGTAGCATCGGCCGGCCTCTCCTACCGTTTCATAGAGCTACCCTGCATCGCCTATTCACGGAAATAGAATACAGTCTATTTGCCTCCCCAAGACTGGCCGAAGGTGAGCGATTCGGCGAACCCGGCGGCGGCGCGCACCGCGTCCAGGCCGGCGGGCTTCATCTCCACCGAGACCCAGCCGGAGTAGCCGATCTCGCGCAGCGCGGCCGCGATGGCGGGCGGGTCGAGGCTGCCGCCGGCGCGGACCGGCGCGAGGTCGGGTTCGCTCAAATGGACATGGCGGAGGACGTGGGCGCTCTTGCGGAGGCGCGCGGGGAAGTCCTCGCCAGCGAGCAGCGCGCAGGCGGCGTCGAGGTGGAGGCCGAACCCCGGCGAGGCGACCTCCTCGACCAGGCGCAGGGCTTCCTCGGACGTCGTGATGAAGTCAGCGCCGTAGCGGGGCGGGTTCGGCTCGATGCACACGCAGGTGCCAGCTGCCGCGGCGGCGGAGCCGAGCTCGCGAAAGAACTCGACTGCCGAGCGCCAGGCCTCCGCGGCCGGCAGCGCGCCGCGGGCTCGGTTGCGAGGCGACCCGAACACCAGCGCGCCGGCGCCGAGCCGGGCGCCCAGGCGCGCGACGCCGGACAGGTACTCCAGGGTGCGCTCCCGCGCCTCGCCGAAGACGGTCAGCTCCGGACGGCCGAAGAGCAGCGCCTGCATGGCGACGACCCGCAGGCCGCGCCGCTCCCAGGCTTCGCGGCAGGCGGCGACCTCCGCGTCGGTCGCCGCGTCGGGGCGCGGGAAAATCTTGGTGGGCGCGAGCTCGACTCCCTCGAATCCGTGCTCGCGCAGGATGCGCGCCGCCGCCTCGTCCTCGGGGGGCTCCCAGGCGATGGCGGACATGGCGAGCTTCACCGGCCCTGCTCCTCGCGGACGAACCGCTCGAGCCCGCGCAGCACCTCGTCGCGCGAGCGCAGGTACCCGTTTCGCCCGCCCCACAGCTCCGCGTGGCGGCTGCGCGCGTCGTAGCGCGCGGGCGCTCCGGCCGGAGCGCGCAGCTCGCGGCCGAAGCAGCGGGACGCGATCTCGCCCATCGCCAGCGGCTCGGTAGCCAGGTGCAGGAGGCGGACGCCGGAGCGGCACGCCTTCTCGGCGTCCGTCCACAGCTCGCGCACGTCGTAGAACTGGTAGGTCGAGTCCGGGTGGATCTTCTCCACCTCGTTCTCGTGCAGCAGGTCGTACACCGCGTTCTTCTTCAGCCCCGGCCCGAACAGGCCGGGCAGCCGCAGGACCTGCGCGCCGAACCGATCCTCGCACAGCTCCTCGAGCATCCGCCGGTGGCGGCCGTAGGCATGGCGTGCATCGGCGGGCGCCGACTCGTCCACCCCGGCGGGAGCCTCGAACACGTCCACCGTGGAGACGAGCACGAACCGGTCCGCGCGCACCTCGCGCAGCACGGAGAGGAGACGCTCGATGCCGGCGAGGTCCGCTTCGGGATCGCGGTTCGCCTTCCACTTCTCCGCGCGCGCACCGGCGCAGGCGACGAGGTCGAAGCTCCGCCCGCGCAGCTCGTCGACGTTCGACGAGCTGACCAGCACGTCGAACAGGACCTGCCTTCGCAGGTTGCCGCCGACGAACCCGGTGTGGCCGATGAGCGCGCTCGTCACGGGTCGAACCTTCCCAGGCAGGCCGCCGCCAGCGCCTGCAGGACGGTGGCCACGCCTCGCAGCCCGCGGATCTTCGAGGGCACCTGTCCGCGTGGATACTCGCGCCGCACGGGCACCTCGACCACCTTGAAGCCGAGCCGCGCGGCGCGGATCGACAGGTAGTAGTGCAGCTCGTAACCGCGGAACACGTCGCGGAACGGCGCCACCCGCTCGTCCCGCAGGAAGCGCGCGCTGTACGCGCGGAAGCCGTTCGTCGTGTCGGTGTACCAGTAGCCGGCGGCGAGCGAGATGGCGGGCGCGTGCAGGAGCCGCACGCCCGCCTCGCGCAGGACGGGCGTGTTGACCCCCTCGCCTCCGGGCAGGTACCGCGAGCCCTGCACGAAGTCGGCGCCCCGCGCCAGCTCGTCGAGGAACATGGGCAGCGCGGAGGTGTCGTCCTTGTCGCTTCCGTCCACCAGCACGACGCCCTGGTAGCCCTGCTCGAGCGCCCAGGCGAGGCCCATCCGGAGCTGCGCGCCGAGCCGGCCGGGGCCCGTCTTCACCAGCAGCGCGCGCACGCCGGCCTCGCGCAGCGCGGCCGGATCCGTGCTGCCGTCCGTGCTCCCGCCGTCCGCGACGACCACGTCGGCGAGGTCCATCTGCCCCTGCATCTTCGCCAGCTGGCGGCGGAAGCGCCCGTCTTCGTCCAGCACGGGGATGCAGAGGCAGTGGCGCGTGCGCCTGGGGAAGAACTCGTGCGCCTCGTACGCCGGGACCTGCCAGCTCACCTCGACTCCCGCACCACGTTGCGGCGCTCGGCGCTGGGCACCATCACCGAGCTGTTGGCCTCCTCGGCGATGTAGTACAGCGGCCGCTCGCGCGTCTCGTCGAGGATGCGGCCGACGTACTCGGTGACCACCGCCAGGATGAGGAAGAGGAGCAGGAACATCCCGGCGTTCTGCAGGGAGAGCGTCATCCAGCCTTCGGCCACGCGCGTCTTGAAGATGCGCACGGCGAACACGTAGCCGATGTACACGAGGTTGAGGAACGCGGCGCCGAGAGCGATCCAGCCCACCATGCGCAGCGGCCGGGTGGAGTTTCCCACGATCACCGCGAGCGCGGTGTCGGCCGCGTCGAACAGGCTCTCGCGCGGGGGGCGGCCGCTGCGCGAGATGGGCCGGTACTCCACCGTGCGCGTCTCGTACCCGATGTAGGGCGTCAGCGCGCGCAGGTAGCGGTGCCGGTCCTTGATCTCCACGATCGCGTTCACCGCCTGCCGCGGCA
>WNFG01014681.1_pt1 | contig 11604 bp, 9 predicted proteins | sample 5400431 | NCBI WGS metagenome assembly WNFG01 (sample SAMN13153346, study PRJNA577476) | soil metagenome | isolation source: 120 cm saprolite under Douglas fir tree site 2 hole 3 replicate 2 | place: USA:California | collected 2015-04-18
CGAGAAGCCGAGACCCTTCACAATGAGCGGAGCCCAGAATCCTATCGTATAAAGCCCGGCGGAGGTGCCGAAGTATGCGAGCGAGAGTGCCAGGACCTTCCAGTCCGCCAACGCGCGCCAAGCGCTGTGGCTGCGGGGATCTTTGATCCCGCTCTGCTCCTGCTGAATCGCAGAGGAAAGCCAATCGCGTTCGTCCGCAGTGAGCCAGTTGGCAACGGTTGGACGGTCGGTCAGGAACCCGAAAGTTATGAAGCCGAGCACCAATGCAGGGATGCCTTCGACGAGGAAGAGCCACTGCCAGCCGTGCAGACCCAGCAGCCCATTGAGCTCCATCAAGGCACCTGAGACAGGCGAGCCGATCAGTCCGGCAGCGGGCGCGGCCGCCATAAACATTGCAGTGACAGCCGACCGATGATTCGAAGGAAACCAGTAGCTCAGATAAAGAATAATCCCAGGAAAAAACCCGGCCTCTGCAAGCCCAAGCAGAAACCTCAGGACATAAAAGCTAATCGGGCCGCGAGTAAAAGCCATTGCGACAGACACAAGGCCCCAGGTGATCATCACCCGGCCGATCCAGAAACGTGCTCCGACTTTGTGCAGGATGATGGTGGACGGCACCTCGAAGACGAAGTAGCCAAGAAAAAAGATACCCGAACCGAGGCCGAACATCTGCGACGTCAGGCCGACATCTTTGTTCATCGTCAGTGCGGCGAACCCTACGTTGATTCGATCGAGAAAAGCCACGAAATAGAGCAGCATCAGGAACGGAATGAGTCGCCAGGTAATCTTGCGAATCGCACCTTCTTCGAGAAGGCTGACAAGCGTTCCGCCCTAGAACGACCGCGGCAAGAAGACATCAAAGAACGAGCCCGCGGTCGAATGCAGACAAACATTAGCATTAGCAGCCCCATCAACCTTTTTCGTAAATCCCTTGTCATCCACCTCGATCCGCATCGGCGCAGTCGGACAAACCTCCGGCTTCACCGCATAGGCCGCCGCAACCGCATCGAACAACGTCGGCGATCTATACTTCGTCGCCGCGCCCCATTCCGCCGTCAACTCCTCCAGCGCTTTGGTCATTCCCGTCTTCTTTCCGAACAGCTCCGCCTGCCGCGCCGGATCGAATTGGATCTGCGTCGAATCGAGCGGCATCATATACAGCGGTACTCCCGATCCAAACAGTGCCTTCGCAGCCGCAACATCGTTCACGATGTTCCACTCCGCATCGGGCTGCTCCTTATTGCCATAGCCACGCGCAACCGATCCGCCCATCATGACGACCCGCTTCAGCTTGCCAAAAGTCTTCGGATCTTTCGCGATCAGCGCTCCCACGTTCGTCAGGGGCGCAACCGCCACCAGCGTGATCTGCCCCGGATCTCTGCGAATCGTATTCAGCATGAACTCAATCGCACCCGGGTAGGTCCGATCGGGCGAGCCTTCCGCCCACTTGCCCTGGGTAAAATGCGACTTTCCGGCCGTCTTCGGGCCTTCGTACACCGGAACATCCCCACGTCCCGCCGAATTCAAAAACCGCGTCGCAAGCCGCGCACGCAAATGTGTGTCTTCGAAAGCAGTCGTTACGCCGAGCACTTGCACCTCGGGGCTCCTCAGTAAAAACCCAAGCGCATACGCATCATCGATATCGTCGCCGATATCCGTGTCGAAAATTACCTTCGAGACTGTAGCCTGCGCCGCTGCAGAATGAGTTCTACCAACCAGCAGCAGAAGCAACATCAGCAAGGCGAGCGTCTTGAGCATGGTCCCAATGCTACACCTGCTATTCGGCTGGCTTAGCATTCTGCACGCGGGTATCTGCGCGAAGGTGGTAGAGGTATATTTCCCCTGTGACTGAGCGGGACATGCGGACCAAGAAGGGTTCGCTTCAAACTGGGTTCAACCACATCCCACACACAGCAAGGGCAGCTCCCTTTTGGCCCTGAGAACTGCCCTCGCCGTAACCTGGAGAACCGACGCGTCTAATAAATAGATGATGCGTTGCCTTCGCCGGGATGCCTGGTTGTTCCCTTGATATTTGGCGAGCACCGAATGCGCTTATCTCCAACATTCCAGGCTTCCTTTGCATCCTACCTTCAGGCAAAACAAGGAGACGCATATGGCCGCAATCCAGGAAAAAAACACCACGAAGCTCGGCAAGGCCGCAACGACGACCGCTGAATCTGATCCGCCCTCCAAAATAGATCCCGTAGCACCCGCGGGCAGTGAAAAATCCCTCGGCGCTGAGAGCATCCGCGACGGCCGTCCGTCAACCGACGACAGAACTGTCGAGGCGATTGATGAAGAGAGCCCCGACATTACCGGTACGTTAGATGCCGACAAGACCAGCAGCGGTCAATAGCGTGCACGGAAAACACGAAAGCCTGACGCCGCAAGTACCATAGAAAGCAATGCCCCGCCTCGCTCCCTCTCATCCGGTTTCCTTGCTCCTGCTCGTCACCGCTCTCTTCACCTTCCTCATCCAGTCCGGCGAGCTTGGCACCTCCGACACCACCCACCGTCTGCAGGTAGCTCACTCTCTCTGGACAGGCCAGCCCCAGGTCTTTCCCAACGAATACCCCGAGTTCGGACTTCACGGGCGCGGCGGCCGCCTCTACGCCTGGTACGGCATCGGCCAATCCTTACTCATGCTTCCAGCCGACCTCATCGGCTCCGCCGCAACCCATCTGCCGTTTTGGAGTAACTACGCAAGCACTGAAGCAGACCCATCCATCCGCAGCATCATCGTCAGCATCAGCACCAACATCCTGGTCAATGTGCTCACCGCGTTTGCCGCCTTCCATCTCCTCGGTCTGCTCGGCTTTTCAACACGAGAATCCGTCGCCGGCACCCTGGCTCTGCTATGCGCCACCACGCACCTGCACTACGCGCAGAACATGACGGAGAACAACTACATCCTGCTGCTCACCATCACCGGCTTCGCCTTGCAATACAAATGGCTCGCGACTGGCAGCCGCCGCGCCCTCTTCTGGGGCTCGGCAGCCCTCGGCCTCAATTTGTTCACACGCATCACCACAGCCCTCGACATTCTTGCAGCGGCCTGCTTCATCCTGCTCGCGTTGCTCTTCACTCGAACCGAGGCATCTCGAAACACGGACATCTCCAGCGCGTCGAAACAGACAGCCTCCGTCACGGCAGCAAACCCCGCCGGCCATGCCACCATTCGGACATACCTGCGCACCGCTCTTCCCATCTACGCCGTCTTCCTTCTGCTCGATCGGATCTATCAATACATCCGCTTCGGCTCCTGGACCAACACCTACGTCGACGTCTTCGCGCGCGAGCAACGGCAGATGGACCCAACGCTCCCCGCCAGCTTCCCCTTCAACGGAGACTGGATCCACAGCGGTATCGATTCCGGCATCCTCGGTCCATTCCTCGCACCAGCAAAGACCATCTTCCTGTTCGACCCAATGTTCCTGCTGGTTCTGCTGCTCACAGCTCTTCTCTGGAAGCGGCTCCCATCCGCACCGCGAGCGTTTCTAGCGGCCACGTTCATAATGCTCGGCGCCTACATCGTCTTCTATGCCCGGTACTTCTGGTGGGCCGGCGACTTCGCCTGGGGCGATCGCTATATCTCAAGCGCCGTCGAACTGACCACCCTGCTCGCCATTCCGCTTCTGCTCCGTTACCGGAAGGCCCTCGGCCGAACAATCTGGTACGCGTCCCTCACCATCACCGCTGCCAGCGTCGTCATCCAATGCGCCTCCCTCGCCTTCTGGTTGCCGCTCGAGATCTACCAGATGGAGGCCTTCGGACGCCACACCTTCGTCGTGCTTCTGCGCTTCAAGAACATCGCCGCCTTCGCGTTGGGCCAGCGTGCAGCCTGGGGTCTCAACACCCACGCCATGTTTGAGGACCCCTGGGACGCAGCGCACATCACCTCATGGAACTTTCTGCCGTCCCTGCTGCGCCACATCGGCGTCGCTCCACTCTGGGTCGTACATGTTCTCTATGGAGTGTCGTTGCTTATAGCCCTGGCTCTGGTCTTCACCTCAACCAGGCTCGTCCGCCTCCTCCGCCTCCCGGACGCAGCCCATGCCAATTCTCAAAATGGGAACCACGAAAAATAAATCCAGAATCCGTGGCGTATTTTTCGTCCTCAAAAAATGACCGTCAACTCACCACGTTTCACCACGCAATTCACCACAAACTCACCATCAAAACACCACGTTTTGCGACCAAATTTCCCCAACATCCCCCGCAAAAACAAAAAAAGACCCAGACCCCCCACTAAAAAAATACCAGTCCCGCGCCTAGCCCAAGGCAACTCCGATGGGAACGGATATAAGTGTGTTAGCGTACCAGTCAATCCAATCTCAAGCTCGTCGAGGCTATTGAAATGGCGAAAGATAGACAGACAGTCGGAACCGATGGACTCCCGCTTCCCATCCTGCCGCCGGAACGCGATGCGCGCGTCTGGGCTCGTTTGGTGCGCATCATGTTCTACACCCCCGGTTTCATGGGCCTGCTGCTGATCAAGACCGGCGAGCCCGCGAGCTTCGGCATCACCGTGGAGCTCCTGATGCTGTCCAGTGCAGCCGCCATCGTCGGTGGCCTGTTCGTCGGGTCCGAATCGGAGGGCGCGGGTGCCACCGACTCGTCCAGGATCGGCGTCTGGAGCGGTTGCCTGGTGCTCGAACTGCTAGCCGTGGTGCCTTTCCTCTGCGCAATACCCTCACTGTTCCATGAACTGGCACACAGTACGCTCCTGCACGCCAAGGCGCCCGAGACTGTCGACATTGCGCTGGGGGCCTCAGAACTGCTCCCGATGGTGGCGATCCTCCCGTTCCTCCTCTATCAGCTGTCCGGCTTCGGCACGCTGCACTACGTCATGCCGAAGGCGGTGAACTGGATTATCAACGCCGTCATTCTCGCTTAAGAGGTGCGCTGGCGTCTTGGTAATCATCATGGTGTTCACCGTGTTCTATAGCGTCCTGAAGCTGAGGGAATTGCAGGCCAACTATGACGCACGCTCCCCGCAGAAGGCTCCGAAGTAGCCAACAACCAGACCGCTTCATCAAGGCTATTCAACCATCCCTAGCGCGCCGGAACAGCGTTCATCTCTTCCAGCGCAGTGGCGGTCTTGGATTGTTGAACTGCACTCAAAGCCAATCCCTTCTTCTTCGCCAGACTCTCCAACTCCGTGTATGCCGCGCGCCCGGTAGTTGGTGCCACTTTGGTCGACACTTCAAGAACCTTGCCATTCGGCCACTCCCAAAGCTCCATGCTGAACTTATTCAAAGGAGCTTGCGCACGAACCGTCCAACTCGTTGATTGGATATCGGCGACCTGTTTCACCTTCGTCCAGTCAATTTGAATTCGCGAGTCTTCGAGCAGCCTCTTCTGCCCGGAACTCAGCAGACGCAGGAGTTCCTCACCAGTCTTCGGCACATGCCCCGCGCTATACCTGGTCCCCACCGAGTATGAGCGCCCCTCCACTCCGCCCGTGATCTCCACCTCACACTTGTACCGCTCACTTCCGCTCGAAGGATCGGAGAATTGTTTGCCGGGCAACGGGCGCAACTTTACCGTAAGGTCGCTGCTCGCGCCCTGCCGCAACCGCAGGATCAACCCCTTCGAAAGAAGGTCAAGCGCAGGTGTGTCATAAAAATAAATGCGGGTCCGCGACTCTCGCGTAGCGTGAAGCAGCGGAATCGCCGCTTGTACCTGCGTGGGGACCAGCAGCAACTTAGCTTCGAAGTTGCAGCTCTCCTGAGCCTGCAGCTCGACGCAGAAAGACACGGCAACAAGCAGCAGAACGTAGAAGCGCATAGCCAACACCATGCTCGTATAGTATCTCTGCGTCTCGCAAACGGGCTTTTCTCGCTTCAGGGCGTCCAGGCTTCAGGACACCCAGGAACGCCTGAAATTAGATTGTCCTGCCCAACTTCTGCTCAAGATAGTCCTTGCTGATGATGGCCGACTGCTTCGGTGTTCTCAACTCATCGGGGACTCGATCGAGTTCAACGATCGCCCAGCCACGGAACTTAACTTTTTCCAGTGCAGCGAAGACCGACGGAAGATCAACGCGGCCGCGACCAAGTTCAACGAACTCGAAAGGATATTTTGCTTTCGGTGTATCGGCAGGAATATCGTGCACATCCTTAAGGTGCAGGAAGAGAAGACGGTCGTGATACTTTTCAATCGCCTTTGCAGGATCACCACCGCCCGCAACGATATGCGCAGTGTCCAGCTCAAGCTTGACGTAGTTAGGATCCGATTGTTCGAGGATGAGATCCAGATTCGCCGGAGTCTGGCTGAGAGTGTTCAAGTGGTTGTGGTAACCGAGTGGAATGCCAATATCGGCAGTTCGTTTACCCAGTTTAGTGAGGAGCCTGCCAAGCCGCTTGCACTGATCGGGAGTGGCCGACCGTGTATAAGACGTGAGTTGATCCAGTATCTGAAGATAAAGGCCGCCTGAATCCTTGACGAACTTCGCATTGGCGACGTGTTTAGCGATCTGCTCCGCCTCCGGCTCATCAACGGAGACTTCGCCGCTGGAAAGAGCCACAAAGGTGAGCTTGTGCTGTGCCAGAAGCTCCTTGAGCTCTGCGGGTTTGAAATCTGTCACGGCATTGGCGCGAAACTGTATGCCGCGAAAGCCAACCGCCGCAATATCGTCAATCGCCTTCCTCTCTTCGTTGCCCCAGGTAATAGCAGCGTAGCCAAAGCGGACACCCGGTAGTCGGCTAGGCGCAGCGAGTGACGGCAGAGTCGTCGCGGCTGCAACTGCACCGAGGCCTGCGAGAAAGGTACGACGTGTGGAACGCGTCTTCATAAATGTGTGCTTCCTAATTTAAATTTTTGTCGTTAGACCTATCCGCTGCCCTAAGCGGCAAAGCCACCATCTACATCATTCGTCATGCGCCGGCGGTGGTGGCGGAGCAGTGGAAGACGGCGTCGGCTTGCCCGTGACAGTATTCGCTTCCATCAGCTCGACGCGGGTTCCATTCGGATCGTAAATATTCACCTGACGCTTTTGGTTGACGCCGGTAGCGACCTTGAGCTCTTTGCCATACGCTTTGAACGCTGGCCGAGCCTCAAGAATATCGACTGCCTTCGCAACGTCGGGCACCACCAGCGAGATGTGATTTTTGGTGCCGAACTTGTCAGGCGCATCGCGGTACAGCATGAACTCAACATAGTCGTCTCCGTCCGGAACGCGCATATTAATCCAGCTCAATTCTTTAGGATTCGCGCCTCCGCGCCACGTCTCTTGAAAGCCGAGTATCTTTCCGTAAAAGTCCATCGCCTTCTCACTATTCCCAACCAGAAAACCCACGTGATAAATCTTGGTGGAGATCCGCGTTGCAGGCTCGAACTTACCGGCTGCCTTCGCTTCAAGGCCGTCAGGAAGGGTCTGAACAAACTCGACCAGCGTGCCATCCGGGTCCTTGATCTCGAAGGCGTAGTCGCCGGTGCGTGTCTTCCCGCCATCGCCTGGTTTCACATCGAATCCCTTGGACCGCAGGTAGGTGCGCATCGCTTCAATATTGTCGACCGTGAAGCAAAGATGGCTCATCATGTTGGGCGGATGAGTAGGCGGCTCGTTGAAGAGCTCTATGTGTTGATGGTCGTTGATCTTGATGAAGGCGATACGGATATCTTTGCTGTCCTTCTTCGTGAGGCTGTACGACTCATCGAAGCCAAGGAAGTCATGCCAGAACGCTATAGCCTGAGGAAGATCGGAGACAAAGTAGCCGACGTGCGAGATACCTGTGATCTTCGGGCGCGCTGGTCCTGCGCTTTGTGCGAAAAGTGGAGAGGCCAATAGGAGCAGTTTCGCTAAACCAGCCAAAGGAAAGTTGCGATAACGGTTCGTAAGCATTCAGAGAGTTACCTTCCATCAAAGGGTACGTGAAAAGGAATGCGGCACGACATAAGGCTGAGACAAAAAAGAAAAACCAAGAACAACGGCGCGAGATATAAAGTCTCCGGCAACTACCCAGGTCAGTGCAACAATTCCAATTTCAGTAGGCAGGCTAACTGGTCAGAGAGAGGGACGGATCCTCCGCCGTCCATTGGTCACCGTTCATAACAGATTCATCCCGATGGAGTAAATATTCGTCACAGGCTATAGATAACCGAAGAAGGATTCGGTTGATCCTCTAAATTAATGGAGATCGTTGGAACTTTGTATTCGCCTTCTGTCACGCGTCGCAGCACCCGCTCACATCTCCAGTCCGGCACAATGCATTCCGTCACATGCTAAGTGCTCCTCGTCACATACGTCTATACCCACCGCATTTCGGATACCCACTTGCACAGTTCATCCGCACTGAGGCCAGTGAAGTCTCTGCAGCAACGCATGCGAGGAAGCCGGTGTATACAACTCCGTCTCTTTGGGGGAGGCAGGACGAGAGTTGAAGCGCGATTACAGCAACGCCGCCGGCTCCCGCAATGCGGTAATCAGGCTGCTGTGGGCAAAGTTCCCGTTCTAGCAGTTTTCCGTTGCTTTCACGAGGGTCAGAAGTCCCACTTCTGGCCTCTTCGTTTTTAAACAATCAAATTTGTGACGAATGAACAGATTGTTTCGGCCAGCGGCAGATGAGCGGGGTATAGGGTCTGCTTTTGGTGGTGGACGTTTCAGGATGGCGGAACTATCGCGATTACCGGTGCGTAGCGCTTACGTCTAGCAGGCACCGAACACGCTCCCGGTCGGCCCCCGACAAACCAAACGTAAGACCGCCTCGAGATTCACCGCCTCGAGACTCTAGGAGGGAACCATGACGCACACCACCTGGACGATCATCCACCGTTCCGGAATTTCTGTTCTACCGCTTGCATGCGCGCTCTGGGCCGCCACGCCTGTCTACGCTACAGGCGAGGCAGACCTGACAAATGTCCGTGCGCACGCCGAGCAGGGATCCATTCGCGACGAGATCCTGCTCGCGGGAGACTACTTTACCGGAACCGGCGTAGCCCAGGACCCAAAGATGGCAGCTTACTGGTACGAGAAAGCCGCCGGACACGGAAGCCCCGAGGCGCAGAATCAGATTGGCTACTTCTACCAGGCTGGAATCGGGGTGCCCAAAGACTCCAAGCGAGCGGTCCACTGGTATCAACTCGCCGCCGCTTCCGGCTTCCCCAAAGCCAAGGTCAACCTGGCGGTCGCCTATCTGCGTGGAATCGGTGTCCAGCAGAACGGCGAGCTGGCGGTGCGGCTCTTCAACCAGGCCTTTCAGGACGGTAACGGCACCGCCGCTACCTATCTCGGCCTCCTCTATTACTTCGGCATTGCAGTGAAACAGGACAGGGCCGCTGCCGAAAGATGGTTTGAATCAGGGTTGAAGCTTCACGATCCCCTCGCCGCTTACGATCTCGGATCGATGTACTCGATCAATGCAGACCATCCGCACGATCTACCCAAGGCAGCGGAACTGCTGCGTCAGGCAGCCGACGGAGGATATGTACCCGCAATGCATTCGCTTGGACTTCTGCTGGTAAACCACCCTGAACTAAAGCAGGGCCCTCAGGAAAGCCGCACTCTGCTCGAGACGGCGGCCAACGCTGGCAGTTGGAAATCCTCTATCGTGCTCGGTATCCTGGCGCGCGACGGGCACGGCATCCCGACTGACTACAAAGCCGCGTATTATCATTTCCGCGTCGCCCTTCTCCAGGGAGGAGCGGAGGCAGACAAGGTAATAAAGAAGGACATCGAGACCCTCATCGCGAAAATAGGCGCAGAGGAGAGCCAGGCAGCTGCTTCCGCCGCGAATACATGGTTTGAGCATCACTCACTTCCTCTAGTCTTCGTCTATAAGGAGGGGGCTCCAAGGCATGATTTTCCAATGGTTGGTATAGCCTTAGCGCCCGATGGATCTGCAGGCCAATTGCTTCCTCCCTCCGGTTCCTGAGACTTGGGCTACAGTTTGCTTAGAAAGTGGGTTCACCACTGAACTTGTTCACCACGATTAAAGGTCGAACCGTACCTCCCTTTCTGCACCCCGTCGTCTTCGTGGGAGCATTCACCTTACTGGGCCTGTTGTTCGCCTTGCAGGAGTGGGTGAGCCTGCACTCGTGGAACAGCCACATTATGATCACGTTCAGGCTTTTGATGGCAGCCTGGGGCGTGCACTATTTCCTTTTAGGAAGCATCTGCTGGGTGCTCTGGTGGCTCCTGGGACACCATATCCAAAAGGCAACCTTATTCAGCATGGCGACGCGCATCCTGCCGTTGAGCCTCGCGGTAAGTGTCTTTGAAGAGATGATTTGGGTTGCGATCTTCCCAGGGTTGCCCCTTGGCCTGCCACATATGACCTACTGGCATCGGCTCGCATTCCATCTGGATTCAGACATCGTGGACAGCCTGGTCATCTTCTGGGCGGTCTTCTTTCTGCTTCGCGGCATCGGCTACTACCAGCTCTATCGCGAAACCGCATACGCAGCCGTTCAGCTGGAGACCCAGTTTGCCAACGCGCAACTCCGGGCGCTCCGCATGCAGTTGAACCCGCATTTTCTTTTCAACACGATGAACGGCATCTCCAGCCTCATGCAGACCGATATTGCGGCCGCCGACAAAATGTTGGAACAACTCAGCAGTCTTCTGCGTATTACCTTGGAACGCGGCGAAGTGCAATTGATCCCCCTCAGCGATGAGATGGAATTTATAGAGATGTATCTCGCGATGCAGGACCGGAGATTCACCGGCCGTGTACGTCAGGAGGTCTCCGTCGAACCGGGTCTGTACGATGCACTGGTTCCAGCCATGATTCTGCAGCCGGTTATCGAAAACGCTTACACTCACGGTCTTTCAAAGCTGGACAATAATGGCTTGATCACCATCGATGTGCGCCGCGACAACACAACGCTCGCCATCAGTGTGATCAACAGTGGACTGGGCCTGCATCCGGAGAGCTCGAATGGTGCCGGACGGCGGGGTGTCGGGCTCGCCAACGTGAAGGATCGCTTGCGGTTGCACTACGGGAACGGCCAGGCTTTCACTATCGAGGAACTGGCACACGGTAAAGTCCGGGTCGCGTTAACGCTGCCCCTGCAGTTCTCAGAACGTCCAACCAGGCAACTCACAGGGTATGGTGTGTGATGATTCATACTGTTTTGGCCGATGATGAAGTGCTGGCTCGACAAAAGCTGCGTCAGCTCCTGCGGAACGAGCCCGAAATAGACGTCGTTGGGGAAGGCGCCACTGCCAGCGAGACCATCGATCTGGTTCGCGCCACCAAACCGCAACTGCTTTTTCTTGATATCCAGATGCCCGGCATGGATGGCTTCGAGGTTGCCACAGAGCTCTGTTCCAGCAACATCACGCCCAAGCCGCACATTATCTTCACCACCGCGCATGATCAGTACGCGCTGCGCGCCTTCGAGATTCACGCAATGGACTACCTCCTCAAGCCGTTCACCCAGGAGCGCCTCTCTTCTGCCGTGGAACGAGCGCGCAAGGAAATCCTGCTCGTCGATCAACATCCGGCTGGAACCGGTGTCGCAAGTCAGGCTGGAAGCCACTACACCACCCGCATCGTCTTCAAATCTCGCGGAAGAATCGTCTTCCTTCCCGTGTCGGACATTCGCTGGATCAGCGCCGAGGAAAACTACGTCCGCATCTGCACCCAGACCGAGACGCAT
>WNFG01004600.1_pt1 | contig 11602 bp, 10 predicted proteins | sample 5400431 | NCBI WGS metagenome assembly WNFG01 (sample SAMN13153346, study PRJNA577476) | soil metagenome | isolation source: 120 cm saprolite under Douglas fir tree site 2 hole 3 replicate 2 | place: USA:California | collected 2015-04-18
CGCGGAGCGGTCAGGGACGCACCCGGGGGATCGGCGAGGAAGGTCGGCGCAGGATCACTCAGCCAGCTCGGGGCGAAAGAGCGGTCGCTCGGGCCGGCGAACCATTCAACGAAAGGCCGCGCCTGTCAACACGCGCGCGAACAGTCCGCGACGGGCAGCCAACGGCGCCGCAGCACTATTTCAGAACGCGGTGCCGAAACCGGACGACGCGGCGTGCCGGCGGATCGTCGCACAAGGGTTGATGCAGCGGCGCATCGACAGCGCGCATTGCCGGGCAGCTCCGAAAGCTCCCGGCTTGGACGGACCTTCGCATTTGCCGCCCCTGTTGTCAGAGTCGGCAACTGTGGGAGGACAGGATGAGAAAGGTATTGCTGGCCTGCGTTATGGTCGCGAGCTTGGCGGGATGCTCGTGGTGGCACCGCGACCGCGACCGCAACATGGAGAGCAGCGGCTCGAGCACGCCGCCGGTGTCGCAAGCACAGAGTGAGCCGCGCAGCCTGCAGGGCACGTCGAGCAACGGCGCGGATGTCGACTGGTCGCAATGCGAGCAGCATCCCTACACGCCGGGGCCGCGCACCTGTAAGTGACCGCGTGTGAGTGAACCCGCGCCGCACGCCGCGGCGTGGGGCACTTCCCGCCTTACGGCCGCACCTGGCCGCTGCCGCGGATGACGTATTTGTAGCTGATCAGCTGCTCGGCGCCGACGGGCCCGCGCGGCGGCAGCTTGCCGGTGGAGATGCCGATCTCCGCGCCCATGCCGAACTCGCCGCCATCGGCGAATTGCGTCGATGCGTTCTGCAGCACGATGGCGCTGTCGACCTCGACGAGGAAGCGCTCGGCAGCGGCGCGGTCCTCGGTGACGATCGCATCGGTATGGTGCGAGCCGTAATGGTTCACATGCTCGATCGCCGCGCCGACGCCGTCGACCACGCGCACGGCAAGGATGGCGTCGAGATACTCGGTGAACCAATCCGTCTCGGTGGCGACCTTCGCCTGGGGGTCGAGCGCGCGCACGGCGTCGTCGCCGCGGATCTCGCAGCCCGCCCTGTGCAGATCGGCGAGGATCGGCGGCAGCGCTTGCGCCGCCACCGCGCGATCGACCAGCAGCGTCTCGGCGGCGCCGCACACGCCGGTGCGGCGCATCTTGGCGTTGAGCACGATGCTCCGCGCCTTGTCGAGATCGGCGGCGCCGTCGACATAGACGTGGCAATTGCCTTCGAGATGGGCGATCACGGGCATGCGGCTCTCGCGCTGCACCCGCTCGATCAGCGAGCGGCCGCCGCGCGGGACGATGATGTCGATGAACTCCGTCATCCCCAGCATCATGCCGACCGCGGCGCGGTCGCGCGTCGGCACGATCTGCACGGCGTCCTCGGGCAGCCCGGAAGCGGCGATGCCGCCGCGCAGCGCCGCGGCGATGGCGCGCGAGGAATGGAAGCTCTCCGAGCCGCCGCGCAGGATCGCCGCATTGCCGGCGCGCAAGGAAAGCCCGCCGGCATCGGCGGTCACGTTGGGCCGCGATTCATAGATGATGCCGACGACGCCCAGGGGAATGCTGACGCGCGCGATGTCGAGCCCGTTGGGCCGCGTCCAGCGCGCCAGCACCGCGCCGACCGGATCAGGGAGCGCCGCCACGTCGTCAAGCCCTTGCGCCATCGCCTCGACGCGCTTGTCGTCGAGCTTCAGGCGGTCGAGCATCGCCGCCGAGAGCGACTGACGCCCGGCATCGGCGAGATCGCGCGCATTGGCGTCGAGGATGGCCGCGCGATCGGCGCGGATCGCCGCCGCCGCGGCTTCGAGCGCCGCGGTCTTGCGCTCGGCCGGCGCGCGCGCCAGCAGCGCCGCCGCCTGCCGCGCCTGCATGCCGATCGCGCGCATCGCCGCGGCGAGATCCTGCGTTGCGTCGAGGGCCGTCATGCGCTCACCACCAGATCGTCGCGGTGGATCATCTCGTCGCGCCCACGGTAGCCGAGGATGGCCTCGATTTCACCGCTTTTGTGGCCGGCGATGGCGCGGGCATCGGCGCCGGAATAGGCCGACAAGCCGCGCGCCACCTCGCGCCCGCCGCGCGTGCGCACCACCACCGGATCGCCGCGCTCGAAGCTGCCTTCGACCGCGACCACGCCGGCCGGCAGCAGGCTGGTGCCGCGCTTCAACGCGGCGGCGGCGCCGTCATCGACGACGAGCGCCCCCATGGGATTGAGCGTGCCGGCGATCCAGCGCTTCCGCGCGGTGCGCGGCTCGGCGGCAGGCACGAACCAGGTGCAGGTCGCGCCCGCCTCGATCGCCGCGAGCGGATGGAGGCCTCCGCCGCGCGCGATCACCATGCGGCAGCCGGCGGCCATGGCGATGCGCGCCGCGGCGAGCTTGGTCACCATGCCGCCCGAGCTGTAGCCGGCGGGCGCGACGCCGCCCATCGCCTCGATCTCCGGCGTCAGCTCACGCACTTCCGGAATATGGCGCGCGCGCGCATCCTTGCGCGGATCGGCGGTGTAGAGGCCATCGATGTCGGAGAGCAGCACCAGCGTGTCGGCGCTGATCATCTGCGCCACGCGCGCGGCGAGGCGGTCGTTGTCGCCGAAGCGGATCTCCGCCGTCGCCACCGTGTCGTTCTCGTTGATGACCGGCACGGCGCCGAGCGCCAGGAGCTGCTCGAGCGTGGCGCGCGCGTTGAGGTAGCGCCGCCGCTCCTCGGTATCCTCGGGCGTCAGCAGGATTTGCGCGACGGTGACGCCATGCTTCGCCAGCGCCTCCTGATAGGCATGCGCCAAGCGGATCTGGCCGGTCGCCGCGGCCGCCTGCTTCTCCTCGAGCTTGAGGGCGCGGCCGGTGAGCCCGAGATGGCGGCGGCCGGCGGCGATCGCGCCGGAGGAGACGATGAGCACGTCCTGGCGACGCGCGCGGCAGCGCGCGATGTCCTCGACCAGCGCCGCCAGCCAGTCGCGGCGCAGATCGCCGCTGGCGTCGTCGACGAGGAGCGCCGAGCCGATCTTGACGATGAGCCGGCGCGCGCTGCCGAGGCCTTCGCTCATGGCGCGGGCGCCTCCGCGGCCTGCAGCGCCGCCTGCTCGCGCGTCGCCTTGATCACGCCGAGCAGCGCGCTCAGCATCTCCGGCACGCCCTTGCCGGTGGCGCCCGACAGCACGAGCACCTCGCCCTTGCTGGCGCGCTTCAGCTTCTGGCGCTTCTTGGCGAGCTCTTCCGGCGGCACCGCGTCGGCCTTGTTGAGGCCGATGATCTCGCGCTTGTCGGTGAGGCCGTGGCCATAGGCTTCGAGCTCGCGGCGGATGGTGCGCCAATGGCCGACCACGTCCTCGACGGTGCCGTCGACGAGGTGCAGGATCACCGCGCAGCGCTCGACATGGCCGAGGAAGCGGTGGCCGAGCCCGGCGCCCTCACTGGCGCCCTCGATCAAGCCGGGGAGATCGGCGATGACGAATTCCTCGCCATGAACCTGCGCCACGCCGAGCTGCGGCTTCAAGGTGGTGAAGGGATAATCGGCGATCTTGGGCTTGGCGCGCGACACCGCGGCGAGCAGGGTCGACTTGCCGGCATTGGGCAGGCCGACCAGCCCCGCATCGGCGATAAGCTTGAGGCGCAGCCAGACCGAGCGCTCCTCGCCGGGCCAGCCGGCATCGGCGCGGCGCGGCGCGCGGTTGGTCGCGCTCTTGTAATGCGCGTTGCCGAAGCCGCCATCGCCGCCGCGCAGCAGCACATGGCGCGCGTCGGGCGTGATGAGGTCGAGCAGCACCTGGTCGTTCTCCTCGTCGAGGATCTGCGTGCCGACGGGAACGCGCAGCACCACCGACGCTCCGCTCGCGCCGCTGCGGTTGGCGCCCATGCCGTGATGGCCCTTCTCGGCGCGGAAATGCTGCTGGTAGCGGTAGTCGATGAGGGTGTTGAGATTGGCCACCGCCTCGACGACGACGTCGCCGCCGCGGCCGCCGTCGCCGCCATCGGGGCCGCCGAACTCGATGAATTTCTCGCGCCGGAAGCTGCACGCGCCGGCACCGCCGTCGCCGCTCTTCACGAAGATCTTGGCCTGGTCGAGGAATTTCATGGTTTATCCCGTGGCGCAAATGACAAAGGGGGAATGCGGCCATTCCCCCTTCGAGCATTCGCTGTGGCGCGCTTAGCGCCGGGCGGAACGGCCTATTCGGCGGCCTCCGGCGGCAACGGGGCGATCGAGACGAAGGTGCGCCCGTTGGTGGTGGTGTGATACGTGACCGCGCCCTCGACCTTGGCGAAGAGGGTATGGTCGCGGCCCATATCGACATTCTTGCCGGCGTGGTACTTGGTGCCGCGCTGGCGGATGATGATGTTGCCGGGCACGACGACCTGGCCGCCGAATTTCTTGACGCCGAGGCGCCGGCCGCGGGAATCGCGCCCGTTGCGCGAGGAGCCGCCGGCTTTCTTATGCGCCATTGCCGTATCTCCTTACTTGCCGGCCTTGATGCCGGTGACGCGCAACACGGTGAGCGACTGGCGATGCCCGTTCTTGCGGCGGTAGTTGTGCCGCCGCTTCTTCTTGAAGATGATCACCTTGTCGCTGCGGATCTGCTCGACCACCTCGGCCGTGACGGCCGCGCCGCCGGCGCCGCTCTTGGCATCGGCGCCCTCACCGACCATGAGCACGCTGTCGAAGGTCACCTTGGCGCCCGGCTCGCCGGCGAGCTTCTCGACGGTGATCAGGTCGTCCTTGGCAACTTTGTACTGCTTGCCGCCGGTGCGGATGACTGCGAACATGATGGCCGCTTTGCGCTGAAAATCGAACGGACGGGCTCTCCGGTCCGAGGGTGGGGCACTATAGCGAGGGTGCCCGCCCTGTCAAGATTGGCTTGGCCCGCGAGCGGGAAAGCGCGCCCGAAGCGCCCGCCGCGGTTGCGAGCGGGCCGCGGTTTGGGCTAGTCTCCGCCCCCTTCCGACGGCCGGCGCGGGCGACCCCTGCGCCTTTCATCCCAGTCCAGGTACGGAGAGGTGCCAGAGTGGTCGATCGGGGCGGTCTCGAAAACCGTTAGGCCCTTTGCGGGGTCTCGAGGGTTCGAATCCCTCCCTCTCCGCCATTGCTTGACTAAAGCCGCGGAAGGCCTAGGGTCCAGCAAATCGGCCACTTTCCAGGTCGGTTGCCAGTGAAAGCAACCAGTGAAAGTGGGGTACCTTGTGATGGCTGCCATGACGCACGTTTATCCCGGTCCACCGGGGTCTATGAGTACCGCCGCCTGATTCCTGAAAAGCTCCGTCCCGCGTTCGGCGGCAAGCGCTGGCGCATTGAGACTCTCGACACTAAGGTAAGGACAAGGCGGAAGCCAAGCGGAAGGGCTCTGTCGTCGATGTTCGCGTGGCGGAAGAGTTCCGGCTTGCCGAAGCTGGAGAGTGGCCGCCGGTCTCAGCCGACATGATCGAAGTACTCGCGAACCATTTCCTGCGATCGGTTGATCAAGAGCAGATCACGGATGACCGTGCTCTGACCGATGCGCTGACGAAGTTCCTCATCCGGCGGAATATACCCTTCCGCGAGGGCGGCACGACGTTCGGTCACTTCAAGGGCGAGGCATGCTTGTGGATGAGGGACCCGCCCGATCCGCCACCGAGTACCGTCGTCCCCGAGAAGCCCGTCGTCGCTCTGAAGACTAATGGCGGGCTCTTGCCGATCACCATGATGAACATCATTGACGGCTGGGCTCGCGACAACGAGCCGACTGAGAAGACGGTCTATTCCTGGAGGCGCATCATGGCCAAGCTGACCGCCCACGTCGGCCATGATGACGTAACGCAGATCGGCGACACCGACATCGTGTCGTGGAAGGAAGCCCTGCTGGCGTCCAGTTTGAGCCGGAAGACGGTGTCAAACCATCTGACGATCGCCACCACACTCTTCAACTGGGCCGAGCGCAATAAGAAGGTCGCCACCAACCCTGCACCTGGCATCTCGATCAAGATCAAGAAGAAGAGCGGCATACGTGGGTTCAGTCATGATGAGGCCAAACGGATTCTGGTTGCGTCTAGAAGCGAGAAGGAAGCTCATAAGCGATGGGTTCCCTGGCTGGTGTGTTTCACCGGGGGACGCCTCGAAGAAATCTGTGGGGCCGCCGCAAGCGACGTTAGGACCATCCGCGGTGAGCATTGTCTCCACATCAGGCTGGACAACCGCGACGAACGTGCGGGGCTGAAGAAGGACGAACATTCGGAGCGCATCATTCCGCTGCACCGTGCCATCATCGGAGAAGGCTTCCTCGATTACGTAAAGACGTTGCCGAAGAACGCCCCACTCTTCCCCGGTATCACGCCGGATCGATTCGGTCGGCGCGGCGGCAACGGGTCTAAGACGATTGGACGGTGGGTTCGCGAGAAGGTAGGCATCACGGACGATCGCATCGCGCCGAATCATTCCTGGCGTCACCGGTTCAAGACACTCTGCCGCGACACCGGCATGCGGGAAGACCTGGAGGAGTACTTAACCTCGCACGCAGAGGGGACTAGTGGCCGTCGCTACGGCGAGTACGAGGTGGAGGCGCTGGCAAATGCCGTAGCACTAATCAAATCGCCCGTATGATCCGATGCCGATCTGAATTCCCTGACACGATCTACTTTCTCCTTGGCTCCATCGTTCCAGATTGAGCATCGTCTGTGCGCGGTCCCTGTTTATCGGTGGTCGTATTTGCCCCGGCGGGCCCCTCGCCTGCTCCAGCCGGCATAGGCACGAAGCCAGCATAGGGTATTAACGAGGCGCATTTGCTCGATCAGTCAGCTCGGATTTGGCTCTAGGATCGAGCTGCGACTTCATCGCCCGTGCCGAGACAGAAGACGAGTTGATGAAGCAGGTGGCCGATCATGCCAAGAACGTCCACGGCATGAACGAGATTCCGCCGGAGATGACGGAGAAGGTCAAGGGCGCGATCCACGACGAGCAGCAGGTCTAGCGGGCCGTCCTGCGCGGGGCTCTCCACGAAGAGTTTTGGCTCGGCCGGACTCGGGGCCTACCGTCAGCCATGTCGGCCTCGATGACCCCCGCAGGGGAGTTCGCCGGCGCGACAGTGCGTGCTCCTTCAGCTGCCACCTTCGTGGCTTGAGGGAGCTGCTCCACGCGCGGTGAGCACACCCTCGACATCCGCCGACTCCCGTTGCGTTCCGGCAGGCGCGAGGACCAGCTGCGATGGGGACTGCCAGCGTCACGGTTTTCGGCGGATCAGGGTTCATCGGCCGCCATCTGGTCGCGCAATTGGTGACGTCCGGCGCGAGGGTTCGCATAGCCGTCCGCCATTCGAATCGACTGTCAGATCACCGACCGGAAACCGTAGCAGCGGACGTGCTGGACGACGCAAGTGTCGCATCGGCGGTGGACGGCGCGTCGAGTGTCGTCAATCTCGTGGGCATCCTCAGCCAATCAGGCCTCCACACTTATGCCGCCATACACGTCAAGGGAGCTCGGCGTGTCGCGGTTGCTGCCAGGGACGCAGGAGTGTCGCGGCTTATTCATGTGTCGGCCCTGGGCGCGACCAGAACAGCCCCGGCACTTTCGGACCGCACGAAAGCTGAGGGAGAGGAGGTCGTCCGCGCGGCATTTCCAGAGGCCACTATCATACGGCCGAGCCTGGTCTTCGGCAGAGACGATCATTTCTTCACCCGCTTGGCCGAGATGGCGCGGTGCAGTCCCATATTGCCGTTGATCGGCGGCGGCGCAACCAAGTTCCAGCCTGCGCATGTCGAGGACGTGGCTGCGGCGATGGTGAAGGTTCTCGAACGCAGCGATACGGCGGGAAGGACTTACGAGTTTGGCGGCCCCGAAGTGTACAGCTTCAGGGAGTTGCTGGAGCGTCTGCTGGCGACTGTGGGTTGGCGGCGAGTGTTGGTCTCGGTTCCCTTCCCGCTCGCCGAGAGTTCGGCGGCTGTCCTGGAGCTGCTGCCCGCACCTCCCCTGACCCGCGATCAAGTGCGTCTGCTGAAGACGGACAAAATCAACAGCGGGAGAGAGCCGACACTTGCCGATCTTGGCGTCCGGCCGACCGATCTGCGCGCCTTTCTCCGCGCGTTCAGGGCAAAATACGGCTAATCAATTTGCGGCAAGGGCGCTGCAAGCCGAGTTTGCACCCGAGCCTCTTCCGGCGGCAAGCGCGCTAGCCGCTATTGCGCAGCCCCGCGGCGATCCCGTTGATGGTCAGATGGATGCCTTGCACCGCGCGCTCGTCGATATCGCCGGCGCGGTGCCGCTTGAGGAGCTCGATCTGCACGTGGTTGAGGGGATCGAGATAAGGGAAGCGGTTGCGGATGGAGCGCGCCAGCAGTGGGTTCCCCTCGAGCAGCATCTGCTGTCCTGTTATGGCGAGCAACCCGTCGATCGAGTCCCGCCACTCGGAGCGCAGCCGCGGAAAGATTGCCTCGCGCAACGCTGCGTCCTCCACGAGCTCCGCGTAACGCGACGCGATAGCGAGGTCGCTCTTGGCCAACACCATATCCATGTTCGACAACAGCGTTTGGAAGAACGGCCACTCGCGGTACATCGCCTGCAACACCGCCATGCCGTCCGCCGGACGCACAGCGAGCCACGCCTTGACCGCGGCGCCGAAGCCGTACCAGCCCGGTAGCATCAGCCGGCACTGCGCCCAACCGAATACCCAGGGAATCGCCCGTAGGTCAGCGATGCGTGTCGATTTCGTGCGCGAGGCAGGTCGGCTGCCAATATGGAGATTAACGATCTCGCTGATGACGGTAGACTCCCAAAAATAGCGCTCGAAGCCAGCGGTTTCGTACACCAAGCTCCGATAGGCTCGATGGGCATGGGCGGAAAGCTCCTCCATGGCCGCCAGGTACTCATCGTGGGGTGCCGCTTGGTCGGGCTGTAGCAGCGTCGCCTCCAGCGTCGCAGCGACCAGGGTCTCGAGGTTACGCCGGCCCATCTCCGCGTTGGAATATTTGGCGGCGATCACCTCGCCTTGCTCGGTGATGCGGATCGCGCCCTGTACGGCTCCGCCCGGCTGGGCGCGGATAGCCTGATAACTTGGACCGCCGCCACGGCCGACCGACCCACCGCGCCCGTGGAACAGGCGCAACCGGACCGCGCGGCGCTGGAAGACCCCGATCAGAGCGATTTCCGTCTTGTAGAGCTCCCAACCTGAGGTCAGAAAGCCGCCGTCCTTGTTGCTGTCGGAGTAGCCCAGCATCACCTCGTGTGCGTGGCCGCGGCTTCGGAGCAAGTGCATGTATTCAGGCAGCCCAAGGAGCTCGTCCATCACCCTGCCGCAGTTGCGGAGATCCTCGATGGTCTCGAACAGAGGCACAATGTTAAGGTCGAGCTCGCCCTCGCGCGGTCGGAGGAGCCCCGCCTCCTTGAGTAATAGCGCCACCTCCAGGATGTCCGAGGCGCCATCGGTCTTGGAGATGATGTAGTTGGGCACCGCTGCCTTGCCGTAGTGCCGGTGCGCCTCGGCCGCAGCGTGTAGGATTGCCAGCTCCGAAGTTGTCTCTGCGGAGTAGGTGACGAAGGGCGACGAGAGTGGTCGTGCCGTCTTGAGTTCCTGCACCAACAGCGCGATGCGTGCATCCTCGACAAGCTTGCCGTAGCCGGTCCCCGGGCAGGTCGTCTCGAACAGCTCACCCACCGCGCGAGCGTGCACATCGGAGTTCTGGCGCAGGTCAATGCCGGCCAAGTGGAAGCCGAAGACATCGACGGCGCGGCGAAGGTTGCGCAGCCGACCGCGTGCCAGGGACTCGGAGCCGTTGGCGGCGAGCGAGCTGTACAGAATATCGAGGTCAGCTCGCAGTTCGGCGGCGTCAGCGTAGGGCGGCGCCTCGCCCACGGCGTGGCGCGGCACCTCGAACTGGCCGACCTTCCATGCGGTCGCCGCAAGACGCGCATAAATGCCGGAGATGGCGCGACGATAGGGTTCGTCCTGGCGGCGCGGCGAGCGGTCGGGTGAGCGCTCCGCCAATTCCTGCAGCTGCTGGGACACGCTTACCACGCGCCCGTCGAGCGAAAGCTCGCCGCCGAGCAGGTGCAGCTCGTCCAGATAGAAGCTCAGCGCACGGCCACTGTGCAGACGCAGGGCCTCCCGCAGCGTTTCGGCCGTGACAAAGGGATTGCCGTCGCGATCACCGCCGATCCAACTTCCTATCCGCAGGAAGGAGGGCGGCTCGACGACATTCCAGGCCGGGTCGACGAAGGCGAGCTGATCTTCGAGCGCGGCATAGAAGCGGGGCAGCTCACGCAGGAACGTATAATCGTAATAGGCGAGGCCGTTGGCGACCTCATCGACGACAGCGAGCTTGGAGAGGCGCAGGATGCTGGTCTGCCACAGTGTGAGCACGGCGCGACGTAAGGCCTCGTCGCTCGTCGCCGCCTCCTCGGGAGTGAGTTGAATGCGGTCGCGCTCATCCAACAACTTGGCCACCTCCATCTCTCGGTCGATGGTGCTCTTTCGTCGCACCTCGGTCGGATGGGCGGTGAGCACTGGGCTCACCAGGGCATTGTCAAAAAATGTCTGTAGCTGTGAGCGGGAGATGCCCGCCGCCTGGGCGCGGGCAAGCGCGTAGGCCACAGTGCCCTCGCGCGGCGCGGACGCGGCCAAGGCGTGCATCCGCCCTCGACGGATATGGTGCTGGTCTTCGGCGATGTTGGCCAGGTGCGAGAAGTAGCTGAAAGCGCGAATGATTTGGATGGTCTGGTCGCACGACAGACCATCCAGCGTTGCCCCAAGCTTGCGTCGGGCCGTTTCGTCCTCGTCCCGGTGGAAGCGGATAGACGTCTGGCGAATACGCTCCACGATCTCGAATACCGCCTCGCCTTCTTGGTCGCGCACGGTATCACCGAGAATGCGCCCCAGAAGCCGAATATCGTCGCGCAGCGGCAGGTCCTTGTCGGGGACGTCAGTAGAATCGATGGTTGGCATGATTGGGTCAGCCCCGATCTAGGAGAACCGGCATTCGATCCACTCGTCGTTGTCCAAAGCCAGCAGGATCTGTCGCGGGTTGAACCGGCCTTGAATCGGCCGCGGCTGACCTGGCCCCGGCGATGGTATCACCGTCATACGAGATCGAAACAGTTTGGCGGGCACAACAAAGGTACGAACCCACCTGTCATGGTTCTGATCCCGATTTCTGGTCTGCATCGACGGCAGACCGTCGAGATCGCCCTAAATGAACCGTCGATCAAACATGTAACTGACACAACCGGCACCGGCCGGACTCGCACCCAGTGCCACGGCCGTCTCCATGCGCTGCGTGTGTAAGGACATCGCCAACAATAATACCAGGGGTAGCGAATTCCGGGCAGGATCAAGGTGAACCTGGCGGCCACTGGAGTGCCCCCAGCCTGCGCTAAGGAGGGAGTAAGATCCCCCCATGGCGGAACCGGACAGGCCACAATCCCCCTTTGCCGCAAGCATCGACTTTTCGGCGCGGCCGCTGCTTCGCGCGCTCGCGCCTGAAGAGATCGAACAGCTCCTGGCGGCACATCGCCTCTACCTGGACACGGAGCGACGCGCGGGGCGACGCGCGAATTTGGGGTCTGCCGACCTGTCCGGGATGGACTTTTCGGGGCTCGATCTGCGGCGCATCAAGATGGATCGCGCCGTGCTCAGAGGCGCTGATTTGCGCCGTGCGCATCTGC
>WNFG01007195.1_pt1 | contig 11602 bp, 9 predicted proteins | sample 5400431 | NCBI WGS metagenome assembly WNFG01 (sample SAMN13153346, study PRJNA577476) | soil metagenome | isolation source: 120 cm saprolite under Douglas fir tree site 2 hole 3 replicate 2 | place: USA:California | collected 2015-04-18
TGCGGCACGATATTCTCGGCCGCCGCGCGCGCATCACGCGGGTCATCGCTGACGAGGTCGAGCACCTTCTGCGAGTTCGTGTACGAGTGGACCGTCGTGAGGAAGCCCTTCTCGATGCCGAACGCATCGTTGAGGACCTTCGCCACTGGCGCGAGTCCGTTCGTCGTGCAGGACGCGTTGCTGATGATGTTGTGCTTGTCGCTGTCGTACTCGCGCTCGTTGACGCCGAGGACGATGGTCTTGTCCTCGTTCTTCGCGGGCGCGGAGATGATGACCTTTTTCGCGCCTGCGTCGCGGTGGGCCTTCGCCTTCGTCGCGTCGGTGAAGAACCCGGTCGACTCGACGACGATGTCGATGTCCAGGTCCTTCCAGGGCAGCTTCGCGGGGTCGCGCTCCTTCAGGACCTTTATGGTCCGGCCGTCGATGATCAGGGAGTCGGCGGTGGATGAGACCTCGCCGGCATAGGCCCCGTAGTTGGAGTCGTGCTTGAACAGCAGCGCGTTCATGGCCGGGTCGGCGAGGTCATTGACGGCGACGATCTCGAGCTCGGGGTGGCGCTGAAGAGCCGCCTTTAGAAAGAGCCGGCCGATCCGACCGAAGCCGTTGATGGCGATACGAGCGGACATCCCTGGATCCCCCTTTGACCTAGTCGAGCGAAGAGCGGTTAGCGCAAGCCTACTAAAGGAACCAGTCGCCCCGGCCGGACGCGCGCTCGCGCGCCTCCAGTACAGCACCGTGCATGCCGACGTCCGCGCCGAGCGCCGCGGGCACGAGGCGCACCGCCGCGGCCGGGGCCTTGAACGCACGCTCGGCCACGGCGCGATGCATCGGCACGAGCACGTGCGCCGGCTGATGCTCGGCGACGGATCCGCCGATGACGATCACCGACGGGTTGAGGCCGTTCACCAGGCCGACGGCCAGATTCGCGAGCGCGCGCTCGGCGCGGATCACCACGCCCCTCGCCCGGGCGTCGCCCCGTTCGGCCGCGGCGTACACGTCGCTCGCGCTCTTCGCGCCGAACTGGTGCGCCATGTTCGACCCGCCGGCGAACGCCTCGGCGCAGCCGAACGAGCCGCAGCCGCATAGCGGTATGTCGTCGTCCGCCTCACGCGTGGGATCGGGCTGGAACGCGACCGGCCAGTGCCCGATCTCGCCGGCGGTATTCGTCGCGCCGCGGATCATTCGGCCGCCGCTCACGATCGCGCCGCCCAGGCCGGTCGAGACGGTGACGTACACGAAGTCCTTCGCGCCGCGCGCCGCGCCGACGAGACCCTCGGCGATCGCGGCCATGCACGTATCCCGATCGACGAAGATCTTCGTGCCGACACCTTCGGCCACGCGATCCGCGAGGCGGATGTCGCGGAAGCCGACCAGGTTCGGCGTCTCGTACACCACGCCGGTGACGTGATCGAGCGGTCCGGGCGAAGAGCACGCCCCGGCGATGATGTCGCGCGGCTCGAGCTTCGCGCGCGCCATCGCGTCGCGCGCCGAAGCGATGATGGCGCTGACGATCGCGTCGGCGCCATCGCGCGGGGTCGTGCGCTCGTCGCGCGCGATGATCGAGGGGATCGCATCGTCCGCGACCATCGCGACGACGCTGCGGATCTGCGTGCCGCCGAGGTCGATACCCAGGTAGGGCTTCGCGGGGCTGGTCAGATCTTCGGCAGCTTCCCCGCGAGGTCCGGACCATTCAGCGCGGACATGTCGCCAGCGAAGACGCGCATCTGCGCCGCGCGATAGCCGCGCTTCGCCTTGTCGCGCCCGAAGGCCTTCTCCGCGTCGCTGTAGATCGTCGACACGAGGAGCGCGAGATACGGCACCGCCTGCTGCTCCGGCAACGCCACGCGCTCGAGCGCCTGCACGTCGAGACGGTCGTCGATGACCGGGAGCGGCTTGTCGATCGGATCGGCCTGTTCGTCGACGCGCATCAGCAGACTTGGGATGCGCCCCTCGACGCGGCCTTTGCCGTACTGACCGCTGTTGTACTCGTTGATCAACGCGTTCGACAGAGCCGCGAGCAGTCCCGCGCGGCTCGCGGCGCTGGTCTCGATGCGGATGGGACGCTGAGGCGGCTCGGCTTTTTCCTTGGCGCTACCAAGTCCGAAGAGACCCTTCTTCTTCGGCGCGGGTGCCTCGACCACCGGCGGCGGCGCCCATTCGCTCGGAGGCGGCGGGGCCACGATCTCGGTCGCGGCCCGGTGTTCGACCGCGGGCTCGGGCGGCGACGGTGGAGGTGCCGCGAGTGCGCCCAGCCGCATCGCGTCGAGCTCGGAAAGTGGCGCCGGCTCCGCAGCGGCGGGCGTCGTCCAGTCGCCGGCCGCTGGGGCGGGCGCGCTCCATTGATCCGTCGCCGGAGCCGCCCACTTATCAGCCGGTGCGGCGGGCGGCGCGGGCTCGGCCGGCGCGTTGAACATCGCGGCGAGCCGATCTTCGCGCGGCTCTGGCGGTGCGGCGGGTTCCACGGGCGCCGGCGCTGTCCAATCCTGTGGCGCGGGCGCAGGCTGGGACGCCGGCGCGGCCCACGGGTCCGCCGCAGGGGCCGGCGGTTCGACCGCGGCTGCCGGCTCGGCGGCCGCTTCGCGCACCAGCGCGGCGGTCCAGTCGCTCTCTTTGACCGGAGGCGGCGGCGCAGGCGGGGGCGCGACCTCCACCGGAGCCGGTGGGGGCGTGGCCTGCGCGGCTGCGGGTGGTGGCGGCTCAGGCGCGGGCGGCGCTTCCATCGTCTCGATGACACCGTCGCGCACGAGCCCCGCGAGCGTGGTGAGTGCGGCGTCGCGGTCAATGTGCAGGTGCGACGCGATCGCGTTCACGTCGCGCTCACCGTTGACAGCCAGGACGACGCGCCAGCGGTCCGAGGTGAAGGTCACGGCGCCCTGTTCGGCGGCGCGCTCGGAAAGACGGAAGCGGAGCTGGTCGTTCGGCACGACCTGACGCACCGATGCCAGCCACTCGCGGTACTCGTTGGCCTTGCGGAGGTTGTCCTGAAGCTCGCCGTCGAGGTTCGCCGGTGGCGCCTCGTCCCACGGCGTGAACTCGAACTCAGCCTCGGCGATCTGGAAGATCAAGCCCAATGCGGGAATGGGTTGTTCGTCGGCGAACACCGCCGTGACGACCCGCCCTTGCGCGATGCCCAAGGCGCCCTCGCCATCCTTCCCGCGGATCGACAGCTCGCCGGTCTTCTTCGTGTCGGCGAGGAGCCGCAGGACGACCTCGAGCGGGAACTCGCCCGCGCTCCCACGAAGCGTCACCGCAGCGCGCCCTCCGTTTGCTTATCGAAGACGTGGAGCTTGTGCAGATCGAAGCCCACGCGGAGCGTCGCGCCCGGCTTTGTCTGCGTCTCGGTGGACGCACGTCGACCGGCACCATATCGCGCGCCTGCGTCGTCGCAAGGTCATGGATATCTTCGGGACGGATCCCGACGATGACCTCGCGCCCGACGGTGTCGGCGGCCGCACCGGTGACGGTGGCCTTGAAGAAGCCGGCGTCGGCGACGGCGCCGCTGTCCTGGCGGGTCCTCGCGGGAAAGAAATTCATCGAGGGCGAACCGATGAATCCGGCGACGAACACGTTCACCGGACGCTCGTGCAGTGCCTCCGGTGTGTCGAGTTGCTGGAGCTGGCCGTTGCTCATCACTGCGATGCGGTCGCCCATGGTCATCGCCTCGACCTGATCGTGCGTGACGTAGATCGTCGTGCGCCGGAGGCGCTGATGCAGCTTCTGCAGCATGGCGCGGGTCTGGATGATCGCGCGGCCGACGGCGACGCGCTGCCGCTGGCCACCCGAGAGCTCTTTCGGCTTTCGCTTCAGGAGCTGCCCGATCGCGAGCATGTCGGCCACCTCGGTCACGCGACGGTCGATCTCCTGCTTCGGCATGCCGCGGAGCTTCAGCCCGAATGCGATGTTGTCGTACACGCTCATATGCGGGTAGAGGGCGTAGTTCTGGAAGACCATCGCGATGTCGCGGTCCTTCGGCGCCACGTCGTTGACCAGCCGCTCGCCGATGAAGATGTCGCCGGTGGTCTGCTCCTCGAGGCCCGCGAGCATGCGGAGGGCGGTGGTCTTGCCGCAACCGGAGGGCCCCACGAGGACGAGGAACTCCTCGTCGCGGACCTGGAGTGACAGGTCGTTGACCGCGAGCGTGTCGCCGAACTTCTTCGAAACGTGGTCGTACGTGACCGTGGCCATGGCGTCCGCAGTCTATCTATTCCGCCCTATTCGACGAGCCGGGAGAGGAGTGAGCCCGCGGGCCGGACGGCGCCCCGCGACCAGCGCAGGGCGGCGGTCACCGCGTCCGGGACCGAGCGGCCCGCCGGGTCGGCGAGCCGACCGAGCACACGTACCCGGAACGCCACCGCAAGCGGTGGTGGTTCGAGGGCGATGGCCACGCTCGCGCGCCCCGCGCCCGCCACCGGGGCGCTGTCCGCCGTGGCGAGTTGGCGCGTCCGCGTCGAGGCCGAGGCGTAATAGGCCACGCGTACGAACGCTTCGCGCACCGCGTCATCGCTCACCGTGAGCCGCACCACGAGCGTCGTCCCCGCGGGCGGCAGGGCGCGCAGCTCGCTCTCGATCCCCCACGCGCGGCCGCCCGGGATCCCGATGACCACCACGCCACCCGCCTCATCGAACGTCGCGCGCGGAGTGGTGCGATGGAAACGCGGGCCGTCGTCGGCGTCCGCGGTCACGGAGGCAGCCAGCGTCAGGGCGACACACAGCAGGAGGCACAGCCAACGCACGGGGCGACGCTAGGTCGCGATCTGTGGCGTGTCTGTCCCTCGCCTGTCGCACGAATGAGCGACAACGTGTCGCACAAATCAGCGACAACGTGTCGCACAACATCGCGCCGAGGATGCGCGAGTGCCGTCCTTATGTGAACCGGATGAGGTAGGTCCCGATCTCGTAGCCATGGAGGCGGACGTCGAGCTCGTTCCCCCGCGCCTCCGGTGGAGCGGCGGTGCGGACCACGTCGAAGCCGGTGTTGCCCAGCGCGAGATCGCCTTCACGCAGGTCGACCGCGCGCGCGTCGTGGATCGGACGGCCGAAGCGGAGCGTCGCGCTCTCGTCCCCGCCGCGCGGGTTGAACACCCGCAACACGAGGGAGCCCTCGGGTCCGGCGCGCAGCGCCGAGACCTGCAGAAGCGAAGCGCGAGGTAGCTCGACGAGTGGGCCCACGGCTCTCCCGCCGCGGGTGAGACGCGCCGGCGTCAGGAACTCGCGCACCTCACGACCGGCGAGGGCGAGGGTCAGGTCGCCGAAGAACGGCACGACGCAGTAGCGATACGTGCGCGTGCCGATCACCTGCGCGCTCGGCGTCTCGAGCGCCTTGCCGGCGTGACCGCGACGCTCGGGCAGGTCGCCGCGCGAGAGCCAGCCGGTCGCGCGGAGGAGCGTGATCGCGATGGTGCGGCCGTCGTGGAGCACGGCGTATTCGCGCAGGCCATCGACGCCGACCGCGAGCGCGCCGTCGATCGCGACGAGGTCGTGCAGGCAGCGCTCAGCCGTCGGCTGTTCGACCCAGCCGCGCTTCCCTGACACGCGCGTCGCGCGGTCGACCCAGGCGAATGCCGCACCTGCGATGTGCGTCAGCGCGCGCGTGCCGGTGTCGCAGAGGACCCGCAGGCGGTGGTCGCGCGCCTGGTTGTCGACGCTGAGCGACACGTCGACGCGCCGCGCACCGGCATCGAGGGAGATCTCCGCGTGCACCGCGCACCCGACGACGGCCGGCGTGCGCGCGAGACGGTCCTCGCGCAGCCCGACTGGCAGATCGAGCACGAGCTCGACGATCACGCTTGCGCGATCGCCGCCAAGCGCGACGCGCCGCGCGCCGGCGATCCCGCGCGAGCCCAGCGTCGGGCCGGCGTAGGAGAAGGTGTATTCGTCGCCCCTGTCGCCCTCGTCGAGCAGCATGTTGTGCGGTCCGCTGCGCGCACCGCTCTTCTTGTCGACGACGAAGAAGCCGCCGTCGATCGCGACCTCGACCCGCAGCGCCTCGTTCTCGATGACGCCGTCTTCCGGCGAACGGACGCCTCCCGCGATGCGCGCCGCGCCACGCGCGCCGAGCGCCGCACAGCGCACGCGCGTCGGGACGCCGTCGAGGTCGACGACCGCGTCGCGCTCCCAGGGCAGGTCGTTCCACACCAGCGGTCGCGCGCCGTCGCCGATGACACGGCGCTCGAGACGCTCCGCCAGCGCGGCTCCCTGTTCGCGCACGCGCGCGAAGCGCGGTGCCATGTCGATGTCGTGCACCGCGTCGATCGAGCAGCCGCAGATCGAGTCGTGCGGATGCTGCTGGAGAAGCGTGCGCCACAGCGCGCGCAGCGCATCGCCCTCCTCACCGCCGGTGAACGCGTCGAGCGGCTCGCAGCGTTCCAGGAGCAGCCGCTCCGAGGCGGCGTTCTCCTGCTTGATCCACACCCGCGTCGAGTTCACGCCGCGAAGGATCGGACGGTACCGGCCGTCGATGATCTCGCCCGCGAGCGAGGTCGGAGGCGCCGGTGTCGCCGCGGCATACTCCTCGAGGCTGGCGATCGACACATCGAGGTTCGGCGCGACCCGATGCATCGCCGCGATCGCGTCGGGCAGGCGCTGATACGCGTCGACGTGATCGTCGCCCTCCATGAACAGGAGGTTCGACGAGTTCGCGTAGCGCGCCGGGACGTCGAGGATGCCCGGGAGGCGCCGGCGTACGCGCGCGACGAGCTCCGCTTCGGTCTCTGACAGCTCCCCCACCAGCGCAAGGCCGCTCGCGTAATGGGTCACCAGATGCGTCGCGAGAACGCGGTCGCCCGAGGGGGCCTCCCACATGAACTCCGCGCCGATGTCCTCGCCCTCGTCACCGACGCCGCGCGAGAATACGTACGTGCCGTAACCGAATCCGCGCAGCAGCTGCGGCATCTGGCCGGGATGGCCGAACGGGTCGGCCACGTAGCCAACGCGCATGGCGCGCCCGAACGACGCGGCGATCCGCGAGCCCTCCTGGAAGTTGCGGACCAGTGACTCGCCCGAGACGAGCAGGTTGTCCGCGAGCACGTACCACGGACCGACGAAAAGGCGCTCGGCCCGGACCAGCGCTTCGATCCGCGGCCGATCCTGCGGGCGCTTCTCGAGGTGGTCTTCGATGGCGATCGTCTGTCCGTCGAACGTGAACGAGCGGAAGGACGGATTGCGCTCGAGCAGGTCGAGCAGCCGGGAGACCATCGGTACGAGCCGCGCGCGATAGCTCTCGAAGCGCTCCTCCCACTCGCGATCCCAGTGCGTATGCGCAACGACGAAGACGCGCCAGCGCACGCGGCGGCGGACGAGCGCGATCGCGCGCGGCGCGGCGAGGCCGGAGATCGCGCCGACAACGGCGCCGGCGAGGACGTCCGATGGGTAGTGGACGCCGACCGCGACGCGCTCGAAGCACACCGCCAGCGCGAGGAGGTACGCCGGCCAGCGCCAGCGCGGCACGACCGATCCGAGGGCGACCGCCGCGCCGACGGCGAACGTCGCGTCGCCGGACGGGAACGAGAAGCTCGCGGGATGGTCGATGAGTGTCGTGGGCATCGGGACGATCGCGGTGAACGGACGAGGCCGTCGGAACACGAGCTTGAGGAGCTCCGACACAAGCCAGCCATCGACCATGCCCAGGTAGACGGTGAGCAGGGCGAAGGTGCCGCGGCGTCCGAAGCCGCGCGCGCGCGAGATGAGCAGTCCCGCGAGCCACCAGACCAGACCGTTCCAGTTGAGCCAGGCGATCACGACGACGAGGACCGCGAGGATCGTCGACGACGCCGTCGCGCTGACGATCGCCGAATAGAGCTGGCGATCAAGGTCCGCGAGGAACTGCATCTACCGCTGCGGCCGTCTTACGTGGCGCCAGACGAACACGCCGACGCCGAGCACGAGGAGCGCGGCGACGAGGTAGTCGAGGCCCTTGAGCGACTGCTTGAGATCGAGCCAGTGATCGCCGAGGACCATGCCGCCCCAGACGAGCAGCATGACCCACGGAATGGCACCGAGGATCGAGAACACGACGAAACGCCACAGCGGCATGCGCGCGACACCCGCGGGGACCGAGATGAACGTGCGGACGATGGGAAGCATGCGCGAGAAGAAGACCGTGGCCTCGCCGTACTTATCGAACCATCGCTCGGCGATCTCGAGGTCGTGAGAGCTGATGAGGACGTAGCGTCCGTAGCGCTCCACCAGAGGCCGACCGCCAAATGCCCCGACCGCATAGCCGACAAGCGAGCCGGCGGTGTTCCCAACGACCCCGGCAACGACGGCGCCCCAATACGTCCAGGGCGAATTGGTGAGCGGCTCCGTTAATCCACGTGAGACGCTCCATCCCGCGAATGGGAGGATGAGCTCGGACGGAAGGGGGATCGCCGCGCTCTCGATGGCCATCGCGATGACCACGCCGATGTACCCGAAACGCGAGTAGAGGGCATCGATGAACGGCAGGACGATGGCGTCGATCGCCTCGAGCACACCCGTATCATGGCCGAGGGACGGGCAGGGCATCTGCTGATCGAAAGAGGTGAGTTCGTGCCCGTTCAGAGCGCTCTCGACGACCGGCTCCGCGAAGGCATCAGCAAGCTGCGGTCGGCTGACCTGCTCGTCGGCATCCCGAGCTTCCGGAACGCCGCGACCATCGGTCACGTCGCGACCACCGCGGCGCGCGGTCTGAAGGAGCACTTCCCCGACTCGCGCGTGGTGATCGTGAACGCCGACGGCGGATCCGAGGACGGCACGCCCGATCGCGTGCTCGAGGCCGCGAACGCGGCGGGGGTGCCGGCTATCAGCGGGCGCTACGTGGGTCCGCCCGGCAAGGGCTCCGCGTTCCGCGCGATCTTCGAGGTCGCGGTCGCTCTCGACGTGCGCGCCTGCGCGGTCGTCGACTCCGATCTACGCAGCATCACTCCCGCGTGGATCGGGCGCCTTCTCGGACCCGTGGTGAAGGCCGAGGCCGACTACGTCGCTCCGCTCTACGCGCGGCACAAGCACGACGGCACGATCACGAACTCGATCGCCTACCCCCTCACCCGCGCCCTCTACGGGCTGCGCATCCGCCAGCCGATCGGCGGCGAGTTCGGTTTTCACTCCGACCTCGCGCGGGCCTATCTCGCGCAGCCGGTGTGGGAGACGGACGTGGCGAGGTTCGGGATCGACATCTTCATGACCACGACCGCGGTCGCGCGGCACGCGCGCGTCGTCCAGGCGTTCCTCGGCGCGAAGGTGCACGACCCAAAGGACCCCGCGGCCGACCTCGGCCCGATGTTCACGCAGGTCGTCGGCACGCTCTTCCGTCTCGCGCACGAGAACGAGTCGGAGTGGCGCGAGGTGGTCGGCTCGAAGGACGTGAAGGTCGTCGGGGACATCGAGCCCGTCGAGCCCGAGGCCGTCCCGGCCGACAGCGCGCGCCTGCGCGCGAAATACGAGGCGAGCGCGCCCGCCCAGAAGGCGCTGTGGGATGAGGTGCTGAGCGCTCCCGTTCCCGCGGCGATGGGACCCGACGCATGGGCGCGCGTGGTGTTCGACTTCCTCGAAACGGCGCTCAAGCACCCCGGGCGCAGCGAGGAGCTCGCGCGCGGACTCCTGCCTCTCTACTACAAGCGCGTGGCCGAGTTCATCGACGAGGCGCGCAATCTGAACACCCAGGAGTCCGAGGACATCGTCGAGGTCGGCGCCCTGGCGATGGAGAAGGAGAAAGTGGACCACGTCGAGACCGAAGAGGAGTCGGCGCGGGCGTGACCACCTCGCTCAAGGAAGACCAGCTCGTCCTCATCAGCGAGGACGACGGCAGCCTGCCCCTCGGATCCTCGAGCCCGCTGGGTCTCTACTACCACGACACCCAGTTCCTCTCCGGCTACCAGCTGCGGGTGAACGGTAGCGAGCCGCTGCTGCTGTCGTCGAACACCGAGCAGAACTACGTGGCCACGTTCCAGCTCATGCAGTCCGAGGGCGCCGTGCTGGGCGCGGGCCGCCACGCGTCGCGGACGCTGTCGATCCGCCGGACGCGCTTCCTCGCGGACGGGCTGCGCGAGCGGATCGGGATCCTCAACGCGAACCCCGTCAGCGTGCACGTCGACGTCGAGCTCGAGCTCGAGGCGACATTCCGTGACATGTTCGCGGTGCGCGGGCATCACGCCGGCGCGCCGGGCACGCCGGCGAGCACGAGCCAGGAGCGGCACGACGATGGATTCGTCTTCGAGCGTGTCGGCCGGGACGGCGTGCGGCGCACGACCGGCGTCTCCCTCTCACCGGCACCAGACCGCGTCGAAGGCGCGACGCTCTTCATCTCGCGCGAGCTCGCGCCGCAGCAGGTCCTCTCGCTCGAGATCGCGATCATCCCGCGTGAGGACGGCGCTGGCGAGGCGCCGTCGCCCAGCCGCTTCGACGACGCGCTCGACGCGCTCAACGCGCGCTACCAGCGATTCCTGCGCGGCTGCGCGCGTTACGAGACGAGCTCGGAGACGCTGAACGACGGGCTCATCGCGCGCAGCGCGCTCGACCTTCGCGCCTTGCTCGAGTTCCACGAGGGCGGGCCGTTCCCCACCGCGGGCATCCCCTGGTACGCGGTGCCCTTCGGGCGCGACGCGCTCATCACCGCGTACGAGACGCTTGGCTGGAACCCCGATCTCGCGCGCGGCACGCTGCGGCTGCTCGCGCGCTACCAGGGGCAGAAGGTCGACGAGTTCACCGAGGAGGAGCCCGGGAAGATCTTCCACGAGCTCCGGCGCGGCGAGCTCGCGCGACTGAAGGAGATCCCGCACCGCCCGTACTACGGATCGGTCGACGCGACCCCGCTCTTCGCCCTCGTCTTCGCGGAGGCGGTCAAGTGGACGGCGGATCGCGCGCTGTGGCGCGAGATCCTGCCCGCCGCGGAGCGCGCGCTCACCTGGTGCGACGGCCCGTACGGCGACCCGGATCGCGACGGCTACGTCGAGTACGGGACGCGCGGCACCGATCTGCGCAGCCAGGGGTGGAAGGATTCGTCGGGCTCGCTCTCGGCTCGCGACGGGGCGCTGTCGGCGCTGCCCGCGGCGCTGGTCGAGGTGCAGGCGTACGTCTACGCGGCGAAGCAGGGCCTCGCGGACCTGTACGCGCTCGACGGCGACACGAAGCGTGCGGACCGCCTGCGCGGCGAGGCCCGCGAGCTCCGCGCGCGATTCGACCGCGACTTCTGGTGCCCGAGCGAGCGGCCCTGATGGTCCCGCGTCTTCTGGCACAGGACATGTACACGGGCTGGGGCCTCCGCACGCTCTCGTCGCGCTACCCCACGTACAACCCGATGAGCTATCACAACGGCTCGGTCTGGCCACACGACTCCGCGATGGCCGCGCAGGGCATGGCCCGGTACGGCTTCCGCGAGGAAGCGAACGAGGTCGTGAGCGGTCTGATGGAGGCCGGACGGCGCTTCCCGTACGCGCGCGTGCCCGAGCTGTTCTGCGGTTTCCAGCGCGACCTGCGGTACTCGTCGCGGCCCGCGGACTATCTCGTCTCGTGCATCCCGCAGGCCTGGTCCGCGGGGATGGTCTTCCTCAACCTGCGCACCCTGCTGGGCATGGAGCCGGAGCTCAGCAGCCAGCGCCTCCTGCTCGATCCCGCGCTGCCCGCGTGG
>WNFG01013544.1_pt1 | contig 11602 bp, 8 predicted proteins | sample 5400431 | NCBI WGS metagenome assembly WNFG01 (sample SAMN13153346, study PRJNA577476) | soil metagenome | isolation source: 120 cm saprolite under Douglas fir tree site 2 hole 3 replicate 2 | place: USA:California | collected 2015-04-18
TGGTCAGGGACGCCGAGCAGTACGCCGAGGAGGACCGCAAGCGCCGCGAGGAGGCCGAGATCCGCAATCAGGCCGACACGCTGGTCTACAGCACCGAGAAGTTCCTCGGCGAGAACGAGGACAAGGTGCCCGAGGACATCAAGTCCGAGGTGCGGGAGGCGCTCGCTGAGGTCAAGAAGGCGCTGGAGAGCAACGACACCGACGCCATCAAGTCGGCCAGCGAGAGGGCCGCGCAGGTCAGCCAGAAGATGGGCACTGCCATCTACCAGCAGGCCCAGGCGCAGCAGGCCAGCGCGCAGCCGAGCTCGGCTGACGACAGCGCGGGCACGCCCGCGGACGACGAGGTCGTCGAGGCCGAGATCGTCGATGAGGGCGAAACCCGTGAGGGCGGAGCGACCCGTGAGGGCGGAGCGCGCTGATGCCAGCATCCGAGGAGACGGGCTCCGGTCCGGTCATCCATGACCACCGGCGCATCGACCCGGTAACGGGTCAGGTTCGGGGGAAGCACGTGGCGGCAAAGCCGGCCGGCACCACAGGTGCCGGCCGGCCGGCCCAGGGGGTCGAGGCCGCCGAGCCCGCCGAGCCCGCCGAGTCGTCCGAACCCACCGGATCCCGTGACGACCAGGACTCCGAGGAAACGCAGGAGTCCCCCGAAGAGGCCGCAGAGATGGTTACAGCGCAAGCACTGAAGGACGGCAAGCAGGCCGCGGACCTCGAAGCGCAGCTCGCCGAGCGGACCGCCGACCTGCAGCGGCTGCAGGCCGAGTACGCGAACTACCGCAAGCGCGTCGACCGGGACCGGGCCGCCGTGCGCGAGCAGGCCGTGGCCGCCGCGCTGGCCGGGCTGCTGCCCGTGCTCGACGCCATCGACCAGGCGCGGGACCACGGGGAGCTATCCGGAGGTTTCAAGTCGGTCGCCGACTCCCTGCAGTCGGCGCTCGGCCGGCTTGGCCTGGTGACCTACGGAGACAAGGGCGACCCGTTCGACCCCAAGATCCACGAGGCACTGACCCATTCGTATTCATCCGACGTCGCCGAGGACACGTGCGTCGAGATCCTGCAGCCCGGCTACAAGGTCGGGGACAGGATCCTGCGGCCCGCCAGGGTCGCCGTCGCGGAACCGGCGACCGGCCCTGACGGCACCAGCAACGAGCCCGACTGGGACGCCGCCGAGGAAGATAACTAAGCCCAGCTTTCGCGGTGGGTGCCGTCGGGATCGCCCCCGCGAGCCAAAGGGGCGCGGTGCCGCCTGGACCGAGGAGCGAGGAACGAGCGACGAGGGAAGGCGGCACCTTGAAAGCGCCCCGGAGGCGAGCGGGAAGATAGGGCGAGCGGAGACTGAAAATGAGCACAAAGGACTTCCTCGAGAAGGATTACTACAAGGCCCTGGGGGTCGCCAAGACCGCTAAGCCGGCCGAGATCAAGGTGGCATACCGCAAGCTGGCCCGCAAGTACCATCCGGACGCCAACAAGGGCGACGCCTCGGCCGAGGAGCGCTTCAAGGAGATCTCCGAGGCGTACTCGGTGCTGTCCGACGAGAAGCGACGCAAGGAGTATGACGAGGCGCGCTCGCTGTTCGGCGGCGGCTTCCGGGTGCCCACCGGGCAGCGGCCCGCGCAGGGCGGTTTCGGCTTCGACCTCGGCGACATCTTCAGCGGCGCCGGGGACGCGGGTGGCCGCCTTGGCGACCTGTTCGGCGGCGTGTTCGGCGGCGGCCGGACCACCGCGCAGAACCGGCCGCGCCGCGGCGCCGACGTCGAGACCGAGACCACGCTGAGCTTCGGCGACGCGGTCGATGGCGCCACGGTGGCGCTGCGGCTTACCGGTGAGGGGCCGTGCCCCATCTGCCACGGGACGGGCGCCAAGTCCGGCACCATGCCGCGGGTCTGCCCGACGTGCAACGGAACCGGCCAGTCGAGCCGGAACCTCGGCTCGTTCGGGATCTCCGAGCCGTGCAAGGAGTGCCACGGCCGCGGCCTGGTGGTGGACGACCCGTGCCCGGAATGTTCGGGCAGCGGCCGGGCGATGAGCTCGCGCACCATCCAGACGCGGATCCCGGCCGGGGTCGCGGACGGCCAGCGGATCAAGATCGCGGGCAAGGGCGCTCCCGGCGAGCGCGGCGGCCCAGCCGGCGACCTGTACGTCCGGGTGCACGTGAAGCCGCACCCGGTGTTCGGGCGGTCCGGTGCCAACCTGACGGTGACCGTGCCGGCTACGTTCGCCGAGCTGACCCTCGGCGCGGAGGTCAAGGTGCCCTCGCACCGCGGCGCCCCGGTCACCGTGCGGATCCCGCCGGGCACCCCGAACGGGCGGACGTTCCTGGTCCGCGGCAAGGGCGTGCGCCGCAAGGACGGGACCACCGGCAACCTGCTCGTCACCGTCGAGGTGATGGTGCCGCAGAACCTGAACGGCAAGGCCCGTAGTGCCATCGAGGACCTGCGCGAGGCCACGGCAGGCCAGGACCCGCGAGAGGAACTCCTCGAGCGGGCGAAAGAAGCCTGAGAGGAGGAGATGACATGAGCAGTCCGTATGAGCTCTCTGATGACCTGCCCGTCTACGTCATCTCCGTGGCCGCCCAGCTCTCCGGCATGCACCCGCAGACGCTCCGCGCCTACGACCGGCTCGGCCTGGTATCACCGGGCCGCAGCGCGGGCCGGGGACGGCGCTACTCGATGCGGGACATCCTGGCGCTGCGCGAGATCCAGCGGCTATCGCAGGAAGAGGGCGTCAACCTCTCTGGCATCAAGCTGATCCTGGACCAGCACCGAGAGCTCGAGCAGGCACGCAGGCTCATCGCCGAGCTGCACGCCGAGCTGGCCCAGCTGCGGGTGGAGCTTGAATCCACCCGCGCCGTGGCGGCCCGGCTGGCCGAACTGCGCCGCAGCGGCAGCGACACCCGATCCGGGCTCGTACCGGTACGCAGCGCCCGGGTCGCGATCTGGGAACCGATGACTGGGCAGTCCAGCGGACTGGACAGCCCAGAGGAGATAAATAATGGATGACAAGCTAACCCACAAGAGCCAGGACGCGCTGTCCACCGCGATACGCGCGGCCGCGGCGGACGGCAGCCCGCAGGTCGACCCCCTGCACCTGCTCCTGGCGCTGGTCGAGCAGGCGGACGGCACGACCGCCCCGCTGCTCCGGGCGGTCGGCGCCGACCCGGCGCTGGTCGCCAAGCAGGCCGAGGAGCGCCTGGCCCGGCTGCCGCGCGCCCGCGGCGCCACGCTCAGCGCCCCGGACATATCCCGGCCGCTGCAGTCGGCGATCGCCACCGCCTCGGCCCGCGCCAAGCAGCTCGGTGACGAGTACATCTCGACCGAGCACCTGCTCGTCGGCCTGGCCGCCGATGGCGGCGAGGCGAAGGCCGTCCTGGCCGCGGCGGGCACCACGCCTGAGGCGCTGCTCGAGGCATTCAGCCAGATTCGCGGCAGCGCGCGGGTCACCAGCCAGGACCCGGAAAGCACCTACCAGGCGCTGGAGAAGTACGGCATCGACCTGACCAAGCAGGCCAGGGAGGGCGGGCTGGACCCGGTCATCGGCCGGGACGCCGAGATCAGGCGCGTGATCCAGGTGCTCTCCCGCCGCACCAAGAACAACCCGGTGCTGATCGGCGAGCCCGGCGTGGGCAAGACCGCGGTGGTCGAGGGCCTGGCTCAGCGGATCGTGGCTGGCGACGTCCCCGAGTCGCTGCGCGGCAAGCGCCTGATCGCGCTTGACCTCAGCGCTATGGTGGCCGGGGCCAAGTACCGCGGCGAGTTCGAGGAGCGCCTCAAGGCCGTGCTGAACGAGATCAGGCAGAGCGAAGGCCAGGTGATCACGTTCATCGACGAGCTGCACACCGTGGTCGGCGCGGGCGCCGCCGAGGGCGCGATGGACGCGGGCAACATGCTCAAGCCGATGCTGGCCCGCGGCGAGCTGCGCATGGTCGGCGCCACCACGCTCGATGAGTACCGGGAGCGGATCGAGAAGGACCCGGCCCTGGAGCGCCGGTTCCAGCAGGTGCTCGTCGGGGAGCCTTCGGTCGAGGACACGATCGCGATCCTGCGCGGGCTCAAGGGCCGCTACGAGGGCCACCACCAGGTGCAGATCTCCGACGCGGCGCTGGTCGCCGCGGCCGCGCTGTCCGACCGGTACATCACCGCGCGGTTCCTCCCGGACAAGGCCATCGACCTGGTCGACGAGGCCGCCTCCAGGCTGCGGATGGAGATCGACTCCCAGCCGGTCGAGATCGACGAGCTGCGGCGCGCCGTGGACCGGCTGAAGATGGAAGAGCTCGCGCTGGCCAACCAGGAAGACGCGGCCAGCAAGGACCGGCTCGAGCGGCTGCGCGCCAACATGGCCGACCGTCAGGAGCAGCTGAACGCGCTGGTGGCCCGCTGGGAGCAGGAGAAGTCGGGCCTGAACAAGGTCGGCGAGCTGAAGAAGCGGCTGGACGACCTCGAGGGCCAGGCCGAGCGTGCCCAGCGCGACGGCGACTACGAGACCGCGTCCCGGCTCCTTTATGGCGAGATACCCGCGGTCAAGGAGCAGCTGGCCGAGGCAAGCACCGCGGCCCGTTCGGCCTCATCAGACGGAACCGGCGCGGCCAGGACCTCCGCGACGGCGCCCATGGTAAAGGAGGAGGTCGGCCCGGATGACGTGGCCGACGTCGTGTCCTCCTGGACCGGCATCCCCGCCGGGCGCCTGCTCGAGGGGGAAACCGCCAAGCTGCTCCGGATGGAGGCCGAGCTCGGCAAGCGGGTGATCGGTCAGATGCGGGCCGTGCAGGCCGTCTCCGACGCCGTGCGGCGGGCCCGCGCGGGCGTGTCCGACCCGGACCGGCCGACCGGCTCGTTCCTGTTCCTCGGGCCGACCGGCGTCGGCAAGACCGAGCTGGCCAAGGCGCTCGCCGAGTTCCTCTTTGACGACGAGCGGGCCATGATCCGGATCGACATGAGCGAGTACGGCGAGAAGCACTCGGTCGCCAGGCTGATCGGCGCGCCGCCGGGCTACGTGGGCTACGAGGAGGGCGGCCAGCTCACCGAGACGGTCCGCCGCAGGCCCTACTGCGTGGTGCTGCTCGACGAGGTGGAGAAGGCGCACCCGGAGGTCTTCGACGTCCTGCTCCAGGTGCTCGACGACGGACGGCTCACCGACGGCCAGGGCCGAACGGTGGACTTCAGGAACACCATCCTGGTGCTGACCTCGAACCTGGGGTCGCAGTTCATCGCCGACCCCGCGTTCGGCGACGAGACGGCCAAGCGGGACGCGGTGCTCGCCGCGGTCCGGGCCGCGTTCAAGCCCGAGTTCCTGAACCGGCTCGATGACGTCATCGTCTTCGACGCGCTGTCGACCAGCGAGCTCACGCAGATCGTCGACCTGCAGGTTGAGTCCCTGGCCGCGCGCCTGGCCGGCCGGCGGCTGACGCTGACCGTGACCCCCGCGGCCAGGGAATGGCTGGCCGTGACCGGATTCGACCCGGTGTACGGGGCCAGGCCGCTGCGCCGCCTCGTCCAGTCCGCCGTCGGCGACCAGCTCGCCCGGGCCCTGCTGGCGGGAGAGATCATCGACGGCGACGAGGTGACGGTCGACGTGGATGAGGCCAGGGACGCGCTCAGCGTCACGCGGGCCGAGCGGGCTGATCGCCAGAAGGTCGCGCGCTAACTCCCGAGAATGAGCCGGTTCTGCAGGCGGGATTCACACTCCCGCGGCAGGGCCGGCCTTTCTGTCGTCGAGCATCTTGTCGTAGTCGTCTTCGGGCAGGCCGAGGTCGACGCGAATCCGGTACCGCAACCGGAGCAGCAGCCGCAGCTCGTCGGGGTCGTCGCCGCGCAGGCAGGCGTCGACCCCGGCGGTGGCCCAGTCCAGCGCGCCTTCCAGATCGCCCTGCTCGGTCAGCAGTTCGGCCACCAGGTCGCAGGTGCGCGGCAGCGTCTTGCCGCCGGACTCCCTCAGCTCGCGGAGCAGCGTGTCGGCGTCGGCCGCGCGGCCAAGCGCGAACATCGCGCGGGCCAGCGGGACCCTCGGGTCGTCGAAGGTCGGCCCGGCGTCCGCGATCGCCTTACGGAACTCTTCCACCGCCGCCGCGGGGTCGTCGGCGAGCAGCCACTGCTCGCCCGCCCGCACATGCGCTTCGGCCCGGGAGATGCCGCTCGGCGTGGTTTGGACCGGCACCGTGGCCTGGACCGCCAGACGGCTCATCCGCACCGCGGCCCGCTTGTGGTTACCCGTGCGAGCCGCGTTGACCTCGATGGCGTCGAACAACTCGCCGGACAGCGCAACCACGTTGATGACCCTACCCACCGGTGCCGTGGACAATCCGGGGCGTCTTTCCTTTTTACCGGCGGGTACGCTCGAGCGCGTCCCAGAAACCCCGGCGCAGCGCATGCCTTACCTCATCGTGCAACAGGAAATCGATCGGCAGCGCCGAGCCCTGCAGCAGCCGGGCCTCAAGGTCCGACGGCATGCGCGGCTTCCTGGCCAGCACCGCCTCCAGCCACAGGGCCGGGGCGTCCCTGGCTACCGAACCGCCGAACTCCTGACCCTCCTCGTGGGCGGCCTGCACGGCATCGGACAGCGAGACCCCGACCCCAGAACCCGAAGAACCCGCGTTCTGGTAGCCCGGCGTGCCCGGGACCGCGACCGGCTGCGGGCCGCTGTAGGGAGCGCTGCGGGCTGACCCCTGCCCCCCCTGGCCGCCGTGCTGACCCGACGACATCGGCGACGGCCCAGCCATCCCGGGAATTCCCATGGGCCCGGCCTGCCCCTGATTCGCCGCGTTGCGCGAGGAGGGCAAGCGCCGCAGCTGACCCGGAGGGGCCTGGGCGGCTTCGGACCCGGCGGAGCCGGGTATCCCGGCGAGCCCGGACGCCACCGATCCCGCCTCCGGTGTGCCCTGCGGTCCCGGCCCCGACCCTGGACCGGGGGAGTAACCGGCTACGTCTTCGGCGGCGCGAGCACGCACGGCCGGGTTCTGCGCCGCCGGTTCCTGGCGATCCGGCCGGGTGTCGTCGCGGGACCTCTCCTCCCGCGCGTCCCGCCCCTCGCGCGGCTCGCGTGCCTCGCGCACCGCCGCCCTCGGCAGCTGCAGCGCGGGCCGCTGGTACTCCGCCACGACCGGCGCGGTGTAGATGGCGGGCGGCGCGTGGTTTCCTGACCCCGCGGGCACATGCTGGTAGGACGCCGCGGCCGCCGTCGAGTGGCCGTTGGCCAGCGGCCTGGCCGCGGCGAGGTCGCCGTCCTCGTCCGCGTGGGCGGGCTCGGCTCCGGCGATCAGCTCCACGTAGGGCCGCAGATGGTCGCCGCCGATCTCGATGATGTCGTCGGACTCCTGGCGGAGCGCCCGCGAGATCGTCCAGTTCCCGTCCACCGCTATGTGCACCAGCGTGACCCGCATGCCGAGGTCCTGGACATCCGCGATGACCTGGGCCAGGTCCTCTTCGGCGCTGACCACGAGCGCGTCGCTGATCGCGTTGTTGCGTGCCAGCGTGGTCAGGTCCCGGTGAATCTCGGTTTCCACGCCCTCGCGCCGGCCAGGGCGGATTTTCGCGACGCGGAGCTTGACTCCCGGCACGTCGGCCAGCGCGTCCTGCTCGGCGGTGCGGCGGCCGTCCACCGTGGCCTCGTACCAGTAGCAGCGGAGCAGCGGCACGCCGGACCGTTCCCTGGCCAGGCTGGACAGAAGCTGCACAAGCCCCTCGTAGGCCCAGGAGACCGACTCGCCGCGGCGCGTCCCGTGCACGGCCATGGCACCATCCGCGAGCACGTAACCAGCATCGACGAACAGCGCGCAGCGATCCACGGCCCCACCGTCCTTTCCTCGGCGCAGCGGCCAGTCCTAGGCACCGATCTGGACCCGACGGCTCTAAGACTAGTGAAGTAACCTTCCCGGGGATGCCTTTCCGCGCATTCCCGCTGCCTAGAGGACGTTAGTAACGCCGCAAACCCCCGCCACCCGGGCCTGGCGGGGGCACGATAGTTAGGGGGCCTCAGGGACGGTTCGGCCCTGGCGAATCGGTCGCGGTGATCACCCCCACCAGGTACGGCGCGGTGGCCGCGGCGAAGCTCACGGCCGGCTGTGCCGCCAGCGGCTGGGTGAACGCGGAGGCTTCCGGGCCGTGATCGGTCCAGGTCACCACCTGGACCTTCACCGACTGGCCGGTGAGCAGCCCGCCGAGCGGGGCGGAGAAGCCCGGGTCGGCCGCGTCCACCGGCCGCGCTCCGTCGAGCACCATCACCTGCCCGGGCGGCGCGCCGCTGTCCGCGGTCACCACGACGAGCGCCCAGCCCAGGTAGGTCACGTCGCCGTCACCCGGCGACCCGCCGGCCGCCAGTGACCCGCCGGCCGCCGGCCACCCGCGAGCCGGCCACCCGATAGCCGGCGCCGCGGCCGTCCAGGCGCCGGCGCCGTACCGCGCCACCAGGCCGGTCACGTCGGCGAAGGCCTGGTGCACCGGGATGCCGGGCAGCCCGCGGATGCCCAGGTCGACCGCGGCGCTGGCGGTGGTGCCGGTGACCTGCCGGTAGTTCCCGCCCGGCCCGCGCAGGCCGATCGTCGCCTGCGGCCGTGCGCCCGCCCAGGCCCAGTACAGGGCCGCCCAGACCACCGGCCCGGGCAGGGTAAGCGTGATGCCGGCCGGGCAGTGCGGCCGCGCGGGCTGCCAGCCCCAGGAGCTGGCGTCGCACTCGCCATCGTCCCGGCCGGCCAGTGCGGCGCCCGCGGTGATCACGGCGTACCGGCCCGATGCCGCGAACCGGGCCGGGAACCCGCCGGCCGACACCCCGGCCGTGCCCCGCGCCGATACCTGGCGGCCGCCGTCGCCCACCGATATGCCCGGCGGCGTGCCGGTCGGGGCATCGGCGGCCACCACTACCCGCAGGAAAGTGGTGGTCGACGCGCCCGCCGCGAGCGGCCCGTGGGTGCACGTCGCGCCGCTCGCGGCCGGCCCGCAGGTCCAGCCGCCGGGACCGGTCGGATCCAGGCTGGTCATGCCGAGCGTGCCGGCGGCCAGGTAGCTGACCCCGCCGGGCAGCGTGACGTTCGCGGTCACCTGCGTGGCGATCACGGAACTCACGTTCGTCACCATGAACGCCACGATCCCCGTTCCGCCTTGCGGCAGCGAGCCCAGCGGGTTGATCCGCGTCGCGAGCCGGGCCGGCGGAGCGGGGGCCGCGCTCGCCGCCGGCGCGGAGGTCGCAGGCACCGGCGGCGTAGCCGGTGGCGGCGGCGGACCAGGCTGGCCGTGCGCTGGCTGGCTTGACGTCCCCGGCCGCGGCCGCGGCGCCGAAGGACCCGGAGGCCCAGATCCCGCAGACCCGGGACCCGAAGGCCCAGACCGGGAAGGCCCGGATCCCGAAGACCGGGGACCGGGTGATTTCGAAGCCGCCGGGGTCCCCGGAGTCGAAGCTGGCGCGGGTGCGGCCGCGGGGGGCGGCGCCCGGTGCCCGGCGGCCCCGCTGGGCGCGGGACCAGCGTGCCCGGTGAGCGCCAGGGCCGCGGCGGCCAGGCCGACGACGGCCGCGGCCGCGACACCTGCCGCCGCCGCCTGCTGGCCCTTCGGCGCGTGCCGGAACCAGGCCAGCCGGCTCGCGATCCAGCCGCCAGCCGATCCCTTGGCCCCGGCCGAGGCGAGGTACGCGGCCGCCGCCGGGCCGAGGATGATCGGGGCCACGATGCCCCTCAGCGCCACGTTCACGTCGCCGAGTTCGGCGAAGACCTGCTGGCAGTCCGCGCACAGGTCCAGGTGGGCGGCCACCGCCGCCGCGTCCCGCTTGGCCAGCCCGCCCCGCACGTAGGCGCCGAGCTTGGCCGCGACCGGGCGGCACTCGGCGCGGGCCGCGCCGGACAGGTGCATCTGCAGGTACGCCTGGCGCAAGCCCTCGCGCGCCCGGTAGGCCAGGGCCGCCACGCCGTTCGCGGTCAGCCCTAGCAGCGAGGCCACCTCGGCGGGCCTGGCGCCCTCGATCTCGGTGTGCCAGAGCACGGCCTGCCAGCGTTCGGGCAGGGAGGCGAAGGCGCGGGCGATCATGGTCCGTTCCAGGTCCGCGACCGCGGGATCGGCGAACGGGACGCCGGGATCGAACGCCTCCATCTCGTCGGTGACGACCTGCCTGCGCTCGGCGCGGTGCCGGTCGTAGGCGGCCCGGCGGACGGCGGTAAGCAGGTAAGGCCGGAACGCACCATCGGGGCCGCCGCCGCGGCGCAGCAGGTCGAGGATCTTGGCGAAGGTCTCGGCGACCACGTCGTCCGCTTCGGCCTGCCCGCGCACGAGCTGCCTGGCCAGGCCGTGGGCGGCGGCGACGTGGCGCTGGTACAAGGCGGCGTACGCCGCGGCGTCTCCGGTCCTGCTCGCCGCGATCAGCTCCGCATCGCTGGGCGGCAGGGGCTCCGCGGGCGCCGGTTCCGCGTGCGCCGGTTCCGCGGGCCCCGGTTCCGCTGGCCCTGGTTCTGCGGGCCCTGGTTCTGCGGACAGTGGTTCTGCGGACAGTGGTTCTGCAGGCAATGGATCCCAGGGATTACCCATTACTCACCGTCCTTAGTTGACTACGAATAGTTACCCAAAGAATCCTCATGCATACGGCGTCATGCCGGGACAGCTTGGCCGTCATCCCCTCGGAAGCCGAACGTCCCGAGCGGGAGGAGCCAACCAGCCCATGGAGCCAGACCGGGAAGACCGCTCCGCCGCGCATGCCGGGCTCCGGGACGCCTGGCGGCGGCGCAGCCTGGCCAGCGGCTGGCTCGCTGCCGATGACTGGCCCAGCGAGGCCGTTGACGCGGTCCTCGCCGCCGCCTGCGGCACCGGCTCGCTGGCGGTCAAAGAGACCGGCCTACTGGCGGACAAAGACACCGGCCTGGCTCTGGTCGAAGACGGCCGCCTGACCCTGGCCTGCGCCTATCTCGGCCGCTCCCGGGCGAAGGCCGGCATCGGCATTGCCGAGACGATCGACGACCTGGCCGCCCTGTTCGCCGTGCTCGACAACGAGCCACCGCTGTACCTGGTCTGTTCTATCGCCGAAGGATGGGCCGAGGAGGGCCTGGCCCAGCTCGCCCAGGGCGGCTGCGAGGACCCGCTCAGCGGCCTGGCCACCCTGCCCTACTTGCGCACGCGGCTGGCCGAGGTGTACCGGGAGGCGGAGCAGGGCGGCACCAGCCCGGCCGACACCCACCGCCTGCTCGTGGTCAGGCTCCCGCGTCGTCCCGACCCCTGGCGCCGGATGGCCCTGGCCATCCTGGTCGGGCATGACCTCAGGGCCGCCTTTCCCGGCGGCGAAACGCTCTCGCTGGCCAGGCGAACCGGGCCCGGGCCGGCCATCGCGCTGGTCCGCGCGCACGGCGACCTGCCGCTCCGGTACGCCAGGCTGCGCCGGAGCTTCCAGGCCACGTTCGGCACCCAGATCCGCATGACCCGGCTGCCCGGGCTGCTCACCGAGGCGCTGCGCCTGGTGGACGAACTGGCCCACTGACCCCGCCGGCGCCGACTCTCCAGTTTGAGGGGGACTGGGACCGGCGCCGGCGGACCATCCCTTAGGATCACGTGCGGTGGGCGAGCCAAAGGGGCGCGGCGCCGCCTGGACTGAGGAGCGAGGAACGAGCGACGAGGGAAGGCGGCGCCTCAGGGCGCCC
>WNFG01005083.1_pt1 | contig 11599 bp, 8 predicted proteins | sample 5400431 | NCBI WGS metagenome assembly WNFG01 (sample SAMN13153346, study PRJNA577476) | soil metagenome | isolation source: 120 cm saprolite under Douglas fir tree site 2 hole 3 replicate 2 | place: USA:California | collected 2015-04-18
CGCGCAATGCTTTCAGGACGCGCTCGGCGTGTTCGGTTTCCGGGGGAAAGGGGTAGTCGAGAAAGGTTTCCAGATACCATTGCAGCTCGCGCATCAGGTCGCTGTTGGGGCGGTTTTCAACGGGGTAGCCTGTGGGAGGCAGGAGCTGTGTCGATGGCGAGGTTTTGCCGTCACGTAGTCGAGTTACCTGGAAAGAAACGGGATCGCTGCCAGGAATGTGTCTGATGGTCAGCGTAGTCTGATCGGGCGACGTGCTTGCGGGCATAGGGTCGAACCTTGGGGGAAGGATAGTTTTCGGGCTGCAATAACGTCCTCTCCCTTGTCATTCTGAGGGGCCGCTTTTTCTTTTTGGCCCCGAAGAATCCCCGAGATGCCTCTGGTTGCGAAAAGGCGCGGTATAACGTTGCTCCGATTGCCGTGATCCTTCGTAAGCAATGTTTTTCTGATGTGGCATGGGGATTCTTCGGGGCCAAAAAACAGCCCCTCAGAATGACAAGATTTGAAGAGCGTTTATGAAAATTCCCTCGGGGCTTAACTCTTCCCGGCGCGCCTTCCTCACCCCTTCGCTTCTGGTATAAGATTCTCCTCACCAGGTTCGACCCGCAAGCCGCCCTCACCACCAGGAGGAAAAGCAATTATGATCCCGCCGGTCGCCCTTCTTCAGCAGCACGGGGACGAAGCAAAAGATTCTCAGCGGAGGACAGAGCCTCATCCCCATGATGAAGCTGCGCATGGCCCGGCCCGGATTCCTGATCGACATCAATCGCATTCCCGGCCTGCTGAGCGATCCGACAAAAGTCGCGACCTGCGTGCCCGGCGGAAGGGCCTTCTGGTCGATGATCGCCGGCTTGTCTGGGCGAAAGTCGAAAATCCTGATCTACCCAACAGGGGTACGTTCTGTGCAGAAAGTGGAAGTGTTATGAGACAAATCCTCATCGTAGTAACAGTTCTAGCCCTCGGCGCTTCTCTGAGGGCGCAATCGATCCTGGAGAATGCACCTGGCCCGGGCTTCGCGGGCAATTCATCCTGTCGTTTATATTTCGGAGTCGTCCGGATTGAGGACGTGTCTTTCACGGCGACGAACACTCTCCACGGCATGACCGAGGACCAGCTTCGCTGGTGGAAGGACGATGGCTACAAGAAGGCGCCTGGGCTCTGCTATGTGTCTGCCACGAGTGGCAGAATGCCGGACCTGAAGACCGGATGCAGCCAGTGCCCGCCGGACTGGAAATCGTCCTTCTATTGGGTCGCAACAAGGCGTTCGCCGGTGGTGCATCAGGACGGGACGCAGACCCTGGCGCCTATTACACCCACTCTGCATTCGACAAACTTGCCTGGGAGGATGACAACCGAAACCCACGAGTCACCAGGACCTTCCGGCATTACTCAAGGCCGCACGCCGTCGCCCAACCTTGCCCTCGGTGCGTCCGCGACGGTATACGCGGCCAATGCTCCTTTGGTGTCATCCTCCGGAGAGGATATGCATCTTTTCAAAGTGACGAAGAGTACCAGGTCTTTCACCGCGGCGGCTAAGGACTTCGTTCACCTCGACCGCGATGTATTGAAAGAAGGTGTCGCTTTGATCGGCAAATCCGTAAAACGCTGACCCTCCATCCCCGCAATCCCGTCTCACTCCCCGGTCCCACACGGAACAATCACCACCGGGCTGGCCTCCATTAAATCCACGTACCCCTCGCCCTCCATCCAAAGCACCGGCATCAGGCCGTGGTAAATGCCGAGGCGGGTCTCGAACACCAGGGTCAGGGACAGGCGGCTGTCGGACGCCATGAATACCTCTCCGACGGCGGACTTGCCCTGGAAGCTGATCAACACCGTGTCCCCGGTTTTAAAGGTCAAAATCGTTCCGTTCTCGGGAGGCCTGAACACACCTCTCCCCGTGCAGGACGGACCTTTTTAGCGCGCCCCACGGCATCGCCGGCCCGCCGCCCCTCAGGATCAGGTTTCGCTAATGCCTGTTAAATAGCTATTATATCAAGACTTACAATGCCAAGACCAGTTATAACAAGTAGACGGACTCAGCGGCTTGCCCGAAAATCAAGCGCGATGCAACCTGTTCAAAAAGCGCTCGGTGCACGAATTCGTGAGTTGCGACTCAAGAGAGAATGGTCGCAGGAAGCCTTCGCCGACATCTGCGGCATTCATCGCAGTCACATGGGAGAGATCGAACGCGGAGAAACCAATCTCACGCTTTCAACTTTGCTGGTGATCTCGAAACACCTTGAGGTCACGATCTCCTCTCTTTTCAAAGGGATAGCCTGATATTTTATTTCCCCTCGAACCACTGAGAAGACACACCTGACGCCGTGTTGTGCGATCGCACAGCGCGAAAACTACGTGCGTTCCATTTTGGGAATTTATTTCTGAAATGAAACGAATGTACCGGCGAGAGCTTCTGGCTTTTAGCTACTGGCTTCGGGCTAAGGCGGCGCCTTCAAAGCCAGCGGTGAGCTGGTTTAAGCCAGAAGCCAGCAGCTCTCAGGAAGCGGGTTCCTGTTTGCCTTCGCGGTAGATTCTCCACGTATGCCAGAGAATTCTGATCGTGGCCAGCACCGGGATGGAAAGAAAGACCCCGATCACGCCCGCGACTTCTCCGCCGGCCAGGACGCCGAACAGTACCGCCAGGGCGTGCAGTTCCAGCTTGTCGCCCATGATGCGGGGCGAGGTGACGTAGTCCTGAATGCCTCGCCAGACGATGAGAAACAGCAGCAGCCAGAGAAGATGGGTATAACCGGAAAGAAAGGCGACGCCCAGAATCACGACGATCCCGATAATCGGTCCCACCACGGGAATAAATTCCAACGCTCCGGCGGCCGGGCCCAGGGCCAGCGCGAAGCGGACGCGCATCAGCCACAACACCAGCGTGATGACCACCATGGCCAGCGCCGAGAGCATCAGCTGCGCGCGCAGGAAGTCCCCGAGCATCAGGTTCATGCGCTGAACCACCGTGGCGGCGATCTTCCGATTGGTTTCCTCTTTTACGGAGTTGATGAGCATGTCGCCGAACTTGCGTCCGTCTTTGAGGAAGAAGATCGCCAGGATGGGCACCAGCAACAGCCACCAGGTTTCCTGCAGGCTCTTGAAAGCGCTCAGCACCATGGCCTGGATGGCGCCGATGATCTCGCCCTGATGGACGGTCAGAAGGTCCTTAAGGTGTGTTCGGGTATCCGGGCTCCATCCGTGATTGTCGCCGATCTGGTCCACGATCTGCCCCGAGCTGATGCTTTGGGCCCACTGCGGGGCCTGCTGTTTTAGCTGCTGGCCTTCATGCATCACGGCGGGCACGGTGCTCATCAGCAGCACAGCGATCAGGGCAATCATCACCAGGTAAATGACCGTAATCGCGGCCGAGCGGGAGCCGCCCAGCCAGCGCGCCACGCGCGCCACCGGGGCCTCCAGCAGATAGGCAAGAAAGATTGCGAAAAGGAAGGCAATGATCACCCTCCATGCGGCAATGAGGAAAAGGCCCGCAAGAAAAAAGAGCGTGGCCGTAAGCAGAACCTGCGCAGTCTTCCTGTCAAAGAGTTGCAATAGAGTTTGTCCTGCCAAACAATTTAGCCTGAGAGGACGGGCGTTGCAACAGTCAATAATTCAGCCGAGCCGGCCCGGTCAGACAGCCAGATGGACTACGATCGGCTCGCCGCTCTCGCTGCCGCCCAGCCACGCGATCAGGCTTCGGGCAATCGTCATGGATTGATCGGCGATCTGCTCCAGAAACCCCACCGCGAACAGAAGGCCGCGTTCGCCGTTCTCGCCGTTTTCTTCGATGATGGCCGCCGATGTTCCTTTCGACCGGCCCGCGCGATTCACAATGTAGCCGCTGTAGGCGTCGACCCGCGACTTTTCGCTTTTGGCATTGGCCGCCAGCAACAGATCGCGCCGGGCCAGCGCGCGCAGGGTCTTCTTCGCCAGATGAGACACGGCAATGGCCAGCGGCTGCAGTTCGGAGTCGTCACCGCTCTGCGCGGATTTTCTTGCAGGCTCTTCGCACAGCCCGCGGGCAAGTTCAACCGTCAGGTCGCGCATGCGCGCAAGGTCCCGATTGACCCGGATCATGGCGGTGGCTTCGCACAGTTCCACCGTGCCTTCCGCCGTCTCGACGTGAATGGCCTGGTCGATCCGCGTCTCCATGGCGTTGGCCTCCGCCTGTCGATCGAGGATGGCCGCCGCCGATCCGAGGTCCCGGCTCAGCAGGGCTTCAATGGCATGGTCCACCATGCTTTCAACGCGGCCCGCCTGCTGTGCGATGGCCCGCGTGAGGCCTCCCGGGCCGCTGGTCGTGATTTCGAGTACCGTAAACATTTTCAACCCTCGCTTCTTAGACGAGTATCGCACCGAAGAGTTAACAGGGAATGAATCGGAAGTAAACGTTTGTTGAACCTGGTGTAACGTCGTTGTAAAAAGTCAAAACCTGAAAACCTTGAAACGCAGAGGAAGCGGAGGAAGCAGAGGTTTTTGGGGGATGTGACGTTGACCCAGCCCTTTTCGGCGCCTGAGAGATTACTGCTGAGTTTGCGGCAATACCCCCCAAAAACCTCTGCTTCCTCTGCTTCCTCTGCGTTTCAAGGTTTGTGGTTTTGCTTTTGTTTTGGTTGCGGCTCCGTCGCGCTGCGTTTTCAGGTTTTGGTTTTGGGCTTTGCCGACGCTACTGAGCCTCGGCTTTGGGCGACTCAAACCGGTACCCCGCGCCGCGCACGGTCTTCAGATATTCCGGGCGCTCGGGGTTTTCTTCGATCTTTTCACGCAGCTTGCGGACGTAGACATCCACCGAGCGCGGGCTGACGAATGTCGTATCGCGCCACACGGCGTCGAGAAGCTGGTCGCGCGTAAACACCCTTGAAGGATGCCGGGCCAGGTAATGCAGCAGGCGGAACTCGGTGGCCGTGGTGACCGTGAGTTCTCCGCGGACGCGCAGCGTCATGGCGCCGGCGTCGATCTGCAGTCCGCCGGCAACGATCAGGTCCGGAACCAGAGGAGGCTGGCATCGGCGCAGCACGGTCCTGACCCGGGCCACCAGTTCGCGCGGGCTGAAAGGTTTGGTGATGTAGTCGTCAGCGCCGTTTTCAAGGCCGATGACGCGGTCGATTTCCGACGTTTTGGCCGTAAGGAAAATTACCGGAGTCATCGACAGCGGATCGCCAGGCTGCCGGATCCTGCGGCACAGCTCCATGCCGTCGCCGCCCGGGACCATGATGTCCAGCAGGAACAGGCAGGGGCGCTCGCGCTGGGCCTCCGCCAGTACGCCCTGGGTCGTGGCAAAAGAACGGACGCGAAACCCCGCGGCCTCCAGGTGGTGGCTCACCAGCCGGGAAATATCCGCATCGTCTTCAACCGCGAAAATCCTGTTGCTTGTGCTCATCGTGAGTCTCGTGATTCAGGTTACACGGTCAATGTTAAAAGGGGATGAAAAACCAAAAGCCATGTTGCGTGGGCAAAGTCAAAACCATAAACCTGAAACACGGAGGAAACGGAGGCCTAAAATCTGAGGGAACGGAGAAATTCTTAAGGGATTTTTCCCGGCAAATCGAAGAGTCTTGCCATAGACGAAGATGTCAGACCAACAATATCTTTTTAAAAGAATTCCTCCGTTCCCTCAGATTTTTATCCTCCGTTTCCTCCGTGTTTCAGGTTTATGGTTTTGACTTTTGGCTGCGCCTTCGTCGCGCCGCGTTTCCATGCTGATGGTTTTGCTCTTACAACCATCAGATTCCAGCGGCGCTTGTCCTGAGATTTTTTGACGGGAAAATAAGCGTTCTTTAATGCTGAGTCGATGGCCGGAAAACATGCTTCAATCCATGCTTTGAGCAATTAGAGAGTGGCCGGCTGAAAAATGAAGTGTGCAAAGTTGCTCACATTGGCGTTTGCTTTCCGGCAGCGGCCAGGCGTAGTCTTACTTTTGATTTACCCTAGCAGGATTTTTTCCTGCAACGCTTGCCTTGACTGCACGGAGCAGTAGTGCCGCCAGTAATTGCGCAACTGTTTACATTCCCGGAAGAAGGACTATGTCGAAAAATATCTACGTTGGGAACCTCGATTACAACACCACCGAAGATGAACTGCGCGAGGCATTCGCAGGTTATGGGCAGGTGGATAACGTCACGATTATGAGAGACCGCGATACAGGTCAGCCGCGCGGTTTCGGTTTCGTGGAAATGGGCAACGATGAAGAGGCAGAGAAGGCAATTGCCGGCACCAACGGACTGCAGCTCGGCTCTCGCAACCTGAACGTCAATGAAGCGCGTCCGAAAACCGAACGCGGTCCCGGCGGCGGTGGCGGATTCAATCGCGGCGGCGGCGGTGGCGGCGGATTCGGCCGCAGCGGCGGCGGCGGTGGCGGTGGACGTCCCGGCGGCGGTGGTGGTGGCAATCGTCGCGGCGGCGGTCGTGGCGGCAGTGGTGGTGGAGGCGGCTACGGTGGCGGCGGACGCGGACGCTACTAACAATCCAGCAGGTTTTATCAGGGGACTCGGCGAATGCCGGGTCCTTTGCTTTTGGCGCTGCGAACAAAAGCAAGACCTTTGCACCACGGAGCCACGGAGTCACCGAGAAAAACAAAAGCAAAAAATAATGGGTTCCTCGTTTTCTTTCGGCGGTGTGGGTTTCATCGGACAGAGGAGGGCGCGGAAAATTCTCTTAAGACCGGCTTCTTTTCCGTGATCTCCTCCGCCCGATGATACCCGCACTGGCGAAAGAACCCGAGGAACCCATTATTTTTTGCTTTTGTTTTTCTCCGTGCCTCCGTGGCTCCGTGGTGCAAAGGTCTTGCTTTTGCTATTCCGCGGCCGATATTTTTTGCGCTTTCATCGGCAGCAGTCCCCGCACGATTACATACAGCACCGGAATGATCAACAGATTCAGCAACGTGGAAACGATCATCCCGCCGAAGACAGTCGTCCCCACAGAATGACGGCCCTCCGCGCCCGCGCCGGTGGCGAACACCAGCGGCAGCACGCCCATGATGAAGGCAATCGAAGTCATCAGAATGGGACGCAGCCGCAGCCGCGCCGCGCGAACCGCCGACTCGATCAGCCCGGCGCCCCGGTGCTGCAGCTGCTCGGCGAACTCCACGATCAGAATCGCGTTCTTGCTGGCCAGACCGATCAGCATGACCAGGCCGATCTGGCAGTAAACGTCGTTCTGCAGGCCGCGCAGCCATTGCGCGCCCAGCGCGCCCAGCACGGCCATGGGGACGGCCAGCAAAATAATGAAGGGCAGAACGAAGCTTTCATACTGCGCTGAAAGCGTGAGATAAACGACCAGCAGACCCAGCCCGAAGAAGATAAACGCCTTCGAACCCGACTCGATCTCTTCCAGAGAAAGCCCAGTCCAGGAATAGGAATAGCCCGCGGGAAGGACCTCTTTCGCCAGGCGCTCCATGCCCGCGATGGCCTGGCCGGAGCTGAAGCCGGGCGCGGCATTGCCGCTGATCTCAATGTTGCGAAACAGATTGTAATGGCTGATCAGGCCGGCGGTGGTCGATTCCTTCACGGTGACCAGATTGTCGAGCGGGATCATCTGCCCTGTGTCTGACCGCGCGTAGTACTGCCGCAGATCGCGCGGCTGCGAACGGAACTGGCGGTCGGCCTGCACGTAGACGCGATACGACCGGTTATTGAAGTCGAAGTCGTTCACATATTGCGAACCCATAAAGATCTGCAGGGCCGAGGTGATTTCGCTGAACTGCACGTTCAGGCTTCTGGCCTTCTCGCGGTCGATCTGCACCACATATTGAGGGTCGCGCGCCGAGAAGGTGCTGAACAGCCCCAGTAATTCAGGATGACCGGATTGAGCGTTTCCCTTTGCCTCCAGGGCGTGCAGCACGCCCTCCAGGTCTTCGAGGCTGCCTCCGCCGGTCTGCTGCAGTTCAAAGGTGAACCCGCCGTAGGCGCCGAGGCCCTGAATGCTGGGCGGAAGAATCGGAATGGTGACCGCGTTCGACGCCATCATGAGCGGTCCGCGCAGCGAATCCACTATGCCTTCCGCGCCGTGCGCGCTTCCATGGCGGTCGCCGATGTCTTTGAGAATGACGAAAATAATGCCCTGATTGGGGGCGGAGCCGGTCTGCGAGAACCCAGGAATGGAAAAGTTCCCGTAAATGTCGGAGTTCTTACTCAGAATCTCGCTGGCCTTATCCAGGGCCTGCGTGGTGTATTCGAGCGATGAGCCGGGCGGGGTCTGTACGAAGACGATGAAATATCCCTGGTCTTCGGTGGGCAAAAAGCTGGAAGGCACTCGCGTATAGATCAGGTACGAGCCGGCCAGTCCCGCGACGAACAGCGCCAGCACGGCGATGCGCTGCCCCGTCAGCCCATGCAGCAGCTTTTCGTAGCCGTTGCTGATCCGCAGAATCACCGCATTTACCGAACGGAAAAAGACGTTTGGCTCTCCCTCGCGCGGACGCAGCAGCAGCGCGGCCAGCGCCGGCGACAGCGTGAGGGCATTGAAGGCCGAGATGGCAATCGAGAAGGCAATGGTCAGCGCGAACTGCTGATACATCCGCCCCGTGGTCCCCGGGAACAGAGAGACGGGCAGGAACACGGCGATCAGCACCAGCGAAGTGGCGATGACCGCGCCCGTCACCTCTTTCATGCCGGTGCGCGTGGCCTCGGCGGGATCGGTCATTCCCTCTTCCATGTGCCGTTCCACGTTTTCGATGACCACAATGGCGTCATCCACGACCAGACCTGTGGCCAGAGTGATGCCGAACAACGTCAGAGTATTGATCGAAAACCCGAACAGCTTGGCGAAGATAAAAGTCCCGATCAGCGAAACGGGAATGGTGATGGCCGGAATGACGGTGCTGCGCCAGCTCTGAAGAAAAATGAAGATCACCAGGATCACGATGAGGATGGCCTCACTCAGGGTCTTCAGCACCTCGAAGATGGACTGGCGCACCGTGGTGGTCACGTCGAAGGCGACTTTGTATTTCAGCCCGGTGGGGAAATGCTGCGACAGCCGCTCAAGCTCCGCCAGAAGTTTCTTTTCGACATCGAGCGCGTTGGCGTTGGAAAGCTGCAGCACGCCGACGCCAACCACGTTCTGTCCGTTGTAACGGATGCTTCCGCCATAGCTTTCCGCGCCCAGTTCGGCGCGCCCCACATCGCGCAACTCCACCAGCGAGCCGTCTTTCGACCGGCTGATCACGATCTGTTCAAACTCGCGCGCTTCCGTCAGCCTGCCAACGGCACGGACGCTGATCTGATAAGCCTGACCGGGCATGGCGGGTGTCTGCCCGACCTGGCCCGCGGCCACCTGAACGTTTTGCTCGCGCAGGGCGTTCACCACGTCGCCGGCGGTGAGTTTGCGCGCCGCCAGCCGCACCGGGTCGAGCCACAGCCGCATCGAGTATTTGCGCTCGCCGAAGATAATCACGTCGCCGACGCCCGGCACGCGCTTCAGCGAATCCTTAACGTAGACATCGAGATAGTTGCTGATGAAAAGATCGTCATACCGGCCGTTTTCCGAATAAAAAGCCGCGGCGATTACGAAGTTCGTGGAGACCTTGGTGATATTCAGACCGGTGGTCTGCACCACGGCGGGCAGACGGCCCAGGGCGGTCGAGGCCCGGTTTTGCACGTCCACGGCCGCGATGTCGAGATTGCGGTCGATGTCAAAGGTCGCGGTGATCGAGCAGGAGCCGTCATTGCCGCTCACCGAGCTGAAGTACTTCATGCCCTGCGTGCCGTTCAGGGCCTCTTCGAGCAGCGTGGTTACGCCCGATTCCACCGCCTGCGAGCTGGCGCCGGTATAGAACGCATTGACCGTTACCTGCGGCGGCGCAAGATCGGGATATTGCGCGATGGGCAGAGTGGGAATCGCGACCGCGCCCGCCAGCACCACCAGCAGAGAGCAAACCGTGGCGAATACCGGTCTTTGAATAAAGAAATTGATGAACATGAATGCCTTTTGCAGCTATGTTTGCGGAGTGACCTTCATGCCGTCGGCCAGCAGCTGAATGCCGCTGGTAATCAGCCGGTCGCCAGGCTTGAGTCCGTCAAGCACCACATAGTCATTTCCGGCCAGTTCGCCCACCTGCAGAATGCGCTGCCGGGCGACCGTCTGCGCGCCCTGACCTTCGGCCACGAACGCAAAAATCTTTCCGCTCAGGCGCGATACCGCGGTCACCGGAACCAGCGCGGCCTTGTGTTCCGCCCAGATCACCCGCGCATGGACGCTCTGCTCATTCCTGAACCTGCCATCGGCGTTGGCGACCACCGCCTTCACCAGCAGGGTTTGCGCGTTGCTATCCACCTGCGGAGAAATAAATGAGACCCGCGCGCGCTGCGCCGGTTTGCCCTCGCCATCGAGAATCTCCACCGCCATTCCGGTTTTCAGACTGCGGGACTTTTCCGCGGGAACGCTGATGTAGGCTTCCAGTTCGCCGCCCCGATCGATGGTCGTGAGCACGGTCGCCGAGGTGACCCGGTCCCCTACATGAACGGGAATGTCTCCGATCATTCCGGACATGGGCGCTTTGACCGTGTAGTACCGAAGCTGAACGCGCTGCTCGCGCACGCCGGCGTCGAGGGCGTCCACATCGGCCTTCGAGGACTCGTAGGCCCCCTGGGCGGTATCGAGATCGGCGCGGCTGATCACGCCGGCGCTGAAGAGCTCTTTCCGGCGCTCGAATTCGGCCCGGTTCATCGCCAGTGTGGCTTCCTTCGATTTGCGGCTCGCTTCCTGGTTGCTGACCGTCGCTTCCTGCTTCAGCGGATCGACTTCCAGAATCGGCGATCCGACATCCACCTTCTGACCGGACTGCACAAAGATTTTACTGATCGCGCCTTCCACCTGGGGCTGCAGAGCGGTGGTGTTGCGCGAACGCAGCGTGGCGAGGTAGTCCGTAAAATCGGGGACCATGTGTTCTTCGACCACTGTTACTTTTACGGGAAATCCGGGCGCATCCGCTCCCGGTGGGCCGCCGCCGGCCGGAGGACGGCTGCAGCCGGCAATCGCCAGGCTGACCATGACAAGACTACAGATCTGGGGGAAAGTTCTCGGCAAAGTATTTACCCTGGATAGTCGTGAGTCATTAATATATGGGACTGACGCCAACGGGTTACTCCCGGGGTACGCGCCTTCCCAGCCAACAGCCCCGCGAATCGCTCGCTTTTTGTCGCAAATCACCGCAGCAGGCGCGGCTGAATCATATTTTAAAAATCACGATACCCGGCCTCTTCTCCTTTCGGCGGAGCCGGGTCGCAGGTTCAGTTACCTAAGTACCATTGCTTCCGTAAGGAATATAGCTAAACTTTTCCACAAGGATGCCGGTACCGCGCCGGCAGTTCCAGGTATTCGGGACGAACGAACGCTCACTCCGCTCAGTTTTTGTCCTTAAACATGAAAAGCGCCCCTTCCGGGGTATCAGGCGCAGGTCTTCGGAACCGAAAAGTTCCGGATTCCGGCTCGAAGTCGACCATGAAAATGCAAAGCCAGAATCTCAAACGATGGAAAAGCCTGTTGCTCGGCTGTTGCCTCTGCCTGTTGGCGGCCGGCAGCGCCCGCGCGCAGACCGCGTCCGCTCAGCTCAGCGTCAGTCTGACCGTGCAATCCTCCATCAGCCTGGTTTTCCAGAACAATC
>WNFG01006507.1_pt1 | contig 11599 bp, 13 predicted proteins | sample 5400431 | NCBI WGS metagenome assembly WNFG01 (sample SAMN13153346, study PRJNA577476) | soil metagenome | isolation source: 120 cm saprolite under Douglas fir tree site 2 hole 3 replicate 2 | place: USA:California | collected 2015-04-18
CGGCCGCTTCGCTCCCGGCGAAGAGCCAGTTTTTGCGGCCAAGCACGATCGGCCGGAGCGCCTGCTCCGCCCCGTTGTTGTCGATCTTGAGCCGGCCGTCTTCGGCGTAGCGCGTCAGCGCGACCCAGTTGCGCAGCGCGTAGCCGCTGGCTGCACCGAGCGGGCTCTTTGGTAACGCCGCCGCCCGCTGCTCCTGCAGATACGCATGCAGTTTCTCCAGGATCGGCCGAGCCTGCTCCTGCCGAAGGCCCTGTCGTGCCGGCGCATCGAGCCGTGTATCGCTGGCCGTCCGCTCGATCCCGTACAGCTGCTTGATGATCGCCAACGCCTGCGCGCAGGGGACCGCCGCCGTCGGCAGCGCCTCCTTGAAGTAGCGTCGGGCGTGCGCCATGCAGCCGACTTCGATGATCCCGGGATATTGCGCAAAAACGTCATCATAGGCGGGCGCAGCATCCACCTGGAGATACCCACGGTAACCGGCCAGCATCTTCAACGGCCCGTCCCGATTGCGCGACCAGGTGAAGTCGTACACCACCTCGCCCAGCTCACCCCGATAGACCCACAGATGCCCGGTCCGAATCTCCGGCGCTCGACTCGGGTCCTGTACCTCCAGGGTTGTGTCGTCGCATTGAATCCACGGCGACTGGCGCACCTGCTCCCGATGCATGGCGCGCACGATGGGTTCCAGTAAGTCTGCGACAGTACCGTTCCACTCCGAGAGGGTACGCCGGGTGATCTGCACTCCGTGACGCTCGAAGATCTGCTCGAGCCGATACAGCGGCAGATGATCCGCGTACTTGGAGCTGACCACGTGCGCCAATAACCCCGGCCCCGGTCGTCCCTTCTCGATGGGACGTGGCGGCAGGACGGCCTGCACCACGCCTTGCTGGCAGCGCCCACAGGCGTACTTCGGCCGCACATACTCCCGGATTACAAACGACGCCGGTACGTAGTCCAGCTCCTCCGTGATGTCCGCACCGATGCGCACCTTCGCGGTGTCGCAGGTCGTGCAGTGCCGCTCACTGGCCGGCGGCACCACCTCGATGCGTTCGCGTGGCAGATCGGCTGGTAATCGACGCCGGCCTGGGTGGCGCCGACGGAGTGATGCAGGTTCGGCGGTCTCGTCCTGTCGGGACTCGTCCGTGGTTTCGGGTTGCACTGGCCCCGCCGCCGCCGGCTCCAAGGGCAGCACGCCTTGCTCGATTACCGGCACGCCCTTCTCGCTGCGCCGCCCGAACAGCCGATGCGTCAGCAGCTGCACCCGCTGGCGCAGCGCCGCGTTCTCTTTGTTGAGCCGATCGATCTCGTTGCTGAGTTCGTCGAGGACCGCCTGGGTCTCTGCGCCGCTTGCCGCCGCCACGTTCCACCACCACCCGCAGTTGCTATTACCACAGTATATGTAGAATAGCTACATCGCACTGAGTATCAGTCATACATCGACGGATAATCGAGTATAGCGTCGACGCTCGCGCACGACCTCGATCCCCTCCAGCAACAGGTACAGCTCCCGGGCGTTGATCTCATCGCGCTCCAGCGCCGCGAAGGTCCCGGCCTCCAGCCGCTTGTACAGCAGCCAGAACCCGTCGCGCTCCCACACCAGCAACTTCACGCGATTGCGCGGGCGGTTGAAGAACACAAACACGTGGCCGGACAACGGGTCCTGGCGCAGGACCTCCTGCACTTGCGCGCTCAGCCGATCAAACGACCGGCGCAGGTCGGTCGCGCCGCGGGCGACGAAAACCCGCACCGACGCCGGCAGCGTCAGCATGTCGTCTGCAGGGCCTGGAGCACCCGCTGCAGCGTATCGGTATCGGCTCCCGTCGGCACCCGCACCAGATGCCCGCTGGGCAGGACGATCTCCAGCACCGCTGACGTCCTCGCAACGTTCGTCGGCAATGGCACTTCGGTGAACACCACCCGCCGTTCCCATCCTCATCGCCGGCTCGCCGGAAGACCTGCCGCCACCAACTCAGAGTGCTCAGTGGGATTCCGCGCTTCTCCCCAAACTCGCGCAGCGTCAACCCGCTACGCTGCCAGTGCGCCAATACCCGGCGCATCTGCCGTGCCCGCACTGATGTCGTCGACCCCATTCTCCCCATGGATTCCTACCTCTGAATCCATTCTGCGCTATCGGCGGATCACCGCGGGAGATGTACTTGGTCACCCAGTTACAAAATTCTTGAGATGTACCTGAGAGACGTAGTGGTCGAGTGGCATTTTTCTCTACATTATCATCAACGTTTGCCCCTTGCCTCCAGACACTTCGCGCTCAAAGGGTTCTCACGGAGTGATTACAAGCATCCTCCTACTGTTGTCATCTTTCCGGCTAAATGGCGTAAATTCTTTACGCTATTTGGCGTAACGTTTGACGGTTTCCTGCCGCTGACGCCCCGCGGCTTTTCGGCGTTCACCGTTGACCTGACCACAACAGTCTCGCGCGCCTGTATCGCAGGCACAGCTATTTGGCACCGCCAAATAGCCTGAAAGAAAAGGTGCCATTTATCCTGAAAAGTGACAGGTGGCTCGGTAGGGTAGGGCAGGGGAATAGCCGGGCATAAAGTTGTGTCCTAGGTATTTGGAGGGGATTTCGGAGATTCCTCGGGAGGGGGTGCTTCGCCGATTGGATCACGCCAGATTATAAAAGGACCTCCCCCCTTGCGTTTTGATGGGTACTCCGTCCAACTGGTCTCGCCGAAGCGATACACACGGCCGGTAAGGCGTGTTCTGTTCGACCGCCACATCCAGCCACAAGCCAGCAGGACCAATATGAGAACTCCAATCCCACGGTAAAGCGACCGAGAGTCCGCCAGGAATTTCCCGGCTTGCGGAATCGCAGCAAAAAGCAAAAGGACCCCCCAGCCATAGGTTAGCAGGAGCAGCAAAGACTGATTGGTCCTACTGACGGAGAACTGCGGGGGTCGGGTGCCAATTATGACTTGCGTGAGCCGGTCTTTTATCTCGTGCTCTAACACGTCAATGTGTTTTTCCCAGTTTTCTTGCCAGAACTTGGACCCTCGAGCGGTGAGGTATCCAGCAAAGCCGGTAATCACGCCAATCGACGCTGGTATAATCAAGAACTGCGAATACTGGGGATCGCCCCCTTTGAAAAGCAGCCCTAGCGCGGTAAATGCAACCAGTTGAAATGCCCAGAAATAGGTTGCTCGTTTCCAATAAAGCTCGATCTCGAATTTCCGGATTTCGTGTGCGCGGGCCAGCGTGTCTTTAAGCTTGGATTGCTCGTGGGTGCCGAGAGCTTCCAGATAGTGTGCGGAAAAATCATTCATGCCGTGCCTGGTTGGTCCCGAGCTTCAGTCGCAAGCGCCCGGTAAAGCGTCGAGCGGTCCACCATGAGCAGGCGGGCGATGTCCTCGCGCCGCCCGCCTTGGTCTAGAAGCCACTGGGCATGGACGATTTGCTGGCGCGTAAGTTTTGGCTTGCGTCCGAATTTAACGCCGCGCCGCAGCGCGTCCTTCACGCCGGCGCGGGTGCGTTCGCTGATTAGACTGCGTTCCAGTTCGGCGAGTATGCCAATCATCTGCCACAGGGCGCGGCCTGTGGCGGTGTCGGTGTCGATGGCTTCGGTGAGGGAGCGGAATTTAATCCCGCGCTGCTTGAGGTCGTCGAGGATGGCTATCAGGTCGCGCAAGCTGCGGCCCAGCCGGTCGAGCTTCCACACAATGAGCGTGTCGCCGGATTCCAGTTTCTTGAGACAGCGCAGCAGGGCAGGGCGCTTTGTGGTAGCTCCCGATAGGCCGTCATCCTTGAAAATCGTTTTGCATCCGGCCTTCTTCAAGGCCGCGAGTTGGAGGGCTGGGGTCTGGTCGTCGGTCGAGACGCGGGCGTAGCCGTATTTCATGCTGTCGCCTTCAAACGGGTCATTATCAATCCACTCGTTCCACGAATGAACCGCGCCGCAATCTCTGGCAAGCAGGGCAGGGAAAGGGCTTTTCGAGTTCACCTTTCCAGCCGCACGAGGGGCAGAGATGCCCACGTCGGCCGCGGGCCGCTGTATCATCCGGTAGGCGTCCTGCTGCCACTTGTCGAAATCTTCTCGACCTCATCGAGTGAAAAGGGCGTTATAACACTCTAAACCCGATCGGCAAGAAATGTTTTTTAGAAATAGCTTTGCAGGCTGCTTAAAGGGAACGGTCGAGGCACCCTCGCGGATAATGTAAACTCGGGAACCATACGGCCCTGATTTATCAGCATCAATAAGAAACGTGACAAGTCCCTCCGGCAGTCAACCGGGCTGCGCCGCCGGCACCGCCAATGGTCAGTTTAACGACCCCAACGGCATCGCCATCGGCAACCGGTGAACGCGCACCATTTTCACGGCGCAGAATAACGTGATGAGCGACGAACCGCCGATGCTTGTCTCGGCGCCAGAGTGATATTTAATGAGCAGAGCGCCGCAGCGAATCATAGATCTGGCTCACCTACTGAAACCCGTGCGAAACGAAGTCGTGGGACTTCTTTTCAATCGCTACGTTTTCCGAACATTGCAGGAGATCGTGCGCCGGAACAAAAGACTCCAAGGTCAACCGCGCGGAAAATTCTCCGATTGGAGCCAAGTCATATACGCTGTAGCAACCAGCGTCAGCGTTCGACGCCTCGCGAGCGATCACTACCAACAAGACGATATTAGCCTCACGAAAATCCTGGATGACGCTATCCGCGATCCTCGCGACTTGTGGGCGTGTTTCGAGAAGCACTTTCCAAACGAGGCGGAGCGCACGATGCTGGCAGCGCGCCAGAGAAGGGGCGCGCACTTCGAGACTGATGCCTGCCGACGTCTGCTCGGCGACGACCGCGCGCTGCTTCTTAGGCAGTGTAGAAAAGCGATCGAGTTCGCGAGCAGACGAGCCGCTCACAGCAATCCGTCAGTTGAAGTCCACACCAAGTTTCGCGATTTGGATCAAGCGATCGATACGATTCGTGCGATCACCGAGAAATTTATACTTCTGTTATACGACGAACCTCATGATCTCTTCGCAGAAATGCTGAGGCGAAAAATTCAGCCGGGGTGGAATGCGATCTTCCTTCGGCCTTGGGCAACAAGAGAAACGCTGGCGCTGCCTTTGGGCGAGATGGAGCCGCCGCTGCATGGTTGATCGCGCTCAGGAATCAAGCCGCCAGTGAGTTTTCGACTGTGCGATCACTATCGGCAGCGGTTCTTTCTTGCCAACTGGAAGCGGGAGCCGCGACGGCAGGTTTGTCGCTCCCGGCGATTGCGGCTAATCCCTGTTCGCTCGACTCCTTCAAGAGGTTTGCGAACGCCGTGGCGGCTGCAGGATCGCCAGTGGAGAATCTCAGAGAAGGGGATGCGTGGGATTCGCATTTTAAAGACTCACGCCACAAGGGCCCCGGATAGAGTAACGCGGCCCACCAGCTCAATCTGCTGCCGGGATAGCTTCGGCTTGGGTCGGGGCCGGACGCATCGCGCACGGCTGCCTTCATCCCGACGCGTGTGCGTTCGATAATCAGGCCGCGCTCAAATTCTGCGAGGGCAGCGAACATATGAAAGATCAGCCTGCCGCCCGGTGTCGTGGTGTTGATGTCCTCGGTGAGTGACCGGAAATGTATGCCGCGCTGATAGAAGTCATCGAGCATGGTCACAAGATCGCGCAAGCTGCGGGCCAGGCGGCAAGTTTCCAGACAATGAGCGTGTCGCCGTCCTGCAACGCCTTGAGGCAACGGAGCAGGGCAGGGCGCGTGGTGGTGGCTCCCGTGCGCTCGTCCTTAAAGACTTTCTGGCACCTCGCGCGTTTCAAGGCGGGAGTTGCAAGGCCGGGTGCTGTTCCTCGGTCGAGACGCGGGCGCAACCGTATTTCATTCCCACGATTATGAAACATCAAACCTGAAACATCCAAGCCCTTTATTTATGGGACTTCCCGTCGTGTTTCATAATCTACCCTTTGTGAAACAACGAAGGGCACCTGTTGTTGGGTCGCAGTGGGCTGATTCGGTGATGGATGCGTTTGCAAATCGCCAAGTGTGGAGCAAGTAATTTAGTCCCAACTGGGGTTCAATCCGGAGTCCGGTGAGGGCTCCGTAAAACAACGGTGGTATTTATGCCAAAGCGTCTTGGTGAGAATGCCGTGGTAATCGGTGGCAGTCTGGCGGGACTGATGACCGCTCGGGTGCTTGCTGATCACTTCGAATCAGTCACGGTGCTCGAGCGCGACCACATCGAGTCGAGGCCCGCGTTGCACAAATCGATTCCGCAGGGCAACCACGTCCACGGTCTGCTTCCGAGCGGACGACAGGCGATGTCGTCGTTCTATCCAAACCTTTTCACGAATTTGGAGAAATCGGGCTCGATCCGTTGCCGTCTAGGCATGGACTTCTTGTTTTACGGGCCCAGCGGCAGGGGTTATTCGGCCAGCGGAACCGTGCGCGAGCCGCATGACCTCGGATACGATTTCTACTGCCAAAGCCGCGGGCTGCTTGAACACTGCGTTCGCCAATGCACCCTGGAACAGACGAATGTGCGATTTCTCGGCGACTGTGCAGTGCAGGGACTCGTATACCGGGACGGCCATGTCGAAGGAGTCCTCTGCGAAAGTGACGGCGAATCCCGTGCGCTGAGCACCGACCTAGTGGTGGACGCCTGCGGGCGCGGATCGCGTGCCCCTCGCTGGCTCAGCGAGATGGGCTTTCAAGCCTCGGCCGAAACCACCATTGGCGTGGACCTGGCCTACGCCAGTACGCATTTTCGCGTACCGGAGGATTACGACCGGCAAGAATCGTTGGTGGGTTTCGACTGGCCGTCGCCCGATTCGATTAACTGCGAACTCTCGGCCAACAGCGCACTTCTAGAGATCGTTGAAGGCGACGTCTGGCACCTGACATTGGCAGGACGGTTCGGCGACTATCCTCCACGCGACGAGGAGGGCTTTTTTGCGTTTGCGAAGTCGCTGCATACCCCCAAGCTCTACGAACTTATCAAAAACGCCGAGCGGGTGAGCGATATTACTACCCACCGGTTTCCGACCAGCGTGAGACGTCACTACGAAGCGTTATCAACATTCCCCGAGGGGTATCTCGTGTTGGGCGACGCCATCGCGAGCTTCAACCCGGTCTATGGCCAAGGAATGAGCTCGGCCGCGCTCCAGGCCCAGGCATTGGCACAGTTGCTGGCGGAACGGGCAGCTCGAACGGAGGGTATAGCGGGTCTCGCGTTGTCGTTCTTCGCGAAAGCGGCGGAGGTCGCTGCTAACCCGTGGATATTGGCCGGAAGCGTCGATTTGGCATATGCGAAGACCCAGGGTGAACGCCCGCCCGACTTCAAGGAACAATTGGCATACATGGCGGCGTTGGATGCGTTAACTGCCAAAGATGTTGGGGTCTACCAGCTGTTTACCGATGTATTCTGCCTGTGCAAGCCGGTGTCGGCCCTGGACGAGGAGCCATTGCGAAGTCGCGTGCTCGCCGAACAGCGCAAGCATCCGGAAAAGTACGGCCTCTAATACCTTATCGTGTTAGGAATGGCCGGGTAGGGCGGTCGAGAAACACGGGCGCGCATGGGGGCGGATGATGACCAAGGATCTGGTTGGTTGAACGGCGCGCGCTGACGCCGGCCCAGTTCGGCGACCTCGCCGATGTTCCTCCCGAGCTCGAATGGCTCGCCAACATCACCAATCCCAAAACCCGGCGCGCTTATAAAAACGATGCCGGGGGATTTTGCGCTTTCACCGGACTGCGCCAGCCTGCGGAGTTGAGAAGCATTACCCACGCCCACGTCATCGCCTGGCGCAAGCACCTGCCGACACCGCCGGCCCCGTTTTTCGTCTGGTGACCAACCATCGCACCGGCGCGCTCGACCGCCCGCTAGATCTCGCCTCGCTCTATCGCAACATAGTTGTGAAATACGGCCTCGAAACCGGCATCAGCGCCGAAGTGAACGGGCTTTGCGTTCACTCCCTGCGCGCCACGGCGGCAACCAATGCGCTCTCCCACGAGGCCGATATCGCCAAGGTCCAGGAGTGGCTCGGTCATGCCAATGTCTCGACGACGCGGCTTTACGACCGGCGCAAAACGCGGCCGGAGGGTAGCCTGACGTTTAGGGTGGAGTATTAAATTAAACTGAGGACATATGGCGTCAATTGTTGATGGTTTGAGAGCACAAATCGACCGGCTGCTTGAACTCGAAAGCATCGGCGAGCCTCCTCAATACAGACTTCGTACCCACTGCACAACGCTAAGCAATACTCCTCCTCTTGATTTTGATGGGCAGAAGCTCATCAATGAGATTCTCAGTACATTCGAGGAGAACTGGCAGAAGCGTGTCAACAGTAAGCCCTCCAAGGAAAATTGGATTTTGCGGCAGCGTACCAACCTTTCGAGCAAACACACGGGTGCAGAAGTGCCCCTGGAGAGAGTGGTCGCGAATTTGTTTAGATTGACTCGCGACCTGAATAAGCAGTCTTCGGCCGCCTGGGGAAATCAGGTCCCGGTCGCATCAGGTGTGATCGATTCGAAGGCGGACACTCACATGAATATCGACTTGGTCAATCAGCGAGCCGCCGTTGCTTTCGATTTGATGGAGCTAAAGGTTCGAAGCGACACCCCGCTCTACGCCGGGATTGAAATACTCATCTATGGTGCGGCGTTCTTGTTTTGGCGGCTGCATCTACACGATCTCGGCGGAGCAGAACCGGTGGCGAATTCAAACTCGCTACTGACAGCAAACGATTTACGTGTAGCCGTGCTCGCACCGGCGTCATATTACAAACCGTTCAACCTCAATTTATGTGTTGGAGTCCCTAAACGACTATATAGTTTCGGGCCGTTGGGAGCTAAGAATGGAAATTCCGATTTACAACTCGCCCTTCGAATCCATACGGGTTGTCGAGTTATTGACTCGTCCAATTGATCGGCTCGCTCGACCCGCCAATACCAATTCCGGTCGGCAGCGGGTATTACGGGGTTCCATTTTCGTGGCATTCGTAGGCGTGTTCTTGATGGCCAGGCCTTGTGTTCTCTTGGCCCAGGATGTTCTTACCCAGCGTAACAATAACCTGCGAACAGGTGCGACTTTTTCGCGGGGACTAAATCAGGATACCGTCAAGAATTTCCAGCTGCTTGGTGCTCTCAGGGTCGACAGCCCGGTACTGGCCCAGCCATTATTCGTCAACTCCGTTATGTTTCGCGGCGTGCAGCGCTCGATCGTCTTCGTAGCAACGGCGGTCAACAACATCTATGCCTTTAATGCTGATCCGCCATTCCAGCAATTGGGAAAGCTGAGCTTAGGCGCGCCCTACGCTCCGAGCGCGTCAGAGGTAAAAGACTTCCTGGGTGGCAGCGCACTGATGACCTTTGTCGATGGTCCGTTTCCAGGTTTCCCCGGCCAACACCCTATTGTCGGTATCGAATCCACCCCAGTGGTCGACGACCAGCACAGTACGATGTTCGCAAGTTACCGCACCCATGCGCGTCCGGGTGGTGAACAGCGCCTGGCAGCGATTGATATTAGAACTTTAAACCTCGAGCGCGATGTAGCCGTGCCAGGCCCCAACATTTGGCACAAGCTTCATCGAAATCGGGCCAGTCTCTTGCTCGACCATAATGTTGTATATGTAGCCTTCGCGGCGATCGATGAAGGCAAACGCGTGGGCGATTATGCGAAGTCGTATCAAGGTTGGATTCATGCATTTGACGCTTATACGCTAATTCACCTCGGCGCCTACCGCACCGTGCGTGATCCTCTTAACCGAGGAGACGCCTCAGATGATTCGCTTGATGGAGGTGGCATCTGGCAGGCATCGACGGGTCCGGCAGCGGACGAGGGAGGCGATCTATTCTTTGCTACAGGGAATGGCGCGAAGAACCCTGCTCCTCCTGACGACTCGGGCAATAACCTCTCCAGCAGCGTTGTGCGCTTGTCAGCGAACAGAGTGCGTGTCAGGGCACCGAGGGCTGCGGGTGATCCGGCAACCATGGTGGTACCTAACCAGCAGCACATCTTCTATCGCGCTACGGATGGTTCGATTCAGCACATCTTTTGGGACTCGCATGGTCCGCCAGGCCAGCTTTACAACGACTCATGGACCGGGATAACCCACGCGCCGACGGCTGCGGGTGATCCGGCAACCATGGTTGTGCCTAACCAGCAGCACATCTTCTATCGCGCTACGGATGGTTCGATTCAGCACATCTTTTGGGACTCACATAGTCCGCCGGGCCGGCTTTTCCATGATTCATGGACCGGGATAACCCACGCGCCGACGGCTGCGGGTGATCCGGCAACCATGGTGGTGCCTAACCAGCAGCACATCTTCTATCGCGCTACGGATGGTTCGATTCAGCACATCTTTTGGGACTCGCATAGTCCGCCGGGCCGGCTTTTCCATGATTCATGGACCGGGACCCACGCGCCGACGGCTGCGGGTGATCCGGCAACCATGGTGGTGCCTAACCAGCAGCACATCTTCTATCGCGCTACGGACGGTTCGATTCAGCACATCTTTTGGGACTCGCACAGTCCGCCAGACCAGCTCTTCCATGATTTGTGGAGTGTCCTGCCTGACCGAATGGTTATGACTCCTAAGGACTGGTTTACGCCTTACCGCAAGATCTGGCAGGACACCCACGATATGGACTTTGGCGCCAGTGGAGCAATGCTCATACCCGGTACGAATTTCATGGCGGTAGCCGGGAAGGAAGGACTTTTGTACTTGCTCGATCGGAATCACTTGGGCAAATTCGACAACCAACCATTCGTCGGTGACTGCCCTCTAACCGGCCAACAACAAGATGATCCCCGACGAGATCACGTAGTGCAAAAGGTTCGCGCAGGCGTTAACCAATATTTTGTTGCAGAAAATCGGCGGCTGGAGGTGTGTGGTCCCGGTATGGATTGGATACAATGGCCGCATGTTCATGGGACGATAGTGTTTGGCGATTTTGGCGGCGGAAATAGGTTCCTGTACGTCTGGCCTGAAAAAGATCACTTGAAGTCTTTCCGCTGGTTGGGCACTCGACTCGCAACACAGCCGACGACCGCCACCGCCCTCGCGCCGCCGTGGAAAGATGTCCCCGAGGGGCAGCTGCCTTTCGGACAGACAGGAATGCCCGGAGGCATCTTATCTCTGACCGTTGATCCCGAGCGTTCTAACGCTGGGGTCTTGTTTGCCTCCGTAAAGACCTGTGGCGACGGAACCGTTTGGCACGAGTGTTCCACTACCCTGTGCGGAAGGGCATCGAACCTTAGAGCCTGCGTGAATCAGGACTTAGGGATGTTACGCGCGTTCGATCCAATCTCTCTGCATGAACTTTGGAACAATCAACTCAACACGAACGCAAGCGCAGCCGACAAGAAATACAGGTTCGCTAAGTTTGTCGCCCCTACAATAGCGCGAGGCCGAGTCTTCCTGGCCACCGCAGACAATAAAGTCCTCGTCTATGGCCGGCAAAACTAGGTTTGTGGCTCGTCAAGGCTGCGTCGCCTGATTCTCGTCGTCTAGCAGGTTGCGGAGTGCGCCGGGATAAACCGGCGTGGAGTTGTGAATGAAAGAGTCACACAGGAAAGGAGTAGCGAGCCATCCTGACCCTGAGTCATGCGTCGGCAGCTGCAAGGCTGTGGGCGAAGCGTTGACAG
>WNFG01013958.1_pt1 | contig 11599 bp, 12 predicted proteins | sample 5400431 | NCBI WGS metagenome assembly WNFG01 (sample SAMN13153346, study PRJNA577476) | soil metagenome | isolation source: 120 cm saprolite under Douglas fir tree site 2 hole 3 replicate 2 | place: USA:California | collected 2015-04-18
GGCCACGGGGGCTTTGGCGGCGCAGGCTTCGGCCATGGCGGATTCGGGGGACGGGGCTTTGCTCCCGGCTTCGCAGGCGGGGGTGTTGCTCGCAGCTTTGCCGCGCCGGGCGTAATCGGTGCGCCTCATACCTTTGCCGGGCATGGCTTTGTTGGCCACGGCTTTAGGCCCGGCTTTCACGATCGCCGCTTCCTCCGCTTCGGCGTGCCGTTCGGCCTTGGCTTAGGCCTAGGATACGGCGCCTACAGCTATTATGGCGACCCATGCTACGCGTGGACGCCGTACGGCTACACGTGGGTTTGCGGTTACGACTACTGATGGGGCAGCCCGTTCCGGCAGGGCGGCATTCGTGTGAGGATCACGGATGCTGGTCGGCGGGCGTAGCATGACCAGCCGCTTCCCAGCACCGTGGCGGATCGTCGAGATCCCGAACGGATTCGCCGTCGATGACGCCAGCGGGCAGCAGCTCGGCGTGTTCTACGGCCGGGCCGACCCGAACACCGCAGGACACACCGGCTTCCTGACGATAGACGAGGCGCGACAGATGGCAGTCGATTTCGCAAGGCTGCCGGAACTGCTCAAGCGGAAAGTCAGGACGGGTCCGGTCGCGCGTGCTCGTGTCCGCGGTCTCGCCGCAGATGTTTGACTATGGACTGCCGTCCGCCAGGCATCGCGTCGCCGCGAATGCAAACAGCCGCCGTTGTCCCAAAAGGTGCGCCGTGAAGGCAAGCGCGCCGAACACCTCTACAAAAGCGGCGTGGCGGATATTGAGCCCACCCGCGTAAGCCCCGAAGGCCGGCATCACCAGGCGCGCTCCATCACTGACAAAGCAACGCCGCGTCAGGGCGCGGCTGCGCCCAATGACGCGCGCCACCGGATGCAAATGACCAGCGATTTCGCCCGGACTTGCCTGCGGCGTCGGCTGGTGGCGAAACCACAAAGGCCACAGACTGAACGAGGTGGCAAAAACGCCGCCAAGATGATCAGCGGGATCGGGGTCGTGGTTGCCGGCGATCCAGACCCAGTCGCGGCCGCGCTGCAGCTCCTTCATCCACGGGTCGCGAACCAGCGGCGGAACGATTCAGGCAGGGTTGAGGTTGCCATAGCTGAGCGCGCAGTGGGCATCGGCTAGTTAGAGCGGTTTCGAATCTCGGCGATCGTCACGGTCGGCAATCCCAGCTCCGCGTCGTTGCGCACGAGCCAAGCGATCACGGCGGCGTCCGGCGTCTTGCGGAGCGTCTCCGAGCCGACATTGTGTCGAGGAAGATCAAAGCTCCGGTCCGGGATCGATCTGCCGGCTCTCCCGGATGATGGCCTCCAGATCGATATCCGTGCCGTACGCACTTGACAGACGCGCGTAGAAGGCGGACGCCGGCTCGCGACCGGCCTCGCGAACCTCGTAAGCTTCAAGCGCGCGCTCGACGATGTCCGCGACCGACCGCCGTTCGCGGCGTGCCAGCCGGTGAGCGAGGTCGCGCGCTTTTGCGCTACGCACAGAAAGCTGCGGTTCTGCCAATACGGTCTCCTGTCTATCCGTGCTCTTGTCACCAAAGTAGGAAAGATGGCAGAAGATGGCAATCCGCGACAGGAGGCCGCCTATGCATCAGCGGTCAATCAAAGCCGGCTCCCGCTCAGGCACCCGTCTACACCGATGGGCGATCCGCATCCTGGCCGGGATTGCTCTGACACTGCTGCCCTTGCTGCCGCACGCGGGCGCAGCCAAACAGGCCGTGGTGCTCGACGTCAACGGCGCGATTGGGCCCGCCATCGCCGATTATGTCGTTCGCAATCTGCGGGCGGCCCGACCGGGCGAAGTCGGCCTTGTCATCCTGCGCATGAACACCCCGGGCGGGCTCGACAGCTCCATGCGCGAGATCAACGCCGCGATCCTGGCTTCCCCGGTGCCGGTCGCAACCTATGTGGCGCCGCATGGCGCGCGGGCGGCCAGCGCCGGAACCTACATCGCCTATGCGAGCTCCATCGCCGCGATGGCGCCCGGGACCAATATCGGTGCTGCCACCCCGATCCAATTGAGGGGGCCGTCCTTCCTGCCGGGCGGCAGCCCGCAACAGCCGCCGGGCCAGGGTAACGACAAGGGCAAGGAGAACCCCGCCGAGCCCCCGGACGCCGAGTCGCGCAAGGCCGTGAATGATGCTGCGGCCTATATTCGCGGCCTTGCCGAACTCCACGGCCGCAATGCCGATTGGGCGGTCGAGGCGGTCCGCACCGCTGCGAGCCTTCCGGCCTCGGAAGCGCTTAAGCTCCACGTCATCGACGTGATCGCTGACGACGTGCCCGATCTCATCCGCCAGATCGATGGCCGCAGCGTGTGGGTCGCCGGAAAAACCGAACGCCTCATGACCGCCGGTCTCGAAGTCGTGACGGTGCCGCCAGACTGGCGCACCGAGATACTCGCCGTCATCACCAATCCAAATGTTGCCTTCATACTGATGCTGCTGGGCATCTATGGGCTGCTGTTCGAATTCCTCAATCCCGGGGCGGTTGCGCCCGGCCTTATCGGCGGCCTCAGCCTGCTGGTGGCGCTGTATGCCCTCAATCTGCTGCCGATCAACTATGCGGGCGCCGCGCTCGTACTCCTCGGCATCGGGCTGATGGTGGCTGAGGCGCATATCGGCAGCCTGGGCCTGATCGGCGTCGCCGGCGTCGTCGCCTTCGTGATCGGCGCCATCATGATGTTTCCCAGCGGGGCGCCGGGATTGACCTTGTCGCTGCCGCTGCTCGCGGGCGCTGCGGTCGCTTCGGTGGTGTTCTTCCTGCTGATTCTCGCGATGCTACTGCGTTCGCGGCGCCGGGCCGTGGTGGCCGGCGCCGAGACGCTGATCGGAGCCGAAGGCGAAGCCCTGTTCTGGCAGGGCACCGAGGGGCGCGTTCGGGTCGAGAGCGAGGTTTGGCGCGCTCGCGCCGCCGGGGAGCTGCAGCCCGGCACACGCGTCAAGGTGACCGCCCGCGAGGGGCTCGTCGTGATTGTCGAACCGGCTTAAAAGCCGGACCGTCCCTGTTCGTCCAAGGAGGAACCCATGGAAGGCATTATTCCAGTCGTAGCCATCTTGATCGTTGTGGTCGCCTTTCTGTATTCCGCCGTACGTATCTTGCGCGAATACGAGCGGGGCGTCGTCTTTACGCTCGGACGCTATACCGGAACCAAGGGGCCGGGACTCTTCCTGCTGGTGCCGGTCGTGCAGCAGATGGTGCGCATCGACCTGCGCGTCGTCGTCGACGAAGTGCCGCCGCAGGACGTGATCTCGCGCGACAACGTGTCGGTGAAGGTCAACGCCGTCATCTATTTCCGCGTCGTCGACCCCGAGCGGGCCATCATCCAGGTCAGCAACTATCTCATGGCCACGAGCCAGCTCGCGCAGACCACGCTGCGCTGGGTGCTGGGCAAGCACGATCTCGACAGTATGCTGACCGAGCGCGACCGGCTCAACGCCGACATCCAGGAGGTCCTCGACAAGCAGACCGAGGCCTGGGGCATCAAGGTCTCCAACGTGGAAATCAAACGCATCGACCTCGACGAGAGCATGGTTCGCGCCATCGCCCGCCAGGCCGAGGCCGAGCGCACGCGCCGCGCCAAGATCATCAATGCGCAAGGCGAGCAGCAGGCCGCGCAAAAGCTGGTGGAGGCCGCCAACATCCTGGCCCCGGTGCCGCAGGCCATGCAACTGCGCTATCTGGCGACGCTCTTCGACATCGCCGGGGAGCGCAGTTCGACCATCGTGTTTCCCTTCCCGATCGACATGATGAAGATCTGGGGGGCGGCGACACCGAGAGAAGAATAACCTCGCCGCGTCAATCTGCGAGGCTTGTCGCGGATTGCGGCGCGGCCGACCTACCGCGCGTTCCGATGAGATCGAATCACCTCTCCACCGTCATGCCCGCGCAGAGACACCCCGCCGCGTTACGCGGCGGGGACCCCATCTTCGCGGGCATCCACGTCGTTCTTGCGAGCCTTCAGCCAAAAAGATGTGGCTGGCCGGGACAAGCCCGGCCATGACTCCGAAATGAATGGTTCAAAATGACCGGGAACCGCTATAGTCTAAACTAGCCCATTTTTACCCTCGAATTCCCTGAGAACAGGGAAAATAACAGGGAATTTGCGATTTTTTGACCAGTTTGGCGATTTTCCATATTAAGTCACGTATTAATTTCAATGTCTTACACACTAATTCCCTGCAAATTAGAACAGGGAATATCTTTTACCGGAACAGGGAATTGATCTGCCGGAACAGGGAATAACAGGTACCTCCTCTGATAAGACAAACCGCCCGACTGGCGGGCGGCGTTATGATCAAAATATAATATAAGAGTGTGATTATTTAATGGCGGTGCCGAACAAGTTTTTTGCCAGTGCGAAAGCATTCTGCAGGTGAGCACGGCGCAGGTGTGGCGACGAACCACGATACGCCTCGCGGTATTGTCGTGGCCAGGATAAGCCCCATTGGCGCTAAGATAATCGCGTGTGCGGGTCTGCTCCCTCTCCCCGCTTGCGGGGAGAGGGTCGGGGTCATAGGCGCTAGGTTAAGCATGCGGTCAAGCGATCGGGTTGTTTTTTTCGGCGCCGCGGCGGCTCACAGATGTGGCGACGTATCTGGGTGAAGGCATTACAGATGTTTTGCCACGACCACTTTCCGCGAATGCTGGCCACAAAGCTGTCCAGCGCCAGCTTTGTCAGACGCCAGCGCGATGGACTTGCGGTGGGGGTGGCTGGGCTGGCGGCTGACTGTGGCAGGTCCACAGGGGGGAGAGTCCGGGACTTGCCCGGCATTTTGCTCGGCAATCAGGAAGGCGATCAACTTGGCGTAGATCCAAGCCTGTGCAAGTTCCGGTTTCTTGGCTGTCAACTCGTCAAGTCCGGCCAGGCTTTTCATACGCTTGAAGGCCAGTTCGAGCTGCCAGCGGAAGCGATAAAGCGCGAGCACATCGGTAGCCGGGAAGACGCTCGCCGGCAGGGCCGTCAACAGCAGGATGTAGTGCGCGGCTTGAAGACTGCGCGGATCGGGCGTCTTACCGCGCTTTTTGGCGTCCTTGATCAGGCGCTTTTTTTCGGCCTCCGCTTCCTCGTCGCTCTTGCGTCTGATGACGAGGCGCAAACGCAACGGCGTTGCCGCCACGCCGTCATCAAGACTGACCGCCACTTCGCCTTCCTGCGCAGTCTGCGCCGACAGCGCGGCGAAAAGATCGAACGGCGTGCCTTCAGGATTCGACAAGCGCAGCGCGTTCCAGCCCATGCGGACGATGAAGTGAGCGCCCGCGTCGATCACCGGACGCAGATCGCGGGGACGCGCATAGTAACGATCCGCCAGTACAATATCACCCGGCCGGTAGGTGAGGCGCTGCAGGTTCTCGGCCCCGCGACCGTCGGTCAAGACGATCTGGTCAGCTTGTCCGGTTGCCAGATCGTAACCGACATGCAAGCGCCACGTCGTGCGATCGGCCCCCGGTTGGCAGATCGACGTCCCGTCAAGCGCCCGCAAGCGATAGCCGGCCCAGCGCCCCACGGGCAATTGCGCCTGTTTGGCGATGATCGCCGCCACGATATCGCCGAGCCACGGGGCTGCTTTGCACAGCCGTTCCAGCAACGACGTATCGGCCAAATCGGCAAGCCCGGTGGCCGCCGCCCAGGCACACGTTTCGCGCAGCGACATCCCGCAGCCGCCAAAAGCCATGGCCAGCCGGAACAAAGCCGTAGCACTTTTCACTTCGCGTGCACGCGTAAAGGCGCGACGCACCCGTGCCGTCACTTCAAAGTTAAAGCCTGGCGGCAGGTGCTTCTTCACCTCCGCAATGAATTCGTCGGGATCAGGTCGAATCACCATCCCAATCTTGAATCACATTGCGATTCCAGTCGTCCAGCTCTTAACCTAGCGCCTATGAGGGTCGGGGTGAGGGGGCCTCTCCACAAGGGCGGACTCGCGGAGGGTCAAGGTGCCTTTCCACAAAGCTCAGACTCGTGGAGAGGCCCCCTCACCCGGAATTTGCGCGAAGAGCGCAAATTCCGACCTCTCCCCGCAAGCGGGGAGAGGTAAGGCCGCCCGGCCCCCACTACAGCCCGAACACATAAAGCACAGTGGCGTTGCGCTGTTCCTTGAGTTCCGGCGTGTTGGCCAAGGTGCGCTTGCTCAGCGGGCTCGCTCCCGAGGCGATCGCGACATATTGCTTGCCGCTGACCTCAAAGCTCATGGGCGGCGCCGCGAAGCGGGTGCCGACATTGATCTTCCACAATTGCTCGAGCGTGGTGTCGTCGAAAGCCGCGACCGTGCCGTCGAACAAGGCGAGGAATACGAGGCCGCCGCCGGTCGAAAGCGTGCCCGAACGGGTCGGATAGCGCAGGTGGGTGGTCTTCTTGATCTCCTGGGTCACCGGATCGACGGCGGTGAGGTCGGTTTCGAAGCGCTCGTTCGATGTCCACTCGCCGCCGTTCCAGCCGCGCTCGGCGTTGTGCTTGGTGCGGTCGACCGTGACGGTCATGCAGCCCGACATCGACGGAATGTAGATGAGCCTGGTCCGCGGATTGTATGAGCTCGGCCAAAAATTATTGCCGCCGAGAATCGAGGGGCACACCCGCTTGAGCGCCTCGCCGGGCGTGAGATTGCCGGTGCCCGCGTAGGTCTGGATGTCCTTGCCGGGGTCGTATTCAAGCGGCTTGCCGGTCTTCTGGTCGATGCCCCGGGTCCAGTTGACGTCCGTGTAGGGCTTGGCCCCGATGATCTGCCCGTTATGCCGATCCATCGTATAGAGGTGGCCGTTGCGCGCCGAGTGGGTGATCAGCTTGCGCGGCTGTCCGGCGACTTCGCTGTCGATCAGGATGTGGGTGCCGACTTCGTCATAGTCCCACAGGTCGCCGGGCGTGTACTGGAAATACCTCGCCCGGCCGGTAGGTCGGATCGAACATCGGCACCGGATTGCCGGTGCCCCAGATGGTCTGATTGGTGTCGGGATCATACGTCCCGGTGACCCACACAGCAGCGCCGCCGGTCTGCCACGCATTGTTGGCGCCCTTCCAGGTTTCGCTGCCGGGTTCGCCGGGCGCCGGAATCGTGAATTTGCGCCACAGCACCTTTCCGGTCGCCGCATCGAGCCCCGCAACCCAGTCGCGCACGCCGCTGTCGCCGCCGGCCGCCCCAATAATGATGCGATCCTTGATGGCAAGCGGCGCCGCGGTGATGCGCAGTTGCGGCTCGTCGAAGCCCACGTTGGTTTCCCACACCACCTTGCCGGTCTCCTTGTCGGTGGCGACGATGCGCGCCGGCCAGTTGGCGGGCGAAATGACGAGATTGCCCCACAACGCGGCGCCGCGATTGTTGGTCTGCTTCTCCTGCTTCGGCTCCATGCGCCAGACGATCCGGCCCGCCTCGCCCGAGGTGGCGTCGATCTTGTAAAGCACCCCCCACGAGTCGGTGACGTAGATGAAGCCGTTTTCAACGAGCGGCGTCGCTTCCACCCATTCGTCGCCCGCCGCCCCACCGAGCGGGACCGCATAGGCGAGCTTGAGGTTCTTGACGTTGTCCCTGTTGATGCGCGCGAGCGGCGAAAAGCGCTGGCCGTCGTAGGTGCGGTGGTTCATCAGCCAGTTCTGCGGCTCGCGGTCAGGATTGAGGAGCCGCTCCGGCGTCACGTCGGCGGCGAATGCCGATGATGCCAATGCGAGCGCGCTCGTCGCCAACAATGCGATGCGGATCGAGTTACGGCGCTTTGTCATGACGTCCTCCCGATTGCGTTTTGCTACGAAGTGCTGCCGTCGGCGAAAGTTTACATCACGCTCGTTTCGAAGTCCTGGTCCGATCACCAAGGCGCTCGGCTCGTTTTGTTCTCGCGCCGCTCCCGCTTTTGGATAAAATAACGACAGCGCCCGCGAGCCGGATAAGGATGGGCGAGCCCTGTCGAATATGGGAGGAGAAATGACCAATCGTCGCGCTCTGCCGCATTTTACGCTTGCGATTACCCTTGCGATTGCGGCTGCAACTTTGGGCCTTGTCACGGCCGGCCGCGCTGTCGAACTCGATCCGGCGGCCGTCGCCTACGTGACGCCCGACCAGTTCAAGTGGCGCGATCCGACCGACCAGGTCGCGACCAATCAGACCATCCTTCTCGGCGACCCGAACAAGCCCGAACTTTATATTTATATCAACAAGTTCAAGCCCGGCCGCTTCGGCAATCCGCACTATCACCCGAACGACCGCTTCATCGCCGTGATCGACGGCGCCGCATGGCGGGGCACCGGACCGGTGTTGGACCCCACCCACGCCGCGCGGGTCCCGAACGGAACGTTCATGATCGATCACGCCGCCAAGGTCCATTGGGACGGCACCAAGGAGGAAAGCGGCGCCTACCTCATCGCCGGCATCGGCCCGGCAACCAATATCGAGGTTCCAAAGAGCAGCGGCCCGTGGGCGGGCGGCGATCCTGCGGCTGCCACCATCATGCTCCCCGACCAGATTCCGTGGAAGGACCATGGGAGTTTTCGGCTTGCAAACCTCGCCGGCGATCCGGACAAGCCAGGCCTGTTTGTGCAGATGCTCACCGTGCTCAAAGGCGCTGATTTCACCCGCCCGCACGTGCACCCGGGTCCTCTTTTCACCATGGTGCTCTCCGGCACCTGGTGGGTCGGCACCGGCAACAAGTATGATCCCGCCAACCTGGCAGTCCCGTTCAAGCCCGGTACGTTTGTCACCCACTTCGGCAATCGCGTGCATTGGGACGGCGCCAAGGATGAAGACGTGACGCTTCTGATCATCGGCGAAGGGCCGGTGACAACGGCGCGAGTGGACGAGGCGAGATAGAGCGTGTTCCGACGTCATGCCCGCGCTTGTCGCGGGCATCCACGTCTTTATTGCCGGGCAAGCGAGGAAGACGTGGATGGCCGGGACAAGCCCGGCCATGACTCCGGTTAAATATGACCGGAATCCGCTCTAAACAAACAGGCTGCAATGACGCTCATCATCAACAATGACGATGTCGCCAGGTTGCTCACGATCGAGGCAACCATGGATGCGCTGGAGCAATCATACCGCAATCTCGCCAACGGCGAGGCGATCTGCCGGCCGCGCATCGACATCCGGATTCCGACCAGCGACCCGGCAAGGACGTACCAATTCGGCTCGATGGAAGGCGGCTCCACGGAGGGGTACTTCGCGGTTCGGATGAAATCCGACGTGATCTATGAAACGGCCTATGGCGGCGCCATCACGCGCGAAAAGCATTGCGTGCGCCCCGGCCTGTTTTGCGGGCTGATCTTCCTGACTTCGACAGAAACCGGCGAGCCGCTCGCATTTATCAATGACGGCGTGCTCCAGCACATGCGCGTCGCCGCCGATGGCGGCATCGGGGTGAAGTATCTGGCGAGAAAGGACGCGGAGGTGGTCGGCATGCTGGGTTCGGGAGGCATGGCGAGGTCCCATATGCAGGCTTTCATGGCCGTGCGACGCATCAGAAAGCTGCAAGTGTACAGCCCGACCAGAGAGAACCGCGAGGCTTTCGGGCGCGAGATGGCGGCCAGGCATGCGATCGAGGTCATACCTTGCGATCGCCCGGACGACATCTACAAGGGGGCCGACATCGTTGCGGCGCTGACGGATTCAGCGGTGCCGGTTCTCGACGGAACTCGGCTCGAACCCGGCACCCACATCGTCAACATCGGTGGTAGCGGCAGGATAGATGCCGAGAGCTTGCGGCGGATCGACGTCTATCTGCGCTTTGGCGATGCTCCGGCCCCGGTCGGTCGCCCGGAATTGGCGATTGACGATGAGTTCCTCGCCTGGGAGGCAAGACCCGGTTCGCACCAGCACGGTCGCGGCCGGCCCCGGCAGCGCGCGCCCCGCGTCGCGCTGCCTGACAAGCGAATAACGCTTGGCGATATCGTCAGCGGAAAGGCGGCTGGACGCACATCCGATGACGAGATTACATGGTCCGAGCGCGGCAATTTGCAGGGCGCGCAATTTTACGCCGTTGCCGGCAAGGTCTACGAGGCGGCCAAAGCCGCGAAACTTGGATACGAGATCCCGACGCGTCTGTTTCTACAAGACATTCGCGACTGAGCCCGCAGTGATCAGGGGCGATTGGTGCTGGCGCCAATCGTCCGGACTTGGAGAGAGACCCGCCGCGCCCGCAGCGAGGCTCCCCGGCTCGTTTTGACCCATCTGCGACATGGCGCCGGGGGAATTCCCGATGACATGGCCGCTGACTGACCGGCAGGTCATCGTTGCTCTGCAAGCGCGCTCGGCGACGAAATTTATCGGTAAAAAGAAAATACGATGAACGATTTCCCGGATGGCAACGTGAGACTTCTCATCGCCGATGCAAAGCCGGCTTCGACCCCAGCGCATTTCAGCTCTCGTGCGTCGCGCAGCTGCATCGCTGGTGCGAGCCTTTGTAGGCTTCGATACGGCGATGGCGATACCGCCTTTGCCTCCGCGCTTGGCGCCTGCAAGACTGCGACCAGTGTCCCGCCCGGTGCGCAAAGTCTGCGCAAGTTATGCATCGTCGCGCGCAAATCCACATATTCGAAGATCAGGCCTGCGAAGATCAGCTCCATCGGCGTGATATTCGGTAGCGCACCCTGAATGTCCGCGACGTAAAGCGCGAGTTTGGGAAGTTGTGTGCCGAAGCGCGCCTGCGCCGCCGCCACATAGGTTGGATTGATATCGATCCCGACGATGCGCTCGACCGTCGTGCCAATCAGCCGCTCAAAACCGTTGCCTCCGGAGCACCCAATGATGGCGACCGAGCTTGGCGTATGCTGTCGCACCGCGCGCTCCAGCTCGTCGGCGAGCATCCGCGCCTGCGCGATTTCCGGCAGGGCCATATGGCCTTCATAGTCTGCCAACGGGATGTCTAGCCACGGGCTGGCAATCATCTGAGATCATCCTTCTGACGTGAGCAAACGCTTAGCTGGATTCACAATCCCGCGAAAGTCCGGAGTTGGCCCATCTCCGCCGCGCCGACTGCCGGCCAGCCGGTCCGCTGTCTAGGGTGAACCCGCCGTGCCGGCCGGTCGATTGCAGAGTCTCCGCGTGTCGAGTCCAGCGAAAACGTCTTCGGTGTGGCAAGAGGGCACCGTCAATGCAACACGGCGAGCCGATGCCAGAAGAGGTGCAGGCCAAGTCCGAAGGGCCTGACGAGGAGCAGCGACTATTCGTCATCACGGAGAAGCACAGGCACCTCGATCGACGATGTCCTTGCTCAGCAGTTCAAGGTCTTTGCGTGATCGAGGGGCTACCCAACAATAGGCCGGGCTTCGGCCGTGTTCTCAACCACGACGGCAGTTCCTTCCCCATGGCAGGCGCCACGGCCACGGCTTCTGGGAAGTATCTGCTGCGCGATGGCGCGGCTGACTCTCGACGATTCCTTGTCGGCGTTTGATCTCCTCGGGTTTCCGAAAATCGATCGAGCATTATTCGCCGCAAAGTCGCATTTTTTCTACTTCGGCCACGTCACATTTCGTTCCTGGGTGGTTGCAAATACCTCAATGTTGCCATTCGTCGTCACAGTTCCGCCCCCCTGGCGGGCTTGGTGACGAAATGCTGCGCCAGGGGTGGGCGATACATGCTAAGAGGCATCCATGCCAACTATCGCTCTCGTC
>WNFG01004606.1_pt1 | contig 11597 bp, 14 predicted proteins | sample 5400431 | NCBI WGS metagenome assembly WNFG01 (sample SAMN13153346, study PRJNA577476) | soil metagenome | isolation source: 120 cm saprolite under Douglas fir tree site 2 hole 3 replicate 2 | place: USA:California | collected 2015-04-18
AAAATCGAACAACCGGAAACTGGATCGTTGCTTCCTACACTCACGACACGAGTCGCCAACTAGCGTATACCGCTTCCACTTCTCAAGCAGGTCCTCCAGCTCAAAAATCGCGGATACCGGGCAGACTGGGACACAGGCGCCACAAATCGATGCATTCCACCGGATCAATGTAGAGCTGGGGAACATTGTCGAATGTGGGCCGACCGTCGTCATAAGTCGTGTTCTTCTTGGGGTGGATGCAATCTACGGGACAGGCGTCGACGCAGGCGGTGTCTTTCGGTCCGATGCAGGGTTCGGCAATGACATAGGCCATAGGCCACCTCCCCCTATCAGAATTTACGGTATGCCTCCTGGAGGGACGATTCAAGCGGAGCCGAGGTAAACTCGTGGCGTATGGCGCCGACGATTGAAAAAATTTCCGCGGTCACTCTTCGGGTTGTGAACATGACGGAGTCTGTGCGGTTTTACAAAGATGTTCTGGGCATGGAGCTTCTCTCTACGGTGGAGAGGGCACAGAGTTCTCTTCACTGCGCGCAAGAGACACACAATCTGCGATCCTCAATCTGGAACAGGGTAAGCCCGTGATTCGCTGGGGGCGCCTGATCTTCTACGTCACGGATGTGGACGCCCTCTGGAATCATCTGAAGGACCGGGGATTTGATCCGGAGATTCCACGAGATGCCTCATGGGGAGAACGCTATTTCCACATGCCCGATCCGGACTGCCACGAGCTGTCGTTTGCGCGGCCGCTCCGATGACTTGGAAAGAGTTACGCGCGCAGAGGAGAGCCTACCACAGCACAGTTATTCCAGTGGCGGAGGTTAGGCGGCGTCGCTGAAGGTTGGATCTACGGTGATACTCCACTCCTCGAGTAACCATTCGGGGACATAGCACCGATTTCTGTTGTGCTCACACCAGGTGCGCAGCTCAATCGACGAGGTATACATCTCTGGCGTGAGTTGCAGGTGTCTCACCCTCAGTTCGAATTCAGTAGCGAGAGCCGGGGCGGGCGGAATGGGACGCCCCCAGTTGGGGTTGCCGCGTTTGCGAGTCGTGCCGGGGAGACCGACCGGTATCGCCATAGGCCCCGATCATACGCCGCTGGGGTGACTCTGCGGCAGAATCCTCGTAAGGTGGTATGGGTTTGCCGTAGATAGGAACACGGTGATATTTTCGGGCGATATGGCAGTTTCAGTGGAAGTGCCGCGTTAAGGGTGATCCCGCACGCGGGAGCGGGTCAAGCGGAGTTGATTTCATATCTCTGAAAGCAACGCTCTCGGCCTCGAGGCGGCGAAAAAAACTGTTTCCTCAGCTCATTTCGTGCACGGCATGCGCCGGAACGTTGACCTTCTCTACATCGTGATGGACAACCAGATCTACGGCCTCGCCACCGGCCAGACCTCGCCTAGCAGCCGCCACGGCATGTAGACGGAAAGCATGCCCTTTGGCAACATCGAAGCGCTGGTGAATCCAATTTCGCTGGCTCTTGGCGCGGGAGCCACGTTCGTCGCCCGCTGCTTCAGCGCTGAACAGAAACACCTGACGGGACTGATCAAACAAGGCATCCGGCACCAGGGCTTCTCATTCCTGGACGCCTTCAGCCCGCGTCACCTATAACAACGACAACACCTACCAATCGGTTCCGCCCTCGCGTGAAAAAGCTCGAAGACGATCGAGCCTACGACTCAACGGACTGGATGGCCGCGATGGGCAAGTCTCTGCTTTGGGGTGAGAGGATTCCCATCGGGGAGTTCTTCGAACGCACCGACGTGCCGACTCTGCACGGAGCGGAGCCAGTGCTGAACACAGGTCCGCTCGCGCATGCCGATACGCGGATACCAATGGACGTAACCCGCGCTTTCGTTGAGGAGTTGATGTAGAACAAGGCATCGCTGCTCTGTGCTGGTAGAGGCCGACACCGCGACCTTGGAAGCAGGCAAGTCAGGTCTGCGGGCGTTCGGATTCCTATGCTGCCTGCACCGCTTTTGCTTCTGCGTCCACCGTGTAGACGACAACCGCTTTACGCCCGCCCTTCGAGGCTGTTGCATGAATCGAGCTTAGGTTGACCCCTTTAGCTGCGAGTTTCTCCAAGCACTGCGCGAGCGCACCGGCCTTGTTTGGCAGTTCATACTCCTCTGCCGCAGTTTCTTGGTACGAAATCTTGGCCTCATCCAGCGCCTTCTTTGCCCGCCTGGCATCCTCGGCAACGAGTTGGATCGTGCCACTCGTTCCCTGGGAGGTTCCCAGCAGTGAGAGAACATTCACCTTAGCGTTGCCAAGCGCTTTCACGATCTCTGCGACAGCACCCGATCGATTCTCGACAGCGATTGTGAACTGCCTGATCTTGGCCATATCGGCACCTCCTGCCACTGTGGCGACAGATTATACTCCTTACTCCCGAAGTCCAGCTGTGGGCAGCGAGATCCTTTCGCAGAATTGGGGAACAGCGGGAGGTCCCGCTTCACCCGGTCGTGATCGAGGCAGTGGCCCTGTTAGCCACAACTGAGCATGGGCAGTTTGAGACCGAGGAGTTCTTTTCCATGGTCGAGTGGATCGCCCAGCAGAAGTATGCAAAGAGGGGCTAGCTGTTGCCGCCGCACGCTGGATCGAAAGAGACTGACTCAAGTCTTTCGTGCGCTCCCGCTTTAGTTCCGCGCCCAAGCTCGTCTAAACTCGCGGCGTGGTGGCGAACGCCCGGAAATTTAGGATCTCCTGCTATCTTTCAGGCCGAGCAGCGACAATTGTGAGGCGCTTAGCTCCATTTCTCCCACAAAGGCAATATAAGTCTCGATAGTGTCCATTCTTGTGGATAGGGTGCTTTCGTCAAAGTCTGGTACCGCCGAATGAAGCACCTTTAGTAGACGATCAAGCGATTCGAACCCTGCACTTCGGCAAGTGTAGTCTCCACCTTCTCCACCGTTGGCAACGAGACGATATAAGGATCGCTGACGTGCACGGACATTCTGTACAACGACTCTGAGCGAATGGGTATTCGGTGACAACATAGTCTGGACCGAAAGAAGAAAAGACTCCTGCTCTGATGTAACAAACGGAGCAAACACCGCGCAGCGCGGCCTGCCTACGCGCGACGAAAGAAATAGGCCGCGAGTTTTCTGTTGCCAGTCAGTCACGCAGCCCAAACAACTCAAAGAGTCGTCAGATCTAGGGTAGGCGATCAGTGTCGCAACTGCTGTGCAAAATGGCCACCTTTTTGCGGGCGTACAATAGCGGTTGCTGCGATCCTGCTGCTTTCCTGCGAAGGTTAGCCGCCTCATGGGTGCCAAGGTCACTGGGGCAGGCATTGCAGCAATCCTTCTAAACGCGGGCGTACTCACTTCGGTTGGGACGGTCCGGCCAACGGAGTCGCAGAGATGACCCAAACCGTAGCCCATATTGTGTCTTGATTGTGTCTTGGGTGACTGTGCCGCTTCAGATTCGTGCGGTACCAGCGGGTTTTTTGGTACGCGACGTACAACCCTCATTGACTCCGCCAACCGAGGAAGCACTAGCGGGGAATTGTCAGGGTGCATCACAAATTCAGAAATCTAAGGGACAGCTAATATGGCTCAGACTCTTCCGAAGCAGAATGTGGTGATCGAGACCAGCGAGGCTCAGATCGCGGTCCATTGGCGGGAGGAAGAGTACTATTACCCTTCCGCGAAATTTGTCGGCCAGGCAAATCTGACCGATCCCAACATCAACGAACGCTTCAGCGAGAAAAATTTCCCGGAATGCTTCCGGGAGTACGCCGACCTGTTGACCTGGGACCAGTACTGGCACACTACGCTCGACACCAGTGATCCGCCGTTCTGGAAGTGGTTCGTGGGCGGTAAGATCAACGCCTCGTACAACTGCGTGGACCGGCACCTGGCCAAGTACAAAAACAAAGCGGCGCTCATCTTTGTCCCGGAACCGGAATCCGAAGCGCCCATGTCCGTCACATACCGCGAACTCTATGTGAGAGTGAATGAATTCGCGGCGCTGCTGCGCGATTTTTGCGGTTTGAAAGCAGGAGATCGCGTCACGATTCACATGCCCATGGTTCCCGAGTTGCCGATTACCATGCTGGCATGCGCCCGCCTGGGGGTGATTCACTCCGTTGTGTTTGGAGGCTTCAGCGGCGAGGCTTGCGGTCGGCGCGTCGCCGATTCCGGCAGCCACATCCTGATCACGATGGATGGTTACTATCGCAATGGCAAGTTGATCGACCACAAAATGGCCTCGGAGATATCGCTGGAATTAGCCAAGCAGGAAGGTCAGACCGTTGACAAGGTTCTGGTCTGGAGGCGTCACCCGGGCAAGAATGCGTCAGTTTCGTCGTTTGTGAAAGAGCGCGATTTCTTCGTTGACGAGATCCTCCCGAACTACTCGGGTGAAATCGTGGCTCCCGTTCCGATGGATTCGGAGGCGCCGCTGTTTCTCATGTACACAAGCGGCAGCACCGGAAAGCCCAAAGGCTGTCAACACCGCACTGGCGGCTACCTCGCCTATGTGACCGGCACCTCCAAATACATCCAGGACATTTATCCCGAGGATGTTTACTGGTGCATGGCCGACATCGGCTGGATCACGGGCCACTCCTATATTGTTTACGGTCCACTGGCGTTGGCCGCTACCAGCGTCATCTACGAAGGCGTGCCCACTTATCCTGACGCAGGCAGGGTATGGAGAATCGCCGAACGCCTCGATGTCAACATTTTTCACACCTCGCCCACGGCGATTCGCATGTTGCGCAAGGCCGGGCACGATGAACCCCCCAAGTACAACTACCATTTCAAGCATATGACCACGGTGGGAGAACCGATCGAGCCGGAGGTCTGGCGTTGGTATTACGAGACTGTCGGCAAGCGTGAAGCAGTCATTGTGGACACCTGGTGGCAAACCGAAAACGGAGGATTCCTATGCAGCACCAAGCCGGCGCTGGATCCAATGAAGCCGGGAAGTGCGGGCCCAGGCGTGCCTGGAATCTATCCCGTGATCTATGACGAAAACCGCGACGAAGTCATAGCTGGATCAGGGAAAGCGGGCAACATCTGCATTCGGAATCCCTGGCCAGGGATCATGCAAACCATTTGGGGTGATCGTGAGCGCTTCGTCGCTCAGTACTACAGCAAATACTGCAAGAATCTCGACAGCAAGGACTGGCATGACTGGCCATATTTTGCGTCGGACGGAGCGGTGCTGGCCGCCGATGGCTATTTCCGCATTCTCGGCAGAGTCGATGATGTCATCAATGTGGCCGGCCACCGCCTAGGCACCAAGGAAATCGAGTCTGCGTGCCTGACGGTTTCCGAGGTTGCAGAAGCGGCGGTTGTGCCCGTGGCGGACGAAATCAAAGGCCGCGTGCCCGAAGTCTATATCACCCTGAAGCCGGGTCTAAAGGCCAGTCCCGAGATCGTGGACAAGGTCAACAAGGTCATTGAAACCATGATTGGCAAGATTGCCCGTCCGAAGCACGTCCACATCGTTCCGGATATGCCCAAGACCCGTTCGGGCAAGCTCATGCGCCGCGTTCTCGCCGCCCTCTCCAACAACATGAACACTGGAGATATCACGACCTTGGCTAATCCTGACGTGGTGGAAAACATCCGGGAACTGGTCCAGGGGAAGGAGGCGGTGGCGCTGGCAGATGGACCCGAAGATCTGAAAAAATTCGGGACGGAGGATTGAAAGCCCATCCTTATGATTCACATCGTTGAATTTCGTTACCGCATTGAGGACCTCATGTTTGCAGTGCGATTTGCGTTTGACATGACGAGGCAAGAGGCTAGGCTTTCGGGCGAAGGGGAAGCTCAAACGGAGACTCCGGCTTTAGGCGCCGTGGGCATCCAGATGGCCATATAAGTTGCAAGAAAGTCGTCGGTGGAGGTGGACTCGTGAGGTTCCCGAAATAGTGCGTAGGTCGGGAATATGTCGCCCCGGAAGATAAGGTGCTCGCTGGCTGGGGTTGCGGCTCAAACCCGGTGACCCAAGGTAATTCCTCGATGCTCGCTCAGATTTGGAACGACCCTGATTTGCTTTTCATAGCCGTTTGCCTTCTGGCCGTGGCTGTTTACCTGGCAGGGACGCTGTTATGGGGTGAGCCGTTTGACCCGCCGAAGATAGAACGTGAGTGTGACTAAGATGTAGATAGAACATGAGTGTGATCAAGATTTAATTGAGCGCCGTCACCCAAACTAGAAACATCGCAGGAGATTTCATCGGACAGCGAAAGACCCCCTAAAATCGGACACGCAAAGAGCACAGGAATTCCTTATCCTGCCAGTCAATGTCGAGCCCTGGCCAAAGCGGCAAACCGCGTGAAAATTCGCTAGGTTTGCTCCTCTGGTCTATTTTCCCCTCCGCCCCTGTGGGTTTGGTTTTACTCCGCGCCCTTGACTATTTGAATGACGTTGGTCCAGAAGTCATGCCAAAACGTGGATGAAAAGACAAGAGATTTTTGTTTTTCCTTCTGCGTGAAGGCGGCAGCGACAGCCTTCTCCGGCTCAGTGGTCCGGTCTGCTTTGTTTAGGACAGGATCACGTCCCGAACGCTCCTGGCAACGGACTCAACCAGTGCCGATTTCTCGCCGGCAAGTGGGGGATCTGCTCCGATCACCGCCAGCGCCGCATCAATGTGCGGTATGAATCCGAATTGCCGGAACCGACGCATTTATTGAGGATTGCTGCCAATCCCAAGTTTACGCAGCAATTCTCGGTCTTCCGTTGTCAAGGCGAGCTCATCGGGCTCGTCAAACACTTGGTGCATACCTGGGCTGCGATAAACCGCCAAGATCGGCGCGGCATCATCAACCAACACACGCTGCTCCGTTTCGCCAATCGCGAAATAGCGTAATATTTGCCGGATTGTCATTACCAGCTCCTAGCTGGGTCGTCAGCGGCTGTCCGTGCGGGAGCACGGAGGGGGCTCCGGTGATATCGACATCCGCCAAGCTACCCGGCGCCTGCGCGCGAATAGCAAGGTTAACCCCTTCACCCTTTGTTGTTACATTGTAATAGGATTCCGATCATGTTTCCGCAGATTCCACGTTTACAGAAGCCCGGCGGCAACTGCTGGATCCTGCTTACCCATCCGGCGCCGGAGTTCAATCTGATTGCCAATCTGCAAGAGGGGTCTGCCAGCAAGGTTGCGGCGCAATTCCGAAACCCATGAGCCACGCTGTACTCATTCTCTGCTACATCGGTCGGCTCCAGTTCGCCCCAGTCCCGATGGCATGGCGGACCAAGAAACATGTAGGCGGCTGCTTCGTTCTCTCGAGTGCAGCTAGCGCCCCGGGCGTGGCCACAATTTGTCCAAGTGGAAACATGATGGTGACTCCTCTCGTCAGCCATGCGGACGAGTGTCGCCCGCCCGGGTCGCCAAAGGCAAAAGTGGGATTACTTTTGGGAAAGGGCGGTCGGCTGACACCGGGCTCGCAGGCTAGAACGATTGTGAGAACCGGGCCTCCAGGAATTCACCCAATTTTGCCGTCGCCTTGAATTGTGGAATGGGATCCAGTTCCTTGAATGCGGATGTAAATGCATTGGAAAGACTCCAGATAGTTCGCGGCCGGAATTCCTCGTACTTTGGCTCGAAGTAGAGGTCATGCACACTGCGGGCCTGGTGCTTGGGAGCTTCCAGTATGCCCTCGACAAATGCCTCGTAGATGACCACCTTCGCGGCGACGTCCGTCAATTCACTTCTCTGCCACGCTTCCACCTGCTTTCGCATGGGCTCAAAGTTTCGCTGCATGCGATCCACGCCAACCGAGATGCAATCGATGAGCGAAAACGATTTCGAGTGTTTGGCGAGCACCGGGGAAAACACGCTTGTGACAATGCTTCCGAATTGACATTGGTCCCGCACCAAACGGGTTCCAGTTATCCATCCAACGCATCTCCGACCAGCGTGTGCATTGTCCACTGAAGAGGAGAACTCGATCCCGACACCTCAACCGTGTCAATTTACACTTCAATCACCTACAACCCTTTGGTTCTGTTGTTTTTTCGTTTTCAGAAATCCGACAAACAGCCCTAAAACAGCCTATTTTTGTTGACGAATTGTTGACGAGTTCTTGCAACCTCAGCTCCCGCGAAGTGCGGCGAATTGGCAGATTTTCGGCACTGGTAAACGCGCGGGAAGGTTGCAGTTATGCGCAATCGCGGTGGCCGCGCCGAAAAGGAATAGTTTGGGATACAGGTCTAGTCGAAATTTTCTGACGCAAAAATGGCGAGTCGTCGAGACTCGTCATTCGAGGTTTTCGACCCTGCTAGAGCTAGGCTGCCTTGCCCGCGGCTATGCGAAAAGTCTCCGCCGCCTCTACATTGAATGAGCGCACAGTGGGAGCTCCATTCATGAGGTGCCCTACAGAACCAGCCACTTTCGGGAATACTTCGCGGTGATAGCGCTCGGCTTCGTCCCTGGTTTTCCAAAAACTCAATCCCACCCCAAGATCTGGCTTTTCGGTCCCAAACAGCAGGATCTCATCCACAAATCCCTGCTGCTTTTTTAGGGTGGGAAGAATCTCGTTGTTCCAAGCGGTAACGAACTCTGTTTTCTTGCCTGGTTTGAAGGTTCCTTCAATAATGAGAGTGTGCATGGGGACTCCTTTCGGTTGGTTAAATGTGAAGGAAAGCTGTCGCGCTCCAGTATCACGACAGGCGTTTTGAGGTTTCAGGGAAAAGCTACACCCCCTGACACCGCCGGTCAACAGTTCGCGTCATCGTCAGTCGCTCTGACAAAAGCTATGCCGGAAAGTAAGGGTTTCGCGCCGGACCGGTCGCCAATAAGCGTCGAGAGTCTCGGTGAAGAAAAGAAAGAAGCCGCTGCAACCTCTCAAGGCAACAGCGGCTTAGTTAAGGAAAGACCGGCCTGTCAGTGACCTCCGCGTTTGGCCTCGTCCGCGTCCTCTGCCAGGTCGATCAGGAATTCAAAGAACGCTGGCGATTGGCCGATGAAAAGGCCCATGGCGGTCAAGAACTTGAGCGCTCCTCTGGCAGCCCCCTTTGTCTCGGTAGGGCGAATGATCGAACATACCGGGAGTTTGCGGCTGAGGAATGGGCATGGCTCAGGCATGATTAGGTTGGTTTTAAAGTCCTCGCCGCCAAACGGCGGAGAATTCAGATCTGGAAAGGTCACGGATACCCCGGTCACCGGATCCACGGCAGTCAAGGGAGGCGCATTGCCTGCTTTGTCATGCCAGGTCTGAAAATGAGCTGTCTCGGTCGGGCCGATGCTGAGCACGACTCGCAACACTTCTGGATGGGTTACCCTCTGCGCCAGTGAGGGGTAGAGGCTGTTGCCACCTTGTTCGATAGTCGGAAAGTGGAATCCTGCCGTGTTGGCCATAGCCTGCACGAAGTTGGAATCCTTCAAATCGTCATCGGTTCTGGGAATTGCCGTATGCTGCCCAACCGCTAAAGTTGGGACGGCGGGCGGGAACGTGTCACCGAAATCGGGGTTCTTGTTGCGGCTACGGTACCGAGTCCACCAACTGGTGTCCACGGTGAGCTGCGTGAGGTTTGTAAGCCGTAGCCTTCCGCTGGATCCAGTCGCTGAACTGCCCGGAAGAGTGCGAAATTGCTCGAGATTCACTGTATCCGCCCCCTTGGAGGCGAGGTACGCGTTGATGAAGTTCTGGTGGGTGAACTCATCCTCGGTATTGTCGTGGATATACTGGGGCATGTCGGAGTCAAGCACTTGAAGGGCAGCAGTATAGGCTGGGATCCCAGTCCCGCCGGGGACTTCGCTGTCTTGGATTCCTCCGAGTTCGTTGTACTGCACCCAAAAGTCGGTCTCGAGGATTTCGGCCGCAGCCAGGAACCTCAGGATCGCCGCATCTCCCTTGGTAAGACGACCGCTATGTTCTTCCGGGCCCTCTTGGCCGAGGACAGATGAGCTATGCGCCAGCAGCCCCGCGCCCACAGTTGCCGCGCCCGCCGTCAGTCCGTTCTTCATGAACGAGCGCCGGTTGATCGAGCTCTTCAAACCTTTCAGTAGATCTTTCATAACGGGCCTCCTCAAGGCAAAAAGTTTGATTACACCCGAGCGCGCAATTGTCAGCAGGATGTAAAGAATTTGTCATTTGTTTGTGCCTTCAAGTGGGCAATTCGGAGTGTGACTACGTATCGTTCAGGTGGAGAAAGTGAGGAGCCTTGAACGCGACGGTGATCGAAAACAGACCACCGCCATGGGTGGTTCACGACGGAAGATTTGCCGAACTGCTACGCCGCATTGATTTACCCAGCTTTGCTAGTACTTCTGTGCTCGAAACCATGTACTTTTCACACAGTGCATGCGCCGAGCAAACGAACAGTAAAATCTATAACCTATGAAACAGGGTATGAGGGAGAGTTTTGGGCACACGCCGAGCCAGAAACGCGATAACATTTATCTGACATGGCGACGCAACGCCAAGCCTGCTGCAGCTCTCCAGCGGCGATGTGCTACTGGTTCGCGGTCGCTCTCATTGCCTGGGGAGACATAGCCCTCATCGGCATGTACTGGCGTCCGCTACGGGCGTCGTCAGCAGCCACTATTTTCTTAGCGATGGCAATCGGATGCTTAACCAATTGGCTTAGTTAGGAACCGCACATTTCATTGCGTGATTGCCGGCCCACTTTTTCTTATCGTTGGATTCCTGCTCTTGCTTTCAGAACTCAACTCAATACACGTTAATCGCGAATGGCTTTGGCCTACCTCCTCATTGGTATTGGCGTCGCGTACCTGCTGGAATGGCGATAGGCGCAGCACTCTGCGAAGGGTTGACTTCCCATCAGCACTGCAGTTCTTTTTGTTTACCATTGCCCGGTGCCAAAAACCCGGGCGAATGAGGATACTTAAGTTGCTGAGAACGTAAGAACGCAGAAGGGCCAGATGGGGCTTGCCGGAATTACATGTTTTTCACACACCCTCGCACCACTTTTCGAAATACTCGTTTCCAGGCTGGGTCGGCAAGTTGTAAGTAGGGGACCGGAGCGGCGGCGCAGTCATAGGCTCCAGCGATTCGGCGCCAAGAGCAACCCGCCGCCTTGAGCCTTCGGAATGGGAAAGATCGGTGTTTTCAGCCTTTTACACACTAATGTCTGTGCACGAGCTACCAAGGAGTTCATAGCTAAGGAACAAAACTGGCAGAGGCAGCATCTATATTATTAAGCAGCATACGCCTGTACGTGCCCGCGGCGTTGCCTGTTCCCGGTCAAGCCGCCGTACCGTTCTTGACCAGGGAGGAGGTACGGGCCATGGAAGGCGCAAGGGCCCCGAATTTCCGCCCCTATTGGATCCGTTACATTGTCGCGTTTTGGGCGGGAGAAAAATTGAAATGGGTGAGAGACAAAGTCCTCGTAGCGTGCCTCTGTTCCATTGCACCTGGTCTAATTGCCGCCGGGATTAGTGCCGCCCTGAGCGACGACAAGTGGCGCGCAGCGGCGTATGCAATCCTCCTCACTTACGCCGGATTATTTGCTTTGTTCCTGACGTGGAGGCTGGTTTCTACTCCCCTGGAACTTGATCGGGAGAGGCAACGGTTCATCAACGGACTAACCACCGGTCTTGCTTATACCAAGTCCAAGCTGGCTGCCCTCCAAGCCCATCCGCCGTCCATCTACGTAGAAATATTG
>WNFG01009108.1_pt1 | contig 11592 bp, 5 predicted proteins | sample 5400431 | NCBI WGS metagenome assembly WNFG01 (sample SAMN13153346, study PRJNA577476) | soil metagenome | isolation source: 120 cm saprolite under Douglas fir tree site 2 hole 3 replicate 2 | place: USA:California | collected 2015-04-18
ACGTCATTCCGGTGGATGGCCTGGATTACGCGGAAGCCCAGGACGACTACGTTTCCATACACAGCCAAGGCAAGAGCCACCTGAAGCAGCAGACCATTTCGAGCCTGGAAAGCGCACTGGACCCGGAGCGGTTCGTGCGAATTCACCGTTCCATCATCGTGAACCTGGAGCGCGTGGCCAAGATTGAGCCGTACGCCAAGGACAGCCGGGTGGCGGTGCTGTTGGATGGAACGCAATTGCCGGTGAGTAGGGCTGGGTATGATCGGTTAAAGATTTTGTTGGGAGAGCGAAGCTAGTGAGTAAGAAGCGCGGCTTTCTCCAAATCTACCGAACGACATCACCAGTCCATCGATTGCGATTCGCCCAGAAAGGACACTCTGGGCATACTTCACCATCCGGATAGTCTATTCCCTCTTCATGCGGGCAGCCGATGATTCCATCCGTCATCACAACTGACTTGACCCCGTGGCTTTGAATGAACTCAAGGATTTCGCGAGTAATTGTGGCGTCTGTGCGAGCATCCCCGTCTTCGAGGAACCAGCGGTTCAAGAAATCCGGAGGAGCGTCTTCCCTGGTTACAATTCCAACCGCTGCTTTGCTGGCGGTCACGTCGTCCGGCCCATAGAACGCGATTGTGGCAACAGGATAACCCCGAAAACCGTGCCGGGACTTCTTCTTGAGTGGCGAATCTGAGCGACGTTTGAATCTCATCAGACGAGAGACCCGATAAATACTATCATCCTGCGGACACTCTGCCGCGTCAACAGATCGCTCACTAATTGACGGTATTGAGGTTTCCTAAGTGGCTCGCTAGCTAGCTAGGGCTCAAGGAAAGAGTAGCGATGGTACGGCACACGATGGGCATCGCGGAGTCCGGCAGGGGCGAACCCCTTCAGGCGAGAATGTCTTTCATGACAATCCCCCCTTGTGGGCCCGTAAGACGGACATCTTGCCCTTGGTACTTGACCGCCAGCTTTTCGCCATCGATGCCGAGGAGGTAAAGCAACGTCGCATGGAAATCGTGAACGCTTACGGGGTTCTCGACCGCCGCGTAGCCGAGATCGTCCGTTTGCCCGTAGCTCAACCCCGGCTTGATGCCGCCCCCGGCAAGCATATAGGAGAACGCTTTAATGTGGTGGTCGCGGCCGTCGCCCTGCGACATCGGCGTGCGGCCAAACTCACCGCCGAAAATGACCAGCGTATCCTCAAGCATCCCTCGCTGCTTGAGATCGTTGACTAATGCCGCCGTGGCTCGATCCACCTCTTCCGCCTTATATTCGATACCTTGTTTCACGCCGCTGTGATGGTCCCAATCGCGGTGATAGAGCTGAATAAAGCGCACGCCGCGCTCCGCGAGTCTGCGCGCCAAAAGGCAGTTCGAGGCAAACGATCCGTCACCTGGCTTGGCTCCATACATGTCCAACATCGCTTGCGGCTCCCTGCTCATGTCCATCAAGCCGGGCACGCTGGCTTGCATGCGGAACGCCATCTCGTACTGGGCGATGCGCGTCTGAATCTCCTGATCGTGCACCACCTTGTCTTCGATACGGTTCAGCGCGTTGATGGCGTCGATCGATTCCTTCTGGGCTGCACCGCTCAATCCGCGCGGACTCTTGATATAAAGCACCGGATCTCCCGCCGAATTGAATTTGACGCCCTGAAATTTACTGGCAAGAATGCCGGCGGACCACTGCCGCGCGGCAATGGGCTGCATCTGGCCGCCCCTGCCCGAGGACATCAGTACAACGAAGCCGGGCAGATCCTCCACTTCCGCGCCCAATCCGTACAGGACCCAGGAGCCGATACTCGGACGGCCGGTGATGATCGATCCGGTATTCATGATGGTGTGCGCCGGATCGTGATTGATCTGCTCGGTCCACATGGATCGCACAATGCAGACATCGTCAGCAATACTGCCGATATGCGGAAACAAATCGCAGATGCGCTGGCCGGACTTGCCGAACGTCTTGAACCCGTGCTGCGGGCCGAAACAGATTAAGGGCTTCCCCTGCAACTGGGCGATCTGCTGGCCCTTCGTGAGGGACTCGGGCATCGGCTTCCCGCTCATATCCAGCAGCTTGGGCTTAAAGTCGAAAGTCTCCAGGTGCGAGGGCCCGCCGGCCTGATAGAGGAAAATGACGCGCTTGGCTTTAGGCGCGAAATCGAGCGGGTTGACGGCGCCGCGCGATTGCGAAGCCGCCGCAGCGAAGAGGCGCGGATTCAGAAGAGAATTGAGCGCGGCAATCCCGATGCCCGCCGCGCCCCGGCCCAGGAAAGTACGGCGATTTACGTCGCGGGCTATTTCAGTTTCGGGTGATGGTTTCATGGAGATTCAGAACCGCGCGAGTCACGATGGTCATTGCCGCAAGTTGTGGAAGATTCCTGATTTCATTTTTTGCGGGATCGAGCGGCGCCTCGCCCGTTTTGACGAATTGGCCAGCATCGGCCGGCGAAGCGCGGAACCGGATTAGATTAGTCCGATAGAGATCCTCAAGGATTTTCCGCTCCTCGCGTGTAGGGGCGCGGTTAAGAGCCCGATCGAAGATCCAAGTCAGTTGCTGGTCGAAGGTGGTCTGGCCGCTCTCCCGCGCGTTCTGCGCAAAAACGCGAGCTGCTTCGGTGTAGATGGGACTGTTCAGCAGCACGAGAGCCTGAAGCGGAGTGTTGGAAAGAGTTCGATTGACGGTGCACTCTTCGCGCGTAGGAGCGTCGAAGGCAAGCAGGCTGGGATGAAGGAACGTGCGCCGCCAGAGCGTGTATAAACCCCGCCGGTAAAGATCGTCGCCGCGGCTGGCGGAGTATTCCCGTTTGGGAAAGTTCAGCGTTGCCAGATATCCATCCGGCTCATAAGGCTTCACGCTGGGCCCTCCGAATCTGTTCTTGAGCAGGCCAGACAAGGACAACGCGATGTCGTGAACGGATTCGGCATCCACGCGGAAGTGCGCCTGGCGCGCCAGCAGGCGGTTTTCGGGATCTTTCGCATCAATTTCAGGGGCTCCGACCGACGATTGCCGGTAGGTGTGGCTAAGGACGATAGTGCGGATCAAATGCCTCATGTCCCACTCGTGCGCACCCGCCGGCTGCCACTCAGGATGCATGAATTCGGAGGCCAACCAATCGAGGAGTTCGGGATGCGTCGGCCACTCGCCTTGTGAGCCGACGTCGTCCAATACTCTTGAGATGCCCGTTCCGAAGAACTGGCGCCAGATATTGTTAGACGACGTCAACCAATTCGCCAGGTCGAGCCGTGTGGCGCGCCGTCCGCCCGTCTCCAATTTGCCGAACATCTCCGGAATCGCAGGCTGCACGACGGGCGCTGATTCATCCATCCAGTTCCCGCGCGGCAGGATGCGGATTTCACGCGGAGCGGTGGCAACCGTGGTTACGACGCGCGGGATAGAGGCCTGCAGGAGATTGCGCTGGGCTTCCACGCGTTCCAGATCCGCGCGCAAATCGGAGAAGCCGCCGGACGCCCAATCGAGGTATTCACGAATCGCTTTCTTTTGTTCCGCAGTGCGATTCTCCGGAGGCACCCGTAGCGCCGCCACAACGTTACCGGCCAGGCCGCTAGACCAGCCGGCAGGGTCTTTACCCGCGAGGCGTTTGGTTTCGTCGCCCTCGCCGGGCCACGAGTACTCGGCCGAAGAGAGGGCGAGGCGGAACCTGCCAATCACTGCGCGGCGATAATCTGTCGAGTCGTGCCGCAGGCGGACGACGATTCTGGTATCTGGCCCGGTGGTCAATTTTTCGGCCAGGCGCAAAGCCAGAAAGGGAGCCGTGGATTCGCCTAGCCCCACGCCCCAGCCAGTCTCAGTGTCGCTATCGAGCACAGCCATTGCGGGCATGCCATTCTGCGTGGACTTGTCTCCAGTTGCCAACGAGAAGACGAGGTTGCGCGGCGCGCGGCGCGGTTCCTTGAGGACCGCTTCCACTCCGGTGAGGAGAAAACGATCGGCGCCGCGCGAAATTCGATTGCCCGGAAGGCTCTCGTCCTGTTCGACGTCAAGGCCCAGCGCTGTCCAGACCCCGGCCCCGGGACGCAGCGTGACGGTATACATTTCGTTGTCCGGATTCGGCCCGCTCGCCACGACGAGACCATTGCCAGGACTATGATCCGGCACAAGCTTACCATCCACGTAAACCAGGCTGTCCACCGGCCCATCGTTATGAATGGTGAGTTCGGCGCCGTTCCGGCTTCGCGCGGATTCAGGATGCTGGAAGCGCCAAGCGAGTTCGCCGCTCTTCCAGCGGCCGTAAAGCTCCATTTCGATCTCTTGTTCCCGCTCCGCGCCGAACGAAGCCTCTTCCCGCTTTCGTTGGAGTTTCTGCCGGGCAGCCTCGATCCGGGTATCGAGCCACTCCCGCTGGGCTTTTTGCGCGGGCGCCGGTAATTCGATTTGCGTTCCCCAGGCTTTGGCGCCGCGGTCCGGCATAAGACCGGTCTCGTCGATATCCGCGAAAAAAGCCTGCATCGAATAGAAGTCTTTCGTGAGGAACGGATCGAACTTGTGGTCGTGGCATTCGGCGCAGCCCATAGTGCTGCCCAACCACACCGCGCTCAAACTGCGGGCGCGGTCCGCGGCATATTTGGCCAGGTACTCCTTCGGCTGCAGGCCGCCTTCAGCCGAGGTACGGTTCAGACGGTTGTAAGCGGAGGCGATCTTCTGCTCAACGGTCGCGCCTGGGATCAAGTCGCCCGCAAGCTGCTCGCGCGTGAATTGATCGAAGGGCTTATTCGCGAGGAACGACTGCAGAACGTAATCGCGGTAGGGCCACGCGGGGAAGATATTGTCGCCATGAAAGCCGCAGGTATCCGCGTAGCGGACGGCGTCGAGCCAATGCATGGTGCGTTGTTCCGCATAGCGGGGCGATGCCAGCAGACGGTCAACAACTTTCTCATAAGCATCCGGCGAATGATCGTTCTCGAATGCCCGGGCTTCCTCAGGAGTGGGGGAAAGGCCGGAAAGATCGAGCGTGACGCGGCGGATCAGCGACCGGCGATCAGCTTCGGGGGAAGGCGCGAGGCCATCCTTCCGCAGACGCTCCTGGATGAAATTATCGATGGGATTGCGGATGGGAGCGCGCGCATCCGCAACTTCGGGAACCGCTGGCCGTGCAACCGGTTGATATGCCCAGTGGCCCTCATAGACGGCGCCTTGGGCCACCCAACGGCGGATCTTGTCCTGTTGGTCTTTGGTCAGTTCCTTGTGCGCATAAAGAGGGGGCATGCGTTTCGCCGGATCAGCCGCGAAGACCCGCGTCACAATGGCGCTCTTCTTGGGATCGCCAGGAACAATCGGTGTATTTCCGTCTTTCAGCGTCTTCAGAGCTTCGTCGCGAATATCGAGACGCATGCCGGCCATCCGCGAACTCTTGTCCGGCCCATGACAGCGAAAGCAGGTATCGGACATGATGGGGCGGATGTCGCGATTAAAGCTGACAGTTTCGTCTTTGGCGGCAAACGAAAGGGAAGCGAAAAGCAACAGGAGCGAAACGTTATTCGTGGCGTAAGTCATGCGGGCCGCTCTCCCGACGGGTTTGCGATCTTGCGTCCGTGCGCTCCGGAAGCGATCACAACAGTATGTTACGCCGCGGAAGTTTTGACGGCAACCAAAAATGCGTCACTGCATTTTATTTCATCTGATAAAATCGTATGAGGTCTTAACGCGGGGCTGAATCGCTGCAATTTAGGCCTCTCACGTTTTTTCCGACCTACAGCGCGGCCGCAAATATCTGTTATTGTATTTCATGGAATGAAACCGGACTATACGATTGAATCGGTGGCTCGGGCTTGCGACGTTCTCGCCTCCTTTCGAGATCCTTTCGAAATGCTGACGCTCACCGAGATTGTGGAGCGCTCCGGGCTGAACAAAGTCACCGTGTTTCGAATTCTCTCCACGCTTGCGGCGAAGAAGTTGGTGGAGAAGGTCGGTCCGCGGGCTTACAAATCGCAATTCCGTCCTATTCGCGGCAAGAAGCTGCTGATTGGCTACGCAGCGCAGAGCGGAGTGGCTCCGTTTATCAATGCCGTGACGGAATCCTTGACGGCTGCGGCCAAGAGCGCCGATGTCGACATGATCGTTCTGAACAATCGCGCCAGCAGGACTATCGCGTTGCGCAACGCGGACCTGCTGGTACAGCGCAAGGTGGATGTTGCGATCGAGTTTCAACGCATTTCGGAAATCGCGCCCCAGATTTCAGGAAAATTCGCGAGAGCCGGAATTCCGCTGATTGCGGTGGACAATCCGCATCCGGACGCGGTCTATTTCGGCGCCGATAATTACAAGGCCGGGCGGATCGGCGGTGTCCATCTGGGGAAGTGGGCGGTTGAGCATTGGCGCGGGCAGGCGGACGAAATCGTGCTGATCCAATCCGCCGTCAATGCGGTTCTGGAGGCGAGGATTCTCGGGATCTACGACGGGATCGCGAGCGTTCTGCCGCGCAGCACGAAGTTACCGCTCCACCGCTACGACACGCAAGCGAAGTACGAGAAGACGCTCGACGCGATCCGGAAACATTTGAGGCGCAGCCGTGCGCGGCGCATTTTGGTGGGCGCGGTGAACGATGTATCCGCGCTGGCGGCGATCGAGGCGTTTCAAGAATTTGCCAGAGAGGAGGATTGCGCCGTAGTGGGGCAGGACGCCGTCCTCGAATCGCGGCAGGAGATGAGACGACCGCGCTCGAGACTCATCGGTTCCGTGGCGTTCTTCCCAGAGACATACGGCGAAAAGCTGATCCGGCTCGCGATCGATATGGCCGAAAACCGCGACCACCCGCCGGCGATCTTTACCCGCCATCAATTGGTCTCGCCTCAAAACGTCGACAAGATTTATCCCAACGATCTGCTGATGAGCGGAAGATCGTTGCGCTGGGCCGTTTCATAGACCGAAACAAAATTGCCGGTCGCGCAGAATTAGGCGCGCAATAGCCCATAGGTCGTTTGGGCCGAATCGGGCGCTTCCGCGCATGGCGTTCATTTCACGGCCCGAAATATTTACCGCGCGCGCTTTTCTCCTTCCAGATGAAACTGCGCCGCTGTATCATACCCTTCCAGAAGCTGTATCATACCCTTCCAGAAGGAGATGCTTGGTATGTTTAACCGCGTGTTCAGTGTTGTGTTGATTTCTGCCGCCTTGGGAAGCGCCGTGGAAAACCTGGCGCTCGCGCAGGATGTCCGCGCCACGTTAGGCGGCCGCGTCACCGATGTGCAGGGTGCGGCCGTCCCCAACGCGGCTGTGATGGTGGTCTCCGACGACACAGCCGTCAAACGGGAGACCCGGACCAACGAGCAGGGCAACTGGGCCATCCCGTTTCTGCTGCCCGGTCATTACGAATTTTCGGTGGCAAGCGCGGGATTCAAGACTTCGCACCACGCGGGAATCGAGCTTCAGGCAGCCGACAACAAACAGATCGACGTTGAGTTGGAGCTGGGAGCCATGGCGCAGTCGGTTGAAATCACGGCCTCCGCGCCGCTGATCGACACGTCCAGCGCTACTTCGGGCACTGTCATCTCACAAACGCAGATGACCGAGATGCCGACTCTATCGCACGTTCCCACGCTGTTGGCGGTTCTCTCTCCAGGCGTGGTCGCTCAGGATCAGAACAACAACATTGTGCGGCCGTGGTCCTACATCGGGGCATCCTCGTTCACGGCCGACGGCGGGCGAAATAATATCTACTCCAATAATTTTCAGCTCGACGGCATGCCCAACACCAAGGCGGGGGGTTTCGTCGCCTTCATTCCCCCGATGGATTCGCTGCAGGAATTCCGCGTACAGACCAACGCCTACGATGCCTCCATCGGCCGTCAGGCCGGCGCCACCATCAACATGGAGAGCAAGAGCGGAACGAAGGACTATCACGGGCTGGTCTATTGGTTCAATCAGAACAACATCCTGAATGCCAAGCTGTTTCAGACGAACCTCGTCAACGGCGCCAAACCTCCGGTGCATTTTAACGAGCCCGGCGGAACGTTTGGCGGACCCGTGTGGATACCCAGGATCTACAACGGGAAACAGAAGACATTTTTCTTCATCTCCTATGATCGGACCCATACCGTCGATCCGCGTACAGGCAGCACGCGTTCGGTTCCCACCGCGCTCGAACGCACCGGAGATTTCAGCCAGTCATTCACCACGCAGTCCGGCCAGCGCTTTCCGATTCAGGTGTTCGATCCGTTCTCGGCGGACGCCAAGGGCAATCGCACGCTGTTTTCGGGCGGCATCATTCCCAGTCGGCTCATCAGTCCAATTTCCCAAAAGATATTGTCATATGTTCCGCTGCCGAACACGGCAAGCGATCCGACCGGCAACGCCCTGAACAATTTCGTTGCCGGGTCGGTCGCCAACAACACGATCCCCATGGTTTCGGTCCGCGTGGATCACGCGTGGAACAGTTCGAACAACAGCTTTGCGACGGTGCGCTGGAGCCATCTGGTGCAGAATTTCGACAACTATTTCGGAAACGCAGCCACAGGGCAGGTCCAGGACCGCGTCTCCAAGAACGTCGGATTCGACCACGTATGGACCATCAACGCCGGCAACATTCTGGACCTGCGCTTCAGCACAATCCGCTATGAACAGCCCGGGCATGACACCGGCTCCGGCTTCGACCCAACTCAACTTGGTTTCTCCCCTGGCTTTGTTTCCCAGTTGACCGTTCCATCTTTCCCGCATATCACTGGCTTTGCCGGCGATTTCGGCTCTACCCAGGCAGGTACCTATCAGAGCAATACTTATCACACTTGGTCCGCCGCCTTGACACACGTAATGGGAAACCACACGATGCGTTTCGGCGCGGAGTACTGGGTCCTTCAAGAGGCGAACCGAAATATCGGTGTCCAGCCGGATTTCACTTTCGGGAACAACTGGACAGTGCAAAATCCCAACACCACCAACGGAGCGGGGGTCGGGTCGAACTTTGCGTCGTTTCTGCTGGGCTTGCCCACGGGAGGTAATTCGCCGCGCAATGCGGATAGCATGTACTCGCAGCACTACGCCGGATTTTACTTCCAGGACGACTGGCGCGTCACTCCGAAGCTGACGGTAAACTTAGGCTTGCGCTGGGACGTGGAGACTCCGGTTACGGAGCGATACAATCGCCTGACCAGCCAGTTCGATTTGAGCCAGATCAATCCGGTGAGCGCAGCCGCCCAGGCGCAGTATGCCCAGATTCTCGCGTCGAACCCGAGTAACGCGGCCGTGCAGATATTGGGCCAGATTGTACCCGCCAGCGCATTTAAGGTTCCGGGCGCGGTCCTGTTTGCCGGCGTCAACGGGCAGACGCGCGGGTTCTCGAATACAGATCTTCATGAGTGGCAGCCCCGTGTTGGCTTGGCTTACAGACTCGGGAAGTCCACGGTGATCCGCGGGGGATTCGGCCGCTTCACTCAGGCCAGCTACGAAAAAGGAGGCCAGAACGGATTCAGCCGCACCACCAGTTTCATCGCCACAACAGACAACTACCTGACGCCGGCCGACACGCTAGCCAATCCCTTTCGCGGCGGCATTCAACTTCCGACCGGTTCGTCTCTTGGCCCTCTAACGAACTTGGGCTCAGGCGTGGACTTTTACGATCCTAATCCCGGACGCCAATACTCGTGGGCGTACAACGTGCAGCTTCAGCATCAGATCAAGAGCTGGCTATTCGAAATCGGTTACACGCACAACAAGACCTATGGCATCTACCAAAGTCGGCAGCAAGACAATCCCTCGCCGGCGGTGTGGCGGCAGTTGAGGGGGCCTCAATTTGACGCAGCCGGGCGCCCCGTCGACACGCTTCTATGGGACACTCAAGTCCCCAATCCGTTTTATAGGCTGCCGCAGATCAACAGCGGATCCATTGGCACCACCCAGACCGTAGCCCTCAACCGTTTGGTTTTTAGCGACCCTCTGCTCGGGCAGATCTCGAAGAACGACATACCTCTGGGAACCACCCGCTATGACGCCCTGCTGTTCAAGGTAGAACACCGCTTCAGCGGCGGCTTCAGTATCATCAACTCCTTTACATGGTCAAAGCTCTTCGAAGATACATCGCTGATTGACGGGAATACGGAAATTGCCGGGAATCCGATCGTCGAACATAGGCTCGGTGGTGAAGACCGGCCTCTCCATTTGTCCATCGCGCCTATTTGGGATCTGCCGTTCGGCCGTGGAAAGAAGTTCGGCGGTGGTATACCGAAAATTGCCGATGCCCTCGTGGGCGGATGGGAGCTGACTGGTCAATTCACCATTCAGTCCGGCGTCCCCGTGGTCTTTAACAATTCGTCATTCTTCACCGGCAAAGACTTCGCGCTGCCCAAAGACAAACAGTCCCTGAACGAGTGGTTCGACACGAGCCAGTTTCTGGCATTCCCTTCGAAGAACACGCCGATCGCCAGTATTCCGGCCTGGACCGGAGTCCAGAACCTGCCCGGCTACAGCTATGTTCCGGCACCGGGCGACAGCGCAAGGAACGGCGTGTATCAGGATTTCGCGACGTACATACGCAATTACCCGACCCGCTGGAGCGACGTGCGCGCCAGCCGCGTGAACGAATTGAACCTGGGAATGTATAAGAACTTCCGGCCCACAGAACGGACGAAGCTGCAGTTCCGTTTCGAGGCGTTCAACGCCTTCAACCATCCGCGTTTCGCCGCTCCGGATACAAACCCGGCCAGCGCCAATTTCGGCGTGGTGCAGAAATCTCAACAGAACAATGCGCGCGCCATTCAGATGGGAGCGAAACTGTCGTTCTGAGATCCGCCGAGGGTCCAGCGGCCAGTGTGTCACAGGACTCCGCGAAATTCAGAACGGAATTGGCAGCCCCTTGGTAATGTGGCCGTCACGACTTACTAGTGAGCGGTTATTCTTGCGTCAGCCCTAAGGTCTTTTGGATTCGTTAAAAACAGTAACCAAATCCCCGCTCCCCACATCAAATAGAGAAAAGACTGGAAGAAATCAGACCGAAATTGTCGAAATGGGAGCCAGTTGTTCGACGGTCAGTGAAGCCCAATCCCGCGTCCGTTTTTTGTACTCGGGGGGTCACCATGGTTATACGAAGGGTGTACGATCTCTTCGCCCAATGACTGCTTGGGCGTTGGGAAGAAGAGTACAACACAATGGAGACGCTGCCGCTGGAGGGCTGGGAGCGACTTCGTACATCCGTTTCTTGTGCGCGGGTCAAGAGGTGAGGTTGAGGGTTCACGCGACCGCCAAAGTCACGGTCGCCATCAGCGATGCCCGCGCCTACCACGAATGGGTGACCAGCGGATTCGAGAGCGATGCGCTGAAGACGTTGGTCTACGAAGGCGACGTAGCTTCAGTCGCCATCGACTACTGTGTCAAGGAGACCGGCGACTTCTACCTCCTGATTCTCAATGAATCGTCAAACCCCGTAGACATCACCATCGAAATCGTGGCCAATCGCCGCGAGCCGTCAGCACGTACTCGAACGGAGGCGACGGTCAACCGCCTAGCTTAGTCGGTCACTTCAGAAGTTCACTAACGTATTTTGTGAGCAGGGATTAGCGCGGGGTGGCGAGCTTGTGAAGGAGTTGGGTAAGGTCCCGGCGGGTGAACTTCCATTCGAAGGGCCGAGCTGTGGTTTCCCAAT
>WNFG01010444.1_pt1 | contig 11589 bp, 6 predicted proteins | sample 5400431 | NCBI WGS metagenome assembly WNFG01 (sample SAMN13153346, study PRJNA577476) | soil metagenome | isolation source: 120 cm saprolite under Douglas fir tree site 2 hole 3 replicate 2 | place: USA:California | collected 2015-04-18
CACGTCGCCGGCCCGCAGGCCGCCGTTGGGTGCGGTGATTGAGATGTCGTGGCCGTACTCGTACTCGGCGCCGAGCGCGCTGAACGCGTCCATGTGCGGATCCAAACGGCGGCGGCCGATCACGTCGCCCCCGGGGGGCGGCATCAGCGCGTTGCCGAAGCGCGCGAGCAGCGGGCCCGCCACCAGGAAGGACGCGCGGATGAAGCCGGCCTGCTCGCGGTCCACCGCCGTCCGCTCGACGCCGGCGGCGCAGAGCACGACCTCGTTGGCGCCGCGCCAGTCCACCTGGACGCCCAGGTCGCGCAGGAGCTGGAGCATCGCCTCGACGTCGCGAATGCGCGGGACGTTGCGCAGCACGACCTCGTCCTCGGTGAGGACGGAGGCCGCCAGGATCGGCAGCGCGGCGTTCTTGTTCCCGGCAGGAAGGACCGTGCCCGACAGCGGGGCGCCGCCTTCGATGACGAATTTCTCCATGCGAGGACGCCGTTTCGGGAGCGTGGACGGGGCCGCGCCAAGGCGCTTGGCTAGGGTAACAGCCATGCCGCTGCAGATTTCGCGCGAGGACTCGTGGACCCTCCTTTGCGAATGGACCGAGTCAGACTCGCTGCGGCGGCACATGCTCGCGGTCGAGGCGGCCATGCGGGCGTACGCGCGCCGTTTCGGCGAGGACGAGGAGCTCTGGGGCACCACCGGGCTGCTCCACGACCTGGACTACGAGCGTCACCCGTCGCTCGAGGACGGCCACCCCCGCTACGCCCTGCGCGAGCTGGAGGAGCGCGGCTACCCGGAGGAGGTCGTCCGCGGCGTGGCCTCGCACGCGGATTTCCTCGGCGTACCCCGCGAGAGCCGCATGGAGAAGACGCTCTACGCGGTCGACGAGCTTTCCGGCTTCCTGCTCGCCGTGGCCTACGTGCGCCCCGAGGGCCTGCGCGGCATGACGCCGAAGTCGGTGAAGAAGAAGCTCAAGCAGCCGAGCTTCGCCGCGGCCGTGGACCGCGACGCGCTGCGCCAGGGCGCCGAGGACCTGGGCGTGGACTTCGACGAGCACCTCGCCTTCGTGATCGCGGCGCTCGAGGAGCACGCAGACGAGCTCGTTCCAGCGCGCGAGTCCGCCTGACGCGCCAGGCCCTCGGGTGCAAGATCCGTTGCAGTCCCGGCGGACCTGAAACGGGCGATTTGCAGGGCTTTCCCGTTTCGAACACGGTGGCGGAACGGGCTCCGACGGTTTCCGTCCGAGCCCGTTCCTAGCCTGCGAACACATGTTCCTCTCCGCCCCCCGACGCCACCCGAACGCGCGGTCCTTCCGCGGGCTCGTCGACGGCGTCCTCGACTTCGCGCTCCTGCGCGATGAGGGCGGAGCCGAGGCACGGCCCCAGCGGGCGCTGGGAGGCGCGCATCCCCACCGCCGCGCGTTGCGCGGCGGGCTGCGCCGGCGCCCCGGCGCGGTGGCACCGCGCGCACAGGTGTGCGTGTGCCCCGTGCCGACACGGCCGGACCACGAGTGAGCAAACGTGAGCCGCGCCGCCCGGGATGGGCGGCGCGGGCATCACGTTTCGCTGCTTGAGAAGAACGGCGGCGACCTACTCTCCCAGGCCCTTGCGAGCCAAGTACCATCGGCGCTGAGAGGCTTAACTACTCTGTTCGGAATGGGAAGAGGTGTAGCCCTCTCGCTATGACCACCGAAAGGGGTCGAGACCAGCCTCGCCAGGCGGGCCTTCAAAACTGCACAGCCGAGCCGACCTCGCGGGCATCACGAGGAAAAATCATCCGTCAAGCCCTCGACCCATTAGTACCGGTTTCCTCCGCGCGTCACCGCGCTTCCAGATCCGGCCTATCAACCTGGTGATCTACCAGGGGTCTTACTCCCTCGAGGGGATGGGAGAGCTCATCTCGAGGCCGGCTTCCCGCTTAGATGCCTTCAGCGGTTATCCGATCCGCACGTAGCTAACCTGCGGTGCCCTTGGCAGGACAACAGATACACCAGAGGTGCGTTCATCCCGGTCCTCTCGTACTAGGGACGAATCCTCTCAACTCTCCAACGCCCACGGCGGATAGGGACCGAACTGTCTCACGACGTTCTGAACCCAGCTCGCGTACCGCTTTAATGGGCGAACAGCCCAACCCTTGGGACCTACTTCAGCCCCAGGATGCGACGAGCCGACATCGAGGTGCCAAACCGGGCCGTCGATGTGGACTCTTGGGCCCGATAAGCCTGTTATCCCCGGAGTACCTTTTATCCGTTGAGCGACGGCGCTTCCACTTGCTACCGCCGGATCACTAAGGCCTGCTTTCGCACCTGCTCGACCTGTATGTCTCGCAGTCAAGCTCCCTTGATGCCTTTGCACTCTGCGCACGATTTCCAACCGTGCTGAGGGAACCTTTGCGCGCCTCCGTTACATTTTGGGAGGCGACCGCCCCAGTCAAACTACCCACCTGGCACTGTTCAGCGCCCGGATTCACGGTGCACTGTTAGAGATCCAGTACATCAAGGGTGGTATCTCAAGGTTGGCTCCACAGCGGCCGCAACCGCTGCTTCACAGCCTCCCACCTATCCTGAGCGAGATGCACCGAACCCCAATACCAGGTTGTAGTAAAGGTTCACGGGGTCTTTCCGTCCAGCCGCGGGTACTCGGCATCTTCACCGAGACTGCAATTTCACCGAGCCCCTCGTTGAGACAGCGTTCAAGTCGTTACGCCATTCGTGCAGGTCGGAACTTACCCGACAAGGAATTTCGCTCTGACCTTACCTAGAACTCACTAGGCGGACGGCACGCCTTCAGCTGCACCATGCCATCCCTGCATGTCGCCATGCAGATGGGACCATCTCATGATCCGGTGTCCCGGACCTCCGGCGTATGGCCTCTGAGGATTCTGATCAGGTCGGGTCTGGGCTTGTGGCGGTTCATGGTCTGCACGATCTCGACGAGATCGAGCAGACCGGCGCGGGAGAGATGATGGCCATCAGCCATCGCCCGCACGCAGAGCGCGAAGCGATGGAAGTCGCCGCGCTTTGCGGTACGCAGCGGATGCGCCTCGAAGAACGGGATGACCCGCTCGAGGAGCTCCTGCCGCCCGCTCACCACGTACTGGTGCAGGTCATCGCGGTGGTTGTCGTGTCGCCGGTTGACGTAGATGCGCCCGACCCCGAAGAACTCGTGGAGATCCTCGAGACTGCGGGCACTCCCCGCTCCTTGCGTTACGACGAACTGGTGCATGACCTGCAGACCGGTTCGGTAGCCGCGTCGTCCGGGCCGGTGTGGCTGGCGGACGAAGCTAATGGAGAAGCATCCCTCTCCGTCTACGAAACCCAGAACCCAGCCAAGCGAGATCAGCCTTTCCTGCTGGTTGTCTGCACCGACCGGATTGTCACTGCCCATGACTGCAAGTCTAGGACGAGTACCGGACGGATACTCAGGTTTTCCAGCATATAGCCGGATGCACACCGCAACGTTACCGCTGCGGGGGGCAACGAATTACCTTAGGACCGTTATAGTTACGGCCGCCGTTTACCGGGGCTTAGTTTCAGTGCTTCGGGCCGAAGCCCTAACACCTCCACGTAACCTTCCGGCACCGGGCAGGCGTCAGCCCCTATACGTCGTCTTACGACTTCGCAGAGACCTGTGTTTTTGGTAAACAGTCGCTTGAACCTATTCACTGCGGCCCCCTCGGGCTCCGTCCGTGAAGGACTTCACCCTACCGGGGCACCCCTTATCCCGAAGTTACGGGGCGATTTTGCCGAGTTCCTTAACGAGGGTTATCTCGATCACCTTAGTATTCTCTACTTGCCCACCTGTGTCGGTTTTGGTACGGGCACGCGCGTCCTCCCTAGAGGCTTTTCTTGGAGGCATGGCGTCGGGGACTCGCCGGCTTAGAGCCAGCTGGCATCGCACCTCGGGTTATGCGGCCCCGCGTTTACGGGGCCACCCCTACATGCTTACCCCAGGTCAACCATCGCCTGGGTTCCCCTAGCCGTCCTCGTCCACCCTTTGGTCAAGCGGACGCGACGTGGTACGGGAATATCAACCCGTTGGCCATCGGCTACGCCTTTCGGCCTCGCCTTAGGACCCGACTAACCCTGAGCCGAAGAACGTTGCTCAGGAAACCTTGGGCAATCGGCGGGGGGGATTCTCACCCCCCTTTCGTTACTCATGCCGGCATTCTCACTTCCCGCGCCTCCACGGCTGGCTTACGCCGCCGCTTCACGGGCACAGGAACGCTCTCCTACCGCGCGATCGGCCCGAAGGCCTCACGCACCCGCAGCTTCGGTGACTAGCTTGAGCCCCGTTACATTGTCCGCGCCCGAACACTTGACCAGTGAGCTGTTACGCACTCTTTCAAGGATGGCTGCCTCTAAGCCAACCTCCTGGTTGTCTCTGCATTCGAACATCGTTTCCCACTTAGCTAGTACTTGGGGACCTTAGCTGGCGGTCTGGGCTGTTCCCCTCTCGACGCTGAAGTTTATCCCCCAGCGACTGACTCCCGGAGTAAACGTGATGGTCTTCGGAGTTTGCCTGAAGTCGGTAACCTGGTAGGGCCCCTAGTCCAAACAGTGCTCTACGGCCATCACGCAATTTATCCGAGGCTATACCTAAATATATTTCGGAGAGAACGAGATATCTCTGAGCTTGATTAGCCTTTCACTCCGACCCACAGGTCATCCGCCCAGTTTTCAACCTAGGTCGGTTCGGTCCTCCACGGAGTCTTACCCCCGCTTCAACCTGCCCATGGGTAGCTCGCTCAGTTTCGCGTCTACCGCCCACGACTGTGTCGCCCTGTTCGGACTCGCTTTCGCTACGGCTCCGCTCATCGCTTAACCTTGCCGCAGACGAGTAACTCGCCGGCTCGTTATGCAAAAAGCACGCGGTCACGGCACGAGGCCGCTCCCACCGCTTGTAGGCACGCGGTTTCAGGTACTATTTCACTCCCCTTCAGGGGTACTTTTCACCTTTCCCTCACGGTACTAGTCCGCTATCGGTCACCAGGGAGTACTTAGCCTTGGAGGGTGGTCCCCCCAGGTTCGGTCCGCGTTTCACGTGCACGGACCTACTCAGGAACGCCTGACGGAAGGCCGTGGGGTTTCGCCTACGGGACGATTGCCCTCTGTGGTGCGCGGTTCCACGCGCTTCGGCTACCGCACGGCTTTCTGACTTCCGCCGAACCGGGCACGGTTCGGACCAGGCGTCCTACAACCCCAGGCAGGCAACGCGTGCCCGCTTACACCTGCCTGGTTTGGGCCGATCCCCTTTCGCTCGCCACTACTCGGGGAGTCTCGGTTGATTTCCTTTCCTCGGGCTACTGAGATGTTTCACTTCGCCCGCTTGTCTTCGCCACGCCTATGTGTTCAGCGCAGGATGACGCCGCATTACCGGCGCCGGGTTGCCCCATTCGGGAATCCGCGGGTCAAAGGCCGTTCAGCGCCTCACCGCGGCTTATCGCAGCCGTCCACGCCCTTCTTCGACTCCTGATGCCAAGGCATCCACCGTGTGCCCTTCTTATCTTGACGGTGATCAAAGCCGGACCCGAGGGCCCGGCCGGTGATACCCGTTTACGTTGGCTCCTGCTGTGCAGTTTTCAAGGTCCGCGGAGAGGCGATGCGCCACGGAGCGGAGCTGGGACTGTGCCCGGCGCCCCGGCCGCGGCCGGTCTCTCAAAACTCGACAGCAAACGGCGGACCGCGAACGGTCCGGCGCCTTGTCCGGTCGACGTTCTAGGCGCCGGCGCGATTGAAGAGCGCCGACGGCATCCAAAGATGCTCCCTAGAAAGGAGGTGATCCAGCCGCACCTTCCGGTACGGCTACCTTGTTACGACTTCACCCCAGTCACTGGCCCCACCTTCGACGGCTCCTTCCCCAGAGGGGTTAGGCCACCGGCTTCGGGTGTTGCCAATTCCCGTGGTGTGACGGGCGGTGTGTACAAGGCCCGGGAACGTATTCACCGCGGCATTGCTGATCCGCGATTACTAGCAACTCCGCCTTCATGCAGGCGAGTTTCAGCCTGCAATCCGAACTGAGACCGGCTTTGAGGGATTCGCTCCACCTCGCGGTATTGCAGCCCTCTGTACCGGCCAATGTAGCACGTGTGTAGCCCTGGACATAAGGGGCATGATGACTTGACGTCATCCCCACCTTCCTCCGGTTTGTCACCGGCAGTCTCGCATGAGTCCCCAACTAAATGCTGGCAACATGCGACGGGGGTTGCGCTCGTTGCGGGACTTAACCCAACATCTCACGACACGAGCTGACGACAGCCATGCACCACCTGTGAAAGTGCCCCGAAGGGAGACCGTGTTTCCACGGCTGTCACTCACATGTCAAGCCCAGGTAAGGTTCTTCGCGTTGCGTCGAATTAAACCACATGCTCCGCTGCTTGTGCGGGCCCCCGTCAATTCCTTTGAGTTTTAGCCTTGCGGCCGTACTCCCCAGGCGGGGCACTTAATGCGTTAGCGCCGGCACGGGGGGAGTCGACACCCCCCACACCTAGTGCCCATCGTTTACAGCGTGGACTACCAGGGTATCTAATCCTGTTTGCTCCCCACGCTTTCGCGTCTCAGTGTCAGTACCGTCCCAGCGAGCTGCCTTCGCCATTGGTGTTCCTCCTGATATCTGCGCATTTCACCGCTACACCAGGAATTCCACTCGCCTCTTCCGGACTCCAGCCCGGCAGTATCCACCGGCATTCCAGGGTTGAGCCCTGGACTTTCACGGCGGACTGACCGGGCCACCTACACGCTCTTTACGCCCAATGATTCCGGACAACGCTTGCCCCCTACGTATTACCGCGGCTGCTGGCACGTAGTTAGCCGGGGCTTCTTCTGAAGGTACCGTCACTCCGGCCCGCTATTAACGGGCGGAGCTTCGTCCCAACTGAAAGGGGTTTACAACCCGAAGGCCGTCTTCCCCCACGCGGCGTTGCTGCGTCACGCTTTCGCGCATTGCGCAAGATTCCCCACTGCTGCCTCCCGTAGGAGTCTGGGCCGTGTCTCAGTCCCAGTGTGGCTGATCGTCCTCTCAGACCAGCTACCCATCGCAGCCTTGGTGGGCCATTACCCCACCAACAAGCTAATGGGCCGCGGGCCCATCCCGATGCGGAGGCCGAAGCTTCCTTTCCGCGCGAGCCTTGTGGCTCGCGAGCACATCCGGTATTAGCCCGAGTTTCCTCGGGTTGTCCCGGTCATCGGGGCAGGTTACCCACGTGTTACTCACCCGTTCGCGGCTTTGCCCCAGGGCAAGCCCTGGTTCGTCGCTCCACTTGCATGTGTTAAGCACGCCGCCAGCGTTCGTCCTGAGCCAGGATCAAACTCTCCGTGAAGATGGCCACGACGGCCGAAGCCGTCGGGCCGAGAGAGTTCGTCAGCATCCACACGAGGGGCGCCCTGGTACACAAGCTGGGCGCCCGGGATGCATGACGGGGTAATTCTGGCCACCGCCGCGGCCGCGCGAACGCGATCGGGCGGCGGTTCGGACATGTGCATACAGGCAATGGGAGTCGCCTGCATGCATGCTGTCGAGTTTTCAAAGACCGCCGCGCCGCTCTCCGGTGGGGCTTCCCCCTCGAGGGCGCGCCGCCCGAGCAGCCCTCATCGGGCGCTCGAGAAGCGGGCCGGCCAGTATAGCGCTCCCGTGCGTGTCGGGATAGGCCTCGGGCGCCGGTTCCTACCCTCCTCCCACCTACCAGACGACCTGCACGTGGACGGTGCGGTCGCGCTCGCGATCGTCGAAATCCAGCAGCACGACCTGCTGCCAGGTGCCGAGCGCGAGGCGGCCGTCGACGATCGGGATCGTCTCCGTCGACCCGATGATCGCCGCGCGCATGTGCGCGTGGGAGTTCGTGTCGTGGTTCAGGCGGTTGTGCTGGTAGTCCCCGTGGGTCGGGATCAGCGGCTCGTACTCCATGGTGGTCACGGCGACCGTCGACCCACGCCCCGCCACGCAGACGATGCCCTGCTGCGCTCCCGCGGCCTCGACCGCGCTGGCCACACCCTCGGTCAGGTCCACGATGTGGCCGTGCCCTCCGGTCCGGAACCGCAGCATCGCGCTGTGGACGGCCACGGCCCCGGCGCGCTCAGCTGCGCCGCAGGCGCCGGAAGCGCCGCTTGCCGACCTGGAGCACCGCACCGTCCAGCCGCTCGGCGGGGAGGTCCTGCTCCTCGGCGCCCAGCGGCTCGCCGTCGAGGCGCACGCCGCCCTGCTCGAGCAGCCGCCGGCCCTCCGACCGCGAGAGCCCGAACAGCGACTGCATGAGCGCGGGCAGGTGGACGCGGCCATTGACCGGCTCGAAGGCGGCGTCCTCGATCTCCTCCGGCGGGCGGTGCTCGACGTGGAGGCGGTCGAAGTGCTCCTCGGCCGCCGCGGCCGCCGCCTCGTCGTGGAAGCGGGCGACGAGCGCCCGCGCCAGCGCTCGCTTGGCGTCCCGCGGGGCCACCCCATCCGGCGGGGGCTCGCCCAGCAGGAGGCGGTAGTACACGTCGAGCGCGGCGTCGGGCACGCGCATCGTCTTGCCGTAGATCTCCTCGGGGGGCTCGGTGACGCCGATGTAGTTGTCCAGCGTCTTCGACATGCGGCGCTCGCCGTCGGTGCCCGGCAGGATCGGCAGCGTCAGCACGGCCTGCTCGGGCTGGCCGTAGGCGCGCTGGACGTCGCGTCCGAGCAGGAGGTTGAACTTCTGGTCGGTGCCGCCGAGCTCGACGTCGGCGCGCACCGCCACCGAGTCGTAGCCCTGCAGCAGCGGGTAGAGCAACTCGAGCACGGAGATCGGCTCGCCGGCGGCGTAGCGGTTGGCGAAGTCGTCGCGCTCGAGCAGCTGGGCGACGGTGGCGGTCCGGGCCAGGGCGAAGAGGTCCTCGGCCGCCAGGTCGAGCCACTCGCTGTTGCGGCGGACCTCGACCTTGGCGGGATCGGAGTCGAGGACCTTGAAGGCCTGCTCCTGGAAGGTGCGCGCGTTCGCGTCGATCTCCTCGCCCGAGAGCACCGGGCGCGTGGAGGAACGCCCGCTGGGGTCGCCCACGCGCGCGGTGAAGTCGCCGACGATCAGCACCACGAGATGGCCGGCGTCCTGGAACTCGCGCAGGCGCTGCAGCACGACCGTGTGACCGAGGTGGATGTCCGGCGCCGTGGGGTCGATGCCGAGCTTCACGCGCAGTGGGCGGCCCTCCTCCGCGGCCCGCGCGAGCTTGTCCGCCAGGGCGCCCTCGGGCAGCGAGTCGACCGCGTCGTGGGCGAGCCGGGCAGCCGCCTCGGCGGGGTCGGATGCGGGGGGCTGCATCGAGGCCCAATGCTAGACTTTCGCGCTTGGTGCGGCCCGACGGCTGCTGCCTGCTCGCCGACGTTGCGGAGCTTTTTTCCGCAGCCCGGTCGCTTTTTCGCGTCCGCGCATGAGCGACGACCCCACCGACATCCCCTCCGGCGAAGACCCGCCGGCGCCCATCCCGTTTCAGCGGCCGGATGGCAGCTCCCCGTCCAACGGCGGGCCGCGCCGAAAGCCGCGCCTGAACCGCGTCCGGCTGGCTCTGATCCTCGTGCCGCTCGGGATGCTGGCCTTCGTCTCGACGGTCTTCGGGATGATGATGGCGGTCGCCTCCGACCTGCCGCAGCTGGAGAACAAGCAGAAGTTCAAGAACGCCAAGCAGTCGGTGCTGCTCGACGCCCGCGGCCGTCCCCTGGCCATCCTCTCGGACAGCAAGAACCAGATCCTCGTCAGCTCCGCCGAGATCGCCCCGGCGATGCAGCACGCCATCGTGGCGGTGGAGGACCAGCGCTTCTACGAGAACCAGGGGATCGACGTGCGGGGCATGGCACGCGCCCTGCTGGCCGACGTCAAGCTGGGATCGAGCGCGCAGGGCGGGTCGACCATCACCCAGCAGTTCGTCAAGAACGCGCTCCAGGCCCAGAACAACCGCACCGTCTTCGAGAAGCTGCGCGAGGCCGCGCTGGCCTACCACCTCACGCGCAAGTGGACGAAGCAGAAGATCCTCACGGAGTACCTCAACTCGATCTATTTCGGCAACGGGGCCTACGGGATCGAATCCGCCGCGCGGATCTACTTCGGGAAGGACCTCAACTGCGGCGGGAACCCGAGCGACCACTGCGCCGTGCTGCTCAATCCCGCCCAGTCGGCGTTGCTCGCCGGCATCGTGTCCTCGCCCTATGGCTACGACCCGATCGCGCACCCGCAGGCCGCCACGCAGCGCCGCAACTTCGTGCTTCGGAAGATGCGGGCCCAGGGCTACGTCACCCAGTCGGAGTACGACCAGGACACGCACATCGCCCTGCCGACCCGCGACGGCATCCAGCCGCCGACCGAGGCCGTCACCGATCCGTCGGCCGCGTTCTTCGTCGATTGGGTGCGCCAGCAGATGTACAACCACTTCGGCGAGCGCGCGTTCATCGGCGGCCTCAACGTCAAGACCACGCTCGACCTCGACCTCCAGCAGGCGGCGGTCAACGCGGTGCAGAGCCGCTTCTCCGACCCGAGCGGGCCGACGGCGTCGCTCGTGGCCATCGACAACCGGACGGGCGAGGTCCGGGCGATGGTCGGCGGGCCCGACTACAAGCGCTCCTCGTTCAACCTGGCGACCCAGGGCCAGCGTCAGCCCGGCTCCGCGTTCAAGGCCTTCGTGCTCGCCGCCGCCCTGAAGAAGGGCACCTCCCCCGACTCCGTCTGGGCTTCCCAGCAGAAGGAGTTCACGGTGCCGCACAGCGGCGGCAAGGAGGTCTTCCAGGTCCACAACTTCGAGGGCGAGTACGCGGGCTCGCGCTCGCTGTGGGACGCGATCGCGCAGTCCGACAACTCGGTGTTCGCCGAGGTCGGGATCCGGACGGGGATCCCGCGGATCGTCCGCGCCGCATACGCGATGGGCATCCGGACGCCTGTCTCGCACAACTACGCGATCACGCTCGGCGGGCTCACGCAGGGCGTGACCCCGCTCGACATGGCCCACGCGTACGAGACGCTCCAGCAGGGCGGCTTGAGGATCACGAATCGCCGGCTCGGGGCCGAGAAGGCGGGCCCGGTCGGGATCCACGAGGTCCGCGACAGCCACAACAACGTGATCGCGGTCAACGACCACCCGAACAAGATCCGCGCTCTCCCCAAGCACGTCGCGGAGACCGAGACGCAGATGCTCCAGGGCGTGATCGCGAGCGGTACCGGGACCGGCGCGGCGATCGGCGGGTTCGAGGCCGGCAAGACCGGCACGACCGAGAACTCGGGTGATGCCTGGTTCGTCGGCTTCAACGAGAAGTACACGGTGGCCGTGTGGGTCGGCTATCCCGACAAGCTCAAGCCGATGCTGACCGAGTACGGCGGCAGCGCCGTGACGGGCAAGACGTTTCCCGCTGATATCTGGCACGACTTCATGCTCGCCGCGCGGGAGATCGACGCCCAGCACCGCGCCGACGACGCCGCGCGCAACCCCAAGAAGCAGGGGACGACGTCCACCGACACGGGCTCGCCCTCCGGCGATACCGGCGCGGGTTCCGCGGGCACCGGCACCGATCAGTCGGCACCCTCCGGCTCGAGCGGCGGCGGCTCCGGCACTCCGAGCACCGGCGGTGGCGGCGGCCCGCCCTCGTCCGGCGGTGGCGGCTCCGG
>WNFG01013153.1_pt1 | contig 11589 bp, 10 predicted proteins | sample 5400431 | NCBI WGS metagenome assembly WNFG01 (sample SAMN13153346, study PRJNA577476) | soil metagenome | isolation source: 120 cm saprolite under Douglas fir tree site 2 hole 3 replicate 2 | place: USA:California | collected 2015-04-18
TGAGGCGGGCCTCAGGATCGAAGAGAACGCGATGGTTCACCACGATGCGTCCTCGATCAGGGGTTGCGAGTCCGGCGACGCAGTCGAGCAGCGTCGTCTTCCCGGCCCCGGATGGACCAAACAGAATAGTGAAACCGGGCTCGGCGTCGAAATCGACCTGGAGCGAGAATTCATGCTCGGCGGACAGGAAGCGCTTGCGAAAACTCGCTTGAAGAGGGCCATCAGTGATTTCGCGTTCCCGGGCGCCCGATTTGGAGGCGGGCAGCAGCGAAGTTTCCGGCTTCGCGCTGGCGTCTTCGATAATTTGCGGGCGACTCATCGAAATTCCAGTTTCAATTCTTAAGGATACCCCGGAAGCCCTTCATACCTAAAACCTGTCTATTTCGCAAGCGCCGATGATCCAGAGTCTTCGATTCACCGCGTAGACGAACGAGGGGATGGTAAAGGCCAGCACCAGCAAAAGCAGCGCAGTCTCATTCGCTGCGGAATAGTTGGACGTCTGCACTTTGTCGTAAATGTCGATGGAAACCGTGCGTGTGACGCCGGGTATGTTGCCTCCGACCATGAGCACCACGCCAAATTCTCCCATGGTGGGGCACCCGAGAAAACGTGCGGAACCGCGAAGCTCCGAGAGTTGCCGACGCCTCCATCAGTTTGCGGTCGACGGAAGAAAAGGAAGCCGCGAACGGTTGCACCGCAAAAGGCAGGCTGTAGAGGATCGAGCCGATCGCCGGTCCTGCGAAGGCGAAAGCCAGAGTGTGGCCGGTGAGCGACTGCCACCAGCGTCCTAACGGGCTGCGCTAACCCAGTGCTACGAGGAGATAAAAACCGACAACCGTTGGGGGCAACACGATAGGCAGGGCGACCGCAGCCTCGATCAGAAACTTCCCGCGCCAGCGCGAGAAGGCGATCCGATATGAGAGAGGGAGTCCCGGAACGAAGAGTATGGCCGAGACCACCGCAGCCAATTGCAGGGTGAGCCAGAATGCCTCCCAATCGATAGGCATGAGCCCTCAACTAGTAAGGCTAGTTCTTTTCGGGCGCCTGCGCCGGCAAACCGAAGCCGTAACGACTTAATACCTTTGCCGATTCGGCAGTCTTAATGTACTCCACGAAAGCCGCGGCCTGTTTCTTGCGCCGTGACCGCGAAATAATCACCAGGCCCTGTTCGAGCGGTGGGTACGCCTCGGCCGGAATCTGCCAGTATCTTCCCTTTCCCTGGATCGGAGGGGAGGTGACGTGCGCGAGAGCGACGAAGCCGACCTGGGCGTTTCCCGATTCGACGAACTGCGCCGCCTGGGAAACATTTTCGCCCATCACCAGACGATCCGACACCTGATCGTACAATTGCACATGTTTCATCGCCGCCACTGCTGCGCGTCCGTAAGGCGCGTGCTGCGGGTTCGCAATGGCAATTTTTTTTATCGCTGGATCAGTCAATACATTCATTCCTTTGTGCTCTACATCCAGAGGCGAGTCGATTGGAACCCAAAGCACTAGGCCTCCGATAGCGTAACGATAGAGGGACGAAGCCTCGGCTTGGCCCGTGTCGGCTAGTTTCCTGGGATAGTCCATGTCAGCGGAAAAGAACAAGTCAAAGGGCGCACCATTCTGAATCTGCTCCGCCAGTGCTCCTGAAGCACCGAAGGAAAGCTTCACCGTGATCCCGGTTTGTTTCTTGAAGCCAGCGGCGATTTCTGTCAGCGCGGAGTTCAGGTCGGCTGCCGCGGCAACAGTAATTTCACGTCCGACGGTCGGCGCGCTCGAAGCCGAAAAACCTGGCAACGCAATCAGATTAAGGAGAAAAACTAGCTGTGTCCAACGAAGCTTCCGCATGCAAACGATTCCTCGAATAAATTCCTTCGTTAACAAAGGGTGACGAGAGATTGTACAGGTCTTAGTCTGCGCGAGTCGGTTAGCGATTGAACTTTCGATCCGATTGTGGCTTTCCTGGGATTGCGCGCCCGTTCTACCGGAGGTTGTGACTGCCCCTCTCATTTTCCAAAGTGGTCCGGTTCCAATCTGAAACAAGCGTTTTGCGTTGACTCTCGTTCACACCGCTTTCGACACTGCCACAAGGTTAAGCAGTTTGAAACCAGCCCTGGCCACCACCGGCCACCCCCATTACATCATCATTGATGTCGGGGTCTTCGCCCTCGTAGGTGACACTCAGCCAGCGACCAACGTGGCCCGACTGAATTTTGCCGGTCAGATCGTACGTCGCTAGAAAAGTAAAGCGATTCCCGTGAGAGCCTTGAAGCGTTTACTGAGTCGTTTCCTTGCCTTTGACGGTTACGCGAGGGAAGCCCAGGAAGGCGCCTCAAGCCGGGGACTGTCTTTAACTTCTCCCACGCTGGTGCCGACTGGTCCGCTCGTGGGCGAGACGCTCAGAATCTACGGTGTCACAATGAACTGCTTGTTACTGGTCAACGTGCCGTTGGAGGTCGTTACGGTGACAAAGCCCGTCGTAGCCCCACTCGGAACCATTGCCCTCAGAAAAGTCCCCGTATTCCCCTGCAAAGCTACCGCGGCTGGCGTCCCGTTGAAAGAGACGGTGCTGGCAGAGGTGAATCCCTGTCCCAGGAACTCGACCGCTCTTCCCACCTTACCCGAATACGGAAGAAGGGTGACGAATCCCGGCGCTGGCGCCCCAGCTGTAGAAGACACCGCAGCCAGAACGACCACCGACGCACAACTCGCCGCTACCTCCAGAAAAAGTATCACCGTACACGAGCCCATTCGTATGCTGCAATGGGGTGACTAAAGGCTTCTCGCCGGTCGTGCCGTCGAAATTGTAGAGGACCGAGTAATTGCCTGCAGGAGTGATCTGGAATAGATTGCCGCACCCGGTGCATGTGACGTTCCCTTCGTTGGCTCCGTAAAAGTTGCCGTCAGTGGCTTGCACCAAACCAGCAACTGGACGGCTTCCGTCCGTCGTCCCGTTCAGGTCGTGCAAAACGGTCAGGCCTCCAGTCGGTGTGACCCGGAAAACCACGCCGGCGTTTGCAGTCCCGCCCGCCGAGGTCGTTCCGTAGAAGTTCCCATTGCTGCCCTGAACCAGTGGGCCGAACGGCTCGCTGCCGTGTGTGCCATCAAAGTTAGATAGCACAGTGACCTTCCCGGTACTCTTGAGCTGGAAAACCACGCCGGCACCCGTGGTCCCGCCGTTCCCCGTCGCCCCGTAGTAGTTCCCATCCGTGCCCAGAACTAGTGGACCCATGGGGTAGCAACCGTGAATGCTATCAAACCCGTAAAGTAGCGTGAACGAGCCAGAGGCTGTGATCCTGTATAACGTGCCACAATGCGACCTTCCTCCCAATTCAGCCGTACCATAGAGACTTCCGTCGGTTCCCTGGATCGGCGGGGCGATGGGAGTGGCCCCATCATTGCCGTTTGTGAAGTCGTAGAGCACGGTGAGGCTACCATTCGGTGCCATCTTGAATACGTTCCCATAGCCCTGGCTGCCCCCATTCGAGCTGGTGCCATAAAAATTGCCATCCAAGCCGAGGGTCAAGCCACCATAAGGTAGGTAGCCGTCCGTGCAATTCGTCTGAGCGCAAAAGCTATACCGAACCCTTAGCTTTCCCGCAGGAGAAATCTCGAATACCGCGCCACCTTCGTGTGCCCCGCCACCGGACGACGTGCTGTATAAGTTGCCATCACGGCCCTGCACCACAATCCCAGAATAGGTAGGGTTCGCCGGGTCTGTGCTTCGGCTTCCGAGGTTGTACACCACGGAGAAAGTTTGGGCGTATGTAGGCATAGCGAGGGACACAGCAATCAGGACCAGCAATGCGAAAGCAGACCTGCGATAGCTCTCGATTCTCCTCATGGAACCTCTTTCATTGGCCTCCTCGAATTGAGGGGCGATACGTCTTCGTGCAGAGCGGGGAAGTTAAACGGGATTTCCTTTTTGACTCCGAAAACAGTTGGCATCGTACACCTGTCTTACCTCCGGAGAGGTATCTTTAACTGACTCCATCTCGGCACCCCGACGTGGTGGACTCCGACCATCGCAGTGAAGTAACCCACATCCAGGTCACTTTTCGAACACCTCTTCCTCCACTATCCGGTTGGTCGATTCAGCTCGTGTGTGGCCTCGCAAGTCTGCTCGCCACAGTCCGAGTCTTCGAATTTCTTCTTCGAACCCGGGAGGATTCTGCAGCCAGCCCCACGCTTCGGTAAGACACTCTCACCCATTCTGAAGCAAGTAGTGGAGCCCTTGTTGATGTAACAGCGATCTTTGGGCTGCGAAATACCAGCCCATTCAATGATGTGTCTTGATCCATTTTCAGCGGATGTCACACTTGGTGCCTTTTTTAGTGGCTGACGATTTCCTTCGCCAAGAATTTATCTCGCAATTCCCTCCTCTCGCGTTGATTCACCCCAGAACGGCATTACCAGAGCTCTGAAGCGTTCTCGCGAACAAGTCCCCTCGCGGGAGGTAGTAATGCTGGTTGAGGCGGTAGAGGCGGGAAGCAAAGCACCAAGTACTCTGCGACCGTCATCGTGACCTCTGGCTCCCTCATCCGCCCGCACCACATTAGACCTGCTGATCACGAAGTGACGACTGCCCGTCATCCACGCTATGATCAGTTGCCAGCCTGAGTCTTTTGTCGTGATCGGAGGCGGCATTGTCGGCCTCGCCGTAGCATTGGAGATCACGAGGCGCTTTCCGCGGTTGCGCCTGCTGCTGGTGGAAAAAGAAGATAGAGTCGCATGCCACCAGAGCGGGCACAATAGCGGCGTCATCCATTCCGGCGTCTATTACAAGCCTGGGTCGCTCAAGGCCCGGCTATGTGTTGCGGGCGCCGCAGGGATGATCGCATTCTGCCGCGAACACGACATTCCACATAGAGTCTGCGGCAAAGTGATCGTGGCCACAAGTGAGGAGGAACTGCCGCGTCTGGAAGAATTGCGACGGCGTGGTGAAGCCAACGGCGTCATCGGATTACGTCTAGTCGGCACTGAAGAGTTACGCGAAATCGAGCCGCACGCGAGCGGTCTAGGCGCTCTTTTCGTTCCCTCGACGGGCGTCACCGATTACGCCCTAGTTTCCGAGAAGTACGCACAGTTGACGGCCGCGCAGGGCGGAACCATTCTGCCTTCCGCCGAAGTTACCAGCATCCATCGTCGAACCGACGAAATCATTGTTCAGACGCGCCGCACAGCCTTCTCTACCTACCACCTCATCAACTGCGCCGGTTTGTTCAGTGACCGGATCAGCCGCATGGCCGGCGACGAGCCGCAAGTCATGATCGTTCCCTTTCGCGGTGAATATTATGACCTTGTTCCAGCGCGCGAGTCGCTGGTGCGGGCGCTGATTTATCCCGTTCCTGATCCGCGATTTCCCTTCCTGGGCGTGCACTTCACGCGGCACATCACCGGCAAAGTCGACTCCGGGCCCACCGCTGTCCTCGCTCTCGAGCGCGAAGGCTATCGCCGCACCAACGTCAGCCTGCACGATCTGGCATCATCTCTCACCTTCCCTGGCTTCTGGCGGATGGCGGCCCAACACTGGCGCAGCGGCTGCGGCGAGTATTACCGCTCGTTGTCCAAAGCAGCTTTTGTGCGTGCTCTGCAGCGGCTCCTTCCTGAGGTGTGCGAAGCGGATCTGGTTCCGGGCGACTCCGGAGTCCGCGCCCAGGCCGTCAGACGAGACGGCGCCTTGGTGGACGACTTTCAGATTGTTCCCTCCGCCAGGATGCTGCACGTGCTGAATGTCCCATCGCCGGCGGCAACTGCGTCGCTGCTGATTGCCCGTACCATCGTGGACACAGCGAGCAAAGCCTGGGCCTGGCAGGTCTAGTCGCCATCGCTGGCATTCATTGAGACTAAACTTCAGGCCTCGCTGCAGGGGCTCGAATTCAACCGGGTCGTTGTGCCGGCTAAAGGGGTTTGTTCGAGTCCGACGAGGCTCGATCTCCAGCACTTCCAGACGTCGCGGACTCATTTCGAGAGTAATTACTTCAAAACCACCGATACCTCGGTCGTGAGCATGGTACCCTGTGTCAGGGCGGGAAACACACTTCCCCGTTCTCAACTCAGAACTGTATCGGCCAAAGTCCAGCGCGCTTCCTAACGCTGCGCACAAAAGTGGCAGCTTCATGCCAGCATCAGTACGATCTGACGTCGTCTCTCAGTTCCCGGCTTCTGGCGCAAGGCGGAACACTGGCGCAGCGGCCGCAGCGAGTATATCCCGTCGCGATTATGCATTATTTATGGCAATTTGCGACCAGGTCCGAGGCTATCATCTCGGCTGCGTCCTGGACGTCGGGCATTTGGTGGGGCGCGTCGGGCACGCAACCGACGGAATTTGTTGAGGCAACCTGGGATTGGTAGTTCAGCCCCTGATTAATTGCAGAGGACAAGTCCTGCCCGCCATAGAGAAAACGTAGCATTGTATTTGGATAGTTTAGAACCGCATCTGGTGAAGTGACCGAATCGTTCAGAAACTGTTGCTGGTGCTGCGTGCTGTGCATTGGCATGCTGCTGGAGCACCACGGCCCCGGATAAGCCGGATCGATGAAGTTGACCGCGTTGTCGATGCCCACGCCCATTCCCACGTTGGCTCCGGAACAGTATTCAACCGCCGGGGGCACGTCATCGATGCAACCATGGTCCACGCGATTAAAAGGCGGGCCGCTGGTGATTTCTGCAAACGTCAAGAAGCTGCCCAGACTATAGTGAGCTAGCCCTTCGCTGATGTTCTGTCCGCCCGCAGAGTTGCCGGTGGCGCATAACGGCACGCTGGGCGTCTGCTGAGACACCCACTGCACAACCATGGCGAAGCGACACGCGGCCGCTCTCACTCCCTGACCATTGACGTTGTGCTCCCAGCCCAGGCCATCTGAGAATGGCGCCCCCCATGTCAATTCCACGGCTTCATAGTTGGCCGCCACTACATTATTCACGGTCACGTTGCCATACTTTGCGAAGGTCTCGTAAAGAAGGTTCCCGTCGCCTCCGGTAGTGAAGATGACCGTGCCCACCGGATTTGCGGGCGCAATGATCTTCACGTAAGCCGTGTAGTTCGGAATGTTTGGGCAGATGATGTCCAGAGCGAAACAAGATGTACCCTGCAAGCCGTTCGTCGGGCAGACTACTTGCGTGGCCGTAACCGGACCGGTCGTGGTCGGTGGAACCTGCTTGCTCATACTTTGCGAACCAGAGCACGAAACCATGAAGCATGAACAAATTATTAGAAATAGGACTAGCACAATTACGGTCAATTTCACCACGGATCCCTCTTGCGGGCGAATTCTATCCGAACACTTCAACCCAGGATCTCTCCAAAAGTTGCTCTACTGTCTACTCTGGCCAAACCCTTGATCCATCGAAGCAACCCCCCTTTACACGCTCGGTCTCACAACTCTCGAGCCCGCTAGCCTTGCGAATCAGAGCGTTTCGACCCGTCTCTTCATCCCAACGCATGCCCCAGTGATCAATCCGGTTTGACCAGGTGGACGGCATCCTGCTCAGCGTGTTTCAATCATTGTCCGGGGGAGTCGGCGGCCTCGTGTCGTTGAGGAAGTGGTCGGCTCTCAGCGGTGCTGGGATAGTCTGAAACTTGATCGGAGTCTGGCTGAAATTGAAACAGTCAGAAAAGTCGTCAGCGGGGACATCGGCGTAACCGACAGAAGAAAGACCGAAAGTTTCTTCGATGAACTTGAGGATGCTGCCAAAATCGTGCGTGTTGTGCGAAATGAAGCCCGCCTTGGCGAAGGGAGAGACTACGATCAGGGGAACGCGGAAGCTATAGACGTAGCCGGATCCCCAACTGGTGCCGTCGTTGATCACTTTTGGCGGCACGTGATCGTACCAGCCGCCCCAGTCATCCCATGTGATGATGATGGCAGTGTTCGTCCAGTAGGCACTGTTTCCGATGGCATTGACGATCGAGGCTACCCAGGAGGGTCCGGAACCGTCGTTGAAGCGGGCGTGATCGGATGTCTGACCGGTTGGGATTACCCAGCTAACCTGCGGAAGCTGGTTGTTGGCGATGTCGTTAAGAATCTGAGTATTGTTCATGATCACGTTGGCCCAATCTGCGGCCGTGCAGACCAACGTCCCATTCTGCATCTGCGGCTGGCAAAGATGCTGAATGGCATCGGGACCGTTCCAAAGCGCGGCATTAACTCCCGCATCGACGGTGTAGTAGCGCCACCTGATACCTTTGGCGTCCAATGCGTCGATTAGAGTGGGGTGCTCGAAGCAGGGAAACTGGGTGCCGAATTCAACCCCCGAGGAGTTGATCAGTTTGACTGTCTCACCGGGTGGCGAAAGGCAACCCGCTCCGCCGGCGTTCTCAGCGGCAAAGGAAGTGCTGGTGGCAGTGGGGGCCGAGGTTCCCGAAATGATGAACTGGTGCGCCGGGAGGCTGGGTCCTTCGTTGGTCTGGAACATGCGGTCACCGAAGGTGTACTGCTCAGCCATGGTGAAATAAGGCTGAACGTCTTGCGGGCTCACGAACATGTACTGCGGATTGGAAGGGCAACTCGGCAGGCAGCCGATCTTGTCGGCCCCATCCATTTTGCCGTTATCGTACATGGCAAGGAAATCCTCGTGGCCGTGGTTAAGGTCGTAAGTGTTGGCCAGCGGCCCGGGGATCAAAGCGATCGTCTGGCCTTGGGAGTTGAGGCCTGAGCTGGCAATGTCAGCGCCATTCTTAATCAGAACCGAGTCTTGAAACAGGTTATCGGGCGTTCGGTTTTCCTGGAAGATGATTACAACGTGCTGGATCCGACTGGAGGAAGGAGGCGACGTAGTCGCAGCGCCGCCGCCTCCGCAGCCGTTCATGGCGAGAAGAAGCGCGCCAAAAAGGATCAGGAGAACCACCAGAACAGGCGGTAATGATCGACACATGAAAGCGCCTCCGCGCACAGACCCATTCATCGGAGATGGAGTTGCCACGAGCCATTTGTTGCCACCCGCGCCAATCTAGTTCGCCCGATGTTTACCTTGCCTAGAGGTTCCAACCCACAACGACAATTTTCCACTCGGCATAAGCTTAAGAAAAGAAACCAACCACAGTCGCCTAATAAGGAGGCCACCTAGCTAGCCATACCGCAACGTAGCAACGGTCCCACTCAAGAGTCCACCCGCGCGATCACTCAGGGATCACACAGGTCGCGCCATACACCACAGTCGGCACTTTAAGCAATCAAGATCCAGAAATGCGGATCGCCGAACTGCGGGAGTATGCAGGGCGTCGCGGCGGACAGATCGTTGAGGAATTCTCGGACCGGGGCCAGTCGGGCTGCAAGGAGAGAGGCCAGCACTCAATCGGCTCATGTCCGACGCTTGCCGTCGACGAGTGACGCCGTCTTGGTCTCGGAAGATTGACCGCTTTGGAAGATCCGGAACGAAGTATGTCTTCATTCCGTGGCCAAGTTTTTTGAATTGTATCCACGCAAAAGGACGATCGCGACTAGCAGCGATGCAGACCTTGTGATCTTTGATCCCAATCGAAAACACACCATAAGCGCAAAAAAGCTCACCACATGAAGGTGGATTATTCGATTATTCGATCTTTGATGGCATCGAACCGACCGGTATGCCGGATTCAGTTCTCCCCCCGGGGAGCAAGTGGTAATAGAAGGAAACAAATTCCTGGGAGGTGCCGGACAGGGCAAGTTCTTCCGGCGGTCGACTTACTCGCAGTGAAAGGGTGGTCCGCGACGAGGTCGCATGCGCCCTATAGCTTTGCCTCGAATGGGCCTGCGCTCCGACCTGGAAATGAGGCCACCTCCCGATTAAATGCTCGCGTCGCCATCGTAGCAGCTCGCGTCCCAGACAGCAGGATCGCGCAAAACCTCTGCCAATTCAGCGTCATTCGTCTTGTACAGGTATCGCCAAGAACTCAGCTTACGCCGGTGAGGGGAAAGCTGTCGAGCAGCGGCAGCATAATCGGGACGCAGGCCCGTCACTTCCAGCATGTGGATTCTGTCTTCGACGCATTTCCGCAATGCACACCTCATCATTAACATAAATATCGTTGTGGTCGACTCACCGATGCACTGGAAATCGAAGAGCGCTACACGCCGAAGGCCGATTTTTCTATTGTCTTGGCGTCCAAAAATTGCGTACGCTTTCAGGCCATCGCGGTCTTCAGCAGTTAAGATCCACAGTTCTTTCCGATCGATTGCATACTTGAAGTGCCAGTTGAGCACCTCGATTGTCCGCACGCTAAGCAGGCGTGCAGTGTCCTTTTGTAGCCGCCGCCAGAAAACATCGAAGCGTCCGTCAAAGGCAGGGCAGGACAGCAAGTTCGGATCCGATGGCCCTCGATGGAGATTTTGACCGCGCACTGTATCAAGAAGAGACCACACCTTCGATGCCGGATAGGCTGCGACAGCCGCCATCGGCAACGTCTTCATTCTTAACAGGCTCTCGACAAACCCACGGTATTCCGTAATCCAGAACATCGACTCATCCCAGTTACCAACCGGCACTCGCGTGGCTTGAAACGCGGAAAAGGCAGTCGACGCTTCTAGATTCGCCGTAGTATTCAAAAACAGCGCTACATTCTTTTGGTTCAGGAAGTGATCAAGCAATAGAATCGAATATCCTCGATATCTTGGGTCAACTGCCCACGCACGCCCCGAAGCCGCCAAAAGTCGTCGTCCTTTGAGCTCGAGCAGCAGCGGAAAGTTTCCAAAAGAACCCACTACGCGATCCTCGTCGTCTTGGAGAACCCAACCGATCGGCCATTTGCCGTCTACCATTTGAAATGCGGGATTGCTAACCCAAATATGCTCCCATTCTGCGGCGGACTTGGTGGGGAGCCCGTTTCGCGCTTCCACGGCTGCAATTTGAGAGTAGTCGGCAAAAGACGCTTCGCGAAGGGTAACAGCCTCCGAAGGCGCGACGGACGTCACGGTTAGCCTCCGCAGTCTGCGCCGAAGGTGATCGGCAGCTTCATAAGGCCACGCAGCCCAAGATTCTGGCGCCAGATAAGGGGCTCATCGTCAAGTACAAAACCGGGCACTTTCTCCAGCAGAAGGGAAAATGCAATCCTGCCCTCCAAACGCGCCAGCGGCGCACCGAAACAAAAATGGTCGCCCGCGCCGAATGCAAGATGCTTATTGTTTTTGCGGGAAATATCCAGCTGGTCAGGTTCCGGGAATCGCTCTGGATCACGGTTCGCGGCGCCCATCACGGCAATCACCGACTGGCCAGCGGCAATAAGCTTTCCGGCGATAGTGACATCGTTGGACGCAAGCCGAGTCGTGTGTTGACTGGGCGCTTCGTAGCGAAGCAGTTCTTCAATCGCCGAAGTCAACAAGTCGGGCTTCGCGCGAAGCAGTTGCAGTTGCCCCGGATTACGCAACAGGGCAAGCAGGCCGTTCCCGATCAAATTGGGAGTGGTTTCCTGGGCGCCGACCATAAGAAGGATGCAGTTGGCGATTATCACGTCCTCTGTCAGATGGTGCCCGTTTACTTCGGCCGTAAGCAAGGCATGAATCAGCCCGTCCTTGGGACGCCGCTGTTCCTCGCGGATGGTATCGCGGAAGTAAGTGCACATCTCATCAAGGTTGCGCAACATCTCTGACAAGCAATCGGGGTTGTGCTGGAAGTTGCCGAGAA
>WNFG01027747.1_pt1 | contig 11586 bp, 10 predicted proteins | sample 5400431 | NCBI WGS metagenome assembly WNFG01 (sample SAMN13153346, study PRJNA577476) | soil metagenome | isolation source: 120 cm saprolite under Douglas fir tree site 2 hole 3 replicate 2 | place: USA:California | collected 2015-04-18
CAAGTACTTGGTCGAACACATCTCTGTCGATAATCCCATCAGGCGGATTGCTCCCGACCCGCTTAAAGGATGACGGCGTGTGCGTGAGAATTCAATGGCCAGAAGACAGGCACGAGAGTGGACAAATTTTCAACACACCTCCTTAACCGCGGGAGGCGGAACGCTGTCAACTTTTGTGGCAGAAAGTGTCTTGGGGGGTATCAACACAGGGGATGATTTGTGGGTGGCCGGAGCAGTGGTGAGAGGTGCCTGAGCACCTAAGGGACGAGGGTCATCAGCGAGGCGTGTGGAGATGGGAGGAGTGGGTGACGAGAACGATGGCATGTCGAGAGTTGTAGAAGATGGGAGATGAGTGAAATGATATGAGATTCTGAAAGAAGATAGAAAAGAAGAAAAAGTGGTGGAGCGAGGCGTCACGCTGTCTGGCTGGGCAACGCCAGTTGCAAAACCGGCCTGAAGCGGTGACGTAGTTTCATGCCCCGCCTTCGGTCGGCAACCACCGCTCGATTACCTCATAATCTCCCATGGCTACAGCTCCGTGAATTGGAGTGGAAGTGGATCATGGAGTACACATATTTCCATTCTCCGTATCCGTAACAAACACCGACTGTATGACACGCCCCCCGACGATGACCTAGGAATACCTAATTTCTACGTGAGCGGGGCACGAGACCTGAGATGAACGACTATCGCGTATGTAGAGTCAACATCCGGGATGTTCCAAGTTCGCCGAAAGATTCCTCGCTAGTGACGTTGACTTCTCTGGCGGTCGAATGATGTCAATCCTTCCACTTATGTATCATCAAGTTCCTCGAGTATATAGAAGCCCTTCATAGCAATGGACGGGCGTTAAAGTTCAAGTTCTCTGTCGCCCCTAATATTAACGTGGTGGCAAATGTGTACTCACCATGACTGTAGTGACGATCGATATGATAAGACATCGTCCTGAGCCCTTAGCTTAGGCAAAATCCCTTTAGAGAAAAAAGTAAAGAGACGTGTGGTCCGCATTATATCTTCTTTTACGGCAGTCCTCGACGATGGGCAAGTCCGCCATCACCCGACAGTTCTCCGTCATCTGTTCAGGAGGGTAGAGAAACGAGTGAGAGTCAACAACTCGACTGATGACGGCGCTCCTTTTTCTTTTACCGGTTAACGCCCGGCATACTGTATGATCCCTCCGCATAACATCTCGACTCGTTGACTTGACTGTGTGACGCATATGGCTTGCTCTACCGGACATATGACAGTCCTTGATCCTGGGAGGCGGGGAGACCATCAACTTGAACGAAACCAGAACGACCTTGACCATGTATCAACAAGCAGATTTGCAACGTCCCAGCCAAGGTACATCGCTGAGCACTGAAGAACTGAGCGTCGAGACAATAACTTGACAGTCTATTACACCATGTTCACAGGGGGGAAAGTTTTTCTACTATTCACAAGAGTGTGTGTGACGACGATCGAGTGCACAAGTTTTGGAGAGCAGTTCGACGTAAGACATGTGCATGAGGATCGATATTGCTCGGAGACAAGTTTGTCGTGAGGTGAGACCAGTGCATAACTGTCAAAGAGTAAAGAGTCCAATGTAAAGACGTTTCAAACACAGAATGCCCCATGCTGGTGTAAGTGTATGCTATAAATAACGAGGTGAGGCTTATCGCGGACATATGAGGGGAGTAATAAGATAGATGTCGTCTCTGTGTGTCTTTGATTCGAGGCATGGCAACTTCAGCTGTGTGGAATAGACCGCACCATGAAATTATGTGACCCGTTTTCTGAAAAGGCCGAGCGAATGTTGACCTCCACACGACACGTCAATAGCAGCCCATGAACCGCCTGACCTCCGCACGACAACGGTAGGGGTCTGCACGCACTCCTGATCGACAATGCCGACCTCCCCCTGGGCTCCTTCGCCCCACGTATACAACGCTCCGTCGCGCGTCACAGCCGCATTGAATCGTGTACCCGCAGATATGTGAACCACCGGATCATCTTCGTGTGAGACGGGGAATGGCACATGCACTGGTTCCACCACATGGTCGGTGTCTGCTATTGCCGGGTGGTCAAGTGGGAGCCCGAGCTGTGCACCATCTGATCGCCCACAGCCAAAGACACGGCCGTCGTCGGAAAGGAAGAGCGTGTGCAAGTCACCACCGCAAATCTCGACTATTCGAATACCATCGAGGCCGAGCACGTGCCGCGGTGTCTGTACAATCGAGTCGCTGTCCGCAGGGTTGATGCCCGTTCCTGTCTGTCCCGCACTATTAAGGCCCCAGCCCCAAACCGTGCCTTCCTCATCGACGGCAAACGAGTGGAAGTTCCCCGCGCCGATAGTAACTGCACGCCGCCCACGAGCCCCAAGAACGACGCGCTCAGGATTTGTGCCGTGGATCTTGCGCCGCTCGAGAATTTTACGGCCAAGTTGGCCCTGCTCGCCTGCACCCCAGGAAAAAATTCTGCCAGTGGTGGTTAATACGAGCAAATGGTTGTTTCCGGTAGAAACATTGACGCATCGCTCATCCGGAAGCGCGGCTTTTGGAATGAACTGATGCGTCAGGCCTGTCGAGAAACCAAGCGACCCCTCGTTGGCCTGAGCGTTGATTAGATAAGGCCGATTGGAAGAACGATAAGAGGAACACCCACGCGGAACGAACCCCAAACACGCAGTTCACCCTCAGTTCCGATGGCAGCGGATATGCTATCACCTGCTGCAACCTTGAGGGCGCGAAAACCACCATCAACAAGAGTCTGAAGACGGTGCGGGAACGTAGTGAGTAGGTCAACATTCAAGAATTGATCAGGATTGTCAGGGTTCGGGACGTCTTTGGTAATGCGGCCAAGAGCGGCATCGTCGTTCACGCCACAGGACCAGACCTATGTAGGCGGGGCGGTGAGCAGCTGGTTAGTCACACACAAGAAGGAGCATACGGTGCCATTTTCGTCGATGAAAAGAGAATGTAGACCACCAGCTGCAACCCCAACAATCCCCGACCCCGGCCCGGCACCGAAAACGCCTTGTGTAATCTTTTCTTCGACCCATGTGTTCCTCGTAGGCTTGGATAACTCGTCGAGGAAACTGGGACCCATACCAAATTGACCAAAGTTACCAGTACCCCAGACAAAAATCTGTGCTGGTGGAACCATTTTGGCAGGAAAATCAGGGACGGCGTTGATTGGTGGTTCGGTTTCAGAGGCAGCCTTGCGGTGCCTTTTGGGCAGAGGCATTACATCAGCGACGGTATTGGCTTTTTGAATTTTTTTGATAGCTTTTGCGGCGCCATTAAGGCCATTTACCTCCTTGAGGGTGGTGGTACTGCGAGCACGCTTGAGTGAGGGAGGGGGTGACTCTGATGTATCAGAGGCTGACAGTTTTGGCCGCGTGGCGTTGCGTGATTTGGAAGTTTTGGCAGATGTTTTAGATTCTTGTGACTTGGACACAACAGTGGTACGAGACGAAGTGCGGGAAGGTGCTTTAGGCTTGGGGGCCTCGACAGAAGCCTGCGAGCGGCTGCGGGTCGGCATGTCGATAAGCAGATAAGGCGATAATCGACGGGCTAAGGCTTGGCCCAACGGACGTCAGGATCTAGGAGTAAATAAAAGACGCGGACGTTGTGGAATGTGGGTAAGAGGGGACGAGGGAGGAGAAGTGTTCAAGGCAAGGGAGGAATCGGACGAATCGGTTAATAGCTCCCCTCCCGTTCTTATCACGTGTATGACACCGCCACAACGCGTCGCGACGCGTGCATCCCGCTCAATAACTCAATCCAGGATTAGGGAATTCCAGTGCACGACCTCTTTAGACATTGTATGGATGAGAAAAGAGAACATCTTATGGCCTTTTTTTGCCCGTCTCTGTTTTTGGTGGCTGATCCCATCTGCGCCACCAAGCGTGAATGGAACGTACTCTAAAGCCTTTTCTGGAGATGATCTGCCGGTGAGCGCCCTGCTATCGCACCTAGAGAACTATTTAGAACGATTGTCAAGTAGTATAGTGTCCCTGTCATGGCGCTATACGGGATCACAGAATCGAGCCCACGACTCATCTCCGAGCAGTACTACATGCCAGTGATTCATGTCCGCTTCTTTCGTCGATTAGAAGCTTCTCGGCGCCAATTTTGCACTGATAAATGATGCGTACTACAGTAGTACCTTGGAACGCCTATCCGTCTAAATTTGACTGCTCACGCCTTACACATACACAACATGCCCGAATTCAAATCCAACACCATAGAAGAAATCGATGAGGTACGCTTCCTTCCCTACCTTACTTTTATTTCATAACTCCCGGTGCTGATATGTCGGCCTTGTCATCACACAGGCATACCAAACCCTGCAGGCAACCTTCCGCGCTGGGACCTTACGCCCTTTCTCATGGCGCAAGCACCAACTGAACCAGGTCATCCTCATGCTCCGTGAGAACATCGAGGCCATCGCCCAAGCCTCCGCGGATGATCTTCGAAAGCCACGCCAGGAAATCGTCGTAGGAGAAGTCGGGATCGTCATCCGACGAGCCATCCAAAGTGCGGCTCAGCTCGACGAGTGGGCCAGCGAAGAGACGGTCCCGCTAGAGGGCTGGCAGCAGGACTGGTCCGCTACCGTCTTGAAGCGCCCCAAGGGCGTCGTTCTCGCTATCTCGTGCGTCTTTGATGGTTCCTTCCTCCCAAAGCAAATGTCCGCTTGCACCTCCTCTTACTCACCAAACGGTGTTACTACAGACCCTGGAATTACCCTATTCTCCTTAGCTTCCAGCCAATCATCGGTGCCATAGCCGCTGGATGTCCTGCCGTACTCAAACCGTCCGAGATTAGCCCTGCCACCTCGGCCCTCTTGGCGGATCTCTTCCCCAAATATCTCAACCAATCTGCCTATCGCGTCATCAACGGTGGCGTTCCCGAAGTCACATATCTCCTCAAGTTAAAGTGGGATCACAGTGCGTACGATCGTGTAATTACCCTCGAGCTAGGCGGGAAGTCTCCCGTGATCATCGATCCCAACACGACGAACCTCAAGATCGCAGCAAAGCGTGTCCTTTACGGTAAAACCCTAAATGCCGGCCAGGTAAGGAGTGAAAATACCCCCCGACTACGTACCACCGTATTCTCCGACTCGACTGAAACGCCTCCCTCCTCGCTTCGCAGATTTGCATGGCTCCAGATTACGTCCTTATCCCGCGCTCGGCCCAAAATGACTTTGTAGAGGCGATCAAGGAGGCAGCCGTGGAGCTCCGCCTCGATGACGCCCTTACGTCCGACTCGTACGGAAGCATCGTTTCCGACAGTCACTTTAAACGTCTCCGAAACATAATGACGAAATCCTCCGGGGAGATCGTCCTTGGTGGGAATACCGACGAACAAAAGCGGCGCATCACCCCAACAGTCTACAGGGACGTCAAAGGAGGCGACTCACTCCTCGAGGGGTATATCCACGCACGATTTTGAATTTCTTTTGAATTCGTTCGCTAACTTATGCGTCGTAATCAGCGAGATCTTCGGTCCCGTTCTTCCCATCGTTCCCGTGGATGACATCCAGCAGGCCATAGAGTACATTAATGCCCAGTAAAGCCACTTCCCCAGCATCACAGCACACCGTTCTCACCAACTCAACTTCCTAGCCCTCATCCACTCGTACTCTACGCATTTACTGAAGACCCCGAGATCAGACAAACACGTACGTGACACGCATTATCCATATACTCTTAACGCTCGCGACCTTGCGTGGCTCATTCTTGCATGCCGCAAACCAGTCCGCGACGAAACGAGGAGTGGCGGCCTACACTTTAACGACGTGGTCCAACAAGCTGGCGTTGACGGTCCACCCTTCGCTGGCGTCGGCGAGTCAGGATGTACGTCAGCCAATATTTCTACTCGTCGTATTTCAAGCCATCGTGCCACGCATGCGGCCGTGTGCGCGGTGCGATGAAACAGGCACTGATCTGATGCTGATGATGACACCCCACTGGCAGATGGACGCCAGGCGCTGAAATACAGCTACGAGGAGTTCACCTACTTGCGCAGCTCCGTGGATATTCCGCTCGCGTGAGTCTTTCATACTGTAGTCTTTAATGGGAGCGAGTTCATCTGTAATCCATATCCTGCACAGGTCGGAACCCCACATCTCCGTGCGGTATCCTCCGTACACCCCAGCCATCACTGAGGCACTGGCTGTCGGGGCCGGAGCCATAGAAGCTCCTGCTACCACTACGAAGGCTTCACTCTGACATAAATTACGAGTGGAGTCTTGGTCTTGGTTCCCTTCCCCCCCTCTGTCCCTTCGTTTCCTCGCCACAATGGGGAATAGTAAGGATGGACCTTGGCCTCAACGTCCAGGACATTGGGCCCTTCAATCCAAGTTACTAGTCAGTCGCGTGCATTCATGAGGTAGTATACTGTAATGCTGTAAAGTACATATCTAGGACTGTCTGTGGGTATCAAACGATATTAAAGAAAACGAAAACGAAGCAATCCGTCAGTAGCCTGACGGTCGTGCATGTGCTTTAGATGTATCATAAGCACGTATGAGCCGCGACTGGTCCTGCCGCGCTGGATTCTCTGTCTGACTGAAGGCAAAGCCACGATTTCGTCGCATCCGTTGGACAGCACGAACCTTTTTAATGGCATTTTGGAACCTATAAAGGTGAAATGAGTTTTTTCTGAAGAAGTCAAATATAGGAAATCTCCCACTGTGTCTGCCGTGGCCGATAATCGGGGATGTTGTATTTTTGAATCTCCTGCGCAATGTGATATGATGCAGGCATATATGTCCGTCGATAGCTGTCAGAGAAAATTAACCGTAAATGCTTTGAACTGGATAAAATCGGATCGAGGCTTACTATTTCCATACGAAATCTCGGCAAAGACAGATCGCAGGGACAAGGAGAATGGTGAACCAGAACACACTATCGGTGAATAACCGGGGATCTAATCCCTGGTATTCGACAGAGAAACCGAGACTGGGAGCAATTATGATGTAGAGAGGGAGGAAGAACATGGTGAAGACGAATGATCCTGGGATCGCTAATAACACATGGCTCATGAGCATTTAGGTTTCTGTACTCAGAAGTGTTGGGCGTTACCTGCAACAGTATACTTCGTCCATATACTGCGATGTGAAGAGCATGAGCAATGGTAGCAGCAGCATGATGACCATGTACGCACTCCGACACTAGAGCAGCCTTTCCAAGGACTGTCAATAGCACAGCAAGATAAAGCATAGTACCCCAGAACCAGTGGCCCGAGTCATAACCCGACGACTGTTTCAAGTCGCCCCAGAACAGGATGACCGAGAAACCGAAAGCAACCTGTACAAGCTGATAAGCTCATCCGTCGGATTTACGGAAAGAACATGTACGTACGATACTATGATAAAGTGCATTGCCAACCCATAACCAGAATGCAGTTTTCGTAAAGAAGGCGTTAGACTGCCCAAGCATATACAGCTGAGGATATCGGTCAAGAATCCGCGCCGAGACAAACTGATCAAAGATGCCGATGACGAGAGGGGGAAGGAGTGTGAATAGGACATTGTAGAATGATAATGTCCATGATTCGTAGGCAATCTGGCCAGAGAAGTTGTTGAAGAAAGAAAACTGGAGAATTGATGAGAATCAGGGCCACAGCGATGATTGCGATTGACTTACCCAGAACTGTGTCATATACAGAACAATGTTTTTGTAAAATGAGTCTGATGGGAGTATGTTGAGCCATCTTTCAAAATAAAATGGGATGATACTAACAGAGAATGAGTGTTGCCAGTCGGCGGTAGCTCCACGCGCCGTGCACGAGTAGTAACTTCTTTAAGAATCGGAACTGAGAGATCGCAACATCGGCGGAGCGAGCAGCTTGCAGACCCTACAAGCAGGCGTTAGGTTAACCCTCCGAAAAAAAAATGGAGAAGCCTACCTCAACGCCAGAAATACCGACTCCAACGTGGGCTGCCTGTATCATACTGACATCATTCGCACCGTCGCCAATAGCGAGAAGAATTGACTTGTGATTCTTCTTGACAAGTTTGACGACAAGAGCCTTCTGTAACGGAGAAACGCGACCTGCGGGCCATAATGAAAAGAAGCTAAATACTTAACCAATAAGCACCTACAACAGAGGACTGCCTTGCACATGACAGCCAGTTCCAAAAACAACTTGGAAATATCCTTCTCCAAGGCAAATGTGAGACTTTTTCCATCTATGACAAGTTCAGTCGACTTCAACATGCCACCGGCGATACACAATACCTATGATGAGAGCAAGGTCCTCCAGCTCCCCGGAACTGCGTTGGCTCTTGACGGCTGTTAGTCGACGCTCAATGGTATCCTTCGTATGGTGCGAATTTTCCTCGTTTACGATAACCTGCAGAAGAGATGAACATCTGAAACGAGATGCTGGAATATAAGTGCGGACCAGATTCATCGACTCCGTAATGAGACGACACGACATGCCAATGTTGATTGCAGTCTCTTGTCGGTCGCCAGTTAGAACCCAGACCTTGATGCCCGCAAGCTGCAAGGTGTGAATCGCATCTGGCACGCCCTCTTGTAACTTGTCTTCGATTGCTGTTGCGCCTAGTAAGAACATGTCCTTCTCAATGACATCGGCCGCCTTGTCCAGTGCCTCGCCACGGCCATTGATTGTAGCAGCTGCCTGGTCATAGATCGCCGACCACTGCTTATACTCTGATTCGGATATTTCACGGAAGGCGACGCAGAGCGTCCGCAAGCCCTCGGTTGCGTAATCCTAAATATACTGCTCAGCGTGGAGGAGCGGTGAAAGTGGTCCGCGCACACCTCAAGATGGGCAAGCGTCTTCTCCGTGTATGGCTGCGAAGGAGCAAGTCTTTCAAGGATAACAGTGTCCGCTCCCTTACAGTAAAGCTTGATCTTTCCATCGGGGCCTCGAACAATAGTTGACATGCGCTTGCGAGTCGAGTTGAACTCGCATACATTTAAGATCTGAAATTCTTGGGAGGCGCCCAAGACATCAACAAAAACTGACTTCGGCTTCCGCATCTACGTACCATCAGTCAGGAGGTGAGATACGACAGGAAACTGTGAGATGTACGTACAGTAAAGCGGAATCCAAGCCGCTCGGCACCTGCAACCAATGCTGCTTCGTCTGGGCTGCTCGCTTGATAGACCATCTTCTCGTTCTTGGTCTCAGGGATGACCGTATGACACACCGCAAGTAGCGTCAAAAACTCGCGAATCACCTCCCGCTCTTTCGGCGTCACCACGATCTTCGGGTAGCTAGAGTCGGCGAACGGGTTACCCGTATCAAGAGCAGCGCGCATTTCATCAAAGGTACGCCAAGCCTCGCGCCCTTCACCTTCTTCGCGCCGCCCCTCATCTACTTCAGCCGCGTACGCAACACCCGCGATCGAGCAACACTGGAATTCCATCTCATTGCGCGTGAGGGTTCCTGTCTTGTCCGAAAAGACGTATTCGATTTGTCCGAGCTCTTCGACGAGCGACGAGGTACGACAAAGAGCAGGTGTATCTGTCTTCACGTAATACATATCCAGATCAGAGTTAATGAGCTGCGCCTGCTGGTACTTGACGACTTCCATCGTGACAATGAGGGAGATTGGAATTAGGTTGTTGTACAGGATGATGAATGTAAGAATGTCTGTATCGAAGTGAGTGTGAGGACAACGTAAGAGAAAGCTGGTCACAGAATGAAGAAACACACCTCGTCCCCCAAGGGAGGTCGTTTCCATAAGATACCATTGCCTGGAAGCGAAAGCCCACTAAATAACACTGGTTATCTCAACATGCAATGCAGCCACAAGACAAACACTCACTGAACGGATGCTAGCACCAACTGTTGAACCTATAGAAAGTGCCAACAGCAGGATGAACAGGAACACTATCTGAGTGTTCACCTGTTTCTCAACTGCAGTTCTTTTGATTGGTGCAGCGCTAGGTGAAAGGGGCGATACTCAGTCCTTTGCTAACAAAACTTTATGTAAGTCCACCCACGTCGCGTTACGCATTAGCTTTGTTTCGTGGCCGGTAAAGACGACAAGTCCATAAGCCCAATGGGTGTTACGTAACTGTGCACCACGCAGAAGCATCTGATCGGGCCCGAGTGGCACCTGCTTCGGAAATCCAGTAGATGTGGTGAGGTCAAGAGCACCCTCATAGGTGTAAAGGGAGTTATTTGGATGTTCTGAGCGTAAAGACCCACGCAGAGCAATGACGGGGTTCGGAGAAGTGAGATCAGATGTCTGAGGAGACGCCTGCTTGATCTTGAGGTTCGTTTCACTGAGAAGAAAGCTAAGTCACAAAGATAGAGATGGGTCCAATGGTGTGCGTACCCGTCAAGATTGGAGGTTTCAATATAGCAAAACCCTTCTGGTTCACTTGAACTGAGAAGAATAAGATCTGCTGGGATAAAGTCGTCGTTCTCGACCCGTATGACATCACCGACTCTGATATCCTGCCATCTTGTCGAGTCAAAAGCACCGGTCGGTCCGAGCACTTTTGCAAGACGGGAATTGAGGTCGGTGTCAGATTGGTGTCGTTTCTGACCAAGTAAGGTGGGTCAGGGGCAAAAGGGAGGAAAATATGTATCTCGCAACGCACGAGATCTTCCTGGACCTCCTTGAATGCAGACGCGAAAAGGACGACCGACAAGGGAGCAATTGTTGTCCATTTATTTGTGGGTGAGACCCCAGGAATTTGCTGGATGCAAGCAGTGAAAAGGAAGAAAATATTGGCGTATTTGGAGAATTGCTCTGAAAGTACGCAAGCACGCGTATCAGACGTGACAGAAGATTGCCGAGAGGAAGCGACGAACCGAATAAGAATTTGGGGATAAAGGTTGCCGTGTTGTATTTCGTCGTGGAGACATAATTCGAGAGAAAACCCGCATTCGCATCCGGAAGGTTTAGAGCGACGACTCGTTCGCCCGTCAAGACCTTTTCTTTCTGCCATGGCCATCGCCATTTCCTACGCGAAACCTTCTTGGATCTCGGAGGAGGCCGTGATGTCTGAACGGGAGAGTCCTCTTGGTCAAAGGTCCAGCCCTGGGGAATGCCGTTGGTCTGAATAGACAAATTGGATGTACCGGCCAGCGGCGCAACCTGGGTCGGCAAATGTAGATTGCTCTCCTTGACCTGCATAGAGTGAGCGCCTGCAAATGCAGAATCCGGGGGCTCTCCATCATCCTCATCGTCGAAAAAGGGATCTAATAATTGAGGGGAAGCGTGTGAATCGCCCGGAGGGCCGGAAGGAGGATAACCGTTGTTGGCGCGTTGATACTGAGAATTAAAAGAAGCCGCAGGGTTGGCTTGAAAGACTAGACGAGCAAAGTCATCTGCCATTGTTGGGCAGAGACGGCGAGTGGGCCGCGAGCGATGGCGCTGGCGCTGCGCAGTGGGGGTTTGCAAAGAGACACGTCGGTAATGTAAGCTGACGTAATTTCACCCCCCTTTGCCAGCAAATAACAGAATCAGGTACCGTCGTTGATACGACCACCTTGTGCAATGCATGCACCCACCCAGCGAGAGCTTCTCCTCGTTTCTCTTCTCTTCATAGCACTTTTGACCTTTTCATCGACTCGTCTATCTAATCGAGGGGCTTCTCGCATAGAT
>WNFG01004613.1_pt1 | contig 11585 bp, 9 predicted proteins | sample 5400431 | NCBI WGS metagenome assembly WNFG01 (sample SAMN13153346, study PRJNA577476) | soil metagenome | isolation source: 120 cm saprolite under Douglas fir tree site 2 hole 3 replicate 2 | place: USA:California | collected 2015-04-18
CCTCAGGTCTATCAGTTTGCGAACAACTCCTGGCGAAATCTGACATCAGCGCAGTTGTCTTTGCCGCTTTATCCGAAGATGCTTCTTGCGCCGAATGGGAAAGTGTTTATGGCGGGGCCCGCCCCTCAGTCCCGCTATCTTGATACCAGCGGCGCTGGCGCCTGGAGCAGCGTTGCCGTCACGAATTTCACTGGCTGGCAACGCAGGTATCGTGGTGGGCTCCTCTGAAGGCAGTGGCGGCGTCCGTGCCTTCATGTGGACAGCAAATGGCGGCATGCAGGCAATCCCGTCCCTTTCCGGCAGCAGTTACAGTGAGGCGTTCGGCGTAAACGCTACCGGCCAGGTGGTGGGCCAATCCGGCAGTCCGCTGGGCACGCGCGCTTTCTTATGGACAGCGTCAGGAGGCACAATCGATCTGAATGAAGCCGTCCCAAATCTGCCGGTAAACGTTGTGCTGACAGGAGCGTTCTCCATCAACGATAAAGGTGAGATCGTGGCCTTCGGCGTTCGCAATCCCGGCATCAATCGCCACCGCGTGGTCACCATCGACAGTCATTTTCATTCCGGTCCCACGCGCGTCTTTCTGCTTACCCCGCAGTAATTCGGAACCACTCGAAAACCCGCGGACCCAATTAGTTGCGGCGACCTTCCACGCTTATCAATCGCAAGTCACATCTCCGCAAAATGTGTGTTCTTGTTATATTGGTTGTTCCGTCTCAATATTGTTCCGCGAATATTGTTCCGTGAATATTGTTCCGTGAATAAAGAATAATGGGAATCAATTCAGCTAGACGTCCAATTCTGATCACAACCATCGCAGTTTTTCTGGCGAACCTCGGCCTGTGCCAGCAATCGCCGACGCCAAATCAGCCTGCTCCAAATCAGCCGGTGCAAGCTCAGCCGGCGCCAACTCCACAGAAATGCCAGGGGATCGGCTGTCCCATTCCCGGTGATGAGATTCCACCGGTGCAGTCGCCCACGCCAACTCCTGCGCCAAAACCAGACGACGTGCCCAGGGGCGTAACCTTCCGCAAAGTATTTACCAATCTTCCCGGTGACCAGAAAGCAATCTGGACCAGCCCCTTCCACATTCGCGCCACCGACACATACTGGCTGGTGCCTCTTGCTGCCACTTCAGGTGTGCTCATCGGCAGTGACCAGCACAGCATGGCGCGAGTGCAGTCAAATGCCAAAGCCATCAGCCACAGCAATACGATATCTGACGGTGGTCTGGTCGCCTTCGCGGCATGGCCGGCGGCGATGTACGTGTGGGGCAGCCTGCAAGGCGCTCAACATCCTCGTGAAACTGGATTGCTTGCGGGCGAAGCCCTCATTAACAGCATTGCTGTGAATCAAGCGTTTAAATATGCTTTTCAGCGCGAGCGACCCACCGCCACAGACGGCCAGGGACGCTTCTTTCAGACTTCAAGCAACGCTTCGTTTCCGTCATTGCACGCGCAACTCAGTTGGACGGCAGCTTCCGTGATCGCTCACGAATATCCGAATTCGTTGACCGCTCTCCTTGCCTACGGAGCCGCTACCACGGTCAGTGTTGCGCGTGTTACTGGCCGGCAGCATTTTCCCTCAGACGTAGTGATTGGCGGCGCCATGGGCTGGCTGATTGGATGGCAGGCGTACAAGGCCCATCACGATCCTGATCTCGATAGCGACCGCTACGGTATGTTCCAGCGTCACAATGGCGATGTCTCCGGTGTGAACTTCGGATCTCCCTACGTGCCACTCGATAGCTGGATCTATCCTGCGCTGGAACGCCTTGCCGGCATGGGATACATTCCCTCGCAGATTATCGGTCTGCGTCCGTGGACGCGTCGCGAATGCAAACGCCAGGTGGATGAAGCCGATTACTTCACCCTCACTCGTTCGCCGGATTCCCCTGTGCGCTTAGAGATCCAGCAGCTAAAAGATGAGTTCCGCGAAGATAATCAGCACTACTACTCCGCCCAGATCGATTCCGTTTACGCCCGCTATGGGCGCATCTCCGGAACACCGCTGCGCAACAGCTATCATTTCGGCCAGACCATCTGGAATGATTTTGGCCGCCCGTTTGATGAAGGTAACAACCTCATTACAGGCGCTACCGCCAGCGCTGTTGCCGGACGGTTCTTCTTTTACACCCAAGGAGAATATCAGCACGCTCCCGGACGCGGCCCGCTTACGCCCGCACAGGCAACGCTCATCGCCAATGAAGATATTGTCCCCGTGCAGACGCCCACTCCGGTTAACACCATTGATCGCTTTTATCCCATTGATATGTATGCAGGCGTGCAACTTGGCGAATACGCTGTGACCTTCGGAAAGCAGAGCCTGTGGCTGGGGCCGGGCGAAGCTGGCCCGCTCATGCTGAGCGACAACGCTGATCCCATGTACACCTTCCGCATTTCAAGAACAACGCCGCTGGTGCTGCCCAGCGTTCTGAGTCTGCTCGGTCCTATTCGTGGTGAGATCCTCTTCTCCAAACTGTCAGGCCATCAATTTCCCGCCCGCCCGTTTTTCAATTTGCAGAAGCTCACCATTCATCCCACAGCCAACCTTGAGATTGGCTTTACTCGCGCTTCCTTGTGGGCCGGAGTCGGTCATCCGTTTACGTTTCATCGTTTCACCCGCAACTTCACTTCACTGGGAGACTCGATTGGTGGCTTTGGGGATGCCAATGACCCGGGAGATCGCAAATCAGGTTTCGATTTCTCGTATCGCCTGCCGGGTCTGCGCAAATGGCTGACGCTCTACAGCGATCTCTACAGTGACGATGATCCTTCGCCCATCGCCAATCCTCGCCGCGCCGCCGTCAACCCGGGTTTGTATCTTTCCCATGTTCCTAAAATCAGCAAGCTTGATCTGCGCGCTGAAGTTTCTTCCACGCAACTGCTGACCTCAGTGGACAGGGGCCCCACCTTCATCTATTACAACAATCAGTATCGCGATTCGAATACCAACAAGGGCGTGTTATTCGGCAACCAGACCGGCCGTGACGGCCGTTCCTACCAGGGCTGGAGCACATATCATTTTTCTGCGGCCACAACGTTGCAATTCAGCTATCGTCAGGTCAAGACCCCGAGCAACGCCTCTATTCCCGGTGGCGGCACTCAGTCGGATGGTTTCAGCCGCCTGGTTTGGCAGTTAAGGCCAAATATGAGCATTGACGCTTTTGTGCAATATGAGCGCTACCTGATTCCCGTAGTCTCTCCATCGGCACAACACAATGTCACCGGCCAGCTTCAACTCCGTTACACGCCGCATCTTGGCGTACACTCCGATTAACTGCGTCCGGATTAACTGCGGCGAACCGAAAACTAGAACTCCTCTGCTGCAATTCCTCAAAACCCTGATGATCGGGATCACGTCGCGGCGCCTTTCGCGGCGTAGAATAGTCGATAAGGTGAATTGCAAGGAGTTGTAGCATGGCGCAGGTACTCACCCGACAGGAAAACGTTCCGGCTCCCTATCCCACAGGCCCACTCACTCAAGAAGAACTCAACAAGATCAACGCTTACTGGCGCGCGGCAAATTATCTCTCTGTCGGCCAAATTTACCTGCGTGACAATCCCTTACTCCGCCAGCCGCTCACGCTGGAACATATCAAACCGCGGCTTCTGGGACATTTTGGCACTACGCCCGGGTTGAACTTCATTTACGCGCACATGAATCGCATTATCAAGGCGCGAGATCTGAATGCGATGTATGTGACTGGCCCTGGTCATGGCGGCCCGGGTATTGTCGCCAATACGTACCTGGAAGGCTCCTACACTGAGCTCTATCCAAAGATCACGCAGGACGCGGCTGGCATGCAGCAGTTGTTTCTCCAGTTTTCCTGGCCCGGCGGTATTCCCAGTCATGCGTCGCCGGACACTCCCGGATCCATCCACGAAGGTGGTGAGCTCGGCTATTCCGTGCTTCATGCCTACGGTGCTGCCTTCGACAATCCTGATCTTTTTGTCTGCTGTGTCGTGGGCGATGGTGAAGCTGAAACCGGCCCTTGCGCCACCAGTTGGCATTCCAACAAATTTCTGAACCCTGAGTTTGACGGTGCTGTGCTGCCCATCTTGCACCTGAACGGCTACAAGATCGCCGGGCCAACGGTGCTTGCGCGAATTTCAAAAGATGAATTGACTGACCTGTTTGTTGGCTACGGATACAAACCCTACTTCGTCGAAGGCGAAGATCCGCAAGTCATGCACCAGATCATGGCCGCCACCATGGATGCCGTGGCCAATGAGATTGCGGAGATTCAGCGCAAGGCGCGCGTTGAGCATTCCACTGAGCGTCCGCGTTGGCCCATCATCATCCTGCGTAGTCCCAAGGGCTGGACCGGCCCAAAAATGGTGGATGGCAAGCAGATTGAAGGAACGTTTCGCTCCCACCAGGTCCCAGTCACTGACCTCTTTACCAAGCCGGGACATTTGAAAATCCTGGAAGACTGGATGCGGAGTTACAAGGCTGAAGAACTTTTTGACGCTGACGGAAAGTTCAAGGCGGAGCTGGCTGAACTTGCGCCAAAAGGCAATCGCCGTATGGGTATGAATCCGCATGCGAACGGCGGATTGCTTCTCCGCGATTTACAGCTTCCGGATTTCCGCAAGTATGCCGTGAAAGTAGATAAACATGGCGTGCGCTATGAAGAATCCACGCGTGTGCTGGGTGGATTCCTGCGTGATGTGCTCAAACTCAATCAGGACGCGCACAACTTCCGCATCATGGGCCCGGATGAAACCGAATCCAACCGGTTGGGGAATGTGTTTGAAGCCACTGATCGCATGTCCACCGCTGAGATACTGCCCACGGACGAACATGTGAGCCGGACCGGCCGCGTCATGGAAGTCCTGAGTGAGCATATGTGTCAGGGCTGGCTGGAAGGCTACCTGCTCACCGGACGCCACGGGTTGTTCTCGTCGTATGAAGCTTTCATTCAGATCGTCTCCTCCATGTTCAATCAACATGCAAAATGGCTGGAAGCCACGTGGCATATTCCCTGGCGCAAACCCATTGCTTCGCTCAACTATTTGTTAACGTCACATGTCTGGCGACAGGACCACAACGGCTTCAGCCATCAGGACCCCGGCTTTCTTGATCAGATGATGAACAAGAAACCGCAGATTGTCCGCGTCTATCTCCCGCCAGACGCCAACTGCCTGCTTTCAGTCACCGACCACTGTCTGCGCAGCCGCAATTACGTCAACCTGATCGACGCGGGCAAGCAGCCTGAGTTGCAGTGGCTGGATATGGATGCAGCCATCAAACACTGCACCGCCGGCGCTGGCATATGGCAGTGGGCCAGCAATGATCAGGGCGGAGAGCCTGATGTGGTGATGGCGTGCGCGGGAGACGTTCCCACGCTGGAGATCCTGGCGGCCACTTCTTTGTTGCGCCAGCACGTGCCAGAGATCAAAGTCAGAGTTGTCAATGTAGTTGATCTCATGACTTTGCAGCCTGCGTCGGAACATCCGCACGGAATGGAAGACGACGCCTTTAACGCAATCTTCACCACTGACAAGCCGGTCATCTTTGCGTATCACGGCTATCCCTGGCTGATTCATCGGCTGACCTATCGCCGCAAAAATCATGACAACATGCATGTTCGCGGCTACAAGGAAGAAGGCACCACCACCACGCCGTTTGATATGGTGGTGCTCAACAACATGGACCGCTTCCAGCTTGCCATCGATGCCATTGCTCGCATTCCGCGACTCAAGATGACTTCTGATCAGGCCATTCAGACGTTTGAAGCAAAACTGGCCGAGCACAGGGTCTACGTTCGCCAGCATGGTGAAGACATGCCGGAAGTAGTCAACTGGCAATGGGCGGGAGAACTGTAAGTTGGCTTCCAGCGAGAACGCTTCCTCTGCGAACACCATACTGTGTATTAACAGCGGCTCTTCTTCTTTAAAGGTTGCGCTTTACGGTATGGGTTCCCGGGAAGAACTGCTACTTTCGGGAGCGGCTGAAGCTATCGGACATGTCGGGCGGTTTTGGGTTCGTTCCGGCGATCGGACGCTCGCGGATTCTGAGGAGCAGTTCCGCGATCATGGTCAGGCGCTTGCTCGAATGATCCATGAACTGCGCCATGGCGGAGACCACACCTTGTCTGCCGTCGGCCATCGTATTGTGCATGGCGGGCCGCGGTTGTCGCAGCCACAACGCATAAACCCGCAAGTAGTCGATGAGTTGAAAAGGGTCGTTGCCTTTGCGCCGTTGCATTTGCCGGTGCAGACAGCCTTGATTGAAGAAGTGTCTCGTCATTATCCGGAATTGCCACAGGTAGCCTGCTTTGATACGGCTTTTCATGCCGGCATGCCGGAAGTGGCACAGCGCTTTGCTCTCCCGCGGTCCTTATGGGATGCCGGCATTAAGCGTTATGGCTTTCACGGTCTCTCATATGAATATGTTGTTCGCACCATGGGCTCGGACCTGGGAAGAAGGGCAGTGATCGCTCATCTGGGGAACGGCGCCAGCATGGTGGCTCTCAGCAACGGAAGGCCTGTCGATACCAGCATGGGCCTCACTCCCACGGGTGGGTTCATGATGGGGACGCGTAGCGGCGACCTTGATCCTGGCGTCATCCTTTTTCTGCTGCGTAGCGGCCGCAGGCTGGAAGAGGTTGCTGACATGCTGGACCACAAGAGTGGTTTGAAGGGCGTTTCCGGCGGTGAAAGTGATATGAAAGACCTGCTGGCCAGACGGGGAACTGATAAGGACGCTGCCCTGGCCGTGGAGATGTTTTGCTACCAGATCGCCAAGTACGTTGGCTCCTACGCGGCGGTACTGAATGGCCTGGATACGCTGGTTTTCACAGGGGGAATCGGTGAACATGCGGCGGAAATACGTGAGGGTGTCACAAGAGGGCTGGCCTTTCTCGGTATTGATCTTGATGCTGACGCCAATGCCAGACATTCGGCGGTGATTACCCGAAGCCAGTCCCGATGTGTTGTAGCAGTTGTTCCCACGAATGAAGACCTGATGATCGCGCGTCACACACTTTCATTGCTCTAAAAGGAAAACGCGCCGCAATTCCGTTTTAATAAAGGCCCAACTTGGCAGTCGACCGATAGTTTGGTCCCTGGAAGCCACCTGACAACTACTTTGTTGCATAACTTAACTATAGGGTATGGTAACATCCTTCCCAATTAAGAGCCTTATGGTTTGGTTGTAACAGTCCAGGAGATTGGTGCTTGGAAAAGCCTAGAGAGAAGCTAGGTTGCTTCCGCTGCGAAGCACTGGTGAGAAGGGGTAAGGGATGCGAATCCTGATTGCGGAAGATGATGGTCCGCTAGCTTCATTGATTGCCAAGACGTTCGCTTCTGAAGGGCATGAATCCGAGATTGCTCCTGATGGTCAGGTTGCACTGGAGCGCCTGGCAACGGAGCTATTTGATCTGCTGGTCCTTGATCTAGGCTTGCCGATCGTTTCCGGAACTGAAGTTCTTGCCAAAGTTCGAAGCCATGATGAAAACCTGCCAATCCTCGTCCTGACCGCTGCCGGTCATGTGTCTGAACGCGTCGCCTGCCTGGATGCAGGCGCTGACGACTATCTCACCAAGCCATTTTCTTTTTCTGAATTGTCTGCCAGGGCGCGCGCATTGGCTCGTCGCCAGACCCGCCAAGCTGTCTCCACCGTACTAAAGGTGGATGATCTTGAACTTGACTGCGTTCAGCGCACGGTCCGCCGCAACGGCGTGGAGATTGAGCTCACTCGAAGAGAGTTCAGCCTGTTGGAGTTTTTCATGCGCAACATGGGCCGGCGCATTACCCGTAACATGATTATTGAAAACGTCTGGAAGCTGGCGCCCAACACTACAACCAATGTGGTGGATGTCTATGTGAACTATCTTCGCAAAAAGCTGGATGAAGGCGCCCGGGTCAAGTTAATTCGTACGATCCGTGGAGTTGGGTATGAGTTCGGCCCAACCAATGTTTCGGAAGCTTCATTGAACAATTGACTACAAAAATCGTGGCTGAAACTTGTTCACTCAGGCCAGCTTCATAAGAATGTACTTAAGTGGATTCGGGCGGTATCGGCAGCAAACCCCGGGGTACTTTAATAAGTGTTTTCTAATTTATTAGGATTGGCCTTAAGTCCCCGGCACCTTTTAGCACAGTGAAAGCCAAGTGAAAACGGCGAAGCATGAGCGCTTCGCCGTTGATTTTTTCTGTGCCTGAAATTTGAGGGGTTTCTTGATCGCCAGGTTCTACTCCTTCTTCAGCAGTTCTACTTCCTCTTCAGCAGAAGACCTGCGATAAACACGGCAGCAGCAGCCAGCAGCCATTCAATACGCCAGATCTGCACTGCCTGCCAGTCCAGCAGCGTGGTCGCGGTGAAAAGGAATCCAGTGATGGCGGCGGCAATCAGGAAAACAAAGCCGAGTACAAACGCAATCAAAGATGCTGTGGTCTGCCCGAGCATGTCCTTGATGCCTGCCAGATCAAAGCCATCGCCCAACCCGTTTGCCGAAGCATCAGCCAGATTCACGTGACGGTCAGCCCCGCAGATGTGGCAGAAGCGTGAACCCAATACGTAGCCTGTCCCGCAGCTTTGGCATACCTGTTCGGCCGTTGCTGAGGCCTGCAGGCTCTCCGCCCGAGGCGCAACAACGGGCTTCCAGAACTCCTGCCGCTCTTCGTAATTAGGGGCCAGATGTGCCATGACTTGATTAGGTCTCTGTCTAAGAGAGGCACATTGAGTTCCAAACGGCTAAGTTCTGTAAGCCCTTGATAATAAAGCTATTGCTATTCGCGAAACGTAAGGGGAGGCAATGGGGGAGCAATTATTACAGGTAAAAGGTTCAGGCTTCGCGACGCCGGGGCATGCGCAGGATTTTCGGATTATCCTTGTCTCTGCCTTTGCCCCAAAACCCGAGCAGCACCAGGTCAGCTTCACAGAAGGTCAGGTCATTGGGTCGCCGGTTCCCATCCGTGAAGATGTTCTCGTCGAGTAAGCCATGTAATTCTGCGATGGAGATGTTCAAGTAGCTAGCGGCTTCAAATTCTGTATAAAATTCGTTGGCCGGCTTCAGCGTCTTAGTCATTTTCTTCCTTGTCCCGTGTTCAGAGAATGCGGGGGAGCGAATGATGTTTTATCCTTTCCAGGTCAAACCCGAAATCAGGTAAACTTCCCGATACAACCAGAGATGACACCTTACCGTGCCCCCATCCACAGGCGACTTGGTAATCAAGTTTTGGGCCTGATTTTGGTTACTGTCTTAGGAGTAACCCCCACGTGCGGCCGGGGTGCCCCGGACAAGGCCGAATTGGACGCCACCACCCGCAGCGGCTGGGACCATTTCTACAGCTCGGAATATGACGAAGCTCTCAGCGCCTTCGAAAAGGTCCGGGAGGCGCGTCCTGACGATGCAAACGCACTCAATCACGTTCTGGATGCGCTGATCTATCGCGAGCTCTATCGCTACAACGCACTCGACACTCGTCTCTACAGCAAGCAGGGCTTTATAAACAGTAAACAAGTGCCTATTGACGCATTAACAAAGCAGAGGATCAAAGAGTTAACTGATCAGTCACTGGCGCTCTCAGATAAACGCCTTAAGTCGGACCCTAACGATGTACAGGCACTCTACAGCCGAGGCGTCACGGAAGGGTTGCGCTCAAGCTATCAGGTAATCGTGGAGCATGCCTGGTTTTCCGCCCTCCGCAACGCGCTCGCCGCTCGTCATGACCATGAAGAGGTGCTGAAACTGCGTCCTGACTGGACGGATGCCAAGACGATTGTGGGAGCCCACAACTTTGTGGTCGGCAGTCTGACCGTTCCCATGAAGGCCATGGCGGGAATTGCCGGCATCCGTGGAGACAAGACTAAAGGTCTGGAAATGCTGGCGGAGGCGGGCAAAGCAGGCGGAGAAACTAGCGCGGACGCTCGCATCGCTCTGGCATTATTCCTTCGTCGCGAAGAGCGATTTACTGACGCCGTGGAGGTGGTCCGGACCCTCACCCGGGATCATCCCCGGAGCTTCCTCTTCGCCCTGGAAGAGGCCAACTTGCTCAATGCCGCGGGTAAAACGGCGGATGGGGCTGTGCTCATTAACCGGCTTCTAAGTGATTGCAGTGAAGGCAAATATCCCAACCCACATCTGGAACTGGCCTATTATGCAATGGGCGAATCACAACGTGGGCAGGGCAAATTGCCCGAAGCTTTGCAGTATTACCAGAAGGCGGCAGCCGCCACCACCAACAACACCCTGGATTATCGCCAGCGTGCGCTTCTGGCCGCCGCACAGATTTCAGATCTGCTTTCCAAACGGGACGATGCGGTAAGCCAGTATCGGGCCGCAATTGCCCTGGACGGAACGTCAGAAGAAGCGGCCAGCGCCCGAAAATATCTCGCCCGGCCCTATAACGGACGGTAAACTTTTTCGCGCCTTCCTGCGTATAACATCATAATGAGTGAGGGATCAAAGTTCGTAAGCAGGAGAGATCTGCCGGGCAGCTCCGGCGGGAGGTAGATATGTATTGCACGTCTTGTGGCAAGCAGATTCCAGATGATGCCCAGCTTTGTGCCTACTGCGGTAAGCGCATAGCCGGAGCAGCGCCGATGGCAACTAAGCGTCTGTTGCGCGCCAGAGAAGGCCGCCAGATTGCCGGAGTCTGCAAAGGCTTTGCCAACTATTTTGAGCTTGATGTTGCTCTTGTAAGGATCGTCTGGGTGGTGTGCGCGATCTTCGGCCTGTTGGGTTTAGTGGCCTACGTTGCCGCCTGGATCATCGTGCCGGAAGAACCCTTGGCATTGCCAATTTCAGCGATTGAGCAGAACCGGCCCGTCAGCTCCTGACCGGCATCGCCTTTTTTTCCCTGTCATCCGAGCGAGCCGGAGTTCCGCAGCGCGGAACGACGCCGAAGAGAGGAACCCCGAGGATGCTTACCTGACCATGCTGATTCAGGGAATTTCCTCGATGCTCTCGGCTTTTAACTCGTGCTGACGCCTTCGAGACAAGTTGTGCAGACTGGGACATAGTTGACACTTTTTGGGCTCGGGTTGAGGTCGAACGCAACCACAATCCATTATTAGCAGGGCATGGCTTCAGCCATGCCGAAAAACGAACAAAAACCTCGATTCCGAGCTGCCGCAGGCCTCCAATGACAATCAGCCCTTGGCAGCTCAGAGAGTTACTTCTGAGTGCCAAGGGCTGATCAGTCTTAACGTCGATTTTAGTTTCTGGCCAGCAAGCGTTGTGCGCGCTCGCGCATTTCACGCGCTGCACCGGCACCGGGACTGTTTGGCTCCCGTTGCAGATAAGCGTCCAATTCTCCCGCGGCCTCCGCATAGCGATGCATCGAGAATAGGGCCCGGCCCCGCAGCAGATGGATAGGCGAGTAATCCTGCGCCAGCATCGAGACGGTCTTGTCGAGGTAGCGCAGGCTGGCGGCGTATTCATTTTTTCCGATATTGGTCTTGGCCAGCTCAAAAAACGTCTGCCACCGATCAGGGGCCAGAGTCTCACTGCGTTGCAGATAGAGCAGCGCCTGGTCGAATTTCCCTTGCGCATTCATCGCCGCGCCAAGGACGGTGAGCGCCAGGGAGTTGTTGCCATCAATTTTGACAGCGTGTTCCAGGTCAGCAATGGC
>WNFG01004614.1_pt1 | contig 11585 bp, 9 predicted proteins | sample 5400431 | NCBI WGS metagenome assembly WNFG01 (sample SAMN13153346, study PRJNA577476) | soil metagenome | isolation source: 120 cm saprolite under Douglas fir tree site 2 hole 3 replicate 2 | place: USA:California | collected 2015-04-18
CCGTCGCGTAAAACAGCCAGGGCGCTTTGCGAAGCCAAGGCGTGGGGAGCAACCGCCATGCCCTGCGTAGAACGAATCGTTTGGGTAGTCATGATTGATCGCTCATTGGTTACAGCCGTAATTCGAATTCCGATTTCGGGAATCCATGCGTAATCCGGCGGACGCACGCTGACTTCCGCATTGACGATCCCTTAAGGAGGATTCATGAACAGATTTAATTATGCTCTCGCTGCTGCCGTCGCCGTCATTGCCTTCACGGCGGCCACTCCCAAAGCCGAGGCTCAGGTCAACATCGACATCGGTGCCGAACCCGAATGCCCTTACGGCTATTACGACTTCGCTCCTTACCCCTGTGCTCCCTACGGCTACTACGGTCCGGAATGGTTCGCCGGCGGTGTCTTCGTCGGTGCCGGCCCGTGGTTTCACGGCCCCGACCACTTTCGCGGCCATGTAGATAACCGTTTCGATGTCCACCGCGGCTATAGAGGCCCGGTACCGAACCGCGGCGATAGCCCTGAGCCGTCAAAGCATCTCGATCAGATTGAGCATTTCAGAGGAAATGAAATGCGGGATGGACGCGGTCATGCAGGCGGCGGCAGACGCTAGAAAAATCTAAGCGTCTACGACAAAGTCAAATTGCGCGTTCATCAGCTGAGGCGCGACCATGGTGCCGTATTGGCCATACGGCACCCTGACCAAGCAACTACAAGTGGCGCGGCATCTTCTTGTCCGCGTCGGGCTTCGGCGCCATCGGAGCGGTCTTGCGAGGCGATTTCCGAAGAGTCGTGCCTTGAATGTCGTTGGAGGGCGTCATTGGCGCGAACGTAGGCAGATTCTTTGCCCGGATCCGGGTCACCGCCTCGAATCCCGAGGCCAATTTGATCAGAGTAGGTTCGCTGAATGCACTCCCAAAGAAGCTGATTCCGAGCGGCACGCCGAACACCATACCTGCCGGCACCTGAACGATCGGATACCCCGGCGGCGCTGCGAGACCCGACGTACCGAAGATGAAATGATCGCCGTAGATGAGGTCGGTGGCCCAAGCCGGGTTGTCGGTCGCCGAGACCACCGCGTCGAGGTTAAACTGCTTGAGCGCCGCGTCGATGCCATGGACCCCGGCCAGTTGATCGATGTCGAGCGCTTGGTTGTAAGTCATCCCGCCGAACACCGGCTGCGGATCGTCGGGTCCGGGTGCGAGCGACTGCGCCTGCTCGAACACGTCCTGATTGAAGAACGGCATCTCCACATCGGCGTGCGCGTTGTTGAAGTCGATGGCAGTCTGCAGCGTGCCGCCCGCCACCGGTACACCGACGCGAGTGGCGAAGTACGCCTTGACGTCGTTGCGGAAGTCGAAGTCCAGCACCAGGGACTCGCCGCCCGCAGAGGGGAAAGTGAAACCCGCTGTGTCCAGATCGATGACGGTTGCGCCCGCCGCAGTCAGCGCCTCGACCGCCTCTTCGAATGCATCCAGTACCGGTTGCGGCGTAGGAACGAACGGGTCGAACCCGCCAAGCCCCGCGCGCGTCAGCCCCAGGCGGGCGCCCATGAGGCCTTTGGGATTCAAAAACTGCGTGTAATCGGCCGGAATGTTGGTCGGCCGCGTGCGGCCTTTCCAGCCCAGCGGTACGCTGCCCGTTGCCGGGTCGCGGCCGTCGTACGTCCGGCTTTGGATGACGCCGAGCGCCGCCGCTGCATCGGCCACCGTCCGTGCGAGCGGACCCACGGTGTCCTGGGTATGCGAGATGGGCACGACGCCGGCACGGCTGGTCAGTCCGACCGTGGGTTTGATGCCGACGACCCCATTGGCATTGGATGGGCAGACGATGCTGCCGTCAGTCTCGCTGCCGAAGGCCAAGACGGCAAAATTCGCCGACGCGGCGGCGCCTGAGCCGGAGCTGGAACCGCAGGGATTGCGATTGATGCCGTAGGGATTATTCGTCTGCCCGCCCCGGCCGGACCAGCCGCTGATCGATTCGAACGAGCGGAAGTTCGCCCATTCGGACAAGTTGGTCTTGCCGATGATGACGGCTCCTCCGGCACGCAATCTCGCGGCGACGGTGGAATCGGTCAGGGCGGGGCTGCCGACGAGCGCGAACGATCCCGCACTGGTCTGCATCCGGTCGCCGGTATCGATATTGTCCTTGATCAACACCGGGATGCCGTGCAGGGGGCCAAGGACTTTCCCGTGCATGCGCAGGTCATCCATTTGCTCCGCGATCCTGACGGCGTCCGGGTTGAGCTCGATCACCGAGTTCACCCCGGGACCGTTTTGGTCCAGCGCAAGTATGCGGCGGAGGTAATACTTGGTGAGTTGTTCCGAAGTGATCGTCCCTGCGGCCATCTTCGCCTGAAGATCGGCCACGGTAGCTTCGTTGAAATGCGACGGAGCGGATGCCTCAGGATCCGTGTTTTCGGCCGCCGCCCAACCTGATGCCAACACGGTTGCAATAAAGACGAACAAAATGCGTTCCATGAGCGGCCTCCCGGAAAGGACTTCATCGTTCTAATTTAATTGCTGTCCCGAGAGCGTCTAACCGTAGCGCCCTCACGGACTGGCAGACGCGCGGAGCATGCCACCGGCGTTGAATTTCTGTCAATCGCGGTGGACGACGTGACCACGGTGCGGTGCGTGCTCGTCATGTCGGTCGATTTCGCAACCCCACCCTGATCCGTCCGCGCGGTGCGCGCCGATACGAAAGGATGTGCGCGTGCGGCTCACGACGTTGGCGACTGCGGCGTTCAAACTGCGTCGCGCTCTCGACGAACGTCGTGGCATCGCCGGAAGCCACATTGGGAAATGGAGGAGAAATTCTGTGATCACATTCTGGGTGAGCATCCTTGCCTTGAGTATTCTGCTCTACGGTCTCCTTTGCCAATTCGATCCCGGCATCGGAATTCTCCTGCGCTTCACGCGCGAGGAAGGCAGACTTCGCGCTCCGCGGAGGCCGATTGCACCGATTCGGTACGGCAACGGGATGTGGCTCATCGTGGCCGGAATCGTCCTGTGCGTTGCATTTCCGGTGGTCTGCGCGAGCCTTCTCGCCGCATTCTATGTACCGTTTCTTCTCATGCTGGCGGGTTTGATCCTGCGCCGGGTGGCCGCTGAGTGCCGCGAACAGTCGCTGCACCTGCCCCGGCTATGGCGTGCGGCATATTCCGGTGGATCCCTCGTTGCCGCATTCATGCAAGGGCTGATGCTGGGCGCTCTCGTGGAAGGCCTCATCATCTCGCGCGGTGAATACTCCGGGGACGATTTCGCCTGGTGGAGTTTGCTCGCCGTCCTTTGCGGCGGCGGCGGTCTGTGCATCGGTTATGCAGTTCTGGGAGCGTTTTGGTTGGCGCGCAAATATGAAGGTGAAGTCGGGACTGCTGCTTATCGCCTGATCCTGGCATTGTCACTGGTATCGCTCCTGGGTCTGATCTTCGTGTTCATGTACTCCCTGGCCGCAAACATCCGCGTCATGAGCCACTCGCCGGCCGTGCGGTCTGTCTATCCACATGTCGTCCTTGACCGATCGCCCGAGATTGACCGATCGCCCGAGATTGGAGTTGGGCCGCAGCCCCATGGTCTATAGGTCGTTAGCCCAGGACGCCCTCTCATCGGTGCCGCCGGGCGGGACAAGATGGCGCGGCGCGGAGTCGGGTCCCGACAAGCAGCGCGCCAACGCACCGGCAAGCTCCGCCGACCCCAGCGGTTGACGGATCACTTCCAAAATGCCGGCCTTTGCCAGAGCAGGCGCGCCGAATTCTCTGGCCGAAGCGACCGCCAAGATCATGGGCAACGCAGGCGCCGCCTCGCGCAAGATGGCCGCATGCTCGAGTGCCGCGCCCGCGCCATGCAGATGGGAACACAGCAGCGCCGCATCGAACCGCGGTGGCCCGCCCCAATTGTTCCGTAGCTCCCCTCGACAGGCCGCTGCCGCCTCGCGCGGGTTGGTAAATCCGACAGGCTCGTACCCGAGCGCCGCGAGAATCTCCTCGTGCCCCAGCAGCCGTTCGCGATCGGCTTCGAGCACGAGCACCGTCTCTCCGGATCCGCGACACACCGAACCCGGCGTATTGTACTTCGACAAGGGCTCATCGCGTGAGAGCGAGGGAAGCCAGATATCGAAGCGCGTGCCCGCGCCGGGAGCGCTCTGCACATTCACGGCCCCGCCGTGATCCAATACGATCTCGCGAACCAAGGCGAGGCCGAGACCGTTTCCTTCGGGACGCGTGGTGAAAAACGGCTCGAAGATCCGCTCGAGCAGTGCTTCGTCCATGCCACGGCCCGGATCGATGATCGAAATGACGGCATAGTGGCCGGGCACGAGATCGCCGTGATCCATCGGCAATGCCCGTCCGATCTCCCGCGCGTGGATTTCGACCTGGATCGTGCCGGCTGCGTCCATCGCCTGGGCTGCATTGTTGCAAACATTCAGAATGACCTGCTGCAGCTGCGCCGCTTCCCCGGAGACGATCGTCTGCTGTGACATGGTGCGGACGACGAGGCTGATTCGCGGACCGAGCGAAGCCTCCAGCAGCGACTTGGTTTCGGCGACGAGCGCTTCAATGCGGATGCAGCTGCGCCTCAAGGCGGTGCGGCGGCCAAACGTGAGGATTTGATCGACGAGGTCGCGCGCCCGTTCGCCGGCGCGCCGGATCTCAGTCAGGCTTCCCGCCACCCGGCCGTGCGGTCCCACTTGTGCTTGCGCGGTTTCCGCATAGCCGAGGATTGCGCCTGTGATGTTGTTGAAGTTATGGGCGATCCCGCTTGCCAGCGCACCGATGGTTTCCATGTGGCGGGCCTGCTCCAGGTTCACTTCCAGCCGTTCCCTGTCCTGCTCGAGAAACTCCCTTTCCACGGCGTTGGCGATGGCGTCGAACGCCATGCTGAGGAGACCATTCTCGTACGGTTCGGGCCGGGCTTCCGTCAGCACCGCATCGAAGCCGAGCACCGCCTGGAGGCGGTTTGCGGCGCCGCTGGAGAAGCACAGCCAGCTGCGCAGATTGGCGGCGCGCAGTGCATCTCGCTGGTCGCCCGGCGGCAGCCTGTTGATGTTGTGGATGCGAATGTGCCGCTCTTGACTCGTGATGAGATGAGACGCGACGGTGATGGCGTTTTCCGGCCAACCCCGTGGGAAATCGGCTCCTTCACGGCACCACTTGTAGGCCTGCGCAGGCTTGCCGTCGATGGCGAAATACGCTCGATCGGCGCCGATGCATGTGGCCAGTTCTTCGAGGGCGCGCTCGACCTGGGCGGTAATCTCGAGCGGGCGTGAATTGATGAAGTGCGTCGAGATGCGGGCAATCAAATGCTCGATTGCCGCCCGCCGCCGCAGCGCGGCCGCGCGGGACCGCAGTCTTATCCCGAGATGCACCAGCATCCCGACCAGCAGCAGGGATATTGCGCAAAGAACGTATCGAACGCGCTTCGCCGCTGTCTCGGCGGTGAACTTGCGTGCCAGAATCAAGTTGCGAACAGCTTCCTGGTCTCGATCGCCCGACGCTGCAAACAGAGACCTTAGCACGCTGTCCGTCGCCGGCAACATCCTGCGAAGCAGTTGCGCATGCGCCAGCAACGCCCCGGCCACGGCGGCATCGCCGGGCGCGAGGTCTTGAATCGAGATGCCGCCCAAGCGCTCGTCGACGTCAGCGGCTACATTGGGCGACGTGTCGAGTGTCAGGTGGAGGATGGCGGCGGCGAGAGAGCTCACCAGAGCGCTGACCTGCTGCCGCCGCCGGTTGCTGTCCGGCGGGCCTTCGCCGAGGTGCGCGCTCAGCAATCCAAAATAAGCGAGAGAGTTCTGCAGGAGAGCATTGCGGCTCTTGAACAGTTCCGTCCACTGCTCCTGCTGGTCGGCGAGGCTCGCGAGCCGGTCACTGGCGGCGGCAACCTCAGGATCGTCGGCGGCCGCCTCGCGCAGCCGATCGACTGCATCGTGAAGCGCGGCCACCTCGCGCACCAGGGGGTCATAGTTGCGCAGCATCCCGGTCCGCGAGCTCAGCACGTCCCGATACAGGGCGCCTTTCGCGATCGTCAAATCGTCGAGCGCGCGCAATGCATCGTCCGCATGATCGGCCCCCGTGTGCATGCCGTGCCACCACAGCCACGGGACCAGCACGAGCAGGATCGCCGTTACAGGGCCGGACCAAGAAGTGGGCCACGGGATGTTCCGGAAGATCGTCACCTCGGCTCTCCGACGAATCGGCCGCTCGGCTCTTCGACAAATCGGCCGTGGTAAGTACCCGTGAGGGAGTGCAGATAGGCGACGATCGCGTCGACCTGCGGCTCCGTCAGCGTCAGATTGAGCTGAGCGTCGGCCATCTTGCGGACAGCCTCATCGAGGGTCGCGGCACTGCCGTCATGAAAGTAGGGCGCAGTCGTTGCGACGTTTCGCAGGCTGGGCACGCGCAAGATCTGGGGCTCCTCTCTGCCCAGCGGATGAAATATCCCATGTCGTTGAAACATGTTGCCGCCGACATTCACGCCTTGGTGGCATGAGACGCATCCCAATGACTTGAACAATCGATAGCCATCTATTTGCTGCGCCGAGAGTGCCGCCGAGTCGCCGGAGAGCCAGCGGTCGAAGCGGCTGCCGGGTGTAACCAGCGATCGCTCGAAGGTCGCGATGGCATTCAGGATGCTCGCGGCGTCCGGCCCGTGTCCGTACGCCACCTTGAACTGATGGACGAGGTCCGAATCGCCGCTCAGTTTTCCGACCACTTCGTCCATTCCGCTATCCATGATCAGAGGATTCTGCAATGAGGCAGCCGCCTGCGCCTCGAGGGTGCGGAATTCTCCGTCCCAGCCCAGCCGGAAACAGAGCGCGGAATTGAAAACCGTGGGCGTATTCAGTGAAAGAGGCGACCCATCGGGTGCCGTATCGCGCACATTTCTGCTCGCTCCATTGGTGCCGAGGTCGTGGCAGCTCGCGCACTTGCGGGTGTTGCCGCGCGAGAGCCGCGGATCTTCGAACAGGCGTTCACCGAGAGCTACCCTGAGCGGGTTCACGGCAGGAGGCTCGGGCACGCGTGTGATCGGCTCGACGGCCGGAGCGGCGCCCGACTCAGAGACCTGCAATAGCGCCTGCGTGACCGGCGAATAGCAAAGCGCGGGGACCGCGGCGGCGCAGATCCAGCGAAGGAGCAACGCCTTGTAGCGCATCAAAAAACGCGCAGGGCCAAGTTGAAAGACTCAGGATCGGGACACGAATGCATCACAAACTTCCAGAAAATTTATACGAACTCGCCTGCCTGTTCTCTCGACTCGTCATGATAGCCGCCTGGCGCTACGACGTGATTGCAGCGAGCGCCACAATATTACGGCGGTAACATATTGAATTCAGATCCGGGTGTGCGCCGCTACAGAGCCTCTACGGCAGTGGGTCTGCGCCGCTACAGAGCCTCTACCGGCAGTGCGAAGACATAGCCGACGCCCCGCTCCGTGCGTATGATTTGCGGCGCGCTCGCATGGGATTCCAGTTTGCGCCGCAGCCGCAGCACCTGCACGTCGATGCTTCGATCGAATATATCTTCGTGCACCCGGGTCGCTTGGAGGAGCCGCTCACGGGTGAGCGGCCGTTGAGGAGCCTCCAGAAACGCGACCAGCAGCGCATACTCGCCTTTCGTCAGCGTCACGGCAACTCCATTGGGACTCGTCAGGCGACGATTGTCGCGTTCGAGCTGCCAGCCGCCGAATTTGTATCCGCCCCGCTGCGGTTCGCGCGCTCGGGCGAGCCCGCCCAGTTCGTGGCGCCGCAGAACGGCCCGAACGCGCGCGAGCAGTTCTCTGAGGCCGAACGGCTTGGTCACATAGTCGTCCGCGCCCAGCTCGAGGCCCACGACACGATCGATTTCCTCCAGCCGGTGACCGGTGGTGATGATCACGGGGACGTCAGAGTTGGATCGAATCTCTCTGAGCAGATCGAGCCCATCTTCGCGCCCCAGTCTCAGATCGAGAATGATCAGGCTCGGCTCACTCACGGCGAGATGGCGAGTCAAGTCCTGCCGGCCGGCCGCGGAACTCGCAGAGACGTCATGCTCTTCGAAGTAACTGGTGACCATCCGCCGCGTGGCCGGATCGTCATCGACAACAAGTACGTTGTAATTTTTGCTATCGTCGTTGGGGTTCAGGGCGCCATTCATCAATAGTGACCACGCTGGCGTGTGACTTCGGCGAGTATAGCTCGTCCGCATTCTCGACGTTTCTTGAATCAATGCATTCCATTTACTGATTGCACTTGACATCCATGCAATGGTCGGCGCGCCTTTCCGCTTCGCCGGCGCATCAAGCGCGCAGTGCGCGTGCGTGCAGTTGAAAGGGCGCGCCCGGCTCACGACGTGTCCTGCCCGCTGGTTTAGATTTCTCTGCCAGACGCGAGAGACAATTGTAAGAGCCAATCCACACCGGCTCCCGCGCAACGCACCCAATGCAAAGACACGGAGACAAATGATGAGCGAAGCGAAACTGGCGAAATATATTCTTTTTGGTACACCCGCAGCAAAAAATCGGTCGGCTGATTCTTTAGGCCGCCATTCGGCGCTCGTTCACCGCCTGAAATCGACACGGCCTCCGGTGATGTCGAACGGCTACTTGAGTGCAGGCAAGCACATGGCACCCGAGGAGGAATCTACTCTCATCCTCGGCGGCACTTCAGCGAGTCTTCGTTCGCGTCGCCGAATCGGCACCATGGCACCGATCGTGAACGCCGAGACGCCGGCGAATGCCGAGATCCCGGCGAAATTGGCGGCCTTCGCAGCCGCCCTGACGATGAACGGCATGCTCGCGGCCGGAATGGCCTATTTGTTCAACGCCCCTTTGGAACAGCACGCAGCTCCGGTGGAGCAGCAGGGCGCAGGCTATGCCGACTCCTGGGCGGATAAGCCACAGCCCTTCTATCCGAGGGGCCGTGCATGAGCATTGAACGCACTGTGAACATCCTCGAGGACCTCGAACAAAGAGTGCTTCAGTTCATGCGCAAGCACGAGATTACGCATGACGAATATCGCCGTGCGACCGATATCCTGGTAGCCACCGTCAAGGCCGGCGAAGGGTCTCTTCTCTGCGATGTGTTCTTCGAAGCCGAAGCAACCGATGCCGACAATCGTCGGCGGCAAGGCAGCATCGAGGCCGTCGAGGGTCCGTTCTATCTGCCGAACGCACCCAAGCTCGAAGCGCCGTATGTTCTGCCCCAGCGCCGCGATGAAATCGGCGACGTGCTGTTCCTTCGCGGTCAAGTCAAATCATTGGCCGGCGCACCGCTGGCCGGCGTGGAACTGGACATGTGGCAGGCGGATTGCGCGGGCCTCTACTCGAACATCCATTCCAACATACCGGACTGGAACCTGCGCGGCCGCTTCCACTCCGGCCCCGACGGGACCTTCGAGGTGCGGACGATTGTTCCACCGCCCTACGAGATCCCGAAGAGCGGCCCAACCGGGATGGTGCTCAGCTCGCTGGCGCGGCATTGCTTTCGTCCAGCTCACCTGCACTTGAAGCTCAGGCATCCTCAATACGCCGATTTGACGTCCCAGCTGTATTTCGATGGGGGAGAGTACCTCAAATCTGACGTCGCCAATGCAGTTCGCGACGGCCTCATCGCACAGCTGGTCCGACGGGATCATCCGCACGAGCTGGCTGCCCGGGGGCTTCACAAGCCTTATTTCGAAGTTGACTTTGACTTCATCCTCGCGCCTCGTCAGGCCGAGGAAGTGCGTCGCAGAGCTTGAGATCGCTCGGCAGTTTCGGCAGGTACCGGAGGAACGCAATGCGCCAGGATGATATGAGTTCCGCGGAGATGACGGCGGTCCTTGATCCGGTCCCGCATATACATCACCACGCCTACGCCTGTTGGGATTCCGAGGAAACTCGCCATTTCTACGAGGACATTCTGGGAATACCGCTCGTCGCGACCGTTGTGCTCGAGGATCCGCTCCGCGACGACGGTTCACGGTATTGTCATACGTTCTTCGAGATGGCGGACGGAAATGTGCTTGCGTTCTCCGAGCATACATCGCTCTTTCATCCCAAGCACTTCTCTGCACGCAGCGGTTTTCGTCGCCGCGTCGCGCTCGAAGTGCAGGGAGATGCGGTGGTTCGGCAGTTCAAGTGCAAGCTGGATGCGGCCGGCGTGGCGAACATGCTCGAGGATCGCGGAGAGTCTCTTTCTCTGCGCTTCGATGATCCGAACGGTTTGACATTGGAATTCATCGCCAATATTCCGTCTTCCTCGGAGTATGTCCGAATTTCTCGGGCGTTGGCCCGCTCAAATCTGCAGCAGTGGCTGCACTACCGGCAGAATTGGTGGCGGAAAGCCGCCGGGATGAAATAGCGCAGCTTCACGTGCTTGCAATACAAACGCCGGCGCGTGGTCGGGCCGGGTCGAGAGCGTGCCGACCGGCAGCACGGGTCGATCACCCGTCATGGCGATGGTGAATTTCTGCAACAGCCGTGCAATCGCCAGGATTGCCTCCGACATCGCCAATTGGGCACCGATGCATACATGCCGCCCGACCCCAAAGGGCAAATAGGTGAATCGGTCAGGTTCGGCACCGCTGAGAAAGCGCGAAGGATCGAATGCTCCCGAGTTCGGCCACCAACGAGGATTCCTATGCAGCAGCCAGTAGGGAATCAGGACTATGGATCCTTTTGCTATGCGGGCGCCGCAGATCTCATGAGTCCGCTTCGCGAAGCGCCCGGTCATGAATGCGGGTGAGTAGAGCCGCAGAGTCTCTTCCACCACCGCGCGAGTGACCATGAGTTTCGGCAAACTCATCGCGGCACCCTCGGCAGACAGATCCACGCCGCTCGCCTCTTCCGCGATCGCCGTTTGCCATTGCGGCGCGCCGGCGGTTTGGTCATTGGGGCCCGCGGTGAAGTAGACCTGCGCCAGAGGTGCATCGTCCGGATCGAGATTGCTGGGGCTGACATTGGCAACGCCAAGCGACCAGATGCCTTGGATGACGAGCGGACTGCCGTTCGCGTCCTGCACCAGTCCGTCGAACTTGCCTGTCACAATATCGTAGGCGGCAATGAAACCGGCGGACTCGGTGTTTCCGGCATTCCCAAACTGTCCGACGAGCAGATCATGGCTGAAACGCCCAAAGTCGAGCGGAGCCAGAGCCACACCCCACGGCACATTCAGCCAGGAGCCGTGTTCGAGGCGGCGTAGAAGCCGGCCGGAAGAATTGAAGATGTCCGCGTAGCCAAGGCCGGGGCCCGCGGTCGCAAATTTTTGTCCCGGCGGATCCAGCACAAAGGTCACGACGACGTCGTTGCCGATGGTCGCGACGTTGAAGGGCACGTAATCGCCAGGCAGCTGCGGATCTTCGAATGGCCGGCCATCGGTCGAGTGATGGCCATCTTCGAAGTTGTCGGAGCCCGAGTATTTGTCATTTTTGTCTAGGTCGACAAGATGAAACGCGTTGTCGTAAACATCCACGCGCCCTTTGCTGGGATTCGCGACGTAGAGATACCGCTTGCCATCGATTGAGGCACTGGTAACACCCGTGAAGACCGAGCCGTCGGTGGTCTTGACCACACTCACAGCATGGGTTGAGGGAGGTGCTGCTCCGTTCGCCAACGCGACATTCGGATTCCATGC
>WNFG01015638.1_pt1 | contig 11583 bp, 13 predicted proteins | sample 5400431 | NCBI WGS metagenome assembly WNFG01 (sample SAMN13153346, study PRJNA577476) | soil metagenome | isolation source: 120 cm saprolite under Douglas fir tree site 2 hole 3 replicate 2 | place: USA:California | collected 2015-04-18
GCCGAGAGGACGGACACGAGGATGCCCGCGAAAATGAACAGCTTGTCCGCAGGGTCCGCGACGGACGCCGTCATGTAGATCATCACGGTCGTGATGGCGCCGGGTCCCGCGAGGAGGGGGATGCCGAGGGGCACGATGGCGACCTCGTCCCGATCCAGCGTCTCCTCGCGCTCCTGCGGGGTGAGGCGCGAGCGGGAACGCTCTCCGTGGAGCATTTCGAACGCGACGCCGAACAGGAGGATGCCGCCAGCGATCTTGAACGCGGGGATCGTGAAACCGAACCCCGCGAAGATCCACTGCCCGAAGACCGCAAACACGCCGAGCGTAATCGTCGCGGTCAGACAAGCCTTCGAGACGATCTCCTGCTTCTGCGACGGACTCATGTCCTCGGTGAGGGCGGAGAAGAAAGGGACCACTCCGAGAGGGTCCACGATCGCGAAGATGGAGGCCATGGCGGTGGCGCCGAACGCCAGGTCCACCATGGTCTACCCTGAATCGGACGATCAGTGCTTGCGCATCAACTTCATCCAACCGCCGCTCTCGTACACGGCGAGATTGCGGTTGTTCGCGGTCCGCACGAATTCGTCCCAGGTAATGACCTGGAGCTTCTCGCTGTCTCCTTTGCTGAAGCGCAGCGTGCTCGTGCCCCTCACCTTGCTCGGCTGAAGCCCCTTCACGGAGGCGATCTGCCGCGCGTACTCGAACGAGATTTCCTTGAGTGCAGGCATGGTTCCATCCCTTTTCCGCACACCACCCATTGGGAGGCGCGCAGACAAGTGTACGACGTGGCCTCTTATAAGTGTCTTTCGTTTGTCTGACGGGCTTTGACAATGCTCCATACGGTCCGCCCGGTGGCCCGCCGGGCGCCTATCCTGAGACGGACCACCACCGCCACGGTCGGAGGAGGCGTCCCCCACCTCCCTTCGTTCTCAGGGATGATTCCCTCGGCCTACGCCTTAAATAAGCTGGGAGACACCCGAGGGACATTGCGTCGATTGTGACGGTGACGGAACATGGCCCCTGAAAAGTCCCCATTCCTCGTGGATGCGGTGAAAGCGTCCGCGTCGAGGTTCAAGGAGACGAAGAATGCCCTGGATGCGCGACAGAAGGAATTGGACGCGCGACAGGCGGAACTGGATGCTCAGCGGGCCGATATGGAACGGCATGCGAAACGGCTGAATGCGGAGCAGGAAGAGTTCCAGAGGGAGAAGGACCAGGTCAACGCGAGCCGTGCCGCCATCGATCGGGATCTCGCGACGATCCGGATGGAGCGGGAGAAGGTCGCGGGCGAGGAGAAGCGGATGCAGGACTGGGCCAGCGCCCTCGGCGAGAGGGAGAAGGCGATCAAGGAGGGTCGCGACATGGAGCTTTCCGGACATCTCAAGGAGTCCGAGGCGAAGATCAATTCCCTCTTGGAGAGGGAAGAGGTCGCGGCCCAGAGGGAGCGCGCCCTCGCGGACACGATTGAAAAGCTCGTCATGATGGAGCGCGGCCTTGCCGAGCGGGACAAGAAACTCGCGCGGCGCGAGGAAGAGCTCGTGAACCTTCAGAGCGAACGACTCAATGCGCTGGAGGTGCGGGAGCGGGAGATGTTGAAGATCAGCGAAGACATGCATGCCCGCCAGAGGGAGTCCGCGGCCCAGCACGAATCGTTCGTCGAATTACAGGACACGCTCCGCCAGGAGTTGCTCCGACTCGCAGACGAGCGAGAGAGGCTCGCGGGAAAGGAGAAGAGCCTGGTCGAGGCAGAAAAGTACCTCGCCGCAGCCCTGGAGGCGAGCGGGATCGAGTTTATGCAGCCGGAGGAAGTCAAGGCACCCCCTCCACCGCCCGCGAGCGAACCGCGGGCCCCGAAGCCTCCGACTGGCGCCCCGGCGCCCATGCGTTCCACGGAACCCTTCCGCGAGGACATTTTCGAAGAGGAAGGTCGGGAGGCGGCCGAGTCGAAGCCCAAGGTCTCCCGGGCCGACGCCCTCGAGCGGATGACCCGTGCCCTCGAGACGGCCAAGAGGGCCCGCGACCAAGGGAGGAATGTGAGCGACATTCGGAAGTCATTGAAGCAGGCCCGCGCCGCGTTTGAGAGCGGCGACTACGAGACGGCCTCGCGGCTCGCTGAGGAGATCCTCAGGGAGATCGAGGCGATCGCCCTGACTCGCTAGGGGGTTCGCGGCTCCCGCCGTTCGCCATCCCGTGGACCGGCATCGCATACACCGGCACTCCGGGCACGCGAGGCTCGTGACGTTGCCCCGGGATTTCTCCCCACGGATCGGGGTCGGAAACGGGACCCCGCAAGGACGTCCAGATCACGTTCGCAATGAAGAAGAGCTGACCCAGGCCGAGGACGAAGGCTCCCACGGTCGCGAACCAATTCAGGCTCCATAGGGACGGGGCGTAGTCGTACACACGACGAGGCATGCCCGCGAGCCCGAGGAAATGCATTGTGAAGAATACGACGTTGAGGCCGATGATCGTGAAGGCGAAGTGCCATCGCGCGAGCCGCTCCGAATACATCCGGCGCGACATCCTCGGGAACCAGAAGTAGAAGCCCGCGAAGACGCCGAGCATCGTGCCGCCGAAGAGGACGTAGTGCAGATGGGCGACGACCCAGTACGTGTCCTGAAGCGGATAGTCGAGGGGGATCGGCGCCTCGAACACGCCGTTGATTCCGCCGATCACGAACATCGTGACGAAGCCGAGGGCGAATAGCATCGGCGCCTTGAGCTCGATGGCCCCGCCCCACATCGTCGCGATCCAGTTGAAGACCTTGATCCCGCTCGGCACCGCGATCGCGAGGGTGATGATCATGAATGGGACGCGGGCGGAGATCGACAGCCCCGTCGTGAACATGTGGTGGACCCAGACACCCCACGAGAGGAACCCTATCGTGACGGTCGAGAGGGCGATCGCCTTGTAGCCGAAGATTGGCTTGTGGGACATTCGCGGGATGACCTCCGAGATGATGCCCATCGCCGGGAGGATCATGATGTACACGGCGGGATGGGAGTAGAACCAGAACAGGTGCTGCCACATAATCGGGTCGCCGCCAAGGGCGGGGGAGAGGAACGCCGTGATGCCGTGCCGGTCGAGGAGGAGGATGAACGTGGCTCCCGCGAGGACCGGGGTCGCCAAGAGCACGATGCCCTGCGTGACTAGGATGGACCAGACGAAAAGGGAGAGGTTGTTGAACGTGATTCCCGGCGCGCGATGCCGGAAGATCGTGACGAGGAAGTTGACCGCCCCCGCGGTCGAGGAGATTCCTAGAAGCTGGAGGCCGACGATCCACATGTCGATCCCCACGCTCTTGTCGTAGACGCTGAGGGGCGTATAGCCCGTCCATCCGACATTGGCCGCGGCCAGCCACATGATCACGCCGGCAGTAGGGATGAGCCAGAAGCTGAGCGCGTTGATCCGCGGGAACGCCATGTCCTTGGCGCCGATCAAGGGCGGGACCATCAAGTTCCCGAATCCCGCGAGGATCGGGATCGCGACGAGGAAGATCATCGTCGTCCCATGCATCGTGAACAATTCCTCGTATGTGTTCGCGTCGACGATCGTGGGCCCGGGGTACGCGAGCTCCGTCCGCATCAAGAGGGCAAGGACCCCGGCGAGGAGGAAGAAGAAGAACGAGTTCGCGAGGTACAGGATGCCGATCTCGTGATGGTTCGTCGTGGTCAACCATCGGAACACCCCGATCGGGCCATTCCGACGCGCGTGCGCGGTGACGACTTCACCCGCCATCGAGGGAACTCCAAGACGTCGGCCGGACGGAAGGCCGCAATCCTCCCGTACTTCCGAATTCGTCATAAGGCTTTCCAACCCATCGACGGCCGAACCTCCGGACGGCACACGGACCGTGCCACCGCAAATGCTTTAGAGGGAATCCGAATTTGCCAATCGATGTCGGGCCTCCGGAGGATGCGCCCCTTGTGGCTCGCATTCCTCCTGGTCCTGATCCTTGCAGGAAGCATCCGCGCCGCACCGCTCTCTCCGGGTCAGGAAGCGACGGAGCAGCTGTTTTACCTCGTGCTCGTCCCCGCGATCGCCATTGGCGTGCTGGTCATGGTCCTCGTCGCGTACGCGGTGCTCAAGTTCCGGGTCCGCAAAGGGCACACGGAAGGGCCGTTGAATCCGGCCACCCACAATCGGCGCCTTGAGGCGGCGTGGACGATCGTCCCCGCGGTCATCCTCGTGGTCGTCGGAATCGCGGGCTTCCAGGCTCTCCTCGCCACGGACACCCTTCCGAGGGATCCCGATGCGATAATGGTACTGGACCTTCAACATCACGCACATCCAGAACGGGGTGTGGCTCAACCCGACGGGGAATTTCAAGTACCTGGAGACGACCGGGGCCCTCACGCTGAAAGCCGGCCTCACGGTGAAGATCATACTCCGTTCGTTCGATGTCAACCACGCGTTCTGGCTCATCCCGTTCGACCTCAAGATCGACGTCATCGCGGGCCACACGAATCCGTACTGGCTCCAACCGTTACAAGCGGGCGACTACCCGATCAAATGCGCCGAGTACTGCGGCCTCAATCACTACTCGATGACGGCGACCCTCCATGTGGTCGCGTGAGGGCGAGCGAGAAACGGAGGGGGAGTCGACCTGACGTCTGGGAGTAGCGTCGCCGCCTCGGCAGGTTTTGTCCTCCTCATCGTTTCGGCGACCCTTATCGCTACCGTCGAGCCCGGGTCGGCAAGGTCCGAGTTTGGGGTGACGGCCGCGGGTCTTCCCCCCCGGACCGGAATCTGGTCCGTGAACCTCACCCTGTATGGAAATGCCGGCACGGGCTGGGGATTCGGCGCCGCGAACATCACGACCCCGGGACCGAACATCACGGTGTACCGGGGGGACGTGATCAACCTCACCTTGTTCGCCACGGACAGCAGCGTTCCCCACAACTGGTTCATCGACTACGACAACGACCTCCAGCCGAGTGCGGGCGAGCCGAGTTCCCCGGACTTCAACAGCGGCGCGGCGATCAGGAACTGGTCGTTCGTCGCGGACCGGAATGGGAACTGGACGTACCGGTGTCGCTACCACGCGACCTCGATGCACGGGACGATCTCGGTCCAAATTCAGCCAAGGCCCGTCAAGCTCGTCCTGTACGGGAACGCGGCCTCGGGGTGGGGATTCTCGACCACGAAGGTGGCGAATCCGGGACCCCGGCTCGTCTTCCTCTGGGGCACCCGAGTGAATCTCACCCTCCGCGCGACCGACACGATGACGAGTCACAGCTGGTTCATCGACTACAACAACAATCTCCTCGCGGATTCGAACGAACCGAAGTCCCCGGACTTCAGCAACACGACGCCTGTCACCGGTTGGTCCTTCGTCGCAGATCGGAGCGGGAATTGGACGTACCGGTGCAGCTACCACCAGAACTCGATGACAGGGAACCTCACGGTCCTTGGAGGTCCGCCCGTCATTCCGCCCGTAGCGCGCACCGTCCCGCTCATCACGGCCATCATGCTGGGCGGGCTCGGCGTGGTCTTCATCTTCGCGGCCGCCTACCACGTCCGCGCGGTGCGGCTGTCGAAGCGGAAACGCTGAGGGGGCCGCGGTGCCGGATCTCGCCCTCCTCGCCATCGCATTTGGAGTCATCCCGCTCGCCGCCATCCTGCTGTACAACCTCCGGTCCATCGTGCTGAATCGCCGGGAGGCGGCCTGGGGCCTCCTGGCGGGGGTCGTCGCCTTCCTCGGACTCTCGCACGCGATGGCCGCGGTCCTCGGCAATCACCCGCTGTTCGGGGATGCCTGGGCGGCCACAGCAGTCTCCCTGCTCGGCCTCCTCACCGGTGCGGGGATTGCCTGGCTCCTGCTCGAAGGGCCATTCATCAAGGAGGCGCCGAATCGGATCGTCTGGGCCTCGGCCGCGTTCGTCGGCGTCCACAGCCTCGGCGACGGTCTCGTCCTCGGCCGGTCCTTCCTCGGTGGCTTCTCCGTTGTCCCCGTCGATCCGGTAAGCGCCGCAGCCACCATCGCCCATCGGTTCGTGGAAGGATGCCTGATTATCGTTCCCGCCCTCTGGGCTTCCTGGAAGCCGAAGGCCGCACTCCCGGCCCTCTTCGTTGGCCTAGCCGCAATCCCGGCGGCGTATCTCCCGGGATCCATCTACGGCGCCTACGGTCCATCGTCCCTAGGCATCGCGTTGCAAATTGGTATCCCCACGTTCGTCGCCGCCATGGAATCCACGTTGGGCTTGCTCTTGCTCGTCCGCGCCCTCCTGCCAATGGCCGCTGCGGACCATGGCAGGCAGGGGCTCGTCTGGACCGCGGTCGGATACGTGGCGATCAGCCTGGTCCACTTCCTCGTGGAATAGCTCATCGGGAGGGCGAAGCCATCGGGCGTCCCGAAGGGGACCAGAGCAGCAAGAGGGCCACCATAAGCGCGAACCCGAATGTGGCCGCTCCGAGGGCGAGGTGGATCGTGACGACGACCCAATCTAGAGAGCTCGTGATCGTCAACGCGCCAAATCCAACCTGGGCGACAAGGATCCCGAAGCCCAAGCCCGTGAGGGTGATGAGGCGAAGTTCCGAACGGTACCAGAGGAGGGCCAAGACCGTCGTCAGGAGGAGGAAGAGACTGGTCAGGGCGGCAAACATACGGTGGGCATACTCGACCGCGACCAGCGGGTCTCCGACATCGGGCACGATGGAACCCTTGCACAGGGGCCAGTCCGGGCACGCGAGACCCGCGCCCATCCCTCGAACGGTCCCGCCCAGGACGATCGTTGCGTACGCGAAGATGGCGCCGAAAATCGCCACGATGTGATAGAAACGCCTGCGGTCAATCGGCACGGAGAGATCCGAACCGCGGGAGAAGATGGATTGCGATAAACCCTTGCTCCGCGTCCAACGGGACCGCCATGAGGCTCCCTACTCCTCACGGATCGCAGGGGCCAACAGCCCATCGACGGCCGCCCTGCACGACGACCGCATCATGGCAGCTCCGGCACCGAAAGCACTCTGCGACGCCTGTGTTGCCTATTCGGATAAGGACCTCGACTGTCCCTTGTAGGAGGCTCCGGCTTTCTCAGAAGGCACCTCGTTGAAGTGGAGTGGGGACGCAGGGATTTGAACCCTGATCGACGGGTTTCTCCCACGCGGGGAGCGACCCACGCGTGTTGTGCGAATCATGGGTCAGCGCTCCAGTCTGTCATCACTGGAATCAGCAAACCCGTTCGCCATCAAGCCCATGACTGGAGCCCGTAATTCTACCAGGCTAAACTACGTCCCCATGGGTCTCCAAGTCCGCGGAAGAGCGGAGAGGATATCTAAGTTTGCGTGGGCTCTGACGGCGCCCTCGTTCTAGTCCGGTTCGATCAGCGAGCCGCTGCCATGACAGCGCGTGCATTGACCGCTTCCTTCGCAGTACGGGCACGGGGCCGACTCGCCTCCCGTCCCGGCGCAGTCCTCACACATCTTCCAACCGCTGCACTGAGGGCACGTGCGCTCGTACGGGATCTCTTCGGAGATGCGGACAACGGCGCCATCACCGGTCGCCACGAGGTCTCCGCCCACCGTCAGGAGGCCGAGTCTCGCGCGGAACGTCCCCGTTTCCAGAATCCGGGCCTCGGAAAAATCCGGGTCCTCGGGGGTGATGATCAGCGAGCCGTGGATCAAGTCGGCCGACAGCGGGCCGTCCGTGTCGTTCGACACGACCTGCCCTCGAAGCGTGGACGCCTCCTCCGATCGCATCGACATCGATACGCCGATGAGTCGACACGCGAGCGTCAATCCTTTCCGGAGAGGGCCCGTGCCCTCCTTGATCAGGACGCGAGCATACTGCCCGACGATCGAATCAGCGACCACGGCTCGACCCGATCTCGCTGCCTTGCCTTGAAGGGCAGGCGTCCCATTTTCATCGTTGAGAAGCACGCGGGGCGAGCCTACCGCTGTCGCATCTTCTGCTCCCGCTTGCGTCGGCGCATCCGCTTCTTGCGCCACTTCCAGCGCATCTTTCCGCGCTTCTTCCACGCACGCGAGGAGCGTTTCATCGGTCGCCCGGCGCGCGTAACTCCGGGCTTCTTATGTAGTTTCCGACGGGCTCCCTGGAGAGTCCGCCGGCGTCATGGTGTCTCGACGTCGGCCCACAATCCGTTTATGTCATGACCTCCCTACGGGACCGGGGGATTTTATTGGCCACCTTGCAGAACCTTGCGAAATCGATTGTGAAGGAGAGCCTTCGACCGAAGCCTGACGAAGTCGTCCTCATCTCGACGTACCCGCACACGATCGAGCTGGCGGAGCAGACCGCGCTCGAGTGCCAGAAGGCGGGCGCGGATCCGGCCCTCTGGCTCGAGACGGACGGGCTCTTCTACGGGAATTTCAAGAACTATTCGGCGGAGGACCTCCATCGCGTGTCGGGTCACTGCCTCGGCTTGCTCGACTACGTGAACTCGTACATCTGGTTCCCGGGTCCTCGCAATCCGGCCCCGATGGCGACAATCCCGCGGGAGAAGTTTGCGGCGATGTTCGAGGGAGAGAAGGCGCACACGGACAAGTACCTCGAGAAGAAGCCGAAGAACGTACAGGTCGATCTTGGCCAAGTCACGCGGGACCGCGCGAAGACGTACGGCTTCAACTACGCGAAGTGGAAGGCGATGGTCGAGGCCGCGATCACGGTGAACTACAAGCGCATGGAATCGCTCGGGAGGCTCGTGGCGGGCCTCGTCTCGAATCCCGTGAACGTTCGCGTCCGGGCGGACAATGGCACGGACCTTAAATTCCGGTTGGCCGGCGCGGACCGAAGGCCTACAATCCATGACGGTGTCATCAGCGACGAGGACCTTGCCGTCGGAACGGCGTCGAGCCGGAATACGAGCCTCCCGTCGGGCGAAGTGGAGATCGCTCCGGTCGAGGACAGCGCGAACGGCACCTTCGTCACCGATGTCGCCTTCCCTCAGCGCGGCAAGCTTATCGATGGGCTCGCCTGGACGTTCCGGAACGGGCACGTTACGGACTTCACCGCGAAACGCAACCTCCCGTTCGCGCAGACGAATTGGGCGGAGGCGTCGGGTTCGAAGGACATGTTCGGCGCGATCGGTTTCGGATTGAACCCGAAAGCCCAGGCCGGGTTCCTCCAGAACTTCATCGTGTCGGGAACCGTGACGGTTCACATCGGGGACAACCGCGAGTTGGGCGGACAGAACGACAGCAGCTATTCATTCCCCGGATTCCTCGCCCATGGGACCGTGGAGATCGGGGGCAAGACCGTCATCCAAGACGGTGCGTGGATCATCTGAACCTGGTCCCTGACACCGGAGAAAGGCCCGGCGTTCCTCCGATGGATTGATGTAGCCCCGCCAGAATGGGCGCTTGATTCCGATGTGGTCTCCCAGTCCGACCGTCCCGGCTTCGGGCCCCGGAGGGTTCGCCGGGCCCGTACGAAAGCTCGGATTCTTCGAGCGCCTCTCGGTCGGCTGGAAGTTGACGAAGGTGAGCCTCAGCATCCTTCGCAAGGAGAAGGGCCTCATCGTGTTGCCGTTCCTCTCGCTCCTCACGACTGGCATCACGTGGCTCGTGTTCTTCCTCGGCCTCTTCCTCTTCCTCCCGAACCCGACGAACCCCTTCGGGAATGTCCTGTTCTATGTCGGCCTCGCCGTGGTCTACTTCATCACGTTCTTCGTCTCGATTTATTTCAACGCGGCCGTCATGGGGGCCGCGATGATCCGCCTGAACGGAGGCGACCCCACGATCTCGGACGGCTTGCGGGTCGCGAACACTAATCTCCGCCGGATCGCGGGATGGGCGCTCCTCAGCGCGACCGTGGGCCTCGTCCTCCGAGCGATCTCCGAGCGGTTCGGCTGGATCGGCCGCATCATTGCCGGCGCGGTGGGCATCGCGTGGAACATCGTCACATACCTGGTCGTCCCCGTCCTGATCTTCGAGAAGCTCGGACCGTGGGCCGCGGTGAAGCGGAGCGGGACCCTGCTTCGCCAGACGTGGGGCGAAGCTGCAGGCGGCTACCTCAGCCTCGGCGTGATCTTCGTCCTGCTCGCGTTGCCCGGCCTGCTGCTGCTCGTCGGCGGTGCGGCCCTCGGAGGCCTGGCGGGATTCCTCGTCGGACTCGCGATCGCCGGGATCTATTGGCTCATCCTGGGGTTGCTCGGAGCCGCGGCCCAGAGCATCCTGGTCACGGCCCTCTATCGGTACGCGACCACAGGCAAGTTGGGATTTGGATTCCCCGAACACCTCCTCGCGGGCCGTCCCACGAATCAACCTTGAATAAGGTTAACGCGACGGACAAATCGTTAAGTGCCTCATGGCCTTCCATCCGGTTCCTTAGGAGTGCGGACCCATGGCACGAGCCTTATGGAGCGGCGCGATCGCGTTCGGCCTCGTCAACATCCCGGTGAAGCTCTATGGGGCCACCGAGAGCAAGGACCTGTCCTTCACCACGCTCCACTCATCGTGCATGACCGCCTTGCGCCGGCCCTACGTCTGCCCGAAGGACAATGTCCCGGTCGAGTCGAAGGACATGGTGAAGGGCTACGAGTACGCAAAGGGCCAGTACGTGATCCTTACGGACAAGGACTTCGACGCGGTCCCGCTCGAGGCGAGCAAGGCGTTGGAGGTCCAGGGCTTCGTCGAGTCGGAGGACATCAGCCCGATCCTAAGGGAGCGGAACTACTACCTGGGACCGGAGGAGAGTCGCGCGGGCCGTCCTGTGGAAGAAGGAGCAGCTCGTCTCGATCAGCCCGCTGAACGGCAGCCTCGTCCTCACGACCCTGATGTACCAGGATGAGCTGAAGGCGCCGCCGGAGCCGCCGGCGACCCAGCCCGTCGTGATCGCGGAAGCCGAGTTGGAATTGGCACTTCAACTCATCAACGCGCTGACGATGGAGTTCGATCTGTCACGGTTCAAAGACCGTTACCGGGATGCGCTCATGCAGCTCATCCAGGCGAAGGTCGAAGGCAAGGAGATCCCGGCCGTCACGAGGGTCGAGGCGAAGCCGACGCAGGACCTGATGGCCGCCCTGAAGGCAAGCCTCGCGGCCGCGAAGGCCGGATGAGCGGATGCCTTCGTTCGATCCCTACACGCATCTGATCAAGCCGATGCTCGCCGAGAGCCGCGAGACGCCGTTCGATTCGGCGGATCATATCTACGAGCTGAAATGGGACGGGACGCGGGCGATCTGTTTCCTGAGGGATAAACAGAGGTTCCAGAACCGCCGCATGACCTTCATCGAACAACGGTACCCGGACCTCAAGGTGCGCACGAAGAAGCCTGCGATCTTGGACGGCGAGATCGTCGTCATGTGGGAGGGCCGTCCCAGCTTCGACAAGCTACAGGAACGGGAGCGCCCGGGCGGGAAGATCCACCTCGACTACCTCGTGAAAACCCTCCCCGCGACGTATGTAGCCTTCGACGTCCTCTACATCGGGACCGAGAACGTGATGGGCCGGACCCAGATGGAACGAAAGTCCCTGCTCAAAGAAGTCCTGGAGGAAGACGACCGGATCGTCCTAAGCGATTACATCGAGGCGCGCGGGGTCGACTACTACAACGCAGTCATCGCGCGCGGGCTGGAAGGGATCATTGCGAAGCGACGCGACGCACGGTATGCACCCGGGAAA
>WNFG01016255.1_pt1 | contig 11582 bp, 13 predicted proteins | sample 5400431 | NCBI WGS metagenome assembly WNFG01 (sample SAMN13153346, study PRJNA577476) | soil metagenome | isolation source: 120 cm saprolite under Douglas fir tree site 2 hole 3 replicate 2 | place: USA:California | collected 2015-04-18
CCCGACTCCGGGTTCGCGGGCCTGGTGCTGCGCATCACGGTCGGCGGGATCGCGTTTCGCGAAGCGACCGCGCCCGAGGTCACCGCGGGCGCCGGGGTCGATTGGGACGCGCTGGTGTGCGGTGCGGTGGAGCGCGGCTGGACGGGCATCGAGTGCCTCTCAGGTATTCCGGGCACGGTGGGCGGTACGCCGATCCAGAACGTCGGCGCCTACGGACAGGAGATCGCGGAGACGCTCACGGACGTCACCTGCCTCGATCGGGTCACGCTCGAGCGCCGCACCTTCGGCGCCGCGGAGTGTGGGTTCGGCTACCGCGACAGCCGCTTCAAGAACCGCGATCGCGGTCGCTACGTCGTCTTGGAGGTGACCCTCCGGCTCAGACGCGACGCCCTGCCCAGCATTCGCTACCCGGAGCTCCAGACCGCCGTCGCTCAGACCGCCTCTCTGCACGCGCTCGCTCCCGCGGCCGCCGTGCGCGTGGTCCGGGAGACCGTACTCAGGCTGCGCCGCGCGAAGTCGATGCTGCTCGATCCACTGGATCCCAACGCTCGGTCGGCGGGCTCGTTCTTCATGAATCCCGTGCTCTCGGCTGCGGCGTTCGCCGAGCTCGAGCGGCGCTGGCTGGATGGGGGTGAGACAGCGGCGATCCCGAGCTATCCGGCGGAGGGCGCGATCAAGGTGCCGGCGGCCTGGCTCGTCGAGCGCGCCGGGTTCCCCAGGGGCTACCGTCGGGGCGGGGCGGGGGTCTCGAGCCGTCATGCGCTCGCGCTCGTGAACCTCGGTGGGACGAGCACTGAGCTCCTGGCGCTCGCCGAGGCGATCCGGAGCGGCGTAGCCGCGCGCTTCGGGATTCGCCTGGAATACGAGCCCGAGGTGGTGGGGTGAGCCTAAGACGCACCCCGTTGGGCCAACCGCACCGAGTGGGGATCCCCCGCTGCGGCTACTTGGTCACCGCCACGTCCCCGATCGCGCTGATCAGGTCGTTGAAGTCATACGGCTTCATGACCGACGGCTGGCCACATTCGTCGAGGAAGCGGCGGGTCTCGTCGCGAGCGCGGTCGCCCGTGACGAAGACGAAGCGCTGCGCGATTTGTGGCCGTTGCTCGCGCAGCTGCTCGTACAGCGCGCGCCCACCGAGCCGGGGCATTTGGAGATCCGTGACCACGGCGTCGAAGCGATCGCTGGCCGGGCCGAGCCGCTCGATCGCCTCGAGGCCGTTCTCGACGGCTACCACCTCGTGCCCTTCGCGCTCGAGCAAGAGGCGCATCGCCTGGCGATTCACCGCGTCGTCGTCTACGACGAGGATGCGGAGCTTCGGGAGCGATGGCGTCGCGGCCGTGGCGCGCGCCAGCGGGGCGAGGACGCTCTTCTGTAGGGTGACGACCACCTCGGCCCCGCCGCCGGTCCGCGGGCGCAGCCGCAGCGTACCACCCGACGACTGGGCGAGGGCGCGCGCCAGCGCGAATTCGATCTCGCCGCCCCCCGCGCTCTGGGTAAACCGGAACGGCGTCACCAACCGCTGCTCGGCCTCGACCGATAGCGGCGTGCCCGAGTCCCACAGGGAAATCGTGAGGGCCGACCCGCTGTCGCTCACCGCGACGCGGAGCACGCGCGGCGGCTGACTGTCGCGCAGCCGCCGCAGGGCGAAGTCCAGGAGCTTCATCAGCATCTCGGTGAGCTGCGCCATGGGGCACGCGACCATTGGCAGGTCGTGGGGAATGCTCCGCACCAGCTTTACGCCCAGTTCCTTGAGCGTCCCCTCGCGTTCGGCCAGCACGCCGTTCAGCACGATGGCGCAGTCCGACGGCTCCGCCGCCCCGATGGGATGCTGGGCGAGCTCGAGGAAGTGCAGGGTGATCTCTGCCGCCCGCCGCACTTCGCCGTGCAGCATCATCAGCGCCCGGGCGCGCTCGGGGTCGAGCGGGCTGCCGTGCAGCAGGTCCGCGAGCGCCCCGATCGCGGCGAGGCGGTTGTTCAACGCGTTTAGCACGTTCGCGGAGCCTTCGTCGAGCACGACATGCTGTATTTCGGGCGGGGAGAAGCGCGCGGAAGGTAGCGGCGGGGCGAGGTGCGGCGCGGCGGCCGCGCGCTGCGCCGCGCGATGCCGCCCGATCAGCACGCCGATGAACGCACCGACCAAGCCGCCGAATCCGAATGCCACCCACAGCTCCATGAGCCACCAATCTAGTGCAGGCCGACGGGACGCGCCGCTCACCAGGGCGCGTGTGAGGCACCCACGTGCAGCACCGGTTGACCCTCCCGCGCAGCGATTCTAGCTTTCTGCGCGCGCCCTGGTGGTGAAACTGGTAGACACGCTGTCTTGAGGGGGCAGTGCCGTAAGGCGTCCCGGTTCGAATCCGGGCCAGGGCATCCGGTTTGCTTCCACACTACGCCGGCCAGCGCCCGCCGCCGCTGGCCGGCGTGTCGTGAAGGACCCGCGCGCGGCGCGGCGCTTCTCTCGGTGCGAGACGTTCGGCCTGTCCGCGATAGCGTTGCACGAGCAACCGGAAGGGTTTCAAAAAGGAGCGAGCCACGGTGACGCTTGTCTCGCCCGGGCCTGTGAGATGGGTCAGCGGAGGCGCGGCGTAGGTGTCACGCCCCAGCCGACTCGAGGTTGGGATCACCGAGGCGACGGCGCTCTACGAGTCCTGGCTTGCGCACCAGGTTCCCCTCATCAAGCATGACCTCGATCTGAAGCACCGCGCGATGGCAGCGGGGAGCTTCCCCTTCCTGCGCGCGACCTACTACCGATGGGCCCAGACGTGGCAGGCGATCGTCGGCGACGTCGCCGGGGCGCCGCGCGTCCTCTCCGTCGGCGACCTTCACGTGGAGAACTTCGGCACCTGGCGCGACGCCGAAGGGCGCCTCGTGTGGGGCGTGAACGATTTCGACGAGGCGTGGCCACTGCCCTACACCAACGATCTGGTGCGCCTCGCCACCAGCGCCCTCATCGCGATCGGGTATCATGATATGGCCATCGAGCCCAAGCAGTCGGCGGCCGCGATGCTCGAGGGCTATCGCGACGCCCTGGACGCGGCCGGGCGCGCGTTCGTGCTGGCCGAGCACCATACGGCGCTGCGCGAGATGGCGGTCCACCGGCTCCACGATCCGGAGACCTTCTGGGGCAAGCTCGAATCGCTGCCGACCGTGCGAACTCAGGTGCCGGGTGCGGTGATGGTCGCGCTGCGACGCGCGCTCCCCGAGCCCGGCCTCGAGACGCGGATCGTGCACCGGGTGGCAGGGCTCGGGAGCCTCGGCCGTCAGCGCTTCGTCGCACTCACCAGCTGGCGCGGCGGCAGGATCGCGCGTGAGGCAAAGGCCCTGGCCCCGTCGGTCTGCACCCTGGCGGAGACGGGCCGGGGCTCGACGCTCTCTTACAGCCTCGTCATGCAGCGTGCTGTCCGGTGGGCGCTCGGGGGCCGGCCGCAGAGGATCTACTACCAGGATCTGCTACGCCGTGGGGTTCGCTGCCCCGACCCCTGTGTCGCCGTGCGCGGACCCTGGTTGCTGCGCCGGCTCGCGCCGGACTGCTCCCGAATCGCCCTGAATGCGCTGCCACGCAAGCGCGACGAGGCACGGCTGCTCTACGCCATGGGCTGGGAAACCGCCAACGTGCACCTCGGCACGCCGCGCACACACGCGGTGCGCGCCGATCTGAAGCGTCGCGACAAGCACTGGCTGTACGAGGCCGCGAGCCGCATGGCGGACGCCGTCGAGCACGACTGGCGCGAGTGGAGGCGCGCGTATGACTGACGCGGCCCAGGCGGGAGCGCTTCGCCCCCGCTAGATCCGCTGTCGCCGGGTGCGCGGCTAGCCGGGGCGCAGCGTCTCCGAGCGCGCCGGCTCCATCTCCACCCGGATGTTGCGCCACTGTCCCTGGCGGAACCGCAGGACGCTCAGCGCGCAGCGCGTCATGTGGCCCAGCAGGATGGCCGTCCAGATGTCCGCGGGGCGCAGATCCCGCGTCGCCTGGAGCAACGCGCAGAGACCGAGCGGGACCACGATTTGGGACGCGATCGAGATGTAGAGTGGCGAGCGGGTGTCGCCCGTGCCCTGGAGTCCCCCCGTGTACGTGAGCGCGACGGTGACGAACAAGCCCGACACACTGAGGAAGCTGAGGAGTTGCACCCCAAGGCCGACGACCACGGGATCCGTCATGCTGAACAGCCCGAGCAGGGCGCGCGGGATCGAGAGGAACAGCACGCCGATCGCGGCTGCGAGACCGACGCCGAGCCCCGCCGCGACGTGCACGCCGTGCACCGCGCGCTCGGGGTGGCGCGCCCCGAGGTTTTGACCCGCGACCGTGGCGGCGGCCCCCATCAACCCCACCGATGTCCAGGTAATGAAGGAGAACAGCTCGGTGTAGCCCACGGCGTAGGCGGCCTGCGCCTGGGCGCTCTGCGCGAGCGAGCCGACGAAGCGGAGCAGCAACACGCCCGCGACGTTCATCGCGATCCCCTGGACGCCGGTGGGAAGGCCGAAGCGGAACAGCGCCCGGATGACGCCCCAGTCGGGCCGCCAGTCCATGCCGCGGTGCCACACCACCGCCAGCCGCCCCGAGAGCAGCAAGTACGCCGCGACGCCGCTCACGACGATGCCGGCCACCGTGGTGCCGACGGCGGCACCGGCGGTTCCGAGCCGGGGAAAGGGTCCGAGGCCCGTGATAAACGCCACGTTGAACGCGATGTTCAACGCCGTGAGGAGAATCCCCAGGCGCAGTGGCGTGCGCGCGTCGCCCGCCGCCCGCAAGGCTCCGCCCACCATGAAGAAGAGCAGCATCCCGAGGCTGCCGACAAACATGATGCGGAGGAAGGGCAGCGCCTCGGCGCGCACGGCTGGCGCGGCGTGCACGACGCCGAGGAGTGACGGCGCCAGGATCCACCCGAGTGGGGCCAGCAGCAATCCCCACAGCGCCACCGCGGCAAGGAAGGCCTGGTAGACGGTACGATTAACCTTCTCGGGGTCGTTCGCCCCGGCGAACCGCGCCACCAGAACGGCCATCCCGCTGAACACCGACATGACGAACGCGATGACGACGATGAAGATCTGGATGGCGACGCCGATCGCGGCGTTGCCGGCGTACCCTACGAAGTGACCCACCAGGGCGTGGTCTACCACGCCCTGGAGCCCGCCGATGAGGTTCTGCAGCATGGTGGGCCAGGCGAGCATCCAAACGGCGTGGGGGATCGGGCCCTCGACGATGGAACGGTCGAGGGGCTTACTTGCGCCGCTTGGCATCGAGGCTCCACGGGCCTGGCCCGGCTGCGGCGGTGTCAGGGATCGTGCGGCATCGCTCCAGCAGGCGAGCATCGCCCAGGCGCTCCGAAAACCCGGCGAAGCCGGCGGTGGGCCCGCGCCACCGCAGCTCGTCCACATCGCGGAACAGCGGCGCGTCGGTCCTGAGCGTTGCCAGATTCTTGAATAGCAGCGCTCGGTCGCGGTCCGCTCCCAGTACGGCGGGCGGGAAGATTGCGGATCTGCTGTCCCCTGCGGTCGACCTGCACCACGCGATCGCCGTGCACACACTGCGCGAGGTCCTTGTCGGGCGTCCAGATGCAGACTTGCTGCACGCGGTCGTCTTGGGAGGCGAGCTGCGCCGCGGATGCAAGGGCGTCGTCCGCCTCCAGCTCGATCATGGGCCATACCGCCACGCCCAAGGCGGCGAGCGCCTCTTCGAGCGGGTGGAATTGCGCGAGCAATGCGGGCTCGACGCCTTCTCCGGTCTTGTAATCGGGCCAGAGGGCGTTGCGAAACGATTCAATGACGTGATCGGTCGCAACGCCGACGTGCGTGGCTCCCTGCTCGATCATCTCCAATACGGAATGCAGCACGCCGCTCACGGCGCCGAAGGACGTATCCTTGCCCTGGTTGGCGCGACGGCGGCCGTAGAACTGGCGGAACAGCTCGTACGTGCCGTCGATGAGATGCACGATCATCGCGCCGCCGCCCGTCTAACGCGCGGGTTCCTGGTATAGGCCGATCACGTTCCCCGCGGGATCGCGGACGCGTGCGGTTATCTCGGGCGCGTCTCCGCCGATCGGCTGCACGAGCGCGCCGCCGTGCGCCACGACGGCGTCGATCGTCGCGGCCACGCTGTCCACCATGATGTAGATGAGCAGCCCCGGTTGCGGCGACGCCGGTCGGCCGACCACCCACGCGCCGCTCACCGCGCCCGTGGTGTCGTCGAATGCGGTCGAGCCATCGCCGCGCCGCCGGATCCCCCAGCCGAACACTTTGGCGTAAAACTCAGCGGAACGAGGGATGTCGAGTGCAGGAATCTCCACGTAGCAGATCTTGCCGTTCGTCGGGGTAGGGGGCATCAGGGTCCCTCTGGGTGGTTGGGTGCCGATCCACGCGCGCACGCGGCGGCGCGCGTGAGGAGGAGCCCGCGCTCGCGCGCGTTGCGGGTGAGCGATGCCGCCCGCTCGAACTCGCCCCGCGCCTCCTCGAAGCGGCCGAGCTTGGCGAGGAAATCGCCGCGCACGGTCGGCAGCAGATGGTAATTCGCCAGTGCAGGCTCGGGCAGGAGGGAGTCGGCGATCTCGAGGCCCGCCGCCGGACCGAATGCCATGGTGTACGCCACCGCCCGATTCACCTCCACGACGGGAGATTGCGTGAGTTGCGCCAGCGCATCGTACAGCGCGGTGATGCGCGTCCAGTCCGTCTCCTCCGGCGTACGCGCGCGTGCGTGACAGGCGGCGATCGCGGCCTGGAGCGCGTAGGGACCGAGGGCGCCGGCCAGCTGCTCGGCACGCTCCAGCGCGGCGAGCCCGCGACGCACGAGGAGCTGGTCCCAGCGCGTGCGGTCCTGATCGGCCAACAGGATGGGCTCACCCCCTGGCCCGACGCGCGCGCGCAGCCGCGACGCCTGGATCTCCAGCAGCGCCACGAGGCCGTGCACCTCGGGCTCAACGGGAACGAGCTCGGCCAGCACCCGGCCGAGCCGGAGCGCGTCATCGCACAGCCCCGGGCGCACCCACTCGTCGCCGGCGGTCGCCGAGTAGCCCTCGTTGAAGACGAGGTAGATGACCTCGAGCACCGACGTCAGCCGCGCGGTCAGCTCGGCCCCGCGGGGAACTTCGAACGGGACGCGCGCCTCGCGCAGGGTCCGCTTGGCCCGCACGATGCGCTGGGCGACGGTTGGCTCCGGCACGAGAAACGCCCGCGCGATCTCGTCGGTCGTGAGCCCGCCGAGCAATCGCAGCGTGAGCGCCACGCGCGCCTCGGTCGAGAGCACCGGATGGCAGGCGATGAACATGAGGCGGAGCAGGTCGTCGCCGATGTGATCGTCGATCGCGGCGTCGAGATCCGGCAGCGCCGCGTCCCGCCCGGCCGCGAGCTCGTGGCCGAGCTGCTCGTGCTTACGGTCGAGCATCTTGCCCCGGCGCAGCTGGTCGATTGCCCGATGCTTCGCGGTGGCCATGAGCCAGGCGCCCGGATTGTCCGGCACGCCCGACCGCGGCCAGCGCTCGAGCGCGGCGACGAGCGCATCCTGCGCCAGATCCTCGGCCAGGCCGACGTCGCCGGTGAGCCGCGTGAGCCCCGCGATCAGCCTGGCGGACTCGATCCGCCAGACCGCGTCAATCGCGTCATGGGTAGCGGGTGCCGTCGCCGACATGGTCGTGCCCCGGCCTCAATCCGCCGGCAGATCTGCCACGTGGACGAGCGGCCGGACCTCGATGGTGCCACGACGCGCCATGGGAATCCGCGCGGCGATCGCGATCGCCTCGTCGAGATCCCGGGCATCGATCAGGAAGTAGCCACCCAGCTGCTCTTTGGTTTCTGCGAACGGACCGTCGGTCACGATGCGTTTGTCCGCACGTACCCGCACGCTGGTCGCGGTCGCAGTCGGCTCGAGCGGGGCGGCGGCGAGATACTGCCCCGCGGCAGCGAGCTGGTGCGCCAGCTGCGCCGACTCGCGGTAACACCGCTCCCGCTCGGCGTCGTCGAGGGCCCGCTCGTCCAGGTAGATGAGCAGCATGTATCTCACGAAGCGTGCCTCCGTTCTTGCCGGGCTAACCGCCGGCGATCGCCCCCACGACGAGAAAGGGCTCCGCGCCCGACGCGACCGCGTCGGGGAGCGGGGCATCGGGCGGGTCGTGGGTCAGGTCCCGCTCGCATGCAAAGAATCGCAGGAACGGCCGTCGCTGCTCGGTGACGTGGTCGCGAATCGTGCCGCGCAGCATGGGATAGCGGGCCTCGAGCGCGTCCAGGAGCGCACCCCGACTGACCCGGCCCGGGACGTCGAGCGTCACCTCACCGTGGACCTGCGCCAGCGTCCGCAGGTGCGGGGGGAGCACCACGCGGATCATGCGAGCGTCTGGACCTCGACCGACAGCACGGCGGGAAGATCGCGGACGATGGGCGCCCAGGTGTCGCCGGCGTCGGCCGACGCGTACACCTGCCCGCCGGTGGTGCCGAAATACACGCCGCACGGCTCGAGTGAGTCGACGGTCATCGCATCGCGCAGCACGTTCACGTAGCAGTCCCGTTGTGGCAGGCCCTGCGTGAGCGCTTCCCACTCCGTGCCGCCCGTGCGGCTGCGGTACACCCGCAGCTTCCCGTCGGGCACGTAATGCTCGACGTCGCTCTTGATGGGGACGACGTAAATGGTCTCCGGCTCGTAGGCATGCACGTCGATCACAAACCCGAAGTCGGTGGGCAGGTTTCCGCTCACCTCCCGCCAGGAGTCGCCGGCGTCGTCCGAGCGCATGACGTCCCAATGCTTCTGCATGAACAGGACGTTGGGACGCGACTGGTGCAGCGCGATGCGGTGGACGCAATGGCCGACCTCGGCTGTCGGGTCGGGGATGTACTGGGAGTGCAAGCCCCGGTTGATCGGCTTCCAGGTGGTGCCGCCGTCGTCGGAGCGGAACGCGCCCGCCGCCGAAATGGCGACGTAGATCCGCTTCGCGTTTGTCGGATCGATCAGGATCGTGTGGAGACACATCCCACCGGCACCAGGCTGCCACTTGGGCCCCGTGCCGTGGCCGCGTAGCCCGGCGAGCTCCCGCCACGTCTTGCCGCCGTCGCTCGTTCGAAATAACCCGGCGTCCTCCACGCCCGCGTAGACCGCATCCGGATCCGCAAGGGACGGCTCGAGATGCCAGACGCGCTTGAACTCCCAGGGGTGCTGGGTGCCGTCGTACCACTGGTGCGTGGTGAGGGGCTTGCCCGTGTCCGGGGAAGCGTCGTAGACGAACTTGTTGCTCTCGCCGGCCGGCATCTCGCCGGGCTTGAGGGTCTTTTCACCGCCAGGCGTCTCCCACGTTTTGCCGCCGTCGCACGAGCGTTGGATGATCTGTCCGAACCACCCGCTCGACTGCGACGCGTACAGCCGGCTCGGATCGGCGGGCGACCCCTTCAGGTGATAAATCTCCCACCCTGCGAAGTGCGGGCCGCTCACGTGCCACTGTTTGCGCTTGCCGTCTCCTGTCAGAATGAACGCACCCTTGCGGGTACCGACCAGCACCCGTACACCGCTCATGCCTTACTCCTTTCGCGACGTGACCGACGAAGGACGGCGGACAATCTACGCGTTCCCCGGTGCGAGGAATACTAGTTGGCGAATCTCGCACTCGCCTTCCCACGCCGGCCAGTGCTGCTGGTGCAGACGCAGGAAGGCCCGCACAGCCTCGAGCGCCTCGTCGCGCGACTGCGCCTCGAGCACGGCATACCCGCCCACGACTTCTTTGGCCTCGGCGAAGGGCCCGTCGGTCACGGTCAGCTTTCCTCCGGAGATGCGGACGCGCGTGCCGGTCGGGCTGGCGGAGAGTCCACCGGTCTGGATCAACGAGCCATCGCTGATGCCGTCCTCGGTGAGTTTGGCCATTGCCTCCAGGAGCGCCTGGGGCGGAGGCCCCTGACTCTCGGCCGACTTCACGATCGAAAGGAATCGCATGGCTATCTCCCCGCGGCCTTCTGGAAGTCGGGTGGGAAGTCCGAGAGCTCCCACACCTGGCGCACTTCGATGATGTCGCCGTCCTGCATGGGCGCGCGCTTCGCCCATTCGATCGCCTCGGCCTTGGACTTCACCTGGATCATCCAGTAGCCGCCCAGCACCTCCTTGGCCTCGGTGAAGGGCCCGTCGGTCACCTTGGCGTTGCCGCCGGCGAAGCGTACGCGGGCGCCCCCGGCGGGCGGGTGCAGCCCGTCGAGCCCGAGCACCACGCCGGCCTTGGCGAGGGACTCGTTGTACTTGTCCATCTTGGCGACCAGGTCCGCCGGGGGGACGAAGTCCGCCGCCGCCTTCTCGTACCCCTTCGGGATCACCAGCATCATGAATCGCATGGTCCTCGGCTCCTTCTGGTTTCAGGTTCGTGCCGGGCCGATCCCGGTCCCATTGTCGCGTCGAACGAGGGTTCCCTGAATCGACAGGGCGAGTTCACCCCGCCGCCGGATCCTCCCCGAGGCCACTCGACAGGGACGACCGGTGGGCCGCCTGGCGTTGCGGCGCCGGCAGCCACCGGCTATAGGCGACCGCGGCCGCGAGGAGCCCCACGACGAGCGGAACCACAGCGGGCGCCGCCCCTTGCGTGGCCGCCGTTACGATGGTCGCGCCCGTCATGATGATCGCCAACCCCACGGCCGCCAGCGGGGTCAGCTCGGTCCGGATGTGCAGGAGCCCCGGGAGAATGAGGCCGATCGCGCCGGTGACCTCGCAGACGCCGATGAACTTGAGGAATGGGGCGGAGAGCGAGCTCAGCTTCGCTAGGGCCACGAGCGGGAGGGCGAGCTTAAACCCCCCGGCGAACAGGAAGAGGGCGGCCAGCAGCCCCTGAATGAACCATAGCACCACGCCGGGCTTCTTGGTTGTGAGCGACATAGGCCCTTCTCCTGGCTTTCGAGTATGGAGCCGGCTTTTCCGGCCTCCTACTCATGCGTCGAGCGGCGCCTCGCGAAATCGACACGCCCCAGGGCGTGGGACTCCTCTCGCTTTTTAGGGTCATCCCTTCTGCTCGAGCACGGACAGGATATTGCCCGCTGGGTCCTTGAACCAGGCGATCAACGGTCCCCCACCGCGAAAGATCCCCATGCTGTCCGTTTTGAGTGTGCCTTCGTAGCGCTCGAAGCGCACGCCGCTCTCGGTCAGCCGCTCCACGGCCTTCTCAATGTTGGTGACGGGGAAATTGAGGACGGTGAAGGTTGCGGGAGTGTGGTTCGGCTTGGGGTAGATGAGCACCGTCGCGCCGCCCGCGACGTGCAGCTTCAATAAGCCCTGCGCGTCGGAAACCTCCAGCCCGAGCGTTCCACCGTAGAACTGCTTCGCCTTGGGGATGTCGTCTACCGAAAAGCCGCTGAAGGCCTTGCTGTCTTTCAGTACGGACGGCGGCGTGTGGTCGTCAGGGGGTCGGGCCATACGGGATGCTCCTCAGGTGCGGGTCTGTCAAACAACGCCGCTGGGTTCCTACGCGCTGTCGACACTTATTCCTTCCTGCCGAACCGCTCGAAGCGGTACGCGAGTTCCGGACCTCCGTCACCCTCGTACGCGAGCTCGGCGACGAGCAGCGCGAACGGCTCGGTGTAACGGGCGATCCGTAAGGGCCCAGCGTCCACAGGATCGAAACCCACGTCGCGGATCA
>WNFG01004620.1_pt1 | contig 11574 bp, 10 predicted proteins | sample 5400431 | NCBI WGS metagenome assembly WNFG01 (sample SAMN13153346, study PRJNA577476) | soil metagenome | isolation source: 120 cm saprolite under Douglas fir tree site 2 hole 3 replicate 2 | place: USA:California | collected 2015-04-18
CCAGAAAGCTCAGCTCCGCCTCGCGCCGGCGCGAGATGATGCGCACCGGGACGCCGATCGCCTCGCCGGCCTGTTTCGCGAATGCCTCCCCGTCCGAAGCCTGGCGAACCGCCTCAGTGGATGCGGCGATGAGCGTGTCGTAGCCGTGCTCGCGGGCCCGCGCGATCACAAATCGCAGCGCGCGAATCGCCACTCGGCCCTTGGTGCCGATCGCGCCGGTACGGGCGACCCGCGGCCCCAGCTCGGGCATCTCGACGTAGTGGGCGACGTCCACGAGCTTGTTGCGCACGACGTCCGCGACCAGCACGTGCACGGTGTTGCTCCCGATGTCCACAGCGGCCAGCCGCATATGGGCCCACTCTAGAATCTCCGTGGGTGCCGGAAAAGAAGGGAGTACGAATGGAGCGCGACTCGATGGGCGAGGTGGAAGTGCCCGCCGAGGCGTATTACGGAGCGTCCACTCAGCGCGCGGTCCTCAACTTCCCGATCTCCGGGCAGCCCTTCCCGCGCCGTTTCATCCGCGCCCTGGGGCTGATCAAGAAGGCCGCCGCCCAGACCAACAGCGAGCTCGGCCTGCTTTCGAAGCGCCGCACGAGCGCCATCGCCAGGGCGGCGCAGGAGGTCATCGACGGCAAGCTCGACGACCAGTTCCCAATCGACATCTACCAGACCGGCTCGGGCACGTCGACCAACACCAACGCCAACGAGGTCATCGCCAATCGCGCGACCGAGATCCTCGGCGGCAAGCGTGGGTCCAAGCTCGTGCATCCGAACGACCACGTCAACCTGTGCCAGTCGTCCAACGACGTCATCCCGACCGCAATTCAGATTTCGTCGGCAGTCGCGATCGCCGATGAGCTGATCCCTGCACTGGAGCTGCTGCAGAGAGCCCTGGAGACGAAGAGCAAAGAGTTCTGGCCGGTGATCAAGACCGGCCGGACGCACCTCCAGGATGCGACGCCCATCCGGCTGGGCCAAGAGTTCAAGGGTTACGCGGGGCAGGTCGAGGAGTCGATCCGGCGGGCACGCGCGGCGCTGGACGAGCTCACGAGCGTGCCGCTGGGAGGGACTGCGGTCGGCACCGGACTCAACTCGCACCCGCGGTTCGCGCGGCTGGCCTGCGCACGTCTCGCCAAGGCGACCGGGCTCCCGATTCACGAAACGCGCAACCACTTTCACGCGCAGGCCACGCTGGACGTGCTGGTGGCGGCCCACGGTGGGCTGCGCACGATCGCGGTGAGCCTCTGGAAGATCGGCTCCGACATCCGGCTCATGGGCACGGGACCCGTGGCCGGCCTTGGCGAATTGCGTTTGCCAGAGACGCAACCGGGTTCCAGCATCATGCCGGGCAAGGTGAACCCGGTCATCATCGAGTCGTTGACGATGGTGATGGCTCGCGTCCTCGGCAACGACCTCACGGTCACGACATGCGGCCAGTCCGGCAGCCTGTTCGAGCTCAACGTGATGATGCCCGTCGCCGGAGTTGCCGGCCTCGAGTCGATCGCGCTGCTGGCGGCCTCCGCCCGCAACTTCCGCGAGCGCTGCATCGAAGGGCTTCAGGCGACCGAGCGCGGCCCCGAGCTGGTGGAGCGCAGCCCGATGCTCGCGACCGCGCTCAACCCGGTGATCGGCTACGACGACGCGGCCAAGATCGCCAAGGAGTCGATCCGCACCGGCAAGTCGATCCGCCAGCTGGCGAGCGCTCGCGGCGTTTCCGAGGCGGCGCTGAACAAGGTGCTCGACCTGGGCAAGATGACCAAACCCGGACTCGAAGGTCCGGGCGGAGGCGGATAGTGTCCCGCACCCGAAGTTCCTTGCGGACATCGGGCGCAGAACGCTAGACGGCCGCACGCAATTGAAGAGGCGCCTACCGCATCCGCTGCGCCGGTTCCGGCTGCCCGCGGCGCTGCTGGCAGTCGTGATCGTATACGGCATCACCGGCTACGTGCTCATCGAGCACTGGAACCTGCTCGATGCCTTTTACATGACGATCATCACGATCTCGACCGTCGGGTACAAAGAGGTTCAGCCCCTTTCGAACACGGGTGAGATCTTCACCTCCACGCTCATCGTGGTCGGCGTGGGTACGATGCTCTACGGTTTCGGCGTCTTCGCGGAGACGCTCACAGACAACACGTTCGTCGCATACAGGAGAGAGCAGCAGTTGGAGCGCTCGCTGAACCAGCTACAGGAACATTTCATCATCTGCGGATACGGCCGCATCGGCACCCAGATCGTCGCTGAGCTCGAAGAGCACAAGGTGCCGTACGCCGTCATCGACCAGACCGATGAGGCCCTGGTGCGCTTGCGCAACGAGGACCGGCTCCACGTCGAGGGAGACGCTTCCAGCGAGGAGATCCTCAAGCTCGCGGGTATCGAGCGCGCGCGCGGCCTCATCTCGGCGGTCGACTCGGATGAGCGGGCTGTTTACATCACGCTGGCCGCGCGAGCACTGAGGCCCGAGCTCTACATCCTCTCTCGCGCCGGCAGACCCGAATCGGTGCGGCGCCTGGAGCTCGCCGGCGCCAATCGCGTCCTCTCGCCCTACCAGATGGCGGGGCACCGAATGGCGGAGCTCGCACTGCGCCCTGCTCTGGTCGACGTGCTCGACACTCTGCACCACAGAGTGTCAGGGATCGCGGTCGAGGAGATGCTGGTGAAGCCCGAGATGGTGGCGGTTGGCAAGACGATCGCAGAGGCCGGGCTGTTGAGTCCGGACGCGGCCAAGCTGCTCGCGGTGCAGCGCCGCGATGGCACGCTGCACGTCAACCCCGGCAGCGACCTGCGGCTCGAGGAAGGCGACCTGGTAGTCGCTCTAGGCTCCGAAGACCAGCTCTTCGCATCCGCGGCGAACCTCAGGTAGCGGGCGGCCGGCACCGGCCGACCCAAACCCGCGCCCTAGAGTTGATGACGTGAAGGCGCTCGGACGCAGGCCGGAGCTCGTCGCGCTGATGTCGGTCTTCATCGGCGTGGCCCTTGTCGTGGGCAAGCTCGTCGTGGGCCTGCTGACAGGCAGCCTCGGAATCATCAGCGAGGCCGTCCACTCGCTCCTCGACCTCGCCGCCAGCACCTTCACGCTCTTTGCCATCCGCACCGCGCGTAAGCCGGCCGACAAGGAGCATCCCTACGGCCACGGGCGCGCCGAGAACCTTGCCGCCTTCGCCGAGGGCATCGTGCTCCTCGTCACAGCGGCCGTAATCGCATACGAGGCGATCCGTCGCCTAGCCGAAGGTGGCCCGCCCGTCATCCCCGCGGCCTACGCCTTCGTGCTTTTGATCGCCACCCTGGGCATCGAATCCGGGCGAGCGGTCGTCCTCAGGTACGTCGGCCGTCTCGCCTCCAGCGAGGCGATGCTCGCCGACGCGACGGACCGGGTGGCTGACGTGCTCGCAACGATTGGTGTCCTGGCCGGCCTCGCAGGCGTTCGCATGGGCATCACCTGGGCCGACTCCGCGGCCGCGCTTCTCGTCGCGGTGATCATCGTCCGAGCGGCGGGACGCGTCGCGTGGCGCTCTGGCGACATCCTGATCGACCGCGCCGCCACTGGCGCCGAAAAACAGTTGCAGTCCGCCATCCAGGCCGTCAATGGCGTGCGCGAGGTGCGCTCGGTGCGGGTTCGGCGCTCCGGACCCAAGCTGCTGGGCGACGCCGTCATCGCCACCGCGCGAATGCTTTCACTCGAAGCCGCGGGCAGGCTCGTGGACGACGTCAAACGGGCGGCTCGCGCCGCGCTGCCGGAGCTCGACCTGACTGTGCTCGTCGAAGGCCAATCGCGCCCGAGCGACCTCGTCGAACGCGTTCATGCGGCCGCCGCCCGCAACGGCGGCGTGCGCGATCTTCACAACGTCACGGTCGAGCGCGAGAGCGATGGCTCGCTGCATCTCACGATGCACGCCAAGCTTCCCGGTGACATGACGCTTGCCTCGGCCTCACTGGCCAGCGCCGGGCTCGAGAAGACGCTGCGTGCCGAGCTGCCCGACGCCACGCGCATCGACATCCACCTCGAACCGATGGAGCCGCACGTCGTCAGCGGTGAGGACGTCACCCAGCGCCGCGCACTGCTGGCGGAACGGATGCGCGAGATCGTCGAGGCGCACCCGGCCGTGAAACGCGGCGTCGACGTCGAGCTGAGCCATCGGCACAACCGCATCCACGCCCACGTCGTGGCGGAGCTGGCCGGCGATGTCAGCCTCGAGCAGGCACATCAGGTCGAGACCGAGTTGGAAGAGCAGATTCGTCGCGCGCTGCCCGAAGTCCATGAGGTCACGGCCAGGGCGACGGCGTGAGGCCAGGCCGCGCAGGCGACCTGCCCGCGGTGCTCGCGCTTCTGCAAGGCGAGGTTCGCGCAGGACGGCAGGACTGCGTGCCCGGCGAGGCCTACCTCCAGCGGATGCTGGCGGGCTTCGATTGGAGCTCACGGTCGCGGGTGGTCGAAGCCGAGCGAGGCCTGGAGGGTGCCGTCCTCGTCGCCGGGCGATCGACCCCGGTGGGCACCGTGACGCAGGTATCGGTTGCATGCGACCGGCTGGACATGAGGAACGCATTGGTCCGGTGGGGTATCGACCTTTCGAAGGCGGCCGGCGCAGTCGCGGCGCAGATGTGGTGCGGCCGCGGCCACAGCGAAGCCATGGCTGAGCTGGGCGCAGAGTTCGTGCGCCCGTGGTGGCGCATGGACACGAACCTCGCGGGCGAGCTACCCGTGCCTCGGCCTGTGCCTGGCTACGAGCTGCGCGACGGAAGTCGGGCGGCCGGCTGCAGCTGGTCGGACCTTCACAATCGATGCTTCGCGGACCACTGGCGGTTCTCGCCACGCCAGGAGGCTGAGCTGGCGATCGGACGCTCGCCTCACCTGTCACTGATGGGGATCAGTTCAGACGGATCACCGGCCGCGCTCGCATTGGGCCAGATCGAGTCCTATCTAGAAGATTCCCGACCGCAGCCGGTGGGCATCGTGAGCTCCGTCGGCACCGTCCCCGAACATCGCCGCAAGCGATTGGCAACCTGGCTCGTGGCCGAGCTTTTGGGCCGCCTCCGCGAGGAGGGCGCCCGCTCGGCCTCGCTGTATGTCGACGGCTGGAACCACACCCGGGCGTTCGATGTATATCGCAAGCTCGGGTTCGAACTGGCGTTCGAGTCGGAGGTGTGGGAAGCGGGATTGCAACGCGGCAAACCGCCACACTGATCTGATGCGGGGGTGGGGGATGCTGGCGGCCCTTGTGATCTTGGCCACGGCAGCCTGCAGCTCACCGTCATCCGCTCACCGCACGCCCGCGGGTCAGAACCTGAGCTCGCCCACCCCGCTGCTTTCAACAGCGATTGCGCAGGCCGCTCACCTCGGCCCGGCCGGCACTGCCATCCAGGTCGACCTGAATCTCGGTCTCAAGACTCGTTCGCCAGACAGGCTGGCCAAGCTGATCGCTTCGGGCCAGACCGTCACGCCCGAGCAGTACGCGGCCGAGTTCGGGCCCGACCCGGTCAAGCTCCAGGCGGCCCTGGGTGCGCTCACATCGGGCGGTCTGCATGCCACGTGGCGCCCCGGCTCAGCGCTGATTGCGGCAGAAGGTCCCGCGCCTGCGGTGGCGCTCTTGTTCGGCGTCGACATCGAGGCCTACCGGCTCGCCGACGGCACCACGTTCTACGCCTCGCTGGACACCCCAACGATTCCCCTGCCGATCGCGGCCGTTGTCACCGGCGTGACCGGACTCGACAACTACCGGCACGTACGCACGTATGCGGTGCGGCCGGGCGGCTTGACGCCGACCGACGTGCTCGCTTTCTACAACCTCAAGCCGCTTCGCGACTCGGGACTCGACGGCTCGGGCATGACGATCGTCCTCCCCGAGATCGACGACCTTCCCAACCTCACGGACCTGGACAAGTTCGCGACCACGTTCAACCTGCCGCCTTACGAGCCGCTGCTGACGCTCAAGCGTGACCCTTCATGGGGGACGCCCATGAAGCCGCAAGGCGAGACGGTCCTCGACCTCGAGATCATTCACCAGGTCGCGCCGGCAGCCAAGCTCGTCGTCTACTTCTCAGCTCCGGACTTCGCCCATGCGGACCGGGCGTTTGATCAGATGATCAGCGACCACCTGGGCTCGGTCATCTCCGAGAGCCTGGGCGCGTGCGAACCCGAAACGCCGAGCGGGCATCGGGCGGCCTACGCCAGCATCCAGGACCGCTCGGTGGCGCAAGGGATGTCGCATTTCATCGCGAGCGGCGACAGCGGCGCATATACGTGTGGCGAGAGCGCGCCTCCCGCGGCAAGCTTCCCATCGACGCTCCCGAACGTCACGGCGGTTGGCGGCACGACCGTGTTCGAGTCTGTGCAGGGCATCTATTTCAAGGAGGCTGCCTGGGGCGGCCCGGTGGCTGAGATCGGTTCGGGTGGCGGCGCCAGCCAGTTCTACCCGGTGCCCGATTACCAGAAGACCGTCGCCCAGGCTGCAGGGCACGGGTTGAGGCAGGTGCCCGACGTCGCCGCCGATGCGGATCCGGCCACCGGGTTCCACATCATCTTCGGCGGCCAGGAGGGCCAGGCCGGCGGCACGTCGGCGGCGGCTCCACTGTGGGCCGCGACCGTCGCGCTCATCGACCAGGACCTCAAGCGCAAAGGCCTCCGCGAGACGGGATACGCCAACCCCGCCATCTACTGGATGGGGGCGAATGCATCCAGGCTGCCCGCGCCTCCATTCCACGACGTCACCGTCGGCAACAATCTCGCGTACGACGCCACCCCTGGCTGGGACTTCGCGACCGGGTGGGGAAGCATGGATGGCGCCGCGCTCGACGCCGCCTGGATCCTCTACATAAAAGGTGGGGGAGCGTGACGGACGAGGCGGGCGCCACGCGGCGTGCTCGCGGCACGCCCAAGAAGGAGGCCGGCCAGCAAGCGCCCGGACCCCCACTGCTCTTGTGTCCGCATTGCGGGTCCATCGTGCCGGCTGGAGAGTTTTGCGGGCACTGCGGCGCCCACCTCACGAGGGGCGATGCCGGGCGCCGGCACGCATTCGCCGCGGTGCCGTCGGAGCCGGTCGTGCACCTGTCCATCGTCTCGACGCTCTTTCCTCACCTTCCACACCGGCGCGGAGGTGCATTCCGATGGGCATTGCTCGCCGGCGCCGCACTGGTCGTCCTTCTGGCGGGGCTCCACCTTTTCACGCCCGCAACGATTGGGGCGGTTTTTCTGCTGCCTGTGCTCTATCTCCTCTACGTGTACGAGGTCGAGGTCTACGACTCCGAACCGTGGCTGCTGATTGCGGCCACGATGGTCGCAGGCGGCATCCTCGGCTACGCCTTCGCGTCTCTGACCGGAGGGACCGTCTCGGGCCTGGAGATCAGCGGTGATGTCGGAAGCAACATTCTTTTCGCCGGCGTTGTCATCCCCATCGTCGCCCAGGCTCTGATGCTCGTCGGGCCGCTCTTCCTGTACTTCTATCGGCCCGGGCTGCGGGAACCGCTGGACGGACTCACGTTCGGCGCCGCCTCGGCCCTCGGGTTCACGCTCGCCACGATGCTCACGTCGATCTGGCCGCTCCTGGCCGGGCCGCTGGTCGGCAGCGGCTCGCCGGTGGACTGGTCGCTGCGCCTGCTGAACTCGGGGATCCTGATCATGCTCATCAACGCGAGCACCACATCGCTGGTCACGGCCTCCGTCTGGCTCAACCGATATGACCTGCGCCGCGCGGCCGGCGGCTGGGAGGCGAGCGTGCTCACCACGCTGGTGGTCGCGGTAGCTGCGCAGGTGATCCTCGGCATCCTCTCGGTCGTAGTGCCCGACCTCGTGCTCAAGGTCGTCGTCCACGCCGTCGCGGCCGTGGCCCTGCTTGTGTACATGAGGCTCGTGATCCACCAGTCGCTGCTGGCTGAAGGCGCCGCACACGAGATCGGCCCTGAAGCCGCGTGCCCCGAGTGCCATCGGATCGTGCCCACCATGCTGTTCTGCCCGGCTTGCGGTGTCGCGCGCGCGGCAGCCAAGCAGACGCGCATGCATTCGGCCCGGAGGTCATAGTGCGTTTCTGCGGGAATTGCGGCGCACCGGTTCCGCCGAGCGCGCCATTCTGCGGGCGATGCGGGGCGCCTCAAGCAGCGCTCCCGCTCGCTGCTTCGCCTGCGTACGCGTACTCATCGGCGCCTGGACGCGCGCGGACCGGGTCGGGCAGGGTTAGCGGCTCCCAAGTGATGGTGGCCGCCGGGCTCCTGATCATCCTGTCGGTGCTGACGGTGGCCGTGAGCTCGTTCGCAGTCTCGCAGGTGCTCGGCACCCATAAGCCATGTACCCAGAACTGCGGCGCGCGGATTGTGACCCCCTTGCCGGCGCCGGCCTCATACAAGAGCTCTGCCTACGGCTTCGAGGTCGATTACAACCCCAATTGGACGGTGCGCAACCAGGACGCGCAGAGCGTCAGCCTCGCCACCAAGCTCGGGCAGCTGTCAGTCGTGGGCGCGAAGTCGGGCCAGCCTCTCGACCAGGTCATGCAGTCCGCGGTCAGCGCCCTGCCGACGTCGCAATGGCAGGATGTCACCCATGTCAGCGACCTCAAGGGAGCCCACATTGGCGATCAGGACGGAATCGGGGCTGTGTACTCCGCGAATCTGGTCGGGTCGAACGCGACGGCCGCCAAAGTCCGATTCGTCGTCATTGCGGCGACCAGGAGTGGCGTCACCGTGGTGATTTTCGGCGCGAACTCCGCCGACCTCAAGAACTATCCAAACGGCATCCCGGAGGGCGAACAGTTCGACGCTTTGTGCCAGCAGTTCCAGTGGGGCTAGACGCGCTCTAAGGCCAGGCGGGCTCCGAAACCGAGCAGCACCACACCAGTCACGCGCTGCATCCACTGCCTCACGCGCGGCGCCGTGATGACTTCGCGGATGCGGGTGATGAGCAGGCCGTATACGTTCATCCACGACCAGCCGATGACGGCAAAGACCAGCCCGAGCTCGAGCAAGCGGGGCAGGAGCGCCTGACCGGGGACCACGAACTGTGGGAGGAAGGTCACGAAGAACACGCCCAGCTTCGGGTTGGAGATCGCCGACAGGAAGCCCTGCCGGAAGATCGCGTGGGCGGGCGCCGGCGGCGGGGCGTCCGCGAGCAGATCCGCCGGGCGCCGCCGCGACTCCAGCAGCGTGCGCACTCCGAGGTATGCGAGGTAGGCGGCGCCGACGAGCTTGAGCACGAAAAGCAGCTCGCCCGATGCCCTCAGCAATGCCGACAGGCCGACCGCGGTGGCGCTGACCCAGATCGCGAGCGCCAACGCGATGCCGGTCGTGGTCAGCACAACACCTCGGCGGCCGTGTGCCAACGCGTTCTTGGTGACGACCGCCATGTCGGGGCCGGGCGTCACAGCCAGGAGCAGCGAGATACCAACGAACGCGAGCAGCTGCGTGTCCAACGTCATGCAGACTCTGGGAGGTCGAAGCTGATTTCGTACACGCCGCCGGTGAGCTTGGCGTGATGGATCCAGCCCATCTTTCGGAGCAGGCCCAGCATCTGTTGGTTCTCAGGCAGCACGATCAGCGTGAACGTCTTGATGCCGTGGTCGCGCGCCACCTTCCCCAGAATGGTGAGGAGCGCGCTCCCCAACCCGCGCCGCTGGAACTCGTCGACCACAGCGACCGCGGTCTCGGCTATGTCGGTGCCCACGACGCGGTCGTACCGGGCGACGCCGACGATCCGTTCGCTGCTCTTGTGCGTGGTCGCGACCAGCGCGAAACGGTCGTTGTAGTCGACCACCGCGAGTCGGTGCGCGAGCGCGTCCGGTAGCCGCTTCAGGGGCGAGAAGAACCGGAAGTACACGCTCCGCTCCGACATCGCCGCCACGGCGTCGATCAGCAGCGGCTCGTCCTCTGGGACGATCGGGCGGACGTGAACCTTGGTCCCGTCGCTCAGCTCCAGCACACGCGGCTCGAAACCGGGGGAAGGCATCGCCACAACAAGGTACGGGAACCTGGCCCTACGATCCGCGTTCATGGGCGACCCGCGGCGTTGGCGAAACCTCGGCATCGCTTCTGGCGCGCTCGCGGCGGCGATGTTTGCCGGCTTCGACCTCTTCCAGTGGGCGGTCGCCTACGGCTCGGACCACTTCCACAACGACTTCACGTTCTATTACGCCGCGGCGAGGATCGGGGTGACCCACGGCTGGCAATCGATCTACGACCTCAACCTGCAGCAATCCGAGCTCGACGCCATCGGATCGCGGATACGGATTGCCGAGCTGGCCCGATACATCAGCCCACCGCCCGTGGCGTGGCTGGCGCTCCCATTCACGTGGCTTCCTTATCCAATTGCCTACCTGTTGTGGAGCGCGCTGCTGTTGGCGGCTCTCGTGGGCACCTGGTACCTGGCCGCCCCCGGAGCAGGCCGGCTGCGGCTCATCCACCTTCTGGCCGCGCTCGCATGGCTTCCGGTCATCTACGCCCTCCAACTCGGCCAGCCGGGCCTCTTCGTGGCGTTCGGCGTGGCCGCCTCATACGCCTTGCTGCACAAGCACCGGCCGTTCCTGTCCGGCCTGGCGCTGGGTGTCATCGTGCTCAAACCGCAGCTGGGATTCCTGCTCCCGATCGCCTTGCTGGCCGGCGGGCGGTTTCGTGCCGTTGCCGGGGCCGGCGTCTCGATCGGCTTGCTGGTGGTCGCGTCTGGCGTCAACGTCGGGCCGGATGGCATGGCAGCCTACGCGGAGCGACTGAGCTTCGCCGCTGACGTGCCGGTGAATCGCCAGCTGACCCTGGCGCTTGTCATCGGCGGACTCACGGCGGCGCGGTTGGTGCAAGGGGCCATTGCCGTCTGGGCGCTTGCGCTCGTGTTCCGCCTGCGCAAGCAATCGCCGGAGTGGCTGTTCGTGCTGGCGATCCTGGGCGGGCTGCTGGCCACCCCCTACCTGCACCTCGACGACCTCGTGATGCTCGGCCTCGCGGCCTGGCTCTACCTGCGCATTCCCGGGCGACCGCGCTGGTCGTGGGCCTTCGTGCTCGCCCTGGTCATCGCGGCCGAAGGCATACCCGTGTGGGGACCGCTGCCGTTGATCGCGGGCGAGATCGCTGCTCTGGTGCTGCTCTCAATCGCCGCGCTGAGACGTCAGGCCGGCGATGCCGACAATCGCCCCACCGGCGATGTCGTCACCCGTCAAGTCCCATGACGGCCGGCGCCTTCACTGAAACGCCGGGCGCCCGCCTGTGCCTCGCCCGACTCGATGACCTCGATGCCTCCGCGATATTCGGCTCGCATCGCGTCATCGAGGCCTAGCGCCCACTGCCCGAGCACGCTGCGGCGATCCGCTCGCAGCGCGCCCTGAGGCATGTCTGCGAGCATGCGCGCCAGCGCCAACGCCTCGGCCAGCGCGGAGCCCGGCGGCGCCAGCCTCTCCACCAGGCCGATGCCCAGGGCCTCGACGGCGGATACTGGGCGGCCCGTAAGAATGAGGTCCATCGCCCTGCCCTGTCCGATCATGCGGGGAAGGCGGATGGTGCCGAGGTCGATCAGCGGGACGCCGAAACGCCGGTTGAACACCCCCAGTGTCGCGTCTCTTGCGGCGACCCTCAGGTCGCACCACAACGCCAGCTCGAGCCCGCCCGCCA
>WNFG01010670.1_pt1 | contig 11574 bp, 10 predicted proteins | sample 5400431 | NCBI WGS metagenome assembly WNFG01 (sample SAMN13153346, study PRJNA577476) | soil metagenome | isolation source: 120 cm saprolite under Douglas fir tree site 2 hole 3 replicate 2 | place: USA:California | collected 2015-04-18
AAGCGGACAAACGTTGTAAGGATCTGATCGCCAACAACCAGAAATTTGGGGGGGTGTTCACTGTTATTTGGCATGACAGAAGCCACGGGCCAGAGAGGTTCTGGGGTGACTTCTACGTTGAGTTAGTTCAGACTTTGAAATCCTCAGAGGGATGGTTTGCAACGGGCGTTCAGGCCGTCCATTGGTTCAGAAAACGTCGCCAAGTACGCTTCGAACGATTGGAAACGGGTGAAGGCGTGCGGGTGGCCCCTCATCGCGACGGGGGGATGGATCTGCCGTCCCTGCGTCTGCGAGTGTACCGACCGCTCGATTCGACGAGTCGGGCAGAACTCTCTCGAGAACCGGCATTTAGCTTCGCAGACTTTCCGTGGAATGCAAAGGAAAGTGTCGAATATGATGCCATGCTCAATCATCCCCCGAATTATCAAACCAGCTTTTCGTAAAGCAATGGAGTGCTCTTTCAGATGCGGAATATCTGCATTGTAGTTCAAAACGTCTACGATTTTGATGTTCGTGTCCGACGTAAAGCCGAGGCGCTTGTGGCGGCCGGGTATTCGGTCGATGTTCTGGCATTGGCTCCGCCTAATGGAAAAGCAGAGTACGTTCTCGACGGCGTGAATGTCTTCACTATTTCGCTAGGCAAGAAGAGAGGCTCTCTCGCTCGGTATATTTACGAATACGTGGCATTTTTTGTTTGGACCTTCTTCTGTGTCATTGCTCTTATGCGCCGCCGGCATTTTGCTCTGATCGACGTAAATACGCTGCCCGATTTCTTGATCTTCGCCGTTGTGCCTGCTAGGTGGATGGGAGCCAAGCTGCTCCTGGACATGCACGAAATCACGCCTGAATTCTACGCTTCAAAGTACGGGATCGCGCAGGACTCATGGATGGTAAAGTTTCTTCAATTTCAGGAGAAAATCAGCTTCGATTGCGCAGATCACGTGCTCACCATCAACGCACCGATTCAGAATCTGATCGTCAATCGTGGATTGCCCCTTGCCAAATCGACCGTGATCATGAATGCGGCGGACGAAGCCCGCTTCGCGTCGGTGGGTATGCCAACCAGTGAGGGGAGTCCCGATGTATTCGCCATGATGTACCACGGCACACTAACGTCGATCTACGGCCTTGATATCGCCATTGAAGCTTTCCGTATCGCGCACAAAGACATGCCGGGAGCCGAGTTGTGGATTCTGGGGCCGGGGCCGGAACAAGGTGCACTGGCAGAACTTGCACAAAAACATGGTTTAACTTTTAAGGTCAAGCTGATTGGACAGGTACCTCCCGACGAAATTCCTGCTTGGCTAGACAAGTGTGCTGTGGGTGTTCTGCCAATCCGTCGCGATGCATTTCTCGACTTCGCCTTTCCCAATAAGTTGCCCGAATTCATTATTACGGGCAAGCCCGTTCTCATGTCCCGTCTGAAAGCGATACGGCACTACTTCAGTGAGGACGCTCTCGCATACTTTGAACCGAACAATCCGAAAGACTTGGCCGGGCAGATGATCCGTCTTTATCGCGATCCGGAGTTGCGTGTTCGGCTCGCTGTCAGGGCCAAGCAAGAATATGAACCCATTCGCTGGGATGTCATGAAAGACCGATATTTGAAAGTCATCGAGAGCCTAACCGGTCAGGCCCACCGCAATGCGGAAGTCTTGCCCGGCCCAGACCAAGCGATTCACCAGGATGAGGCTCAGGTGGAGACGTCCTCCCGGCTTGCCCTATGAACGTGAAAAGCATCTCTTTGGACGACGCAAGGTCCGCTGCCTCTAAGCTGTTGAGCTACTGCCAGGCGAACGATTGGGCGGGCCACGATCCGTACGATGCTCTGAACAGTAGAGCTTTCACAGCGCTGCCGTTTCTAAACTTCAAACTCCCTCGGCTCGCTCTCACGCAAGCTCTGAAACGAAGCCCCATTGACATCAGACGCTTTTTGCTTATTCCGAAGAAGCAGAACCCTAAGGCAATTGGGCTTTTTCTTTCTTCGATTCTTAAGTTGTCGAAGGCCGGGGTGGTTTCTGAGGAAGCCCTCGTTGAATTGATGATCGAACGGTTGATTGCACTGCGGTCTCCAAACATTTCCTACTGGTGCTGGGGGTATAGTTTCCCATGGCAGTTTCGCACCAATATCGTACCTATCGGGGCTCCCAACCTGGTTTGCACGACATTTGCGGCTGGGGCACTGTTGGACGCCTACGAGCAACGCGATGATTCACGGCGTTTGGCCATGGCGGTCAGCGCTGCGGAGTATATTCTGAACGAGCTTTACTGGTCCGACGGCAGTACTCTTGCCGGCTTCAGCTATCCGCTTCCATCGGTACGAAATCAAACTTACAATGCGAACTTTCTTGCTGCTGCTTTTTTGTGCCGCGTCTACCGGCACACCGGCAGACAGGAATTTCTCGGTCCTGCCTTGAAAGTAGCCCGGTACTCAGCCGGCAAGCAGCTAGCGGATGGCTCGTGGTATTACGGAGAGGGCCCGTCCCAAGGATGGATTGACAACTTCCACACGGGATATAACTTATGTGCGTTGCGGTCTATTTGCCGGGATCTCGATACAATCGAGTTCGACGCCGGCATTCGACGTGGCTTTGAATTCTACCGCACTCATTTTTTTCGCTCGGACGGTGCGGTCCGCTATTTTCACAATCGAACTTATCCCATCGACATTCACTGTGTCGCTCAGAGCATTATCACATTGATGGAATTTCGGGATCTGGGCCCCGAAAACGAAACCCTGGCCTACTCGGTACTCGCATGGGCGATGATACATATGTGGGACCAGCGAGGCTTTTTCTACTACCGAGTGCTTCGCTCTTGCACCATCCGAATCTCTTATATGAGATGGTCTCAGGCGTGGATGCTTCTGGCGATGTCGAACATCTTGTGCCCATCTGATGATTGCTCGAAGCAGCCGCAACTCGACAATTCAACTTCTTCGTTGAAGGCAAAAGTATGTTGAATCTCCCTAGCTATGTTCTCATTACCCCCGCTCGGAATGAGGCGCAGTTCATTGAGCTGACCATCCGGTCCGTGGTGGCACAGACGGTGCGCCCACTGAAGTGGGTTATCGTCAGCGACGGTTCGACGGACGGCACGGACGATATCGTGACCAAATATTTGGGTGAAAATCCTTGGATCGAACTGGTGACCATGCCAGCACGCCACGAGAGACATTTCGCCGGCAAAGCTATTGCCTTCAAAGCGGGATACGCCAGAATGAAAGACGTGAGGTACGACGTCATAGGAAACCTGGATGCGGATATCTCGTTGGATGAGGACTACTTTGCGTTCTTAATGAGCAAGTTCGCAGACAATCCACACTTGGGAGTCGGGGGCACGCCGTATCGCGAAAAAAACTCGAATTCTGGCACTCAACTTCTCGATTTGGAGCATGTGTCAGGCGCGTGTCAAATGTTCCGGCGAGAATGTTTTGAGGAAATCGGAGGTTATCCGCAAGTAAAATCTGGTGGAATAGACCTGATCGCGCTATTCAGCGCCCGGGCGAAGGGATGGCAAACCAGGAGGTTCACTGAGAAGATCTGCTGGCACCACCGCAAGATGGGAGGCGCCCAGCACACGGGCCTTCGAGAGAGAGTGCATAGAGGTCGGATGGATTACCTTCTTGGAAGCCATCCGCTATGGGAGATTTTCCGAAGCGTCTACCAGATGAAGAACCGCCCGTACTTCATTGGAGGATTACTAATTCTTGTTGGCTACATATGGACCTTCCTCCGTCGTGTTGAGCGAACTATGCCTGTGGACCTCATCAAGCTTCGGCGGAGCGATCAGATGAAGAGACTGAAGAATGTTTTCCGTCGGACCTTGCACCTCGGAGCTCGACTTGTGGACGAGGCGGGCGCTTGAAGCCAGATCTACTAGCTAATGTTGGCAGCATGAAACCTGCCTTCGCGGATTCTGAAAGCCCGCAAAGTGCACCGGAATCCCCTTCACCGCTTCAGTCGGGGAAGAGGATTTCAAAGGTGCTATTGCTGGATGGCTATTCGACGCGAACCCTTGCCTGCGTGCGTTCCTGGGGAAAGCAAGGAATTGCATTTGCTGTGGGTGGCGAGAGCCGTTGGGATATGAGCCTTTTCTCGCGCTACGCCAAGGAAACGTTTGTCTATACCAGCCCCAAACGAGATGTCTTGAAATTCATCGAAGACGTGAACCGCTACTGTCACAAGTTCGCTGCCGATTGCGTCTTTCCCACTTCCGAAGCGGGAATTATGGCGTGCAGTCAATACCGGAAGGATCTGGCATGCGTTCCCCTTATTCCTCTGGAACGCGAAATCGAGACGACTTTTAGCAAGGCCAAGACGTTGGCGCTTGCAGAATCCCTAGGTATTGCTGCGCCGAGGACCGTACATATTACTGAGAACAATAAGCAGGCCATCGATGCTCTCAATCTAAGGCTTCCGGTCGCAATCAAATCCGAGAGCAGTGAAGTGCTGCTATCAGGCAGGGCCGAAACAAGTGGTAAGACGGCCTACGCTGTCACAAAGGCTGAAGTGGTGAAAGAGTGCCATTCACGGTTGGCAAAAGGGCAATCCGTTTTATTGCAGGAATTCATTGATGGATATGGTGTGGGCATCTCTGGATTGTTCGCCGAAGGTCGACCCGTGGCACTTCTCGCACACCGCAGAATTCGAGAGAGCAATCCTTTGGGAGGACCCAGCGCTGTTGCTGAAACCATTGAGATCGATCCTCGGCTTCGGGAAGCAACCGAATCCCTGTTCAGCGCCCTCTCTTTTAGTGGCCCAGCAATGACGGAATTCAAGATCGATCGGCGGACCGGCCAGCCCTATCTCATGGAGATTAACGGCCGATTCTGGGGCACGGTGTTGTTGGCAACGGCCGCGGGGCTGGACCTACCTTACTTATATTGGAAGATGCTGAACGGAATGGAAATTTCGCCCGAAGACATACGTTATCAGGTCGGAATCAAAGGCCGATATCTTGTCGGCGATACGAAGTGTTTGATGCTTTGTCTCAAGGGCAAGCCAAAATATTGGCCAGGGGAGTTTCCTGGGCGGTGGTCTGCGATCAAGTCTTATATGAAGTCCTTTCTTGATATGCACACGAAAGAGCTGCTTTTTGCCCAAGGCGACCGGAAGCCGTTTTTCGCCAGACTCATACAGGATTTGAGATAAGCGTCGCCCATGGGAAAACCGATGATAAGCGGTACATTCCATTTTCACTCGACGTATTCTCACGACGGCAAAAATACCCTGTCAGAGATTGCCTCTGCTCTGAGCGGAAGCGGTTTTTCCTTTTGCGTTATGACAGAGCACTTTGAAGATTTTGATGAGGTGAAGTTTGACCGCTACGTGAAGGAGGCGAAACAGGTTACCGAGAGCAGCGGCTTCCTTCTCATTCCGGGTGTCGAGGTTGACCTGTCAGGATTGCACACAATCGTATTCCCTGTGAGGCAGTATGCAGAGATCGTTCGTTTTGCATCCGACGGACAGAACAGCAACGGTCCCATCTTTAAGGTGCTGGCTCATCCCTCCAAGTACTCGTTTGAAAAAGTTGTTTGGCACGTAGAGAAGTACAAGATCGATGCCATTGAATTATGGAATCAACAGGCAGATGGGCGTCACATGCCGCCTATAGATTTCCTGGAACGGCTCAAGGGACAGCCGTGGCGAAATCAGTGTCGCTACTTTTTTGGTTGTGACTTGCATAGCGTGAAACTGGTGGCATCCAACGCAATTTCCGTGCCGAATGCCTACAAACCGACACCTGAGAGCGTCGCGAAGGCATTGATCGATGGAGATTTCGTCACGAGCAATGGCCCGACAGGGATCGACTATCACAACGGCTCTGGTAGAACTGACTTCGATACATGGCTGGAGAAGCTACGGACGAAACCTAACTTCAAAGGACGAATTCTCGCGGGCGTGCGCTCCTGTTTGAAGCCTATGTATCGAATGCTACCAAGAAGCATGCGACATTCGCTAAATGACGTTAAGAACTTCGTCAGAGACAAGGTCTGAAAGTCCCTACAACGTAGAGGTTTTAATGATCGACTTCATTTTCACATTGGACTACGAAATCTATGGCAATGGTACCGGCGCACTCAAGGACCTGGTCTTCGAACCGGCCGAACATCTGCGGGATATATTCCGAAACTGGGACGCTCAATTCGTCGCATTCGTTGAGGTTGCGGAGTTGGAAAGGATAGAGGCTTTAGGTACGGATCCGACCATCGATCTCGTGAAAGCGCAGATACGGGAGTTGGATCGAGACGGCTTTGAAATCGCACTACACCTTCACCCGCAGTGGTATAACGCCCGCTACGATCAGGGCCGATGGTCCCTCGACTACAGCGAATACAATCTTTGCACATTGTCTCGGACGAGAATCACTGAAATCGTGGATTCTGCGCTCGGCTACCTGCGATACGTTCTCGACGGGCCTGATTTCACGCCGCTGTCATTTCGCGCCGGTAACTGGTTGTTCCAGCCAACACAGACGGCAGCAAGCGTCCTGGCCCAGAAGGGTATCAAGATAGATTCATCGGTTTTTAAGGGCGGATTGCAGCACAATCATAATTTGGATTATCGGCCTGCTCTGGGGAATGGCTATTACTGGCCGTTCAGCGATGACGCGACCACACCGGATCCAAATGGCCCGTGGCTTGAGCTGCCCATCTACACTGAGATGGTGGCACTTTGGAGAATGCCGACTACGAAGCGCCTAGGCTTCAATAACAGCGTCGGCATGGCTGGGCGAAGCGCTCGGTATAAATGGAATCGAGTTCTCGATTTCCTGCGTTTTGAATATCCACTCAAGCTCGACTTTTGCCGTATGACACTCAACGAGTTGACATCGATTATGGAGAGGATTATTGCGGAAGATCAAAATGCGCCAGAGCTCTATAAACCCGTTGTAGCCATTGGGCACACGAAGGATTTGGCCGACCCTAAGACGGTCGATGCATTTCTTTCCTTCTTGCGAAGCAAGAGAATCTCCGTGTCAACATTCGAGGGAATCAAACCGAGGCTGTTGTCTGGAGAAGCGTGGACCGCACCGTCTTTGCTCCATGAGTAGGTTGAAATTAGTAACACAATTTGAGCAATCAATGGTGATTCGAACGTACAGCCTCTTCCGCGGCGGTGCAGCTCTGCCCTCCCATTTCACACCGGAGGTCTCGGACGCCGTGCCACGAAAAGAAGAGCAGCTAGACAGCCGGGGGAAAGGCCTTAATACCGGCCTTCTCATCATAAACGCCGACGATTGGGGGCGAGACGCGGAAACTACCGATAGGATGTCGGAATGCATCCTTCACGGATCCGTTTCCTCGGTAAGCGCCATGGTCTTCATGGAGGATTCGGAGCGGGCCGCGGCGATGGCTCGTGAGCGAGGGATCGATGCCGGACTTCACCTAAATTTTACAACACGGTTGTCGGCACCGAACTGTCCAAGTCAGCTCGCGGAACGCCAACAAGAAATCGCTGGCTATTTGTTGCGACGCCGGTTCAATCGGATGGTCTTTCACCCCGGACTTATGCGCTCCTTCGAGTATGTCGTGAAAGCTCAAATCGACGAGTTCCGTCGTTTGTATGGGGCACCGCCAGACCGAATCGATGGCCACCATCACATGCATCTCTGCGCCAACATACTTTTAGGAAGACTGCTCCCGTCAGGAACATTGGTTCGGCGAAACTTCTCATTTCAGTCTGGAGAGAAGAGTTTGGTGAATCGCCTCTATCGCAGAGCTGTGGACCACAGACTGGCTCGGCGCCACCGCCTCGTTGATTTCTTGTTCTCGTTAACACCGCTCGAACCTAAAGGACGCCTGGAACGAGGTTGCCCGCTGGACCGAGGATGTTCCGATTGCGCCTCGTTTCGCTATGCCAAGAAGGATGCAGTAGGAAAATCGATGCAAGAAGCTCTTGAGAGGCCGACGCATTGGCCATACCGCGTCAATCTTCGGCATGCCGGGAATTTCTACGCCTTACCGAAGTGTAGACTGGGCGGGCGTCGGAGGGATCTCTATGCAGCAACCTGAATGTCTGTCCATCGTGATGCCTGCCTATGACGAGGAGGCTACCCTCGAGACCGTGGTGCAGAGAGTCCTGAAGGTTCCGCACCTTCTCGAAGTGGTGATCGTTAACGATTGTTCCAATGATGCCACGGGCAAGATCGCCGAAGAACTGGCTCGCCTACATCCGAAAATTAAAGTCCTACACCAGCCAACGAACCGCGGAAAGACGGAAGCCTTGAAGACCGGGTTCGCTAGTACCCGAGGTGACATCGTGATCGTGCAGGATGCTGACTTGGAGTACGACCCCTCGGATATCGGTGAAGTGATCGCCCCCATTCTCGCTGGTGAGGCCGATGTTGTTTACGGATCACGTTTCCTAGTTCGCAAGACAGCACGGGTGTTGTACTTCTATCACTATCTTGCTAACAAGGGGCTGACCTTCCTTTCGAACCTTTTCACGAATGTGAATTTGACCGACGTCGAGACTGGATACAAAGCCTTCAGAGGCGACATCATCCGCGAGATGAGAATCACGAGTAGTGGTTTTGGATTCGAGATTGAGGTTACGGCTAAGGTCGCCAAACTTAGCTGCCGCCTCTACGAGGTACCGATCTCCTACTATGGCCGGACTTACGAAGAAGGAAAAAAGATCGGCACAAAGGATGGCGTAGCCGCACTCTGGTACATCGTCAAGTTCAATCTATTCTGCAGCCTGAAGAAGTCGTATCGGCATCTGCCTGCCTTCGGCCGATCTCTTTTCCCGAGTGTGAGCCGCGAGGGTTACACTAAACCTTGTGGGGAGAGTGTAACGCTTTCGGATTAGAGACAGACGCTCCTGTCGCTTCTTGCTATCTGCCGCGAGGCCAGCCTGAGCTTTTTGCCTATCAACGACTAAGATTCGCAGGACACCGAGAAATCCCGGAAAATCCTCTGAAACGCGTGAATTCATAAATGCTTTCTCAATTAGACTTGAATTCGAAGGAGGAAGGGTGCGTGAGCCTGGCGGCGGCACCGACCAGCGTTAACGTCGTACGGGAGCGCAGCGTCGACTATCATCGCGCGACAGTCTTGGCATTCATCCTTTGTGGATTGTTTACGCTCGCGAGCCTGATTGTTCCGCCTTCACTGTCACATGACGCGGCCTGGGGTATGCAGGAGTGGCGGACTCTTGCAGCTGGCGGTCCCATCAACACCATAATCAGCCCGGACCCGGCAGATATCTCTCGCGATCAGACCAGCCTTGTAACCTGGTGGAGTCCGGGGCAGTATTTGATTCCGGGCATTTTGACTCTGCTCGGCATGCGACTCGGCACAGCGCTTACGATTACCACCGGCGCCTCTTTGCTGTGCTGCCTTCTCGGGTGGATTCAGGTTGCCAAACACTTCACGCTTAGCTGCCGAACGGCAACGCTTGCGGTGCTATTCCTTGCGACCTTTCGGTATTCGACGATACCCTTTGGTATTTATAATGGCGGCGAAATCCTCCTGCAAGGGATTACGCCGTGGCTCATCCTGGCGGGTTGCTATGTTCCCTTCACGAGTGCAATTCGAGCAGCCGGGTTGGCATCCCTTGCGATTTGGATCGCCTTCTTCGCAAAGCTGACTGGAGTGATGGTAGCCAGCGCAGCTCTTCTTGCCGGCAGTGTCGAGGCCCTAGTGCGTGTCAGACGGATCACCGGTGGTATGGTGGCCGGCGCCTTTGGAGCGATCTTGGCCTTCGGATCGCTCTATGTCGCATGGTTTTCGCGCGGCGCAACTCCAGCAAGCGGAACTGGATGGTCATTTCGTTTTGGTGATGTTTTTTTCTCCTTGGCTGCACCCTGGGGGGCCGGGGTTTCGTGGATGGACATGGTGACGTCCTTATTGTTCAATCCGCGGCATCCCGTCGTAGGCGCCGCCGCGGAGAATGGCGCCTTCTCCGGGATGCTGTGGTTCCTCCTGCCCCCAATCCTTTTTTTCGTGACGGTCATCTTGAAGGGTTGGAAGCCGCATGCTGGTGAAGTCAATCTGACCGGACTTTTGATAATCGTGGCCTGTCTCTATGGCGTCTCCGCAGTGGCCATGAGCATAATTTTTTCTCATGGCGGAGACGTCAGCTTGGAAGAGCGACACCTGCGTGCTGCTGGAATGCTAATTTTCGTGTGCGTCCTGGCAGTAGCCGACCGTTTGCCGCGGAATTCAGGAAGTCGCATCGCCGTGGGCGCACTTTGTGTGGTGATGTCGCTCTTCGGTTGGATTGCGTTCGCCTACCGTGCGCGATCCATGAAGCCAGGAGAGCTCGATCCCTACAGCCGAACGCGCCAACCCAGCGCCAATCAGAATGCCCTCGAGTTTGTCAGAGCCGCCTTCACCCGCGAAGGACGTGACGCCCTATTTGTCGTGCCGTCACCCGATGCCGTCAGCGCGATGCCGCCAGACGCCCGGATTCTGTCACATCAAATCGAGTTCGAACCCAAAGCAACTATCTCGGCGCGTACGTATAATGGCAAAGTGCCAGGCCATGTTTACGTGATCATTCCGACGCGGTTTGCGGAGTCCGACAAAGAGACCCTGCTCCTCAAAGAGTTTAAGAATTACTCCTTCGATGGCTGGGTAAGGCACAGTTTCGGTAGGAGCACCGTGTTTGTTCAGTGAGAATCGTCGTTACGAGATTGGATCGGGTACGAGATTCATCGCGTAAACACGAAGGCAGTGAAGCTGCCCTCATCGTGAAGAGCAACCTGGAAGCCTGCAAGATGCATGCGCTCGGTGACCCAGTCGGAGACGAAATCCTTCCAACGATCGGTCATGGCTACAAACACAACCTCCCGAGTCGCGCCAAATTGCGAATCAATGATTCCGCTGATGTAGTCCTTGACGTCGGAAGTGGGGGCACCGGGAAGCGGAAAAACGGGATTCCGAATGGGATAGGCTGTCAAGGGAGCCATGAGCCAGCTTTCCGGTTGATTCCCAGCCCGCCAGTTGTAAAACTGAGACTCAAAGAGCAAGCTGGGGAAGAACACAGGATCAGCGGGCTTGGAGCGGACGAACTGGATGATCGGCAGCAGCGTATTCCCGGGAGTTCTCATCAGTGCGAAGGGATTGGCGGCGAAGAGTAACACTCCTGACAGAGCCCACAAGCGGACCCCAACGAAGCCAAACAGTCGAATTCCTGCATACCCAAAGAGAAGCGCTTGGGCGGGCAATGTGAACACCAAATACCGGGGCACGAAAGGGCGCGTGTGCGTGAATCTTGAAATGGCAAAAAAGAGCACGGGAACGAGCAGCCACCAGGACATCAGAAAGAATAAAGTCGAGGATGGCATTTTGAGCTGTTGAGGTGTCAGGTCTGGATAGAGCTTTGGCAAAAGATAGCCTACGATCACAAGTCCGGCGACGATAAGAGAAGACAAAATGAAGTCAGTGAGCTCAAATAAGTGCGGGGGTTCGTTGAAACTGAGAGCATAGCGCTCGTTGACCATCAGCATGAGATGGCGTATGAGTGGCACGGACAGGAGGGCTATTGCGAATGCGGCGCATGCTAGCTCAAACCATCGGCTGCGGCGGTGGTCTATAAAAAAAACATACAGGATATAGAGGCC
>WNFG01004622.1_pt1 | contig 11573 bp, 10 predicted proteins | sample 5400431 | NCBI WGS metagenome assembly WNFG01 (sample SAMN13153346, study PRJNA577476) | soil metagenome | isolation source: 120 cm saprolite under Douglas fir tree site 2 hole 3 replicate 2 | place: USA:California | collected 2015-04-18
TGCGTACTGGAGGGTTGTGTTCGATTACCCGCCTTTCAACATCGTAGACGCCAGCATATTCGAAGCCCTACAGGATCTGCTCGCGCGTATGAACGCCAGCCCGAGCCTGCGGGTCGTCGTATTCGAAAGCGCGAACCCCGAGTTTTACCTTTCCCACTTTGATTTGACCGGCAAGATAGGGAACATCATGACTGCTGTCGGCGCTTCGGGTCTCCCGATCCTGATGGATACGTTCGTGCGTCTCACCAAGTCCCCGGTGGTCAGCATCGCGAAGATCCGAGGCTGTGTCCGGGGCGTGAGCAGCGAGTTCGTCCTCGCCTGCGACATGCGCTTCGCGTCGCGCGAGAACACGCGACTCGGCCAGCCCGAAGTCGGGGTGGGACTGCATCCCGGCGGCGGCGGTGCGGAACGTCTTCCACATCTGGTCGGTCGGGGCCGGGCACTCGAAATCGTTCTCGGCGCGAACGATTTCGACGGCGATACCGCGGAACGATACGGATACGTCAACCGGGCACTTCCAGACGCCGAACTGGACGGCTTCGTCAACGCGCTGGCGCGCCGGATCGCCTCCTTCGACCGGCGTGCCATCGCCGCCGCTAAGAATCTCGTCAACCGGGTCTCGTTGCCGTCCGCCGACCGGCTCCTCGACGCGATCACCTCGTTTGAGACCGCGCTGACCTGGCCTGAAACGCAGCAGCGAATCCAGAATCTGTTGCAACGTGGACTCCAACGAGACAGCGACTTCGAAACTCGCTGGCCCGAGGTACTCGGCACGTTGCTTGAGACCTAGTCACCGTGTGGCGGTGCGCAGCCTCGCCGAGCGGACAAACTTACTCGCGACGCCCTCCGGCTTTTGGAAACGGGAACTCCTCGGTGCCAAACCAATCGCGATGTGTCCGTTGCGCGGCCCTTCGCGCACGGCCCGAGATCCTTGACGAGTGACGGGCAATCCGGAAGCTAACCCTTATCGGTCATTTCTGCCCGTTCGCGCTGCTTTAATTACAATAGGAATATGTCGGACTCATTGGTTATCGCCGGACGCTCTTTCCGCTCCCGCCTGATCGTCGGCACGGGAAAATACAAGTCTTTCCAGGAAACGGCGCGGGCGCTCGAAGCCAGCGGCGCTGAGATGGTCACGGTGGCGGTTCGCCGCGTGAACCTCGACCGCAGCAAAGAATCGCTGCTCGACTACATCGATCCGAAAAAATATTTCCTGCTGCCCAACACTGCCGGATGCTACACCGCCGATGAAGCCATCCGCGCCGCGCGGCTGGGCCGCGAAGTCGGAATTTCGGACTGGGTCAAGCTCGAAGTGATCGGCGACCAAGCGACTCTGTATCCCGACGTGCAAGCCACGCTCGAAGCCACGCGGGTGCTGGTGGGAGAAGGCTTTACTGTCCTCCCCTACACGTCAGACGATATCGTCTTCGCCAAGCGCCTGGTGGATGCGGGAGCCGCAGCCGTGATGCCGCTGGGTGCGCCCATCGGCAGCGGTATGGGGATTCAGAACCAGGCCCACATCCGCATTCTGCGCGAAATGATCACAGGAGTCCCGCTGATCGTAGATGCCGGCGTAGGCACGGCCTCCGACGCCGCGATTGCCATGGAACTTGGCGCTGACGCGGTGTTGATGAACACGGGCATCGCCAACGCGCAAGACCCCGTGCTGATGGCCGAAGCCATGCATCACGCCGTACTCGCGGGACGCCAGGCATACCTCGCCGGCCGCATGTCTAGAAAGCTGTATGCGACTGCCAGCTCGCCACTGGAAGGTGTGGTGCGTTAAAAGAAGAAGGTGGTGCGTTAAAGAACGAGGTTCGTATCAGGGCACGGGTTTAGCCGTGCCGCAAAGTGCCCATAGGTGTGGGGAAGCCCGGGCCGCCGCGTCAAAACAAAAAGGGCGGCCGATGGCCGCCCTCATCATTCTTACGACCCCAATCCTCAGAGCATCTTCACGCTTTCCACGTGGACTGAATCGCCCATGACGTGTCCAGTCACGGCCACGTGATGCCCTTCATGCCCCTTCAGCGCATCGGGGTTCTCCACCGCCAGCACCTTCTGATCGGCGTCGGTGACCACTACCACCTTCGCGCCCTTGTCCAAGCACTTCTTGGTGCAGGCTTCGGATTTGGCGTTTGCGCCCTTGGCGCCGCACTTGTCATCGCTCACCCATCCATTGACGGTTGTGCTCTTTCCCATGTCATCGAATGCCATCGCCGCCATGGCGAACACGAAACAAAACGCAAGACAAACCACCAGCACTTTTCTCATGGCCGATTTTTCTCCTTGTTGAAGTTCAGGCCGCGACGGTGGCCGCGGGCTAGGTACCAACGAACCGAGGATCCGCAGGAATCGAGAATCCCCGCACTGTAGGTGAAGTAGAACAACGCCGAATATACCATAGGAAAATGAGAAGGTTGTCAGAACGACTTGTAAAATCGTGCGGCAGTTGCGCTACTGGGAACGAAAGCTGGTCTATCTTTTCGCAGAGTAATTCGCGGGCTGCGCCGGTCTCGCAGGAGCGGGAGGAACATACACATACTCTCCGGGCTTGGCGTAGCCGAGTTGCTCCCGTGCCTCTTTCTCGATCGCCTGCCGGTCACTCTTCAACGCCTGGACTTGCTGCGTGTATCGGTCATTTTCTCGTTGTACATCCATGACTCTATTGCGCAGCGATTCGTACTCCGTACGCTTTTGCTTATAGACGACCATCCCATTCGCGCCGAACATAACATGTCCAAACAGCAAGCAGGCCAGCACCGCCACCGCAAGGGTCGCAATGCGCCGCCGCAAAGCGTACACCCACGTGCCGAGCGGACGAACGCACTCAATCCATGAGGCCGCCAGCGCCTCTGCCTGGTGGGGCGCTATCTCGACCATAGCCCGCAGGCCGTCCTCGGGCCGGGGGAATTTCGTCATTTTCAAAAACCGTCTCATTCGAAAATCCATTGCTTGGCGGCCGCGCTCAGTTTCTCCAAACCAGCTTCGTCGCGCGCCTCGGAGTAAACCCTGACCACCGGCTCCGTTCCCGACAAGCGATAGCACACCCAGGAGCCATCATCGAAAACTAACTTCAAACCGTCGGTGCGCACCACTTCGCTGACTTTGCGCCCGGAGAATTCCCGTGGATCGGATCGCAACTTCTCAGTGAACTTCTGCTGCACCTCCGGCGTCAAGCGGAAGTTCTCTCGCCGTGGATAATAGGAACCAACTTGGTTACACAGGGCCTTCAATTGCTCGCCCAGGGGCTTCCCTCTTCGCGCCACCATCTCGCAGCACAACAGTCCCGCCAGCAACCCATCCTTCTCCGGCACGTGATGCCGAATCGACAGCCCTGCGCTCTCTTCGCCACCGATCGCAATCTTGTCCTGCATAATCAATTCGCCAATGTACTTGAAGCCCACCGGAGTTTCGTGCAATTCGACGCCTCGCGCCTTGGCTATTGCATTGATCAGATTCGTGGTCGCCACCGACTTGGCCACGCCGTTCTTCCATCCACGGCTCTCGACCAGGTAGTCGAACAAGAGAGCAATCACATAGTTCGGCTGCAGAAACGTTCCGTCAGCATCAACGATGCCGAAGCGGTCGGCATCGCCGTCGGTGGCAATGCCGATTTGCGCGCCGGTCTCCCTCATCTTGGTTCGCAAGTCTTCCAGCAGATGATCGTCCGGTTCCGGCGCGTGGCCTCCGAAGAGCACGTCGCGATAGTCGTGAACGGTGGCCACTTGCACGCCTGCACCCCGCAATAGTTCATCGGAATATCCGCGCGCCGCTCCCCACATGGGATCGAACGCGACTTTCACCCCTGCCTTGCGAATCCCTTCCAGATCGATGATCTCTCCGAGGCGCTTCAGATAGATCGGCTTCGGATCCAGGCTCTCGCTCTTGATGCTGCTCCGGCCGTTCGTGCGCGCGCCTGCGGATTCGACTGCCTTGATCTCAGCTTCGATTTTCTTGGTGACCTCCGGCAAAGCCGGGCAACCGTCCGGAGTCGAGAACTTGATCCCGTTGTATTCCGGCGGATTGTGCGAAGCGGTGAAATTGATGACGCCGTCGGCCTTGGTCTGAATCACCGCATAGGAGAACGCCGGTGTCGGTGCGGCTTCAACCACCATCAGTGTCGTGATCCCGTGCGCGGCCAGAATCTCCGAGGCCATGGAGCAAAACGTCTCGCCCAGAAACCGCGGATCGCGGCCCACAATCACCCGCGCTGCTCGCGGCTTCTGCGAAGCGACATACCGCGCGATTCCACTTACCGCCAAGCGCACATTGGCGAAGGTGAACTCCTCCGCCATGACGGCTCGCCAACCTGATGTGCCAAACTTAATTTGCGTCGGCATGTTCCACCCTCGCACACTCGCACGAAATGCTACTCTTTTCGTCAAACACCTGAAAGCTGACCGCTCAGAGCAACGGCTGATTTTATATGACTGACAAACGAATCGTCCTCACGACAGCAGGCTCGGAAGAAGAAGCCCGCAAGATCGCGCGTCATCTGGTCGAGAACCGGCTCGCCGCCTGCGTAAACATCATTCCTCAAATCGAATCGATCTATCGCTGGCAGGGTAAGGTGGACTCTTCACGGGAATGGTTGCTGCTGGTCAAGACAACCGATGAAAGATTTCCGGCGGTGCGCGATGCCATTCGCGAGCTGCATTCCTACGAACTTCCTGAATGCGTAGTGCTCAACATAGAGGATGGTAGCTCCGAATATCTGCAGTGGCTGACCGGCTCGGTGCAAGAAGTGAAGAAATAGCACGGCCGCACTACCCTGTGCCCCTCTGTGTACTCTGTGGTTAAATTTTTCTCTTAAATCGCGGCCAGCGCCCCATCCAGATCCTCAAGAATGTCACCGACATCTTCGATGCCCACGGAGATGCGCACCATCCCATCGGTGATGCCGATTGCCTTGCGTCCCTTTTCGCCGAGCGCCGCGTGCGTCATCGTCGCCGGATGCGAAATCAACGTCTCGACTCCGCCCAAGGATTCGCCAAGCGAGCACACCCGTACTTTCTTCAGCATTTTGTTTGCATTCTTCAGCGAACCGGTTTCAAACGTGATCATCGATCCGAAACCGCTCATCTGCCGTTTTGCCAGATCGTTTTGCGGATGATCTGCCAGCCCCGGATAGAAGACTTGCTTCACCTTCTTGTGGGACGCCAGAAAGTCCGCCACAATTCTCCCGCTCCGGTCGTGTATCTCCATGCGGGCCGCCAGCGTCTTCACTCCGCGCAACACCAGCCAGCATTCAAAAGGAGACAGAATCGCGCCTGCGGCCTTCTGCAGAAAGGCCAGCTTTTCGGCCTGCTCCGGCCGGGTGCAAACCACAACGCCGCCCAACCCGTCGCTGTGGCCATTGAGAAATTTTGTGGTCGAGTGCACGACCAGGTCGGCGCCCAGGGCAATCGGCTGCTGAAAATAGGGCGACATGAAAGTGTTATCCACCACGAGCTCGACTTTCTTGCGGCGGCAAATCTGGCTGATCGCGGCAATGTCACTCAGCCGCATCAGCGGATTCGTTGGCGTCTCCACATAAACCATGCGCGTGTTCTTGCGGATAGCGCGGCCAACGTTCTCCGCCTCGGAGGTGTCCACGTAGGAGAACTCCAAACCGAAGTTCGCGAAGACCTGATTGAATAGCCGGGGCGTTCCGCCGTACAGATCGTTGCCGCAAACCACGTGGTCGCCAGACTTCAACATGCTCACGATGGCGTTGATCGCGGCCATTCCGCTGGCGAAGACGGGCGCGGCCATTCCGCCTTCCAGCGAGGCAAGGTTTTGTTCCAGCCGCGTGCGCGTAGGGTTGGAGACGCGCGAATACTCGTAGCCTTTATGCTCGCCGATACCCTGCTGTACGTAGGTTGACGTGGGATAGATAGGGACGGTTACGGATCCGGTCAGTGGATCCGGCTCCTGGCCGGTATGGATGGCGCGCGTGGCGAAGCCGGGTGCTTTCGTGGTCTTCATCGTGTCCAATTTTGGGAATCCGGGGTTTGGAGGGTACCCCTCCCCCCTCCCCCTATACTCTTAGAATCAGCAACTTAGCGCCAAAATCGGAGATAAACTATGTGACTCAATGGTTTACGGGTAAAATCTTGAGCCTCAAGGGGTTACGCGATTTCAGCAGCGCTAAGTGTTTTAGAATCAGTAGGTCACTTTAGGTTTTTCCATTCAAATTATTGATTCATAGCGGTTTAGCTTGTCAATTCGGGTTGATTCTGGCCTTTCTAGTTCCGCGACCATTCTTTCGCCCCGCTGGGGCTTACCGCGTTCCGGTGTTTCCCCCATGGCTTACGCCATGGGCTGCATTCTTACGCCGCTTTGCGGCTAAAACCTTAGCGGCAGCGGCGGTTTCTGCTCGTAGGAAAGGATCGTTCAGCGGCGAGGTTAGGGTCAAGGGCAATTGACCGCGATTCTGCTTTTATTCTGTTCAAATCCCGCCCTCAAAAATTCCCTTCGACAAATAGCGCTCCGCCGAGTCCGGGATCGCCGTGACCAACCGCTTCCCCGGCCCCAGCCGCCTGGCCACTTCCAGCGACGCAAAGACAGCCGCTCCGCCGCTCGACCCTGCCAGCACTCCTTCGCGCGCGGCCAGTTGCTTTACGGTTTCGAACGCGTCTTTATCCGTCACCATGATTATTTCGTCGCACACCGACGGGTCAAAAGTCTTTGGGATAAAACTCGCTCCGATTCCTTCCACCTTGTGCGGGCCTGGTGGACCGCCTCCCAGAACCGATCCCTGCGTCTCCACCGCGATCGCGAGCACGCCCCGCAAATTATCTTTCAGAAAACGAGCCACCCCGGTAAACGTTCCCGACGTGCCGCAGCCCAGAACCACGGCGTCAATCTTTCCTTCCATTTGCTCGAAGATTTCGTGGGCGGTAGTTTCGTAGTGGTAATCAGGATTGGCAGGATTCTCGAATTGCCCCGCCATAAACGCGCTGGGATCGCCGGCCACCAGCTCGTTTGCGCGCCGGATGGCGCCCAACATGCCCTCGGAGTCTGGTGTGCGGAACACCTCGGCGCCGAGGGCCCGCATGATCTTGACCTTCTCCTCAGAAAACCGCTCCGGCACAAACAGCTTCACCCTGTACCCCCGGTTCACTCCGATGAGGGCAAGGCCAATCCCGGTGTTCCCCGCCGTCGCTTCGACAATTGTTCCGCCAGCACGGAGTTGCCCGTCCTGCTCGGCTCGCCGGATAATTCCAATCGCCGCGCGGTCTTTGACGCTGCCGCCCGGATTCAGATACTCCAGCTTGGCAAACACATCGGCCGACCCAGCCGGAACCAGGCGTTTCAACTGCAACATCGGAGTTTCGCCGACCAGTTGGGTAATGTCGTCGGCGACGCGCAGACGGGAGACCTCAGAACTTTTTATGCGCACGTTACAGGGTAAGGGGAGAGAGGGGAATCGTCAATGGAGGCGGTTGACTGCGCGTGCGAGGTGGTGCCTTACTGGTTTTTCGGAAAGAGCAGCACCTTAAGCCCGGCCACGAAGTCGGGCTTGTTGCATTTCGACCTCACACACGGCGTGAACGCATTCTCCTCCACAAGTTTGCCGTAAGTCATATTCCCCGCTGCCGTCCTTACTTGTGATGGTGCAGGTTACCCCTCGAATGCAGCGGCGATGCACGCGAGATCCTTCGCTCCGCCTGAAAAACGGATACGCTCAGGCTGACTCCCGCGTCGAGAGCGTCAGGGGACCCTTTACAGAAACTCCTTGCGAGGCCGTTGGTGGTGCTGGCAGGCAAGGGGTCCTTCGACTGCGCCGAAACATTCGCTTTGCGAATGTCTCGGCTTCGCTCAGGATGACAGATATATCATAACAATATGTAAATAATAGATATAAAGTTTTGATATTATCTGTACGAGTCCTGCACAGATACGCAGAGTCAATGACTTGCCAGAAAGATCTGCACGGAATCTGCACAGGACGAGTCAAACGATGGAGGCGGATATGGCATTCGTCACCGACAAATCGGAACTCAAGCCGGGCCTGATTCTCTTCCGGCGCGGCGACGTGGAGCATCGGATGTGGTATTGCCGCATGAAGATGCCCAAGGCCGACCGTTACAAGACGGTTTCGCTCAAGACAACCGACATCGATGTGGCGCGGGACCGCGCCTTCGATCAAGACGCAGACATCCGTTTCCGCTTAAAACATGACGTTCCTGTGTTCAACCATCCCTTCCGCGAGGTGGGGAGAGAGTATCTGCTGACCCAGGAGGCGCGGGCGAAGCGCGGAGAAATCAGCGCCGCGCGGCCCAAGAAGGTCCGTGCCGTCATCGAAGGCGCTTTAGACAGATATGTAGGATCAACGCAGGTCCACCTTATCGGTGACGAGCTTTGGGGCGGTTACCCGGCATGGCGGCGGGAGAACGGCGCGGGTCGTCACAAGCGCAACGGCGTTCGGGAAGTCAGCGACGACATGGCGCAAGCCTTCGCGGATAAGGAAGCCGAGCGCCGCACCAAGGTTCAGCAGACCCTCGGCATCAGGGTTTTGAGACCGATTGAAGTCAAACCTTCCGAAGAACGGGTGGTTCCTTATATCAGTGATTCCACCATCCGCTTTGAGATGTCCATCTTCGGTGCGGTGATGAATTACGCCATCAAGAAACGCTACGTTCCCGCCAGCCAGCGTTTTGACGAGCGTCCGAAGCTCAAGTCCATGCGGCGCGACGAGTTCACGCTGGAGGAATACCGCAAACTCCACACTGTCGGAAGGAAGTGGATTGCTGAGGCGGATAGACCTTCCAGCCTCTGGTATCGCACCATCACCTACAACATGATCCTGATTGCGTGTAATACAGGCATGAGGCCAGTGGAGATGAAGAATCTGCGCTGGCGCGACATCATGCCCGCAAAAGACCGCGAGGGGCGTGAGATCGTTGTGCTGTTCGTGCAAGGCAAGGGCAAGTCGCGCAAGCTGGTGGCTCCCAGGAGCGTTGGGGATTATCTGGAGCGCATCCGCGTTATTTCCAAAGCCACGGAACCGAACGACAGAGTATTTACCAACGTCACGGGCAAGCCTGCAAAAACCCTTTACAGCTCGCTGATTGCCGACCTTCTGAACGAGGCGAATTTGCGCGAAGGCACGCAGGGCGTTCCGCGTTCGACGTACTGCTTCCGGCATACCTATGCCACGCTCCGATTGCAGGAAGGAGTGGACGTGTATTTCCTCGCCGAGCAGATGGGAACTTCCGTCCACATGATTGAAAGCCACTATGGACACGTGAACACCATCAAGCACGCCGACCGCGTGTTGCAGGGCATGGCGGGATGGGAACTGCCGCAACCGGAACCGGACGATACCAAGGCCAAGGCGTCAAAAGCGGCAGCGACCCGCGATCAGTCCAAAAGAGGTCAGCGCAACAAGCCGCGCTGACCTGAACCTCCCCAAGCCGTCTTTTGCCGGAGCCGCTGGCGGAGGCTGGCGCAGGGAGGTAATCGTCCCAATGTCCGGCCGGATTCTCCTTACTGAGATTGTTCTGATTTGCCGCTGCCCCGCTGGGGCGTTTTTAGCGGCAAATCTCCCTTGCACGTGCCGCCGCTGGCGGCTGTACTTCGTGCAGCTCCACTCTCTCAGTATCGGGGAAGGGGTCTGGTAAGAAAACGCTATGCTGCCGCTCCCTCCAATAAGAACCGGACATGACAGTTCCAAGTCATCCAGTTTCAAGCCGTGTGCAAGCCGCGCACGAGCGGAACCGGTAGTCATCGGTGTATCAGCTCGATGCTGCCCCTATCTTCCGCTTGGGGCGAGAGAATTCACTCGTTTTTGGATTCGGAGCTACACATTTTCTTACACATCTTGGGTCATGCATGAGCTAACCCGAAGAAAAAATTGGAGAAATTGACAGACGAATCGGAATGAAAATCCGCAGGGCTTAAACGGCCCATGAGGGTTCAAGTCCCTCCGCCCGCGCCACATTTTTCTCGCGCAGCAAAAGCGCCGACACGACGCGACGAATCTTGCAGACGGTGTCTGCAAAATGTTGTCTTGAGGCCCTACATCATTGGCGCGACCCTGAAATACCTGTCGCATACTGCACATCGAGGTGTTCGTCGACGGAAAATCCCCTTCCATGTGGGCGAAATGTTCAAATATAGTGTTGCAATACGTCATTAGGTATGATTAAGTAATGACATATTGAAACAAGCTCCGGCAGGGCCTCTTAATAGGATTACGCAGTACATCGGCGAACACGGGATTGTTAGATCCCGTGATATTGAGGCCATCGGTTTTCCGCGGCAGTATCTCGTTCGTCTCCACCGGCAAGGCAAGCTCAATCGGCCTGCACGTGGAATCTACACACTTCCAGATGCCGACGTGACGGAACACCACTCCTACGCTGAAGTTACGAAGCGAGTCCCGCAAGCTACTGTCTGCCTGCTTTCGGCGCTCGTCTTTCACGAGATCACGACGCAGAGTCCCGCTTCGGTTTGGATCGCTCTCTCCAAAGGGGCAAGAACGCCTGCTCTCGCTTCGCCTTCACTCAGGATCGTTCGGCTGTCAGGGCCATCACTCACGGTGGGAATCGACAAACATCAGGTGGAGGGCGTCACAGTCCGTGTCTATTCAGCCGCGAAGACCGTCGCCGACTGCTTCAAATTTCGGAACAAAATCGGACTCGACGTCGCAATCGAAGCCCTAAAGGATTGTCTTCGCCAGAAAAAGGCCAGCATCGACGAAATCTACCGCTACGCCAAAGTCTGCCGGGTTAGTAATGTAATTCGCCCCTATATGGAGGCGCTGTGATAGGGCTCCGACAATGCCACTGTTGAGATTGAAAAAGATTCGCGATGGGCAGAAAGCGTTCTCCCGCGCGTCGCCGGAAGCAAGACACTGTCTGAAGAATCCAAAGCCCTATTGAGCCCCATAAGCTGAAGCGTGAGTGCTCAATGGTTTATACGCTAGCTTTGGCTTGGCCGGTATTGGTCTTGTATTGTCATGTCATTGCAACATATATAAAAATAAGTATTTATCGCAAATAATGCATGAAACATTAGTAAAATACTTGACAACCTGCGATCATGAAGAGTAAAGTAACTGTGGAGGATCAGTGAAAATGCGGACGAGCACGCTTGAGCAGCTGAAGCGACATCTTCGGCCCGGACGTGTGTACCGCAGGGAAGACCTTCTGCCCTGGTCCCATAGCGTCGATCGACACCTCAAAGAGCTTACCGTCGACGGGACTCTCCAGAAACTCCGTACCGGCTTGTATTACAGCCCTCGCAAATTTGAATTTGGAGATGCTCCCGCAGACGAGCAAGAGCTGGTGAAAGCGTTCCTGAAAACAGACCATTTTGTGGTTACCTCACCGAATGCGTATAACCAGTTGGGACTTGGGACAACGCAGCTCTACAACAAACGGGTTGTCTACAACCAGAAACGGCATGGGACGTTTCCCCTCGGCAATCGAATGGTCACTTTCGAGCGCCGCATGAATGTTCCGAGGCAACTCTCTCCCGAATTTCTGCTGGTTGATCTTGTTAATGAACTAGGTGACCTCGCGGAGGATCGCGACGCCGTTCTTTCCCGTGTTCGCGAAAAGGCCAAAGAGATGGACCCGAAA
>WNFG01010152.1_pt1 | contig 11572 bp, 10 predicted proteins | sample 5400431 | NCBI WGS metagenome assembly WNFG01 (sample SAMN13153346, study PRJNA577476) | soil metagenome | isolation source: 120 cm saprolite under Douglas fir tree site 2 hole 3 replicate 2 | place: USA:California | collected 2015-04-18
GCGATACTAACTCCAGCTTGCGCTTCTCCCGGTTGCGGTACACATCGAACGTCCGGCAAGTCTCTACACAACTCAGCACGCACACCAACCCTTCCTCGATCTTGTCCCGTTCCACGACCCCACGCGCCAGTTCTTCCTTACTCTCCGCTCCAGAGGCCAGATATTTCACTGGCCGCCCCACAGCCTCTGCTTGGGCTTTACACGCTTGCTTCAATCTCTCGCTGACCTGCACCACATGCCGGCCAAAGCCGGTCAGTCGCACGCTATGGCCCGACAGGTAGCCCATCATCCCTTCCGGATAGCTGATCGGCCGCAGCGTCCCTCGAAACACCAGTCGGTCGAAGCCACTCAACACTCCCGCAATCCCTTGCGCATGTCTTGCGATAAACTCGTTCATGGCGCTTCGCTCCTCCCAAGATGTAGTGTTCTTGCCGAACGTCAACATCTTATCGAGAATCGAAGCGCCTGCCACTTTTGGTTGCGGCTCAGCCGCGCTGTGTTAAATTCCGAGAGGCTCAACACAGAGCACACAAAGACCCACGGAGGGCCACAGAGAGAAGCGTAAACGTTGAGCCCGCACCAGATTGACATTCTGGTAGGCACGCTGTAAGTACACACGGATGCAAAGGGATGCGAATACGGATTATACCCACCCCGATTTCGGGTCGATGGCCCTGATTACGATCGACATGCAGCAAGATTTCCTCAAAGGCCGGCCATTCGAAATCCCAGGAACTTCCGAAATCCTCCCGAGAATGCAGGAGCTGGCCGTGGCCTTCAGGCGCACGGAGCTGCCCATCGTTCACATGGTGCGCCTCTATAAGAGTGATGCCAGCAACGTGGACCTGTGCCGCCGCCGCGCCGTGGCTCAAGGTGCAGCGATCGTGCGCCCGGGCACGCCAGGAGCGGAATTGGCCCCACACCTGCTCCCCGCACCTGAGGTTAACCTTGACGCGGACCTGCTCTTTTCTGGCGCGCCTCAGCCCCTCGGCGCGAGGGAGTGGGCGATGTATAAGCCTCGATGGGGAGCGTTCTTCCAGACGTCTCTCGAACAACACTTGCTGGCCCTCCGTGTGACCTCCCTGGCATTCACGGGCTGTAACTTCCCCAACTGCCCTCGCACTTCGATCTACGAGGCGAGCGAACGCGATTTTCGAATCGTTCTTGTTGCGGATGCGGTCTCGGGATTGTACGACCAAGGCCGGAAGGAGTTGCAGGATATTGGCGTTATGCTCATGACTGCCGGGCAGTTAGCGCGGACGATTGGTTGAAATTAGGTGTTGGTAGCACTGGCACTCCTGCCTGTGCGGTTTTTTTGCGGGGCTTCGACGAGGTGCGCAGCCAGCCCCTCAACGGGGCTCGGGGTAAAGAGTGGCAGTGCCACTCTTCGATGTTCCAGATAGGCTCAGGGAGGGGCGATGAGATTGGACTTGCTGGCGATTGCGGCGCATCCTGACGACGTCGAGTTGACCTGCGGAGGCACGCTCCTCAAGGCCGCCGACCAGGGCTACAAAACGGGCATCCTGGACCTTACTGCGGGGGAAATGGGTACGCGCGGAACGCCGGAAACCCGCCTGAAGGAAGCCGGCAAGGCTGCCCGGATATTGCGCGTCGCCCATCGGGAGAATCTGGGGCTGCCGGACGCCGGCCTGGAAGTCAACAAGGCGTACAAACTGGCTGTAGCGCGGCGAATCCGGGCGCTCAAGCCCCGCACCGTGATCCTACCCTATTGGGAGGGACGTCATCCGGACCACTACATGGCAGCCCGTTTGGGCTATGAAGGCTGCTTCCTGGCGGGATTAAAGCAGTTGCCGATCGAGGGCGAAGCCTTTCGCCCCTTCAAAATCCTCTATTCGACCGTCTATTACCGGGATGTTCGCCCCACTTTCGTCGTGGACATTACACGGTACTTTGACCGGCGGTACCGGGCCATACTGGCGTATCACTCGCAGTTCCGTCCCAAGGGCAAAGACAAGAAATCGAAGGTGGATATCCCGCTCGACCGCCTGCACCACGAGGTGAATCTGATTGCGCGCTACTACGGACAAATGGCGGGGGTTGAATATGCCGAGCCGTTCCTGGTGAAGGAAGTGATGCTGGTAAAAGATGTTGTGGGGCTGCCGGTGCGGTCGGTGTAAGGGTACCAGGCGGGCCTTAGGTGCCTTCGTTCTCCTGAGCCATGGAAAACCCGGGCAAGCCCTGGCTGGCTCCCTGCCGGTTCACGCGGACGCGGATCATCGATTCGGTTGCCGCGCCAGTGGGGCGCAGCACAGCAATGGTCGCCAGAGCTTCGTTATAGAGTTTGGTGACGAGGAAGGTCTCCCCGGTATCCACTTTCTTCCATACCTGGCCGATTTGGATTCGCTGGGCTGTCATTATTCCGGCAGGCTCCCCTTCTGGATTCAGTGTAAACAAGTCGCCGACTCACCACTCGCCCGCCAACCCGCCGACGCGAAGCCCGCTGCTCTGGCGGGCGAAGGTCGGAGCAGCGCGGCGAGCGGGAAGCCAGCCCGCCTAGGCGGGACGGCACGTGGAGGCCGCACCCGGCGTGTGCACTATCGAGGGTAGTCAGAACTCCAGCAGGTGTCAATCACCTGCCCTGAAGGGTTTTCCACGCCACCCGAGAAACCTATTTCCATCTTGTCTCATCTGACCACAAAGTGGTTATGCTCTGTGCGGGCGGGTGTATAATGGCTCCACAGTAGCTTTGAGGGAGGAGCGATGAAACGCCTCGTTGACGCAGTGCTTGTAGCGGGTCTGGCGCTTTCACTGGCGGTTCCGGCAGGGTTCGCCGGGCCCCGGCAGACACAGACGCAAACACAACAGCCCCAGACTGCCACCACGGATTCGTCCCAACAACCACAAACGCAGGACCAGCAGCAGCCGGCTTCGTCTGACAAAGGGCAGACGCCGAAAGGTGTCAAACCCGGTTCGGAGAAGGATGTCGAGTCCGTCGGAAACCGGAGCGTGGGGAAAGGCGTGAATCTGTATTCCTTGGAGCACGAGATCGCCATCGGGAAAGGGGCCGCGCAAGAAATTGAACGATCCGCCAAGCTGATCACCGACCCGGTGGTCACTGAATACGTGAATCGCGTGGGCCAGAACCTGGTGCGGAATTCCGATGCCAAAGTGCCTTTCACCATCAAAGTGATCGATTCGGATGAAGTCAACGCGTTCGCTTTGCCGGGCGGCTTTTTCTATGTGAACAGCGGATTGATTTTGGCCGCGGATGAAGAAGCGGAACTGGCGGGTGTGATGGGGCACGAGATCGGGCACGTCGCCGCGCGCCACTACACCAGGAGCGTGACCAAGGGCACGATCTTACAGTGGGCTACGATCCCCTTGATCCTGCTCGGTCCGGGTGGTTGGGGAGGTTACGGTCTCTACCAGGGACTCAACCTTGCGATTCCCATGGGATTCCTGAAATTCTCGCGCGACCAGGAGCGTGAAGCCGACTACCTCGGCCTGCAATACATGTACAAGGCCGGCTATGACCCCAACGCGTTTGTGAGCTTCTTTGAAAAACTTCAGGCGCAAGAGCGCCGCCGTCCGGGTAGCATTCCCAAGATCTTCTCCGATCATCCGCCGACGCCGGAACGCGTCCAGAAGGCCCAGGAAGAAATCGCCACGATCCTGCCGGCGCGGGATGAGTACATCGTGACCACCTCGGAGTTCGACCTCGTCAAGGCCCGCTTAGGCAAGATCGAAAATCGAAACAAGCTGGACGAGAAAAAATCGCGTCTGGAGACAAGCCCACACTGCGCACGCGAACCGAGCAGCAAAAGCAGGATAAGGCCGACAAGACGGATGCGCCCACAGGCGACGATTCCGATCCCGACCGGCCAGTGCTCAAGAAGCGCACGGACGACGGACAGTAATCCATGCAATTTGTAGTTCCCTATCCCGGGTGTATGTTGTAGAGAGCTGGCGTGAACTCTGGGGATGCAGAAAAGCATTAAGCAGCGGGAATTCAGAAGGAAAAATGTATGTGGGATTTCCTCGAGTTCTTGGAATTTTTCCTGGAAGTCTTCGTGGAACTCGGGCGCGGAGCGGTTCGAGAGCTCCTCGAATTGCGGGATGGAAGACCAGCAAAATATTCAGGGCCGTTCGGTCATTTCGGACGGCCCTTTTCCACGTAATGGATTTCTTCTTTTTTGAAATACTTCCGCCGGGTGGCTACGCATTCGGCTGGTGCACGATGCCCATGCGGCGCATCTCTTCCGCGTAATACTTCCGGTAGAGCACGTCCCACTCTTCACTACCTTCGAGAACTTCTTTTTTCTGGGAGCTGATTTTCTTTCGGACTTCCGCATCCACGGCTTCTTCTTCCTTCAACAGTTCCTGCAGGATCTGCGCGGTTTTTTGGCGGATGGTGTCGCGATCTTCCACGAATTCCACTTCTTCGCTCGAAACCAGGACATCGGTAACGATATGGGAAAGACGCATGGTTTTTTCGCGGGTCAGTCGCATCGGTTGGTCTTGGGTCTTCCCTTTCGTTCCGCGCCGCCGATCAGGCGCAGCCGGCGCCTAACTGGCGTCACCGGAGAATCAGTTTCCGTTGACGCGCCAGTTCGCCCTTCACTTTCTTGTACATTTCCTGATAGGAAGCGCCCGCGCGACGCATATCGTCGGCATATTGCGTCAGAATCTGGCGAACTTCTTCATTTAGCCGGTCCTCGACGCTGATTTCCTCCTGCATCGCGGCCCGTACTTTTTTGGCCAGCGCCTCGGCGGAAGGCGTTTCGATCATTTTCGAAGCAATCAGCCGCTTAACGAGCTCACCCGCCATGTACCCAACGTAATCCCGCGATAGCAGCATCGAGTCCGATCCCTGACAATTTGAGAAAAGCAGTGTACTGTCCCGCGCAAAGAAGTGTCAAGGAAGGTTCGATCACCGTTCGCGCGGTAAATCCGCTCAAATTTGGCAAGATTCAGCGCGATAGGCCCGATAGACCTAAGGATGTGCCGCTTAAAACTGCTTTTGCGTGTCCAGATGCGCCTTACAACTGGGTTTGAGGCGGACGGTTCGGGGTTAACACGAACGTGAGGGCGTGTGGTGAGAAGTGGCCGGCGGTCACTGGGGGAGAGGGATGGTGCCCGCGGCGGAAGGAAAGTCCGAATCCAGCGTTCGCCCCGCGTCTGCCGGAGGCCGTGCGGTACGGAACGATTCGGGGGTGGCTAGGGGTCAAACATCCGGTTCGGGCCCTGCAGAAATCCAGCCCCATTCCAGCCCTTTACGCGGCTCCTCGCCCGAGCTTATGTCCGGCCTTCCCTGCGCCAACGGGTTGAAGAAGAGAAAGTGGGTGAACATAAAGCGCGGCCGGATCCGGTTTGCTCTGGGGAGGATGCTTGGGAAGCTGCATCGGGTAGCGCACAGGACGGTTATGGTCGGCGAGTTGCCGCTCGGCGTTGTACACTCCGGAGAATTTCCACAGCATTTTTACGAAGTTGGTCTGACCCCGGGCGAGGCATTTCGCAGCAATGAGGAAAGTTTCTCGCAACGCCGCCCAGCCTAGATGCTTCATATTCAGCACCTGCTGTGTCTGGACGAGGTGCTTGTAGAACTCATTGAGTGGCATCGCAGTTGGCAGCACGGCGTGTTGCACGTCAAACAAACGGTAATCGCGCGTCGCAAACTGGCGCGATTCAGTGGCCCAAGTTTCCGTCCCCGGATAGGGCGTATTCACAGTGAGGTGCACAACTTCCGGCACCGAGAGAGCCCATTCACGCACCACCGCGAATCGTTTCTCGTCCCAACTGGGATCGGCAATGATGTTGACCGCTACGACCATTCCGAGGTCGCGCGCGCACTGCAACGCTTCGAAGTTCTTGCCCAAATGAACGCGTTTCCGGAAGAGCCTCAACCCTTCCTCGTCGATCGATTCGAGCCCCAGGAACATGTATTCAAGCCCCAGGCGTTTCCAATAACGGAAGACTTCCTTGTTCCGCAGCAGCACGTCGCCGCGTGTTTCCAGGTAATACTTCTTCTTGATGCCTCGCTTTTCGATTTCCTGGCCGATGGCGAAGCCGTGCTCGGGGTGAACGAACGCGACATCATCCACGATGAATACACCCGGTTCCCGGATTTTCGCTACGTCTTCCGCCGCGACTTCCGCGTTGCGCTTGCGGTACGTGCGGCCATAGAACGTCCAGGCGCTGCAGAAGACGCAGTCCCAGGGACAGCCGCGGGTGAATTCAACTGAGCCGGCCGGGTCGAGCACGCCAATGAAATACTTTTTCCGTTTGGGAAGCAGGTCGCGCGCCGGATTCAGGGTATCGAGACTCCGAATCAACTCGGGAGGAGGACCTTCTCCGTCCACGCTGACGATGCCCGGGAGTGTGTGGATACTCCTGCGATCGTCCATGGCCATCGCCACGAGCTTTGGCGTCACTTCCTCGCCTTCGCCGCGTACCACACAGTCGATGGATCCGGCACCGTGCTCCAAGATCTCCCGACCTGTAAATGAGGCACTGTGTCCGCCCACGAAAATGAAGCACGTCCCCCAACGCTTGCGCGTCTGTTTGGCAAGATCGATTACCTCTGGGATGTTAGCCAGATAATTCAGAGAAAAGCCGACCGCGTCGGGACGCCAGTCTTCCATTAAGCGAAAATAATCCTGCTGGCTACACGCTTGCAGGTCGAGCAGGCGCACAGAGTATCCGCTCTTCCGGCAGGCCTCGCTGATTAGCTCCAGACCAAGCGGCTCCAACCGGAGGAACACCGCCGAGTGGTGCCCGAGTGAGCTCGGATGCACAAAGAGGATTTTCGTCTGATGCTTTGAGGTTGATCTCATTCGCTACCTCCCGCACAAATAATTAAAGTAAGTTCAGCCACCTAACCCGGGAACACCATGGGGCATGTTTGGAGTGCTACGATGCGCCTCCATGTAGGCCCCGGAGCAAACTAGCGGCTGCCGCTCCTGAAAAGGACTACACGTGCGGTTCGCAAAAGGATTCTCAGGTCCAAAGTGGGTGAGGCGTTTCGAACATAGAAGAGGTCGTACTGCAGTTTTTTCCTGGCGTCTTCCACACAGTCGCCATAGGGATAGTTGACCTGGGCCCATCCCGTGATCCCCGGAGGCAAATAGTGCCGCAGATGATAGAAGGGCACGAGGGTTTTCAGTTGCTCGACGAAGACAGGCCTTTCCGGCCTCGGTCCGACGAAGCTCATTTCCCCCAGCAGGACGTTAATCATCTGGGGAATTTCGTCGACGTGCAATCTGCGGAGAATGGCTCCCACGCGGGTGGCGCGAGGATCCCTCGCGCTGGCCCACTGCGCTTTGCCGTCGGATTCCGCGTCCTGCCGCATGGACCTGAACTTCAGCAGGCGGAAGGGCTTCTCCCTCCAGCCCACGCGCCACTGCCTGAATAGCACCGGCCCAGGAGACTCCCATTTGATGGCGGCGGCAACGACGGGTGAAATTGGCAGCGTGATCAGAAGTCCAACGCACGCCAGCAAAATGTCCGTCAGCCGCTTAATCCTCCGGAAAATGCGTAGATGCAGGAGATTGAATCCCGTTGCAAAGGAAAACCACGTGCCACTGAGAGTCTCTAGCGGCAATTTCTCAAGGATTTGGCTGCAGAGGTCCGGCATCGTCGAAATCCGCACGCCCCGGAAGCGCAATCGCGTTAGGGCTTCCGCCAATTCCGTCACCGCGGATTCCGGGCGAACAACGATTGTGTCCACTCCGCGGTTCAAGACGACTTCCTCCAATAGTGCCGGACTCACCAGGCCAAAATCCTGGACACTCTGTTCCTCCGCAGGTTCTTCTGAAGGAATCCGCCCGCCTGCCATCTCCACAACGGCTGTTGTTCCTGCTCTCTCGTACGGACGGCTTGGGACAGACGGATCCATAAGAGGCGCCATGGTCGGTGAAAACGCGCCCGCGGAAGCCGCCACGGTGGCTCCCCGAATCCTCAGGAGCCCGAGCAGTTCGTATTGAGAATGATCGGACTCCGTAACGGAGCGAAGGCCTAACGCATCTTCAACCGTCCCGATCAAAAGCACGCCTCGCCGCTTGAGGAGCAAGCTTCGATTTCTTCGATAAAATCCGCGCCAAGCGAAGCTGCCAACCAGGAGCAGGGAGACGGAAATCGCCATCGAGACACGGCTGAACCCAGTCCACTGGAAGAAAAACAAGAAGAAACTGAGGATACAAATCCCCAACACGGCGGCGGCCAGGAGCCTGGTGACTGTTCTCGCGCCGTTCAACGCCTGCACATCATATAGATCAAAAACATAAAAGCAGGTTGAAAAGACCAACAGGAACAATGCGATTTCGCCTACACGCCGCGATAAGACAGCTGGATTCACCGGATTGATGCTGGTGGCAAAGATGGTTGCCGCCGCGGCCAATACCAAATCGCCGGCCAGCAACAGAACTTTGCCCCGTTCAGGGTGGCCCCAATTCATGAGTTAGCTCCAAAGGCGAGGTTTTGCGTCAGACCGCAATCGGGCCACGAGGGGCGCACCGAATCTGTAATCTGCGGAGGAAGGAGTTTTGACTCTGGGGTGCGAGGGAGAGGCAGACTCCGTTTTGTCAAAGGGTTAGTACGCGACAATCCTTTGATTGCGGAGAGCCTTCACCAGGCCAATAAAGAAGCCGAGATTGGCGAGGCAGAACGCGAACGCATATCCAAACACGCCCGCGCCCTTCCCTCTCCGCACGCATTGCCACCCGAGAAACGCAGAGGCATAGAAGACCACCTGCAGCAGCCAAAGCCCGATCCACTCGTGGCGCCAGGCGGACACCGTGCTCGCGGCGAAGAAGAGTACCAGGAAGAGCGGGCTCAGCCATCGCAGCACTTTGTGAGAAATCAATGCCCAGGACGTAACCGGAAAACGCAATGGATTGAGAATCGCAATTTGACTGAGCGTGCCTGTCCAGTTGCGCGCGGTCATGCGAATGCGCGCCTTCATTTCTCCTTCCAGGGTATGCGGCATCGTATCGGTGACAACCGCGCGATGCTCGTGGACTACGCGATATCCCTGAACGCGCACCTCGAGCGGCAGAATGCAGTCGTCCCCAAAGCAGGGTTGCAGCGGGCGAAAGAGCTCCCGGCGCACGGCAATCGCCTGGCCGGACGCCTTCGCCAGAATTCCCAAATCTGATTCCGCCCTGCGAATCAGAAGTTCATACCGCCAGTACATTCCCTGCCCCTCCGGCACCGCCCCTTTGGGTTGTTGGAAGTGCACCGTCGCGGTCACGAGGCCGACTCGCGGATCGCCGAAATTCTCGACGAGCTGTTCCAAGGCGGCGGGGTCCATACGCGTGTTGGCGTCCGTGAAGAAGAGAATTTCTCCCTTCGCTTGCTCCGCGCCTAGATTTTGTGCGCCGCTTTTTCCCGCCCGCGTGCCAGTCCGAATCAGACGAATGCAGGGTGAGGGCTCTGCGCGCCGTCGCCATAGCGCTGGCTTTGGCGCGTCGGCGACTTGTTTACCCTGAATCCAGAAGGGGAGCCCGCCGGAATTTGCGTACTGGGACGCGAATTTCTCGACGATTTCCTCGGTCTCATCGATGGAATGATCCGAGACGACCAGGATCTCGATGCGGCCGGGAGGGTATTTCAGGTTCAGGCAATCCCGCAGCTTCTCGTCAATGCCCTGCTGTTCGTTGTGAACTGCCAGGATGAGCGTGACATGTGGATGAATCAGAGAGCGCGCGACAGGGCGCGCAAAAAGCCGCTGGAGCAACAACAGCAGAGCCGGATAGCCGATCCACGTGTAGGCCAGCAGAACCAGCGCCAGCACGGTCGCACTTTGATTCCAGTCCATGGGGTGCTCACTCCTGCGGTAGGTTGGATATTTGAACTTTATGCGTCATTGCGGGCCGCGACCCACGCCACCTCAAGCTCTTTTTCGGGAGCGCAAGGCGCGTTTTTCGTTTGACGCCACTTCACCGTCGGCCAAATCACTTTGGCGTCGACCCGCTCTTTATATCGTACTGCGATATTCAACAGCGAATCGAGCAGCGAGTCGGAGAGGAAGTGCGGTTTCAGGCCGAGATCGATGAGCTTGGTGTGCTTCGCGTTGTAGTAGTGCTCCTCCGCCTCGACGCGCGGATCGGGGACATGCTCGATGCGGCAAGTCAAGCCCAGCGGCTTGGCGGCTTTGGCGATCAGCTCGGCCAGTTGCTTGACGTTGAATTGTTCGGTGAACTGGTTGAATACCCGGAATTCGCCCGATTTGGGCGGGTTGTCGACCGCCAGGGCGATGCAGCGAATCGTGTCGCGGATGTCGAGAAAACCGCGCGTTTGCCCGCCCTTGCCGTAGACCGTGAGCGGATGTCCGATGGCAGCCTGCACGCAAAATCGGTTGAGGGCCGTGCCCCATACTTCATCGTAGTCGAAACGGTTGACGAGCCGTTCGTCGAGCGCGATTTCATCCGTCATGGTGCCGTAGACGACGCCCTGGTTCAGGTCCGTCGTCCGCAGTCCCCAGATTTTGGTTGCAAACGCGATGTTGTGGCTGTCGTGCACTTTGCTCAGGTGGTAGAACGAGCCCGGCTGCTTCGGAAATGGAAGGACATCCTTCCGTCCGTTGTGATGAATCTCGAGGAAGCCTTCTTCGATGTCGATGTTGGGCGTGCCGTACTCGCCCATGGTGCCGAGCTTGACGAGGTGGCACTCCGGGGCCACATCGCGCATGGCGAATAACAGGTTCAATGTGCCGGTAATGTTATTGACCTGCGTGAAGACGGCGTGTTCGCGATCAATCATCGAGTAGGGCGCGGAACGCTGTTCCGCGAAGTGCACGACCGCGTCCGGTGAGAAGCGCTCGAACATTCTGCGGACAAACGAATAGTCGCAGAGATCGCCTACGAAAATATCCATCGAGCGGCTCGTGCATTCCTGCCAAGCCTCCACGCGGGCGTGCAGCGAACGGATGGGCGTCAGCGTTTCGACCCCCAGCTCGCAGTCCCACAACCGCCGGATAAAATTGTCGGCGATGCCGACGCGGTGGCCCAGCTTTGAAAGATGCAGCGCCGTCGGCCAACCGCAGTATCCGTCCCCACCCAGAACCAGAATCTTCATCTATTTTCTCCTTTGTGTGATTAGCCGGGTCCCGGAACTTCCCTCCGGAAAACCGCGGCTCAATGTGTAGTGCAACGAAAGCGTGTAACTGTGGATGTGATTTAACCTGGAAATCTCACGAGTGCGTGATGGATCTGCTCTGCGATGTCACCTTGCTGCGTTGAATTGCGCTGCGGTGTGGAGAGGTCTTGAGTAGCACAGGCTTCAGCCTGTGTACTGTCGATTTGCCGCACCTCAAACCACACTGGCTGAAGCCTGTGCTACTGGACCGCGCCGGACCCGCGCTGTAGCTGATTGCGGTAAAACTGTCCGGCAGCTTCCACAGAATTCTTGTGAGAAATGCGCCTGAGCTGCAGGTCATGTGATGAAGAGGGTCAAACACTTACAGGTCCGTCGAGATCAATCCTGTGCTGGGACGACAACGGGGCGCGAGAGAAGCAGCGTCAATTTCTTGATTCCCCGCCGCAAAAGTTCCCGGTCGGCCGGAGTAACGCCAAACAAGAAAGTTAGCGCCACGTACAGCGCGCCAACACCTGCG
>WNFG01004624.1_pt1 | contig 11571 bp, 13 predicted proteins | sample 5400431 | NCBI WGS metagenome assembly WNFG01 (sample SAMN13153346, study PRJNA577476) | soil metagenome | isolation source: 120 cm saprolite under Douglas fir tree site 2 hole 3 replicate 2 | place: USA:California | collected 2015-04-18
CTCTCCTCGCTGTGACGCCGCCATCCCGAAAATCCGCGAGGTCGTGGAGGAGCGGCGCCGGGCCGGCGATCAGATCATCTTCCTGGCGGACACGCATGACCCAAACGACCGGGAGTTCGAGGTCTTTCCGGTGCACTGCGTGCGCGGCACGGTGGAGTCCGAGGTGGTCCCCGAGCTTCAACCCCTGCTGCACGACGCGACCCTGATCCGCAAACGGCGCTATTCCGGTTTCTTCGAGACCGACCTCGAGGCCCGGCTGCAAGCCGCGCAACCCGAGCAGGTCACGGTGGTCGGTGTCTGCACCGACATCTGCGTGCTGCACACCGTCGCCGACCTGCGCAACCGCGATTACCGGGTGGTGGTGCCGGCAGCGGCCGTGGAGACCTTCGACGGCCCGGGCCACCCCGGCGACGAGGTCCAACGATGGGCGCTCGCCCATCTCAAGGGCGTGCTAGGCGCCCACGTGATCCCGGCCTAGCTTCCTTAAACTCCTTCCGCCTCGGGGGGAGGGCAGGGTGGGGGCTTTGTACTAGGACTGCGGGCGTTCGCGCGTCGCCGTCGGCCCTGGGGACGACGGGTTAACCCCCGCGCCCTTCATCGATTCGATCTGGCGCGTCAGTTCGGCGACCTGCCGTTCCAGCTGGGCGACGTGATCGCGCGTGGCGACCGGCATCGATGACCGCACGCTCTCGGAGACGCGCCGGCCGAGTTCCTCACCCCGACGGCGGGTATTCGATTTGAACTCCTCGAACCGCCGGCGGCTCTCGTCACGGCTAACCTCACCCTGGTGCAACCAGGTGTCCACCATGCGGTCGCCCAGCTCGAACGCCCAGCTGGCCGCGCCCAGCATGATGGTGAAGCCGTCGCGGATCGCCTCGCGTACGCGCTCGGTGCCTTCGGAATGCTGATGCTCTTCTGCCATACGCTAAGTTTAGGGCGACCGATGCCCATTTACGAGTATCGCTGCGCCGACTGCGGCAAGCGGCCCTCCATCTTCTTCAAGAGCCTGACGGCGGTCGAGGAATCACCGGCCTGTCCCCTCTGCGGCGGCCGCCACCTCACCCGCCTGATCTCGCGCACCGCCCAGGTCCTCTCGGAGGACAGCCGGCTGGACCGGATGAGTGATAGCGACCTTTCCGACGTCGATGAGAACGACCCGAAGAGCATGGCGCGCTGGGCGAAGAAGATGGGACAGCAGATGGGGGGCGACGAGCTGGGCGAGGACTTCGATCAGGTCGTCGATGAGACGGAAGAGGCGGGCCCCGATGGCGGGGCAGGCACGGACGACGAGGACCTGTGACCGCGGCCCGCATCGCGCGCGTCCACGGCCGGGAGATCCTCGATTCCCGCGGCAACCCGACGGTCGAGGTCGACGTCGTGCTGGAGTCGGGGGAACTCGGGCGGGCCGCGGTGCCGTCGGGCGCGTCGACCGGCGCTCACGAGGCGGTCGAGTTGCGAGACGGCGACAAGAGCCGCTATGGCGGCAAGGGCGTACTCAAAGCCGTGGGCCACGTCAATGAAGAAATCGCGGCGGCGCTGCGGGGCGCCGATGCGAGTGACCAGCGGGGCATCGACGAACGGCTTATCAACCTCGACGGGACAGCGAACAAGTCACGCCTGGGCGCCAATGCGGTGCTGGGCGCGTCCCTGGCGGTTGCCCGCGCCGTGGCCCTGGCCTCGGGCCAACCCCTCTATCGCCATCTCGCCGCCGGCGGCGAGCTCATGATGCCGGTACCGATGATGAATATTCTCAACGGCGGCCGGCACGCGCAGACGAAGGTCGATTTCCAGGAATTCATGGTGGTTCCCGCCGGCGCCCCCACCTTTTCCGAGGGACTGCGCTGGGGGGCCGAGGTCTTTCACGCGCTGAAGGACCTGCTGCACCAGCGCGGGCTGAGCACCGGGCAGGGCGACGAGGGCGGGTTCGCCCCCGAGCTCGACGCCAACGAAGACGCCATGCGGCTGCTGGTCGACGCCATCGAGCGCAGCGGGCACCAGCCCGGCAGGGATCTCTTCATCGCCCTGGACCCCGCCGCATCTGAGTTCTACCGCGACGGCCACTACGAGCTCACCGGGGAGAAACTGCGACTTACAGCCGGGGAGCTGATCGATCGCTGGGCCGGTTGGATCGATCGCTACCCCGTCATCTCCATCGAGGACGGGCTGGCCGAAGACGACTGGGAGGGTTGGCAGCTACTGACGAGCAAGCTTGGGAAACGCGTGCAGCTGGTGGGCGACGATATCTTCGTCACCAATGTCGTGCGTCTCCGCCGCGGCATCGAGAACGGGATCGCCAACAGCATCCTGATCAAGGTCAACCAGATCGGAACACTCACCGAAACCCTCGAAACCATGGCCACCGCTCGTGGGGCCGGCTACACCACCGTGATCTCGCACCGATCGGGCGAGACCGAGGACACCTTCATCGCCGACCTGGCCGTCGCCACCGGGGCCGGCCAGATAAAAACCGGTGCCCCGTCACGCTCCGAGCGGGTGGCGAAGTACAATCGGCTCCTGCGGATAGAGGAAGAGGTGGGAAGCACCGCACCATACCCGAGGCGCGCCGCGTTCGTCCGTGTCTAGACGCCCTCCGCGTGGATTTTTCGAGGGCGGTGAATCGCCCTTCGGCCGCCTGCCGACCGAGCCCGGCTTCCCCACGATCCGGATCTCCCCACGGGGAGTCTTCTGGATCACCGTCATCGCGGTCTTACTACTGCTTCTCTTTCTACTGAAGCCGTTCGCGACCTTCTACACCGACTACCTCTGGTTCAAGGCGCTTGGCTACGGCGGCGTGTTCGGCACACGCTTCACGGCCCAGATCTGGTCGTTCTTCATCTTCGCCATCCTCTTCTGGGTGATCGGTGCGGCCAATGTGGTGCTGGCGCTCAACGCCAACACTGGCCGGCGGCTATCGTCGATCGGCATCCGCCAGCGCCCGCTCACGGCGCCCTCCACCGTCCTCGCCCTGCTCGGGGTCTTCCTCCTCGGTCTCCTTTTCGGCCGCATCGCGGCGGGCCAATGGCAGACCATCCTGGCGTTCTTCAACCAGAAGCCCTTCAACGTGCAAGACCCGATCTGGCACCGGGATGTCTCGTTCTACGTCTTCACCCTCCCCTTTTACCGTCTGCTCTGGGGCTGGCTGCTGGGCGTGGTCATCCTGATGATCCTGATGGTCGCCGGCATCTATGCTTCGAGATCGGGCTTCCAGACACTGCTGCTGCCGCCCCGCGCCGTGCGCCACTTGTCCATCCTGTCAGCGGTGTTTGCCGCACTGTGGGCTGTCCACTACCAGCTCGACCTCTACGAGCTGTTGTTGAGCAAGCGTGGCTTCGTGTATGGCATCGGCTATGCGGACCTCGCCGCCCGTGTTCCCGCCTACTGGATCATGACGGTGCTGATGGTGTTGATCACGGCCGGCTTGCTGTTCAACGCCGTCGGCGCGCGTATCGCCGCTCTGGCCGCCGCACTGGTCGTGTGGCTGGGGGCGGCATTCATTTTGACGGTCATCTTCCCCGGCATTGTTCAGCAGTTCCAGGTGGTGCCCAGCCAGCTCTCTCGCGAAACCCCTTATATCAAGAACGAGATTGACTTCACGCGCCAGGCGTACGGGCTGGCGGCCATCGCCGACCGACCCTTCACGCCAACCGACACACTGACGGCGGATTCGGTGGCTCGCAATCCGTCGACGGTGCAGAACGCGCGCCTCTGGGATCCGCAGCTCGCGTTGCCGCAGACGCTGGAGAACATCCAGAGCCTTCGCACCTACTACCAGTTCTACCCGAACGAGGTGGCGGTCGACCGCTACCAGCTCGGCGGCCAGTACCTGCAGCTGTTGCTCGCGGCGCGCGAGCTCAAGCCCGAAAACCTACCGCCGGAAGTCAAGAACTGGGTCAACCTGAAGTTGCAATACACCCATGGGTACGGGGTGGTCAGTGCCCGTGCCAACGAAGCGACGGCCCAGGGGTACCCGGTCCTGACGCTCAAGGACATTCCGCCCGCGGGCCAGCCGGAGGTCACCCAGCCGGGCATCTACTTCGGCCGGCACACTACCGATTACGTCCTAGCGGATTCGAAACAGGCGGAGTTCGACTACCCGCTTGAGACGGACAAGTTCACGCACTGGACGGGCCAGACCGGTGTGCCGCTGTCATCGGGGCTTCGCAGCCTGGCGTTCGCCGTGCGCTTCGGTGACATCAACCTTCTGATCAGCCCGCAGCTCACCGCCCAGACTCAGGTGCTGTTCAATCGCGCAGTTCAGGACCGGGTCGCGGCTCTTGCGCCTTTCCTGCGCTTCGACCAGGACCCCTACGTGGTGGTGGTCGACGGCCGCGTCTACTGGATCCTGGACGGGTTCACGGTGACCGACCACTATCCCTACAGCGAGATGGCACCCGACCAGAGTGGCGCCTTCTTCAATGTCAACTACGCGCGCAACTCGGTCAAGATTGTGGTCGACGCCTACGACGGCACCACGACCTTCTACCAGATCGACAGCAAGGACGCGATCGCGAACACATACGGCGCGATCTTCCCCGGACTGTTCAAGCCTTTCAGCCAGATGCCGTCAGGTCTGCAGGCGCATATCCGGTATCCGCGCGACCTCTTCAATCTGCAGGCTGAACGGTTCACGCTCTTTCATATGACCGACCCGAGAGACTTCTTCTCGCGCCTGGATCTCTGGAACATCGCCAAGGAAAACCAGCAGCAGGCCAGCGGTCCCTTGCCGATGCGCCCCTTCTACGTCGTCAGCCGGCTCCCCGGCGAATCCAAGGTCGAGTTCGTCACCATCCTGCCGTACACGCCCAACGGGAAGACGAACATGATCGCTTACCTGGCGGCGCGCTCCGACCAACCAGACTATGGGACCCTCTTCGATTTCCGCTTCCCCAAGGACAGCCTGGTGGTCGGACCCCAGCAGGTGGAGTCGAACATCGATCAAGCCCCCGTGATCAAGTCACAGTTCGCGCTGCTGAATGCAGCGGGGTCGCAGGTGATCCGCGGCAACCTGCTTGTCCTGCCGATCGAGAATTCCCTGCTCTACATCGAGCCGATTTACCTCGAGGCCACCAACGTGCCGATTCCACAGTTGAAGAAAGTGATCGCGGCCACGGGCCAGAACGTCGTGATGGAAGACACGCTCGACAAGGCGCTGGCGTCCCTGCTTGGTACCGCGACTCCGACGACGCCGTCGGGCCCGGGCACACCGCCGAGTGGCACGGCGGCCCAGTTGATCGCGTCGGCCAACACGCACTACGCCCAGGCGCAGACGGACCTGACCAAGGGCGACTTTGTCGGCTACGCGCAGGAGATCAAGATCGTTGGACAGATCCTGCAGCAATTGGCCGCGCTGCAGCCGGCGAGCCCGTCAGCGAGCGCCTCCCCCAAGGCTTCCGCGACCGCCTCGCCCTAGAGCCAAAGAAAAGGCGCTTGCCCCGAGGCAAGCGCCCGTCCGAGTCCCCCGGAACCGCGGTTAGTGGCCTCCTGGAAAGGAGTCGGCGACCGCAAGGACGACAGCGGCGACGGCGACGACAAAGGCGACCATCCGGTTCATGAGCACCCTCCTCTGGGGTCACCGGGCGCTCCGACCGATTAGCCGGAATCTAACACCCGGTGCAATTTGGTGTCAATATACTTTCCGCAAGGGGTTTAGTGAGGCTATACTCATGAGCGTCGGATGAACTTTGTCGGAGACCGTCTTCGGGAGGCCCGGCTGGCCCGCGGGCTGACCCAGGAACAGCTGGCGAAAGGCCTGGCGACCAAGGGCTTCATCAGCCAGATCGAGCGCCACCGCGCTACCCCATCACTTGCCAAGCTCCGCCTGATGGCGGAACGGCTACAGCTCCCGCTCGGCCACTTCACCGGCGATCGGTTGCCGATGGAGGTCACCTACCTTCGCAAGAGCGCCGAGCTGGCCGTGAAAGCGAAAGAGCCGGCCCGCGCGCTCGCGCTGGTGGAGGAGGCCCAGTCGCATCCGACTACCGCTAACGAGCGGGCCGACCTGCTCCGGATCCAAGGCATAGCTCTCGACGCCCTTGAACAGCCCGCGGCCGCGCTCGTCGCGCATCAGGCCGCGGCGGCCGCCGCGCCACTCGACGATCCCGAGCTCAATGCCGCCATTTACGTGGAGATCGGTAACGTACTCGCCCAGCAGGAGCAGTTCGTCAGCGCCGTCGAAGCGGACCTGCGCGCCGTCCACTGGCTCGATCGCGCCAAACAGGCTGATCCGGCACTGCGCGCACGCGTCCTCAACAACCTTGGCCGCGCCTGCTGGAGCCTGGGGCAGATCGACCAGGCCCATGGCTACCTGGCGAGTGCCCTCGATGCGGCGACCGACGCCGAGAGCTTGCTCCGAATCGCGAATGCGCACATGGGGCTCGGCGTCACCGCACGCGCCAGAGGCCAGCTCGACGAGGCGATCGAACACTGCAATCGCGCCCTCGAGATCCACGCGCGGATCAAGCAGGAGCGCGACGCGAACCGGATCTTGAACAACATTGGCGACGTGCACTACAGCGCGGGACGGCTGGATCAAGCGCGAGGCTACCAGCAACGTTGCCTGGTGCGTGGACGCGGCCTGGGCGATGACTTCGTAGTTGGCGTGGCCGCCGGTGCGCTGGCGCGCTACGACCTCGACGAAAACAAGTTGGACCAGGCGACCGCACACGCCCGAGAAGCTCGGCACGCTTCCGAGCGCTCGGGCGATCACCTTCACCTGGCGCTGGCCGCCGCGATGGAGGGCGACGCGGCCGAACGTCAAGGCCACGCAATCGTCGCGAACCGCCAATTTGCTTTCGCGCTCCGGCTGCTCAAGGAGCGCAACGCCGCAGGGAAACTCGCCGAAGTCTGCGCGATGTACGCCGACGTCCTTCGCCGGCGTGGCGAAGATGACCGGGCCTTTTCGTTCATGCGAATGGCGGCCGAGCGCGACTTCAGCAAGCTGCCAGCGCTCCTCCGCAAATGAACTCGTCGATGGCCGGCGAGCCATCGGACGAAACCACGGCCACCGTGCTGGTGGCCGAAGACGACGCAGACAGCGAGCGTGACCTGCGCATCCACCTCGAGGCGGCCGGCCATCGCGTGATCAGCGCCCGGGAGGGCGCCGCGGCCCTTCGGATGCTTTCCGCACAGCCGGTGGATCTCGTGCTCTGCCAGGCGGCACTGCCCGACATGGACGGTATCGAAGTCTGCCGGGCGATCAAGAAGGCTCCCGCAACGAAAGACACCCCGGTCGTGCTCCTGATCGCCGCCGCTGACGAGCTGCTGCAGCAGCGGGCGGTCGACGCGGGGGCGGATGACGTCGCGGTCACACCTGTCGCGCGAGCGACGGTGCTGACACTGGTGCGCGCCGAACTTCGCATTACACGTCTGAAGAGCCAGATCAATGAACTCGAAGCGATCGTGGTCACGCTGGCCCGCGCGGTCGAGGATCGCGACCACAGCAGCGCCGGGCTTGCCGAGAAGGTCGCCCATTGGGCCATGCAACTCGGTACCGCGATCGGGCTACCAGACGAGCAGCTCACCTTCCTCTACAAGGCCGCCTTGCTGCACGACGTTGGCACCCTCAGCGTGCCGGTTGGCGTCCTGGCCAAAGAGGGCCGGCTCGATCCCGGAGAGTTCAGTCAGGTCAAACGCCACCCCCTCGTTGGCGCGGAGATCCTCGCGCCGTTGCCACGCGCCGACCAGTTACTTCCGGCCGTCCGCCATCACCACGAGCGGGTTGACGGTGCCGGCTATCCTGACGGACTGGGCGGCGATCAAATTCCTCTGTTCGCCCGGATCATCGCGATCGCCGACGCCTTTGTGGCCATGACCAGCGACCGCCCTTACCGCCGGCGCCGCACGAGGGAGGAGGCGATCCGCACGCTTGGGCAGGGTGCCGGCAAGCAATGGGATGCCGACCTGGTCGATCGGTTCCTGCACCTCGTCGACGAGGGCGGCGCCGATACCGTCCCTCAGGCGCGTTCGACCGGTTAGTCTATCTCGCCGCCCTTTCCACGTCGGGGCGGCTATTCGGCGGCGGCGCCGAGCAGTCGCTCGACGATCACGCAATCCATCCAGGTGCCCTCGAGCTTCCCATGCCGGCGATAGATGCCGACCTCCCGAAAGCCGAGCACTGTGCAAAGCCGGCGACTCGGGACGTTCTCGGGGAAGATGCGCGACACCAGCTTCCAGAATCCGCGTCGTTCGGCCTCAGTGATCAGCGCCCCGAGGGTGAGGTGGCCCACCCCGCGGCCGCGCGCAATGCGGGTGACCTAGTGAACGTCTCAAACGCTCGTATGGCACGTACCGCGCCACTCGCGTCGGGCGACGCCCGGGGTCCAGGCAAAGCCGCGGACGCGATGCTCGTCTTCGACCACCACGGCGGGATATTTGCCCGCCCGAGCCCGGAGTACCTCCTCAATCGCCTCGGGCGTGCGGGGCTCGGTCTCGAAGGTTGCCACACGGTCCTTAATGCCCTGGTTGTAGATCTCCGCAATCGCCGAGGCGTCTCGCAACTCGGCCGGACGGGCCTTCAGCCGTTCGGCCACTTTCTCAGCATCCTCTCATCCGGCTCAGAGTCTGCGCTCATACAGTCGCGCGATGCTGGATCCAGCAAAGGAACTGGAGATGAGCACCCTGCATTCGCTTCTCGACAATCTGGCGGCGGCAGGAAGTATCTACGGCTGGCGGATCGATGCCATGGTGCTGGGCGGCTTGCTCTGGGCCATGGCCGCCGGCTACACGCAGGTCCGCACCACAATCGCCTAGCCGGGCCAGTCCTCCGGGCGATCGATATCGTCGCCGAGCCTGGCCGGGAAAGAGACCTCGATCACCGCGTCCGCGTGTGCCGCAATCACCCGCTGACCACCGTGGTCTCCGTCCAGGGCGAGCAGCTCCGCAAAGAATCGACGATCGAACACCGGCGGATTGCCCCGATGGTCCCCCCACCGAGGGACAACGATCCGCCCCGGCGAGAAGGCGCCAATGAGTTCTTCGATGGCCTCCGCGGTCAGATACGGTTGGTCGGCCACGCCGATCAAGACGGCGTCCGTCGTTTCCGGCAGCGCCTTTAGGCCGGTGGCGATCGAGCGACTGATGCCCATTTCCGGGTGCGCGTTCTCGACGATCGTCAGGGGAAGGCCGGCCAGCGCATCAACGAGGCGCGGGTCGAGAGACACCACGGCAACGAGCGGTCGAAGGCCAGCCTCCAGGAAGCAGCGAGCGGTCTTACGGACCATTGGCTCCCCACGCCACGATTCGAGCAGCTTCTGGCGTCCGAACCGTGTCGACTGCCCGGCCGCGAGCAGGATGCCCGCGATCAGCCGGCTGGAGTCGCGGCCTTGAGCTCCTGGTCGACGCAACTGGCGAACCGTTGGGCCATCCGTTGTGCGACCTCCTGCATGATGCCGGTGCGACCAAACTGCGCCACCAACCCGCTCACCGACAGGTCGGTGTTCATCACGACGCTGGTCCCCTTCTCACTTGCTTGCAGCTGCGCCGTCATCGTGGCGGAGGCGCCGCCTCGGCCGCGCGTCTCCGCGCCCTCGGCCTTGACGTGCACCGTATGCGTCGTCTCGTCGATGCTGTCGATCGTGATCCGACCCTTGTAGGAGACGCCGATCGGCCCAAGCTTGACCTCGACCTTGCCGGCGTAGGTCTTGTCGTCGATCACCTCGCTGAGGGACGCACCCGGGACGCAGTGGGCGATCTTCGGTACGTCGAGGAGGTATGCCCACGTCGCCTCGATCGGGGCGCCAATCTCGAAACGAGTGGTGATGACCATCTCAATACATTAGACGAACAAACAAACGGCCGGCAACCTCACGGTAGCCGGCCTTCGAGCGCCTGTTGTCCCGAGTCTACGTCAGGACGCGGTGATCGGCGTTCCCGGATCGACCAGGTGCAACCAGGTGAGTCCGGCGGGAAGGTGCATCACCTTGCCATCGGCACCGACGATCTTCAGCGGCAACTCGGGGTTCGTCAGGTCCCAGGTGGCCGTGTAGCGGTGGCCCCGGGTGAAGACATCCGCCGGACCGGTCCCCTGGAGGTCGAAGTCGACAGCCGGCGCACCGTTGACGTCGGTGAAGCCGGCATCGTGATGGGCGACCTGCAGCACGATGACGTTCACCGGCTTGATCGGCTGACCCGTGTCCTGGTCCACGAGCGGGCCGAGGGCCGTGCGATAGGCATAGGCGTTGTCCGCGGCCGAGTAGGAGTAGATCACGCGGTGGGAAGTGGTCTGGTCGAAGACGATGCGGTTGGCCACGGCGGGCGCGGGGCTGGCCGCCGGCTCGGCCGGCGACGGTAGCACGTAGGTGACGCGGGGGGCGTACTTACTGACTCCCTGGGCCAGGCGGCTGCCGTCGGTATAGAGGTTGTGCGGCGCGCGCCGGCTCGGGTCGCGCGCAAAGTAGGCGCCGCCGTCGCTGCCCTCGGTCAGCGCCGGGATGTGCTGGTCCTGGATCACCTGCAGCACCTTGATGTTGGCGCCGGAGAAAAAGAGGACGCCGTGGTAGGCGTGCCAGAGCCGGATCGTCACCGGCCGGGCGCTTCGCACCGGCTCGATCCGCTGGCTCGCCGATGGGGAAAGGTAGATCGCGGTCATGCGCGTGATGCCGCCTTCGGCCAGGTACTCGTAGACGATGTTGGCCTGCTGCAACCCGGCGAGCGGGCGCGCCAGGACCGAATTCTCGATCTGCACCATGGCGGGGCCGGGGCGGCCGGGTGTCGGCGTGGGGGTCGTCGGTCCGGCGCTTGTCCCGCAGCCCGCCAGAAGCAGCGTAAGCCCGCACGCAAGCGTCGATCCGAGCCGTCTCAAATCGCTCAAGGAAGGCACCAGTATAAGAAAAGGCGATAGTGTAGCTCGCGCCATTCCGTGGTAACTTCAAAGTGATGTTGCCGCACGAGATGCTTCAGACGCAGACCCAGGTTGAGCGCTCGCTGCTCAGCCGTGTGATGGGCTGGCTCGCCCTCTCGCTCGCCCTCACCACCGGCGGCATCTACCTCTGGATCGCCCAAGTGGTGCCGCAGAACATTCCGTGGTTGCTCTACTTCATCGTCGCCATCGGCTTGATCTTCGGGATCCAGGCGGCGACGAACAGCAAGAACCAGACCCTTGCGGTCGGCCTCTTTACGGTCTTCTCGGTGGTCGAAGGTCTCTTCATCGCCCCGATCGTTTCCTATTACCTGCACGCGGCACCCGATGCGGTTGGCAGCGCGCTGCTCGGCACGGTCGGCATCTTTCTGGTCGCCGCTGCGGTGGTCTACCTGACGAGCATCAACATGGCGGCCTGGGGTCGCTACCTGTTGGGGGCGCTTCTGGTGGGCATCGTGGTCAGCTTCGCCACCCTGATCTTCCACTTCCCGATCAGCCAGCTGGCGCTCAGCCTCTTCCTCGGGGTCGTCTTCATCGGACTGACGTTCTTCGACTTCTGGCGGGTCAAGGCGGAGCGGGCGGGCGACAACAACGCGCTCCTGCTGGCTCTCAGCCTCTACCTGGACTTCATCAACCTCTTCCTGATCCTGCTCCGCATCTTCGGTCGTCGCGACTAGTTAGCAGGTTCAGCGAGCCCGCAGGGCGAGCCGCGCTTT